>Ga0116231_10003108_pt1 | contig 34713 bp, 27 predicted proteins | sample S1TSphgellanicum_2_FD_89695 | JGI IMG/M metagenome (GOLD analysis project Ga0116231, IMG submission 89695) | Host-associated microbial communities from peat moss isolated from Minnesota, USA - S1T2_Fd - Sphagnum magellanicum MG | ecosystem: Host-associated > Plants > Peat moss > Unclassified...
AATAAAAAAAAAAAAAAAAAAAAAAAAGGAGGAGAAAAAAAAAAAAAAAAATACCTAGTTTGAAACACCCCCCCCCCCCCCCCAAAAGGAAAAATAAAGGAAAAATAAATCCTTATAAAACTACATGCCCAAATAAGATTTTGGAAAATTTATAATATAAATTCAATAAAATTTTTGTTTGTGAATGATGATTATGAGGTGGATGATAAAAATGCACAAATGATGTGTAGTATAATTTGTTATAACAATAAAGTAAGTGCATTTAATACAAGGAAAAAAAAAGTTTAATATCATACTTCAAAACAAATTATATGATACTTTTGAAAAAACATGTGAATACACAACATACAATAATTAAAACTAAAAAATTTAATGATTCATTGAGAAAATCATTGAAAAAAAAACCTAACCAAAAAAAGTTATAATATCTACAAACACAATTTTTTTTTGGGTGGAATAGATCTTTTAAAAAAGAATGATGTGCAACAAAAAGATTTTTTTCAAGATTTTGACCTTTTAATTGTGAACATCCAATCACCAATTCAATTTATGAAGAATGTATGATTGTAACATTTGGCATTTCTCTTTGATTTGATCTCTCCCTTATGCAAATTTTTTTATTAGGATAACATGTGTAATTTATTTTAGTTGATAAAACAAAACAAATTTATGTTCTACTAATTTGAACGAAGTTTGAATTTACTATATTTCCAACTTTGAATTATAAATGTCAAAGAGGGTACATGATGTTTTTTAAAAATCTTGTCATAAAATATTTAGGTGTTGATTGACAATCTAAACATATAGCCATTAGGTTATTTGAAGCAACAAAAACATACGGTCAAACATTGGCCTTGATTTGACAAAAGTATTGGACTAGTATGCTTTAAAGCAAAAACAATTGTATATGTGAAAGATGAAGGATCAAATTTAAACCATTATGATTGTAGCCTTGAAATCCATTGTAGGTTGTGAAATCTTGGGTTCAAAAGAAACTTTTAAGCAATTTGTTTTGAACATGTTTTTTCCTAAGGCATGTCAATATGCAACATTAATAGATGAAAAAAGTTTGTAAAGGACTGAATCATATTTCTATAAAAATATATTCAAATAGATTTTTAAAATTATATATCTTGACCCAAAAATTTGAGGAAGGGCAAACCTGAGTGGACTAAAAATTGTATTGGTTATAGTTTGTGCCTAGGAAAATTCAACATTAAATAGTAAAAACTAGGTATTATTTCAATTTTAACCTTTATTTTTTACACTATTTTTTGTTACTTTTTTAATATTAAAATGTTGTTGTAATTTTTTGTAGGTTTACAAACATAATCATTATGTTTGAAGTGTTTTTAGAATTTCAAAAAAAAAAAAAAATTGTGTTAAAACATGTAAATTGGAATGAGAGTTACAAGGCATGTGTTGTCTCATTTAACATGGCACATTTCACACAAATCATTGTGGATATCTTTTTTCTATTGTGACAACTTGTATTTTGAACCAATTCCATGGTCCATTGGTTATTAAATGATGAATTACATTCTATCATAATGATGAGCTTGAAAAAAAAATCTCGTAATATGATTTAATTGATTTTAAAGCCTAATATATAAACTTTCATCTAGTGTCTTTGACATTCATTAGCCATGAAGATGTTACTATTGTTGAAAAATATAATAGGAAATCTTTATTTTGCATGCCTTTTCAAAATGCCATCATTTGGATCCATTACTACAATTTGAAAGTGGTTTTGCAAACCAAGGAAATAAAGATGATTACAATTTGGATATTTTTGAGATAACTATGAACATAAGTGAACTAGCTAAAGTTTGTCAATAAAAAATTGCTGATATAATTCATATGATATCAAATTGATGTAAAGGAATGTCCTTTACAATGTCCTTTATTATGGTGGGAGAAACATGAATCTATGATTCCCATTGTTAGTTTTTTTACTTGTCAAATAATGGGCATTGTGGGATCACAAATTGAGATGGACATAATACTTTTCAATACTTGTTGAAATATTTACTAATTTAAAGAGATGTTGACTTCAATTTGATAATTTTAAAATTTTGATATTTGTGAATAACGATTGGCCTAATGATTCTAGTATTGGTTAGAAGTCTTTACTAACCTAATGGAGTTATTTAAAAATGAAAGTTGATTTAGAAGATGAACAAAATAAATTTAAAAGTTCATGAAATTTGAACAAGAAACAAAAATTGGAAACAAAAACAATTACATATCTTTTTGAAATATATGAGCATTATATTTTCATGGGTTACAATTTTTTTAATTTAAATGTTATTTTTAAAATAAGATAAATTTAGAAGATCAATTATAGATACTTCAATGTTATTAAAAAGCCAAGAGTGCGCTAATTTTTCAGACTAAAAAAATGACATCTTGGTTGATTATCTTTTTAATTTTAAAAAAACCATCCATTTTCTCATATTCATTTTAAAGAACCAAAACTAGTGATTATTTTTTTAAAATGAAAACCATCACCCAATGCTAGTCAAAAGATGTGTTGATTGAATTAGATTGATATCATATATATTGGAAAACCATTAACCAGTTTGAATTTTCAAAAAAACAAATTTTGAAGTTAAGAAGGTTTGAAAGGTTATTACAAAAGGTGCCAAATTGACTTCTAACCATGTAGAATGTCGATTAAAATTGACATTGGCGATTCATTAAAGATATTGACACAAAATTAAAAAAGATCTATGTGAATGTTACAAAATAGTGGCATTACATGTTCAAATTAGAGGTTTGTCCTAAAGGTTATGAACTTCCAAAACCATCAAACACTTATGTGTCCCAATTTTGAGAAAGGGCCTTAATGGAGACTTTTGGCAAAATGGCATTAGCATGTAGTTCCTATGAAGACATGCATAGTATAATATGGGGAGGTCAATGTTCCCATTTAAAGTGTAGACCATGGTTGAATCTATGATGTAGTTTTGGCTCAAATTACACCAACCACCCTCCTTGTCTAATTGTGCAATTGAGTTGATCAATAAGTGCATCTAAAACAAGTCACAACTTCATCTTAGTCATCCCAAAACTTTTACACCATCATGTAAGTCATAAAAAGCTAATGAATGTAACATAGACTTACCAAATTTTGTTATTGCATAATCAAAATTTTATTGTGTTGATAGTTGATACCATTCAATAAACCTAAAGCTATGTCAATCTGCACGTATATTTGGTTCACAAATTTTATGAATCTTAATGATGCTATGAAATTTTAAGTCCACCTCATCAAAAGTTCAACAATCTATGGAAAATGCTTGATTGGTGTGAGTGAGCTTGATTATCAATGAAACAAATTTCTTTAGAAAAGTGGTACATTTTTCCACCATGTGTGAGCTAAACACTTTACATGAAGTTTTGAAAACCAACCCAAGCCATAATGAAACATTCCTATCAACTAAAAGTTCAAAGTGTTTTAGATTAAAATTGAAACCTAAAAATTCAATAATGAAATGGTTGATTATATGGTATTGTTTTGATGCCAAATTCTCAATTTAAGGAAAAATCATTCACATAAAATGAAGACTAAATTTTTGGGTTTGATCCAAGAGTTGTCACAATTTTTCCATGTGTTTTTCAATCTTAACTATTAGATGGAAACCATTTTTAAGATATGTAGGAAAGGAGGAGAAGACTAAACAAACTTTGATTTTGTTTCTTTGTTTCTATTGAGAACATTTACAACTCACCATTACTTGTTGTTCCCTATCTACACAAGTTATTAGTATAGAAGATTTTCACATTTGTTGAACAATTTCATGTTGATGATGCCAATAACATGAAGGATTATATTGATTTACTAAATGGTTGTCAAATTATTCATTAAGACAATATTTTAGTTCAAGGATTCGGGGGAAACATGAAATAATATCTGCAATAACATTTGATCACCCTTCTTTTTACTATTCTCAATAAAACATAAACAATGGCTTCAAGAAGGAATTAGAAATGAAGGAAAAAGGGGGTTAACACCAAACATGATTTTTTGAAAATGATTAAGATGAAAAAGTTCACATTGTGGAAAAAGAGAACACCAAAGAAAGCATGTACCGTTGGTATATATTATTTATTATATATTTGATTTTTTTAAAAATCAACATGGAAAACATACATTTTTTTTGTAAAAGAAGACAATTCCAAAATGATGAGATGAAGGTAAATTGAAACCAAGGTTATTTGAATGTGCACGTGTTTAATTCTTCTTATGGTGAATCAAACCCAATTTCATGAAAAATGCCCCACAAAAATGAGAGTCTTAAAACCTAAACCCAACATTTGTCAATTGAATGTAAATAAATGAAGACTGAAAATTTTTAAATTTATATTAGACCAATTAAGCCTTTTAAAGCCTCATGTAAGATGCTTTAAGCTTTGTGCTTTGAGTGATCATAGGAATCTAGGTATACAACTCCTTAACAAAAATGATAATCACACAAGCAACCCCTTGCACCAATGTAAAACAATATCTTTTACGACAATTGTATTATATGAAGTCAATAGATTGTGCAAGAATGAAAACTTGATTACCATAACAAAACCTTGTAAAGCTTGAACCTTTGTGATTTTTGGTATCAATTGTTCAAAATCAAAGATTTCAAGGGTCCTCATTGTGATACAAAACACATTCACAATGATATATATACTTTTAATCAATTAAGAAAATCATTAGATCAAATCAATGTATTATCATTATTTAACCTTGAGAAAGATAGGATAACTTGTATTTGTATAAAAATGTTTCCTCATGTGTTAATTGAAGTTAAAGTTTGTGGAATGTAATTTAAACAAGAATGTAAAAATGTTGGAGATCAACATTATGCATGCATGAACTACAAAAAAACCATCATGATAATCTGGATGATGATGTTAAAAACAATGGGTCCTTATTGTAAATAGTACAAGAATATTGTTTGTTTCTTTTTTCCCCCTAATTGCCCAATAGTCTGACCAAGATGTGTTTGGTGATGACTAGACACATCTTGGGGCTACCCAATCACAAATTTTGTGTTTTATTATACACACTATGGGCATGTAATGGACTCTAGGAGGCACATTATGTCTCTTAATGTCTATTACACACCCAATGTATGCATAATAGGAACCAATTTTTTTGTTTGGTCATCATCCATTTTTCAAAAAGATGGATTGGGTCAAGGGCAAACAAGAAAAAAAAGAAGTATATGGTACTTATAAGGACTGATTACTAATTTAATGTCCTCCATCTTGTTGACACACTACCTTTTCTTGTAAACATTATATGGACCTTACCAACCAAAAAACAAATGTTCAAAATTCAAAAATGAAGTGATTTTTTTTTGGGATTTTCAATCCCAAAAAAAAAACCCAAAAAAACCAGATTTTTAGACTTGGTTCAAGTAGGTAGCCTAAAATATAAAAGGATGTTTAATATTTTTATTTTCATATCTTGTTTGTAGCCACATTTGGCTAAATATTCTAGTTCTTGATTGCCACTTTGGCTTAAATCACAAATTTGACAATAAAACCACTATCCCTTACATAATGAACATAAGCACGACCATCATTCGCATTCCACTATGTTGACACCATGTAAGGTGATGCAATGGACCAAATATTGTCTTCAAATCACAAATGGCCATGAAACATATGAAGGAAATAAGGATTGTGCTATTTTCATCCATAGTGAGACATTTTGGGTGGAAAAATGGAGTTTTTAAAACTTACACAAAGTCTTTAACTTTTAAAAGAAAAAAACATAAAAAGAGGGTTTTTATGTCAAAAAACCCTAAAGCCCACTGCCTTTGCATCACTTTGTCTTGGACCATCAAAATGTATTTAAATATGGGTTAAAGTTGCCCAAGAAGTCATCCAAGAATGGGTTAAATTGGTTCAAAGATTTCTTCACTTGGCACTTGGCACTTCCAAGTGTAAAGTCGACACAAAAGTAAGCAATTAGGAAAAGGTGTTACTTTCAAACCTTCCTAAATCAATATTGGACAAATTAATGTAGATGAAATAATAGGCTTTGATAATCTCAATATGGAACTTGCTAGTTATGTAACAAGTTTAATTCATTAGATATTGGCACATTAGGCTTTCCTTATTTTAGAGAGATTGTATCATTTTGGATAACATTTTTTGAACAACCTTGGTTTGAAAAAAACCATGAGAAAATTGTTCTCCTTCCCTTTGCAATGAAATGGAATCTTCTTTTTTGTGATCACGCACATATTTTCTATGTGTTTTTCAATTGCAATTAGAGTGCTTCCATCATCTCTTGTAAATTGCTTATAGGTCAAAATACAAGTCAAATTATTTCTTGTTACACAAAGAAAGATTTTTTTTCATACACACACACACACACACACACACAATTTAGAGCTTGAAATCAAGGAGGATTTTTTCATTTTTATTTGTTGTTGGGTTTAATTATATAACTTTTTTTTATGCTATTATTGAAAGTCAAAAATATTGTTCATATGATTGTGATGTTTGAAGTTTTAGTTCTTTAGGTTTAAGCTAATATTGGAAAAAAAAATGAACAAGGGCATATATATTTTTAGTATGGATTTCATTTCAAAATGGGCTAATTTAATTATATTGAAATAATTACAATGGGAGTTGTAAAAAATTTTCACTTGTACAACTCACATATTGGAACCACCTTATTGAGGTAGGTGTGTAACTTTCCCTCCAAATAAAGCTAATAAATTATATTGAATTTTCAAATTTCCACCTTGGACTTATGTAACAATAACAATATTAAGAAATGTCATTTGTTAGAGTTTGACATTTTTTTAAGAAAATTTTCAAGTTGTTAACAATGAATTTGAATATAGTAACATGTGGAATAAGAGTATGAAGATCATGTTACATTTTTTTTTTGGTTCCAACTTAATGATATTTACTCATATTTGAGTAAATAATTGCTTTAAAAAATGCAAAGCATGAAACACTGTTCAATCCAATTGAAAAAAACATAATTTGAGTATCAACCTATTGAAAATGTACACAATAATTTGTCTCACCACACAGTTAATGGGTTATGACAAAGAAGCAATCATTTACACATTTCTATTTTGATTATCAAGTAAACATATGAATATTTTGTGGCAAATGCCTTTTTTGCATTTAAAATTAAATTTGTTATTTTGTCAAAAGTGCATCATCAAATTGTGGGATTGGCTTTCAAAGTCATTTATTGTCCATGTTTAGAAGGTAACAAAATGACAATTTTAACATTTTACTTGTAGCTCTCCATCCTATCCTTATTAGATGAAAAGCACATTCTTGCTTGCTTATAAATAAATGAGGCCATTTGAGATTTTTCATATGATTTAATTGATGCAAAGACTTAAGGCTACTCTATCAAGTATGTATTTAGATTTTGTGAAGCTAAACATCAATTAATGAAGTTCAAACCTTTTATCTAAATATTGATTTGGTTAATACTTAATTTAATATTAATTTCGTCCCATTATATGTGGGAGCATCATAGGCTAATGAATTGATGATGATAATAATCTTAAGTTGGTATCCTTCTAGTCACCATAGAATGTGAAAACATTTAATACTTTTTGCAAAGACAATTCCACTAGATCTTTTAAGGTCATTCAATTGAAGGATTGTGGAACATGTCGGCCTTGTGTAAGAAAAGCTTGTCAAGTTTTGGAGGCATAAACCTTATTGTTGGATCCTATATGATAGTCATACAAATAGTGATTGCACATGTTGATGAAGTTGCAAGATTGCTTCAATAGATTAATGAGAAAGAAATTAAAAAGTGAAAATGTTTTTGTCTAGATCCTAAATGAAAGGATTAAAACGAAACCAACCCAAACAATCTCAATTTTTTTGTTTGTTAGTGGAAATAGTGAAGTTTGATGAGTTTGAAAAACTTTCATGCATAGTTTTTTGCCCAATTGTTGTCTCAATATTTTGGGGTTTAAGCTCATGTTCTGAATGTTGACTTGTAACATGATTGAAAGCAAACATTTAATTTGAAGGCGCAACTATTATATAAAAGGTATCATTTGAATTGTGAAAACTATTTTCTAGTTCATATTATTATTACAATCATAACGATCTTTTTAAAACATGTTTTAAAAAGTGTCAAATTATTGGATTTTGGGAAGGAAAATAGAGAATCCATTTTTGAAATATTTAAAATTATCTCCAAAAGATTCCAAAATTTTATTAATTATTCTACACACATGTGTTGAAGCTGCCCCTTGTATTAGGGTACAACCCAAAACACACACTTGGAAGCATGTGAAAGAAAGGGAGTTGCATTATTATGAAAGAAAAAAAAAAACCAAATTAATTTATATATATATATATAAACTCATTGCACCAAACAACTCAAAATACTAACTTGAAAGTGTCAGCCAGAAAAGAAAGAAAGAAAAGAAAAGAAAAATTCCACATTTTACAGAAGAACAATATCTACTCATTATATTGAAAGTGTCAGTCAGAAAAGAAAGAATTTTATAATAATAATTTGTTTTTACATAAGAACAATATCTACTCATTATACTGAACAACCCAAAAACACTCACTTGAAAGTGTCAGTCAGAACCAGAAAAAAAAAAGGAAAAAAAAAGAAAAAAAAAGGGGGGGAAAAAAAACTCTTTTATATTTTAAAAAGCAAAAAACCCAATTAAAAAAATTGCATGCACTCATTACTCAATATATTCTGTGTAAGGTACAACTCAAAACTAAAAATTGAGGAAAAAAAAAGAAAAAGAGTATGAACAGAAAAGTGAAAAGTTCTCATCCATCCATTACTTTTTCTCCTGGCTGGCCAAAGGCAATGAGCAGAAGCCACGTGGGATGTGGTGTGCTGGAGATGCCCAACTAAAATCTATGTAAGTGAAAAAGCAATGGGAAAGGGGATTAAAAAAAGCATGTACAAAGTTGCTGCTACTCCTCCTTCCTCCTCCTCCTCCTTTTGTTGTTGTCGTTGAACATATGTTGGATGGATGGAGTACATGAACAATTTGTCATCTGTTCCCAGACTTTTTGTGGTTTCATCCATTTTGTATATTTTTTTAGGAAAAATTTTGATGGCTAGAGAAACTTAAGCTGTGGTTTCATCCATTTTTTAATAAATTTTTGTGAGAAAAAAAATGATGGATAGAAACTTTGTGGTTTCATCCCTTTTTTACATTAAAGAAAATGTGATGTCTTATTGTAAATTTGACAAAAAATTAAAATTCAAAATTGTGATATCATCAATTTCAAATATAAAATATACGGTAATGATTAGATGAATATTAGTGTACATAATTTTATATATATCTATATATATGTGCCGTCCGTCCGTCGGATATCAGATTCGAGTGATCAAAGGCGTTATGATTTTACGGTCTGAAGAAGGCGAAAAAGTTTATGTTTGGTTGTTGTAATTAAGTAAACCGAATGTGAAGCAGAAAGAAGGGGGGGGGGAGTGGGGGGATTCATTCAAACATGCATTTTGTCCGTCTCAGTTCGGGTGGGACAGATTTTGGGTTTCAGACTGATCAAGTTAGTAACCAGTAAGCAGCTAGCGGACTGGCGAACACACAAAAGTTTGGCATTTTTGGACGGATTTGTTGTCCGGCTCTCTTTGTAGTAGGAGTCGGATGTGGTGCATACATATCTATCCCCATCCATTTTTATTCTCCATGATCGGTCTGGGCGTCTGGAGTCCGGACTAAACTGACACATATCATGTACATACATTATCCCTCCATCCCTTTCTTTCTTTTTGCACAAAATGCTTCAACTCTGGACACCCGACTCACTGACGGACGGACGGCCGGCCAGACCCATCATGTTAAAGTACATTTCAAATCCGTTTCTTTTTCATAAGTCAGGATGAAGTCTGGACGGATGCACACATATCTCATCATCCAGGATTTTTTTAAACATATTATTTCAGTTTTGTCGTTTTGGAAGTTTGGATTTATTTTTTCCAAATTTAAGCAATTTTTAAAATTTTACATTAATGAAAAAATTCCTGAGAAAAAACTGCCCCCAAGAATTGAGAAAATTTTCCCCCTGGCCCCCCCGCCCCCAAAAAAAAAAACCCGGCTCATCCCATCCATTTCTTCTCTAGGAAGATGGTATGGTTAAATTGACTTAGGAGGTGTTGGGACAAATTTGAGGAACATGTCCTTCCATCCATCCATCCATCCCTTATGCACTCATAGGGTCAAGTTCAAACCAAAATCTGATACGTGAATCACAACATTGGGTGAAATTGGAGCCAAAAGTTTGTGCCCAAATCTTACAACCAATGCAATACTAATAATCTCTTCCCAAATGAACAGAGCCAACAAACCAAACAGTTGTAATAAAGGACCAAGTTGTCTCTTTTGTCTCTTCCCCATGGCCAGAGCCAAACCAACTGAACACAAATCTTACACACAAATGTGTAATCTCTTCCCAATGGGCAGAGAGCCAGCCAGCAAACAAACAAACATACCTAACCGGGGATCCAGCACAAATCCTATACCAATATGCAGTCTCTTCACAATCGCCAAAGCCACCCAAAAAAAACACAAGATAGGTGTGTCACACTGTGGCCTTGCCATTCACATTAACAAGTCTCTTAAGGCAAAAGAAGAATTATGGAAACTCAAATATTTCACCATGCAAAAATATAATCTTCAAAGCAATCCTTTAAAAGAAACCAAACTCCTTCAAGATATTATTATAACTCTGTAACTAATCTCAAGTTTCAACACAAGCCAAAATACCATATTTCAGAAAACAATCCTCATATAAAAATAGAGACCTATTATTACCCAGGGGCCAAAATCCCTTAAGCTACAATAATACTCTATAATGAATCTAAACATGATATCCTTGCCTTGGTACAAGGCCAACAAACAAACACAACAATTGTAACAAGGGACCAAGCCTAAATCCTACATCAATGTGTAGTCTCTTCCCAAGGGAGGCAGAGCCAAAGAATGAATGCATGGACAATGGTAACGAGGGACTAAACAAACAAGCAAGCAAGCAAAATGGATGGCTAGCTGCCAGATTGATCTAGTTTAGTCTTAGTACTGGTACCTTCCCATTCGTAAGTAACAAATGACATGATCTGATGGTTTAGATCACCTTATGGTCCCATCTGAGGGAGCTTATACATAAGATCCCACTCCCCTCCCTCCGAGAGTGGGGGGTGGCAAATTGCCTTGTGTAAGGCACCCTCCTCAATTTCCACTACAAAAACCTCTCCTAAGTTGTTAGGTCTTATCAAAGTTTTGTTGAGTCTAATCGAGTTGAGTTGACCGGGGTCGAGTCTAATCTAGTTGAGTTGAGTCTAGTTTTTTATTTTAAAAAATAATAAGAATACAATATTAATAGTATTATTATTTTTGGTGGGGGTAGGGTTAAAGGGTAAAAAATTGAAGGTGGGGGGGGAGGAAATGGGTGGGGGTAAAGTTGGGTGCTTTTATTACAGTGCAAATTTTGTGATGAGAAATAGAGAGTACGGCAGTTTAGGGCAGACACATCACGTGGTGCACTAGTGCCCCTTTTGCTTGCTTGGACCCTCCCCTCCCCTACCCTACCCTACCCTACCCTACCCCTTCCATTCCCCATTCCCTCCCCTCCCCTTCCCCACAGGAGCAGCCAGACATACAAACAAACAAACAAACAAAGAGAGAGAGAGAGAGAGAGAGAAAGAGAAGAGAGAAGACGAGAGCTTCCAGTAGTAGCCTACTAGTGTTGGCCAAATTTGGAGCCGACCCAATATGGTTGCTGTTTTGGATTGTTGGATGTTAAGAGCGATTTTGTTTGGTGGGTAGGCTGTAAAAGCAACTCTGTTGCAGAGCAGATCTGACTATGAAGCTCTAAGTTTCTGAGTACTTCTGACCATACTGCTGCTGTTCCTGCTCCTCCTCCTCCTCCTCTTCCTGCTACTGCTGCTGCTGCTCCTGTAGGAGCCTGTGCTCCTGCTCCTTTTGTTTTTAATTCTTTTTTCTCTCTTGTCTTTGTTGCTGTGCGCCTCCCCCCCCACCCCCCTCCACCCTTATTCCCTTCCCTTGGGGAGTAATTGTTGGTGGGCTGTTGCCAGTGAGTTGCAGATTTGCAGCAGCTGTAAGTAAAATAGCAGATAGATTTTTTCTTTTCCTTTTCTTTTCCTGTTCTCTGTTTTGTATATCACTCCTCTTCATAGGAAAATTCAGGAGAGTGCGAAGTGGGCCTAAAGGGAGCGAGAAGAAGAAGAGGAGGTTACCCAACAGAACCCATTTGCGTGCCCTGGAGGAAAGGAACAACAACAAGGGAGGAGTGAGGGTGGGAGTGGATGGATGGCTACTTGCTGCTTTCTCTTGGAGAGCTCCTGGTGGCTCACAGGACGTTTGACAGAAGTTTGAAAACTTGGGCTTTTTGAGGGAGATGGAGTGAAAAGAAGCTTCTGGGTTTGTGGGTTTTTTTGTTGGTTTATTTTTTGGCTTTGGGGGAGTGAGTGGGTGGGTGTTGTTTTTTCTTAGCTGGTTGTGATGGGCACAAGTAGAGGAGAGCTTGATCAGCAGCCAAACCGTTTCAAATTTGAGCAACAACAGCCGCAAGAAGAAGAGGGGTCATTATCACCAAGAAAACCTCAAGGTGGAGGAGCTCCTACATCCTGCCTAGATCTCTTTTATTCTTCCTCGCCCCGCCCCCCGCCCCCCCCACCCGGGCCCTTTTGGCATTTCTCTTACCCTTGTGTGGAGCTGAATGCCCACTATTTCCCATCTGTTTCTTCTGTTTTTCTACTGAAGAAGCTGGTTTCTGGCAAAATTCTTTTCAGAAAGGAATCAGTTTTGGGAGAGCTAGCTTTTTTTGTCTAGGCCCATGAGCTCTGCAATCCTCAGCTTAGCCTTTTTTTTGTGTACCCTTGAGCTCTGCAGAACCTCAGCTTAGCTGTTTTTGAGTACCCATCAGGTCTGCAATCCACAGCGTAGAGCTTTTTTTTTCCTTTAACCATGAGCTCTGAGACTTGCAGAGAGTGGAGTAATACTTAGAAACACTGGTCTCCTGTTGAAATCTGATTTAGAAAACCCTTACTTAGTAAGAACTAATGTAGCAGCCTTTTTTTTCTCCTACTTCCTCTGTAGGGATTGCAATAGTTGGATTTCTGTACATGAGTTTGATGTGAGAGCATTGATGTGCGATTGATTTTTTCTTCTCCTCTCTCTCTCTACTAAATCCTTTACAGTTGAGACAAAAGACCAGAACTTGATGCAGTTACTTTTGTAGATTTTGATCTGTGGCTCTACTACTCGAGCTCTAAGAGATTTTCTTTCTAAAAGTTTGCTCATTTCTAGATTTTTTTGTTTGGGTTTAATTTCAAAGCGAAGAGGATGATGATGATACCATAAACACCTACATTGTTGTCTGAGTAAACATTGTTTACATCTCATGGAAAATGCTGAAGTGATTGAGGAGAGCGCAACACAATTCTAGCTCATTTATAAGTGATAAACTCTCAACTTGGGATTCTTCTTTTTTTTCCTGGTTTGTGTGGGACAGCAATCATGCCAATAAAATTCTCCAAAGTCAGTTACAAGTGACACCACCAACACTATTTTTTTCAATCTTTCCAGCAAGCAAGCAAGCACTCCATTTTTTCTCGATTTCTCCAGCACATACATTATTGTCATAGAATCAAGTGGGTTTTGGGTTGCCCCAAAATTCAACTCCACCTCTTTTAAGTACCAAGCAGAGAGAGATTGATTCCAGGATGGCAGACAACAGTCCTAGAACAGATACTTCTACTGACTTGGAGGCTGATGCGAAGGTAGACAACTGGGTAATACGAGAAGTTCTCTATCTACTATCCTTTTTCTCTTTTTTTCGCTGCTTTTCTCTTGCAAAAAATTGTCATTTCAAGTTGTGCAAACTCATTTAGGCACTCACCATATTGGGTTCTGTCACAAAAGTATTTGCTTGCTTATTTTCTATTCCATTGATCATTTTTTGGATTGTTGTGTTGCAGCTAGATGATGGACATCATGGTGCAACAGTTGTTTCAACTACGTCTGACCATGAAGCAACAAGAAATGGTGACTCCAAGGTTTGGCAATCGACATTTTCCATCCCTCCCATTTTTTTTATGCACAGGGGCAGGAAGCTGAGAATTCTGCTATCTGTTATGTAATTTGTGTGTGCTAGTTTGAAATGGAGCCATTTTTGAAGCTCTTTGTAATTCTATGTTATTCTTGGTGTGCAGGCTCTCAGACGGCTTGCTCAAAATCGTGAAGCTGCACGCAAAAGTCGGCTTCGAAAGAAGGTGATTATTCTTATTATTACTTCTTCCAATTCCCATGTTCCACCACAACATAGTGAAATTCGTTGTTTTCAGAAACTTAATTCACAGCAAACTAATAAATAAGTCGTGTGTGTTTTTTGGGAGCTTAGGATGGTTCATTTCATGGATCAAGATTATGGGAATTGACAAACATGGGGAGTTGTTCTTCTTGGGTGAGTTAGGCATATGTACAACAACTTGAATCAAGCCGAATCAAGTTGAATCAACTTGAGCAGGAGCTTCAAAGAGCTCGGCAGCAAGTGAGTTTTTCTCCATCTTTCACAATTCTCTACTCTGTGGAGGAGGTGTAGTAGTGCCCTACTTGTTTCCATAAGTCCCTTCTTTCCAAGGTATTTTTCAGCTGTATGAGTCTGAGAAGAGAAAAGCCACCCCTGGAGGTTTTGTGGCTTCAGGGTCTTTACATGGGTGGGGGTGGGTATGGTATTGATCAGAATCCTCATTCTGGTGGTGGCACAAATGGCGTGAATGTCACCACATTGAATCCAGGTACATTTGAGTTACCCACTTTTTATGATCTGTTGTATGAGATTCCTGTGTTTTGGGCAGTTCTGTAATTGAATGTACATTCCCCTTGTATGCATGGCGACAGTCAAGGTGTGCAATATAAATCTCAAGTATTTGTGATGGGTTATGTGGGCAGGAGCGGCTGCATTCGATATGGAATATGGAAGATGGGTGGAAGAGCAACATCGACAGATGTGCGAACTTCGTGCGGCATTGCATGCGCATGTGGCTGACAATGAGTTACGCTTGCTCGTAGATGGGGGAATGGCACATTATGATGATATCTTCCGCCTCAAGGCTGTTGCTGCTAAAGCAGATGTGTTCCACCTGGTATCAGGAATGTGGCGAACACCAGCTGAGCGCTGCTTTATGTGGATGGGTGGTTTTCGACCTTCTGAACTCCTCAAGGTGCATTATGGGAAAAAAATAGAAAATAGTTGCTGAATGCTGTTGATTACAAGCATAATTTAGTGCTGATTTTTTTCCAGCTCCAAATTTTGTCTTGTCTTACTTGTCATAGCCTGACCACCAAGCAAGGTGGAAGAAAAGCAGGTAGGTACCTAGTTCATTTTTTCAACTGTAAGTAGCTGTAACAAAAATTACATAATATAATTTCATTTTTTCAGAAAGCAAATTGGGTTTGGGTTTGTTTTTTGGGAGTCTGCAGATTTTGATACCACAAATTGAGCCATTGACAGAGCAACAACTACTTGGAATCTGTAACTTGCAACAGTCATCACAGCAGGCAGAGGATGCACTTTCACAAGGAATGGAAGCTTTACAGCAATCACTTGCAGATACGGTTGCTGGTGGCTTGTTGGGCTCATCACCCAATGTGGCAAATTACATGGGCCAGATGGCAATGGCGATGGGTAAACTGGGCACACTTGAGTCTTTTGTGCGACAGGTAGTTATATAACAGTCAATGAATTTATGCCCTTTGCAGCTCATGGTTCTCTTGAAGGAAATAGATCCATTGTTTTACACCCTTTGCAGTTCATGGTTCTCTTGAAGGAAAGAGATCCTTGTTTTGGCTCTTCTCTCTTTCGTTCCCCTTATTTTCTTTCTATTGTGAATGACTCTGTTGAGCTTGGGGTGGGGCTGGCCATGATGGTAGGCGGATAGTTTGCGGCAGCAGGCTTTGCAACAAATGCATCGGATCTTGACAACCCGTCAAGCAGCGCGAGGTCTTCTTGCAATGGGTGATTACTTTGCACGTTTGCGAGCACTCAGCTCCCTGTGGTCTGCACGACCCCGAGAGTAGCAATAATGAAGGAAGCAGGAGGAAAAAGAAAGGGGGAAATTATTATTAGTGTGGCTGGTGGTGGATTATGAAATCAATTTGCTTTGGGTTGGTTCTGTTGTTCAATTTTATAAAAAAGAATGGCATGTCGAAGGATTCAAAAGCCACAGCAGTGAACGATCCAGATTTGCTTCCCCTGTTTTTTACAAAGTGCACGACTAATATTACCACCACAACGCCACTGTAATTGATGGGAGCGGCATGATGTTGAAGGATTGTGAGGGTGGACATGGCGATTGTAATTAGGGCACAGAGCGCAGCAGCTTGTGGTCACCTTTTTTTTAAGTCTCTTGTATAAATTGCAAAGAAAAAAAGTAGGTCTTCAGAACAGGTTGTGAGTGAAAAATTTACCATAAAATAGGCGGTTGGGACTAGATGGGAATGATTAGAAAAAATGCAAGTTAGTAGAGTAGAGTAGAGTTGGTTTCCCTCTCTTTGAAGGGGGGGAAGTTTAGGGTTAGGATTTGAGAGTCAAAATCATATCTCCTTTCTGTAATGCAGTGTTCCAATGCCTGAACAACAAACCCATTTCCTGCAATTCATAAAGAAGAGAAGGGAGTGGGTGGTGACATCTTTTGAGAACTTCAAATGTTTGTAAAGATTGTATGCATGCAAGGCATAAAACTCTCTTGTAAAGTGACCCATTTAATCGATATGCATACATGCCATGGCTTGTGTGAATTAGCTGTTTTGGGATAAGAATTTTAGAGGGCAGGTTTTCCCAATTTTTGAGTGAAAAAAATCCTTTTTAAGCAACTCTTTTATACTACAGCTTCACATGGGTTTGCTAAATTGTGGGTGCGGGTTCTTGTTAGCCTACTTAGTCATTTACCTGGTTTACCTGATTTTCAAGTATTGTCAACTTTGCATGTGTTTTGATGCATTGGTATTGTTAATTTTGAGTTGGGTGTATGGGTATTTGTTGCAAATGATGTCCCCTTTGAGTATGGGTGGTTTTGGTGTTGTTAATCTTGAGTTGGGTGTTTGTTGAAAACAATGTCCCTCTCCAAGTAGGGTTGGTTTTGGAGTCATTAATCTTGAGTTGGGTGTTTGTTCCAAAGGATGTCCCTCCTTGAGTTAAGTTAGTAGGGTTGGTTTTGGTGTTATTACTCTTGAGTTGGGTGTTTGTTGGGTGTTTGTTCCAAAGGATGCCCCTCCTTGAGTAGTAGGGTTGGTTTTGGTGTTATTACTCTTGAGTTGGGTGTTTGTTTAACACAATGTCCCTCTTTGAGAAAGAATGGTTTGAATGTTTTATGTCTTGAATTGGGTGTGTTGATTACAATGTTGATGTTGGAGTAGGGTCAGTTTTGGTGTTTTGAATCATAGAAGTTATCTTTGATGTCGGTTTGTTTGTTGAACGACCTGCATGTTTGGAACAATTTATACTTATTTAATACCTTTGGTGCTTTTTTCATTCCAATTGGCCATACAGATGTACAACACACGTAAGCAAATGTATGCACATAAGAATCCAGATACTTATCCAATTTGTTTCTTTCAAGAAAAAAAATCAAAAGGTGAAGAGATTTTTTAACATTATTCTTCTTGTGTGTATGGATTGTTGGGCTGTTTGTTGCCCAATGCTTTTTTAAAAAAAAGTGGAGTGGGAGGGGAAGGAGTTCTCATGCACACACACCCCACCAAAAGTAATGGAAAGTATGGCTAATTGTTATTGATGTCAAGATTGTCATTCATTTGAAATCTTTGATGGAATTCATTTTTTAGATTTGGTTTCACTGGGTGTCAACAATTTTGTTAACAAGTGTTTGTGTGTGTCTTTTCATCTCTCATTTCTTGTTTTCGTTTGGTCAATTTTGTCTCTGGAACTCTCTTCCTCATGAAGGCTCACTCACACAAGGTAAGAAGGGTGATATTTTAGTCAACTACAAACTACTATTTTTTTATTGTACTATAATAAAAAAAAATGTCAACTTTTCTTTTCTGTTTTGTGGGTACTAAAGAATTTTGAGCAATCACCACCATGACTTTCAATCCTTTCATTTCTCATAAAAGACAAAAAAAGAAAGCACATGTGGTCATCAAAAACTGAAGAAACTTCTTATGACATATGCCAAAGCCCATTTTATTACGTATGCGAACATCTCTTTATGACGTACATAAGGTGAACTCGTGGGTGGCATAGAATTGCCCTCAAGAATCACACTTGTCTTAATTTTGCACTCTCCATGAAAGTTTAAGTGAAAAGAATGAAGTAAAAACTTGTGGGTGGTCTACAAATCACCCTTGAGAATCACATTTGTCTTTTGCACTTTCCATGTAAGTCTAAGTTTATTTTAAAGTTTAAATCTTGTCAAGGATTTTTATTCTATTCTTGTGGCAAACTTTTGTAATTTTTGTGAATTCTTGCAACATTGGGAAGATTATGTTTTCTCAATTTAAACTATTTTTCCTTTGCCATAAAACGTGTCTTTTCAGCCAAATTTTTTTTTCCCTTTTGTGAAATCAAAAATTGAAAAGAAAAACATTGAGTCTCGAACTTGAGCAAGTGAGAGATGGGCTTTCTTTAAGAAGTTTGTTCATTCAAACCATGCACGTATTTTTCAATTTGTTAAGTCAAAAGAAAAAAAAGTTTGACCATTAGGCTAACTGATCTAGTAATACTGCCATATTGGGTGGTAATATGACGGATGGCTGGTCCCCTCGAATGAACACCATAGGTCATATGAATAGAAATTTGTTATGCTTTTCCTTCCTTTTTTCAAAAAAAGTTACCACTTCATCCTAGCCCCTTATTTTGAGGATGAAAATAGTTAGTTAAAAGCACAATTTGTGTCAAGTTCCCAATTGGTTGCTTACTTATGTATATGCCTTGATAAAGTTTGACCTCAACGAAGAGATTTGAAGGTCACATAGCAATTGACTGTATGGGCACAAAAAGTTGTGTGACCTCACGTGAATGAGAATCGAAGGTCACATAACAATTGACGTTATTGGCAAAAAGAGGTTTGTGTGACCTCACATGAATGAGAATTGATGGTATCAGCGCAAAAAGGTTTGTGTGACTTCACATGAATGAGAATTGAAGGTCACATAACAATTGATGGTATCAGCACGAAAAGGTTTGTGTGAGTGACCTCATGAGAATCCAAGGTCACATAACAATTGACGGGTATGGGCACAAAGAGGTTTGTCTGACCTCCAATCTTTCATCAGCATAATCAGTCAGCCCAAAATGTGAACATCTCATGGCGACAGCCAGCCATGACTTCTTGTCTTCCGCTTTCGATGAAATGTGAATGATGAGGATGGATGGATGGCACAAAAGAAAGACAAATGTTTTTGCAAGCTATGGATAGAAAGCTAATGTATGTAAGAGATAGAGATTAAGGTTGGGGGGAGGGAGGGGGTGTGAAATTTTGATGAAATATTCAAAGCCAAGTATGTAGACAAATGGCATCACTTGTTTTGAAAAATAATAATTTAGCCTTTTGATTTACAATAGCTATAAGTTGGCCACATGTCCTAAAAGGTAAAAGTATACTAGTGCAACTGCAGGATTGGGGTAAACAGGCTGGTGACTGAACGCTTAGTGTGTCAGTCAGCTCTAGATCTATCAATCTGCCTCCTTTGTTTTTGGTGTTTGAAGATAAAGTGTGGAGGAATAGAGGGTGCACCCATCGTCCTTGAAGTTGCTTAAATCAAGTCAAAATTGAGCAAGTTATGCCCCTCTAAAGATCTGGTGATAAAAAATGAAAGAAAAAAAAGGCTTCAAACACATGAGAGCCCATGAGAGTTTGCTTGCTCACCTAAAACCAAACAATGATATCCTCATTGATGGACATCTTCTATCCTCATCATTAGAATAGATGAAAATCTCAACAACCATTATTTTCCAAATGACCATTCAATGTTGAACATGTGGCTAGGATTTTCACAAAAACTAGGGCTAAAAATCAAAGGTTATGGTTTTGAAACCCCTATTCCCCAAACCAGCCGGAGTTTTGTGGGCACAAGTTTTCTTGGACATTCGTTACCAAGAAGAGGCACGACATGTGGGTGTTGGTTTTCTTTGATGTTCATCATTAGGAAGCATCGATTCTTTTGGAAATTCGTCATCAAGAAGAAGCATTGGTTTTCTTGGATGTTTGTCACCAGGAAGTGATAGTCATGTGGTTTGAAACAAGGTCATCACCGTAAAGAGATGGGTTTGTTGTGTGTGTCACAAGAAGAAGCACATCACAAGCAAGCAACGTGTCATCAAGAAGAAGAGAACATCATGAAGAAAATGTGCATCACTAGGAACATGTCAGTAGGAAAAGGTGAATTTGCATCACCAAGAAGAATATGCACCTAAGCTGCATGCCCATTGATGTAGACTATTCTAGTTGTACGGACATGTTCTTGAAACTTTCACTTCAAAATATCATCATTGTTGTGACCAACAATGATTTTTTGGGCATGTTCTTGAAACTTTCACTTCAAAGTTTCATCATTGTGTAACTTGCAATGGTCTTCTAAACATGTTCTAACCTCAAAGTTCTAATGTTACTATAACGTATTATGGTAATCTAGACATGTTTTTGAAACTCTGAGTTCAAAGCTCCATTATTGATTTAATCTATTTTGGTCTTTTGGTCTTCTAGGTGTTTCCAAGGTGTCTCAACATTTTGGTTGAGTTTTTTGTGTTCTTGAAGTGCATGTTGGCCTTCATGAATTTTTTTCCATGTTCTTGAGGTGGTTCTACTTTGGTTCTAGCTTTGGTGATCCTAGATCATGTTTTCCTTTAGTGTTAGTCTTGATGGTGACCATATGTATTTCTCATATTTAGTCATAAAAAGGTAGCAACCTTGTTACTCAACACCCTCTTGTTTGTTGCTTAGTTGTGCCCAATGCTTAGCCTTTTGTTGAACCAAAGTTATGCATCCAAGATTAACACCCATGTACTTGTGCGAATCTATTTGTAAGCCTATTTGAAAGTTTTGGTGAAATCTATGAGAGACCTCCTTAATAGTTATTGAAGTCCAAGCTATAGTAAATTGTGTTACAATGCACTTTTTAACAATTCTGATAACTACTCTATGTCCTACAATTCCCAAATTTGTTACTATTTTAACTTGTTTTTTTTTCCCTTCTCTCATTACCTTGTCTAAAATATTTTTTCTTTGAATATTTAAGTATTTAGTAGAAGTCATAACATGTGGTTGAGAAGAGTCAACTATTGGCTCTTTACATTTTGTGTGTCTTGCAAGAATGAAGTAGGGAGAGCAAGTTGTGCGACTTCATGGCTTCCTAGGTCGAATTTGGACGATTTTATGTTTCGTACACCGATTCAAAAATAACTTCATTTAGGTTTACAATCTCTTCTAGTTGCTCTTCTATCACAATAGGGTTTTGAAGCATGCTTACATAGTAATGTTGGTCAATTTCTAACTTGTTGGTAGGATGATCTTCATGTGTTGTTTGATGGACTATTGTTTGAACTATACAGAGAAGTTTAATAGCATTAGATTCCTCCATCCATTGTTGACCTTGATTGTGACCTATTTCTTCATCTGATTTGTATTCTTCTTGATCACTTCCATGGTTGTTAATACTTGCTGCAATGTAAATTTCTGAGGTTCAAATTTTTTTGTCCATTGCCTTGGGGTTGAAAAGACAAATATTTGTAGCATTGATATAGGATTAGTTACATTTCAAATCATTGAACCATCAATCACATTCAAAGAATCACATTTATATTATCTAATTTGATTATAAGAATGATTTAATGGCATCATGCTAAAAATGGGTTACATGAATCCTTGTGGTAGATCCAAAGAATTCAACTAGCTAGTAATTTAAGTTTATTTTTGTTCTTGGTAACAATCACATGTGTACATTTTATTCATGTTGATGTTCCACATGTCAATACATGATTGCTCACATCATTTCAAATCATTGTTTGTATTTATAAAAAATTTGTGAAACAAAATAATAGATAGATATAAATTTTTTTTGTTACACTCCAAAATTACAAATTGCTATTTGATGCCTTATTATAACTAATCTTGATGTTGATGATATGATTAGTTGGTACTCACCACTAAAGATAGCAAAAGATGGAGAGGCTAAAAATGGTGATGTTTCATCAAATGTGGAACAAGAATCACAATTAATTAGTGGACCACAAGAGTCCTCAATTAGTGAATCCAGTAGCATTCCATGGAAAGGAAGATTAAAATTTTCAACCATTGTACATGGTAGTTCTCAAACATCATCTAAAAATTCTCATGTAAATGGTGAGTCAAATGATTCAAAGAAGAGTGAGGGTGAAGAATCAATAATCACTTCAGCTACTACTCCCGGAGTTTGGATGGCCAAGAAAACTTCAAAAACACCTGACAACAACAATGGAGTATGAAGATCCACACGAGTAAAGTACCCTGTATAAAGACTCACATATGATGGCTTTGTAGCTCATCATTACACATACATGGTGAGAATTATACATGAAGTTGAACCCATTTGTTTTGAACAGGTGGTTGGAAACCCTAAATGGGATAATGTCATGAATGAAAAGATGGCGGCTTTGGATGTTAATGCTACTTGGGAATTGGTAGCTTTACCAGAGGACAAGAAAGCAATTGGGTGCAAATGGGTGTACAAAGTCAAACACAATGCAGATGGATCTATGAGCAGATACAAAACAAGATTGGTTGCCAAGGGTTATGCCCAAACTTATGGCATAAACTATGAAGAGACCTATAGTCCAGTTGCCAAAATGATAACTATAAGAGCAATCATTGCTATGGTAGTAGCAAAAGGATGGTCTTTACATCAAATGGGTGTAAAAAATGCTTTTCTTGGAGATTTATAGGAAGTAATGTACATGGAACAACCACCAGGTTATGTGCACCAAACACATCTTAATTTGGTTTGTAGGTTGAAAAAAGCTTTGTACGGCTTGAAACAAGCACCTAGAACTTGGTTAGACAAGATAGGTCAATATTTTGTCATAAGTGGATTTCAAACATCCAATGTAGATTTTTCACTATATGTGAAAAAGTCAGATCATGGGATTATAATCATAGTCATCTATGTTGATGATTTGATTATCACAAGAGATAGTGATGCAAATATCTTTGATTCGAAGAAGCTTTTGAAGCAAAAGTTTGAAATGAAGGATTTGGGAGAGTTGCATTACTTCCTCAGCATTGAAGTAATTTAGTCCCCTAAAGGGATATGGTTACTACAAAAGCAATATACCTTGAACAAATTATCTGAATATGGGATGACGGATTGCAAACCCATTTCAATTCCATTGGAGCAAAATGTGAAGTTAAGTGCAGATGAAGGAGACCTTGTGGAGGATACCATTATGTATAGACGCATAGTGGGGAGTTTGATTTACATGACCATCATAAGGCCAAATTTTAGTTATGCAATTGGAGTGGTAAGTCAATTCATGCAAACACCACGAAAACCATATTTGGATGCAGTGAGGTGCATACTGAGGTACATAAAACATATTTTGCAGTGTGAAATTTTTTATGAAGCTAAGAGCCAATTACAAGTACATGGATACATGGATGTTGATTGGGTTGGTAATGTTTCAGATAGAAGATCAACCAGTGGTTTCATGTTTTCTTTTGGAAGTGGTGCTGTTAGTTAGAGCAATAAGAAACAATTAACAGTTGCATTATCAAGCACAGAGGCATAATACAGAGGTGTAGCAATTGTTGCATGTGAAGTGTTTGTACAAAAACTATTCTTAGATTTGGGACAATTAGTGGATACTCTTGTTGTCATTTATTGTGATAACATCAATAGCATACTACTTGTTAACAACCTGGTCTATCATGTTAGGACAAAGCACATTAAGGGGCACTACCATTTTATTAGAAAAAAAGTTTTAGCAAGAGAAATTAACCTTATTTATGTTAGTACGGAAGATCAAGTTGTTGACATTTTCACAAAGGTTTTAGGTATAAACAAGCTAAAGAGGTTTAGAAAAATGCTTGGTGTACTAGAAGTGGATTTGAGCTTGAGGGGGAATGTTGAAAATTCAAGTTCAATTAGTTATGTTTCATTAGTTATTAAAGTAGGAAAGTAATTAGGTTACTTTCACAAGGTTGAATTACTTTCTTTACTTATATTAGCTTGGTTATTTGTGGTTTGGTCTTTTAGTTAAATACCTTGGTGTTGATGGTTTGGCTTTCTTTTCTTCATTGCACAAATTTGTGTATTTCATGTGATAAGAACCTTGAGGAGTTTTTAATGTTATGTTTCATGTTGTGAACATCATGTTTTAGTTTCCTTTCAATAAAGATTTATGTTTGCACTTGAGTAGATCTCCCATTTGTTAATACTTGGTCGCGAGCCTAAAGCTCGGTTGTGACATTAACACAAACTTGGTTTCTAGGATTATTAGGATCAAATACTAAAATTATTCATGGAAATTGAATCCCTAGCTACGAATGATGTGCCAATCAACATTGAGGCCATCGAAAATGAATTCAAAGATGTGGAGTAATTAGAAGGATAACTGACTAATGAGCTTTTGACTCACTAACCTCAAGGATCTAAAGAGTTGTTATGGTAGGCATTACTTGTGAAACTACATATGAAGCTTAAGTATATGCTATAGTTTAACCTTCTTGGACACATTAATTTTTCACAATGAGTTTGTTGTAAAGGGATCTTTTAAGGTTTCAAATGTTTTTGGTGATTTTTGAAAACATGTGGTCCAATTGAAATTTTCTTATGAACTTACACCCAATGCACATGTAGGTTGTTTGTAGGCATCCAACTTGTCTTGCACAAAAAGGTAGGAGCTTGGAAAAAAAACCTTCTTTGAACAAGGATAGGTATAATATGTACATAGTGTGGAATTATTGAAGATATAATTAATAAAACTTTAAACTAGGTTATTATAAACTATAAAGGAGTTGTGAATTCAAATTTATGCAAGCATTTGGATTTCTCAAAACGTAGAAATATGGAGTTACATAGGTGCCTGAGAAACATATAGGCTAACTTTCAAATTAGGGATATAGTTGTGTTCAATCATTTTGATCTCAATGTGAATAATGTTTGAATAACTTTTGCCATAGACTTTAAAACTTAAATTTATATTTTGACTCTTACAAGGATCATGCCAAATCATGCAACTCCTAGAAGTATCCTTGAAGATTTTTTATAACCATGATAAATGAAGATTTTTATAATGTTTACATTGCATGGTTTGAGTTAGGACCATTCTACATAGGTTTGGCACAAATGGCATGAAATATCATGGTTGATTTACTAATTGTGTGCTTGAGTCACTACTACAATTCATGGTTTTTTCAATTTGGTTTTCTAGTAAAAAAATACCCAAAAGTGATAGGCATAAATAAAACCACCTCGTCAATCTAGACAAGTCATTTTGTACATGTCTAGCGTGATTGGGTAATCAAATTGGACCTTGTCATTTTGACTAATGAAATGATTAACAAAATGATTGACTATTTGACTAATTATTTGACTAGTGGATAGTGGACCATTTGATTAGGTCAATTTTATACCTAAATTAAAATCATTTTTGGGATTATTATTTTAAAAATAAATAGGTAGGTAGGTAGTAAATAGGTTTAGGTAACTAGGTGTTAGCTTAACCTAGTTAATTTAACCTAACTACCTTAGTTTAACCTACCTACCCTAACTTTTTCAACTTGCACATAGGTTGTAAATATAAGGAATTGAACCCGAAACCTTCCCAATGGACAACACCATCAAAGGTGTTAAACATAATGCATAAACCTAGTTGATAATTAATGCCTAAACTTAATGATTTAAAATAATGGCTAAACTTAATGGTTAAACAATGACTTAAAGTAATAACTAAACCCAATGGCTAAACTTAGTGACTTAAAGTAATGATTAAACCTAATGGCTAAACTCAATGACTTAAACAATTGGCTAAACTTAATGGTTAAACTTAATGATTTAAAGTAATGGCTAAACTTAGTGATGTAAACTATTAGTTAAACTTATTGGTTAAACTCCGTGATTTAAAGTAATGGCTAAATCTAATGACTAAACTCAGTGACAAAGTAATGACTAAACCTAGTGGTTAAACTCAATGGTTTAAAGTAATGACTAAACCTAATGGTTAAACTTAGGGAGTTAAAATAATGGCTAAACTTAGTGACTTAAAGTAATGGTTAAACCTAGTGGCTAAACTTAATGATTTAAAATAATGGTTAAACTCAGTGGTTAAACTCAGTGGTTTAAAGTAATGGGTAAACCTAGTGGCTAAACTCAATGGTTTAAATTATTGGTTAAACCTAATGGCTAAATTTAGTGGCTTGAAATAATGGCTAAACTTAGTGGTTAAACTCAATGACTTAAACTATTGGCTAAATTCAATGAATTAAAATAATGGTTAAACTTAATGGCTAAACTCAATGACTTAAAGTAATGGTTAAACTTGATGGCTTAAAGTAATGGCTAAACTTAATAGCTTAAAGTAATGGCTCAACCCAATGGCTAAACTCATTACCTTAAAGTATTAGCTAAACTTAGTGGCTAAATTTAATGATTTAAAATCTTAACTAATCCTAGTGGTTAAACTTAATGAGTTAAACTAATGGTTAAATTTAGTGATTTAAACTAATGGCTAAACTCAATGATTTAAACTAATGATTAAACCTAGTGGCTAAACTTAATGGTTTAAAGTGATGATTAAACTTAATGGCTAAATTTAATGATTTAAAATAATAGTTAAGTTTAATGGTTCAATTCAATGATTTAAAATAATGGTTAAACTTAATGATTAAACCCAATGGCTAATCTTAGTGATTTAAAGTAATGGCTAAACATAATGACTAAATTTAATAACTTAAAGTAATGGCTAAATTTAATAACTTAAAGCCATGGTTAAACATAGTGGCTAAACTGAGTGACTTAAATTAATGGTTAAACTTAATGATTTGAAATAATGGTTCAAGCTAGTGCTTGAATTTAATGATTTAATGTAATGGCTAAATGTAATGACTAAATATAGTGATTTAAAATAATGATTAAACATAATGGTTAAATTTAGTGGCTAAATTTAGTGACTTGAAATAATGGTTAAACTTAGATTAAACCTAATGATTAAATTTATGGCTAAATATAGTGGTTAAACCTGGTTGATAATCCAAATGGTTAAACATAATGGTTAAACTTAGGCTATATTTAGTGCCTAAATTTAAGCTATACCTATTGGCCAAATTTAATGGTTCAACTTAGGCTAAACTTAGTGCCAAAATCTAATGGCTTAACATGATGGTTAAACTTAGTGGTTAAATTTAAATTAAACTTAATGGTTAAAATTTGGCTAAACCTAATGGTTAAATTTAGTAACTAAACATAGTGGCTAAACCTCGTGGTTACACTTAGTGGTTAAAATTAAGTAGGTAAATGGGTGGATAGGTAGGTAGATAATATGTAGGTAGGTGGGTAAGTAAATAAATAGGTTTTATGGAGGTGAAAAACATAGGTAGGTATGTAAGTAGGTAAGTGAAAGGGTATAGGTAAAAAGGTCAATAAGTAAATAATAGGTAGGTGACTGGGTAATAGGTAAACAAATAGTTAACAAATAAATAGGTGGATGAATAGGTAGGAGGTAGATACATAGGGTAGTAGATCATGTCATATTTAATTGAGGATCATTTGCCATCTTGATTAAATGTTCAACTCGACTAAAGACCATTGGTCATTTTTTACTAAGGATCATTAACCATTTTGACTAAGTGTTCAACTTGATTAAGGACCATTAGTCATTTTGATTAAAAAATTTAACCACCTTGATTAGTTGTTCAACTTGACTAAAGACCATTAGCCATTTTGACTAAGGTTGTACAACTTGATTATGTGTATTTAATCAAATAAACCATTATAAATTGATCAGTCAACACATACATGTGTCATTCAAACCCTTTGCCTTTAGTCAAAATGTACATGTCCATTAGTCAAAATGATAAGTTAGTTAATTTGAACCTCTTAAAAAACCATGATTTGTAGTAGTGAGTGTAACTTTTGCCAAAACAAATCACCATAAACTTCTAGGCATAGTTCCAAAGGCTTGGATAATTTTGCAGAATGTCAATGATCAAATATAATGAAATATACGTGACTTCTTGAATTCCCAAAATCATTTGACAGTCCATCCATTGGTACAATGGTTATATGTTCAGATTGCATGTACTTATATAAGTTGACAAAAGTTAATACATGTAGAGATTGGTGTATTAACATAGATTGTGAAACCAGTCCATCCATGTAACCCAATATATTCAAATTCCATACTTGTAAAATTTACAAGTTAAAAAGGTATTCACATACATTGTTTGTATTCACACAATTTGTCAAACCACTCTATAGTCCATCCATGCAACTTAATACATTCAAACTCCATAAGCATTATATTACAAGTCAAAAAGGTACTCACATACATTGTTTATATTCATATAAACTGTCAAACCACTCTGTAGTCCATCCATGGGTACAATTTAATACATTGAAACTCCATAAACATATATATTACAAGTTAGAAAGGTACTCACAAAGATTGTCAAAACACTCTACTATCCAAGCTATTATTTACCTCAACCCAAATTATATTTAGTTTTGCATTCAAAGGAAAGAAATACAAGTTTTGGGAAAAAAATTGTACATAATAGCACACAAACATCTCTTATCTAGAGATGGACAGAGACCACATAATCATGATTACTTAATATGAAAAGAAAAGAAGAAAGAAAAACCAAACCCAAAGGTACTAATGACAAAGAGGTAGTTGGAGAGGCTTTTTATAACAAAAAGGTAGATCTTGAAGAACCTAGTTAGTTGCTACTTGGATGTTGAACATCCATTAGTTTGACTCAAGAAAAGTTTCATGGGTATTAAAACATCTCCATACTTACCACCATAATGCATAAATCACAAATTTTATATCTATGAAATTGCCAAGAAACCTCCACAATAATAGTTTGACATTAATTGGATGATGAGTGTAGTCATAACCTTATGAGAGTTGCTCACAAGGGGACATACCAACAACTTCATCATGAATAACAGTGATGAATTGCCATGATTACCCACTGACTTCATCAATGTTTGATAATGGGCTTAAATAAATATATAATAATCTATCTAGACTTTGGGCAAACCATTATGCAAAATTTACACACAAAGTTTCTGTGGCATTTCTAAAAGTAGTAGGATAGGTTAGCATTCAAAAAATATAAAATAGACATCTAGATAGCAATTTGTGCTTACTTACATATCTAAGGTCCAAAGTTTGAGGTTATTTCATAGCAATTGCATGATACAAATGTTGTCCTTGTAAAATTCTTCATCTAACATGTCAAGCTTTGTAATAGCCTCATCAAATGCCTATAGTCCAAGGAGTGCCCAGTTAAATATGCTAACTTGAAGGCATATTCTTAAAAGAATCACCCAGAGTTACAATTGATCTACCAAGGTAATTTGAAGAAAAAAACATGAAACTATGCTAACCAAGTTCCCCAAAAAAATTGTCTAAGGAAAAAAAGGGAAGGGGAGCAAACTTGTTTTGCAAGAGTGTAAGCCTAGTCAAGTGAGTTGAAAAATTCATAATAAAACACAAAGAAATTCAAAGCCAACCCCAATTTAATGGGATGGGTGGGATCAAACTAGTTTTGTCAGTGCAATATCTTGCATTTGAAGATCACACTTCCAAATAGGCGAATCCACATAAAAAGAAAAGGTTTAGAAAACATGTGAAAGAGCAGTCACATTCACATACCCTGTCCATCTAATTGGTATGATCTTGGCAAATCTAACCAGTCTACATTTCCTTTAACAAATTGTTCATAGTCTTGTGGAAACATAATTTCCAAAACTAGTGGAAATTAAATTTCAAAAATGTATATAGATTATATGCATGCATGTGATTGTAAATATGAGATGTACATTGCACTTAGTATGATTAAAAAAAGAAGCTTAATCACAATTGCTAGTCAATAGGCCTGTCACTAGAAATTTTGGTTAAATCTGCTACTACTACTGCATGGGGAATGAATCACAAGGCAAATTGTATGTTGTATGAGCCTTGCATGTAAGGACTCTAAAAAAGCTAGCACAAAACGTCTTTTGTTTGTGATAATAACTTTGCAAAGAAAGTGATGTTAGAAAGGTGAGTTCATAAGAAGATACAAAGGAAGAAGACCATATCTTCACTTCTTCTATGGAAGGGCAAGAGACCAAATGTTTTGACAAACAAAGATTAGCAATAGAGGGGATGATCATCATCATCAACAACAACAACAACAAAGGGGGTTGTTGCCAACAACATTGACTTAATTAGCTATTCATGTCTCCAATATAATTTGTAATAGACTTCCATGTACTTAGATTTACAGCTTCCTGATTTGAGCTCCATTATAATCTTGCAATGCCATCACCCAACAACAAAGGTCATTTCAAATTTCAAAACATTTAAAAACACCTTGGTGTTAATTCATGGAATGTCTAAAAATTCCAAGATGTGTGGTGGGTCAAGCAAGATCTTAAACTAGTCTAGTCCGAACCTGACGACCATGGAGAGATGAAGAGGAAGTAGAATCAAGAGCATGATTATGAAGTCGACAAGGTTGTAAAAGTTAGGAGCACAATGTTTAAAGCAAAAGTTGGACATGGAATACAACTCCAACACTCATAGTAGTTGTGTTGTCAACCTTCCCATAATAATAACATCAAAGGCAACTTGAAAAGCTCATCTTTTTCTTCATTTGACACAAATCTAGAGCAAGTTCATAAGTTAATCAACATTGATGAAATTTTTTTTGCTTTGATCTTCCACCATAATGCAACATTGTACAACAACATGATGAACATGAAAAACATCAATTGTTGTCAAGCCATGAAAAACCATAAGATACAGACATGTACAACAATGGTGAAATCACCAACTGGTGATGGAGGATCATTGCAAAAAGATCAACACATATGAATTATTCAACAACACATCATAGTGTATAAGAAGAAGGTGAGTGGCAATGGAGGAGGGTCAAGTCTACCACAATTGTTGCCAACAATCTTTGACAAGAAGCAAAAGGATTTCCAAATTGTAACAAATGAAAAAACTTTATCATGAAAGATCATTAGGCAATATAATTAAAATCAAAATCAATCCATACAACCAAGTCAAAAATTTACAAAAGAAATGATAGTATTCAGTGTACACCTTTTAATAGACCCATTACTGAATACCATCTTTTTTGAATTCATTCCCCCCTTTCTTTGGTAGTTAATTCAGTACATTGTTTAGAGCTCTTCTTATATTTCCTTGGCTATTACCTTGTTGCCCCAAGAAAAACATGTTGAAGCCATTTATTTGACAAAGGGTGCACTGGAAACAAACAAATAAATAAAAGAGGAATTAATTGGACATAAATACGTACATAAATGGGCATCAATATATGCACCTTCACCTCATTAGCAATGGAATCAAGTTCATATATAAAAAAAAGGACACAAGTTGCAAACTATGAAGCTTCATCAAACACATCAGGTACATTATGATTAGCTTTACATGCATTAAACTACATTTTTTACCATTAATCCACTTGCCTAATGTAGCTAACAATGTGGTCAATCTAAGCATTCAACATAATTTTATAGATTAACTAAGTAATCAGGCACACAACCAAATTCAATTTTGCAATGAACAAAGTGCAATTTACAATCTGTCAATCATAAGATTTATTTCCTTTCCTACTTCAAGTGTGAATATGTGTAGCTCGAGTACATGGTCCTTGTATTGAAAACTGTCTAGTTGATGGGCTTCTTAGGGTTGAGTTCCTTCTTTGATGGTGATCCCAATTTTTCAATATTTTGTTTGCCTTTTGAAGAAGTTGTCTGCTTGCGGACAACAAAACCTTTTCTTTTTTTAAAAGTTGGTTCATGAACATCCTCATTACCCTCTAGATTGTCCTCCTCACCTTCTTTAGACTCCTCCTCTTCACATTCACATGATTCTAACTTTTTAGGTTCACCATCTCCATCAACATCTTATCTATTGGTTCCATTATCAAATTCTTCATGAGGTTTGAGCAAAGCTTTCTTTGCATTGGAAATTTTTCCACATTGCTTAGCCTCCTCCTTTTGAACATAACATGTTGTCTCTTGGCCAACTTTTTGGTTACTTGGACTATTGACCTTGGAATTTGCTGCCCCCTTATTGGGCAAAGCATTCACATGAATGCTACCAACATTTTGACTAACATTTATAGTATAGGTCTTGCTTGCACTTGGATGCTAAATTTGTATAACTTTTCTCCCTAGCATATGTGTATTGGTGATTAAGATTGAAGGACATTCTTGTTGATCTATGGTAGAAAACCTTGCAAAAAATAAGAACATAGATAAGCAAAACTAATATGCAATTCATGGATATAATAAAAGTTACAAATTACACACTTAAATTACAAGACGTATAAGTTATACATGTTACATATGTACAATTAAGGATTAAAGACATGTTGAAACTCCATTCAAACTCCTTAAACATGTACACAATATATGAAGAAAAATTACATGTGGAGAATATGTACTCACATGGGTTCTGAAAACATTTTGCAATCCATCCATTGGAACAATAATGCACTCAAACTCCATAAGCATAAATATACAAGTCACTTGAATATATACATATTATGACTAATGTATTCACATAGATGATGAAAGCAATTTGCAGTCCGTCCGTTGACATAGAAGTACATTTAGTCTCCACAAATAATATACATTAAGTCAATAGTCATTATGTGTGTAAATGTTATGTACTCACATAGACTTTCAAGCCTTTTGAAGTACATCCATTAATACATTAATATATCCAAACTCCATAAGCATTACATATACAACAAATCAATTTCACTATCTATAAAGATAATGTACCCACACAGATCGTCACAACATTTTGCAATCCATCTAGCAACAAATTAATATATTTAGACTCCATACTTGCATATGTAAAAGAAGTCAAAAGTCAATGTCTAAAAAGATTGTGTACTCACATAGACTATGAAAACATTACGTGAAAGCATGAAGTGCATCCAGCAACACATTAGTGCAAAGTGTAAGTATATGTAAGTGTATGGACACAACATAACAACACAAACATTATGTACACACTACACACATTGACAACAACAAAGTCATTTGACTTTACAATGACTATTATACACCTTAATGACCCAAATTTCACCAAAAAAGGACCTAACTTGAATGTAACTTCTATTCAATCTCCATCAAGTGACAAGTAGAGACTATTATAATCTGACATTGAGAACTTTCTATTGTAATGTACAAGTTGGTGAGAATCAAATGCACCTGGTTTGTTGGCCATTCCATAGATGTCAATGTGCTTTTGACCTCCAATCTTTGCATAAATAGGCCCTAGTTCTTTAATACCACTACAAAGCCACCAACTATCATGCATCTCCTTAGCACATAATGGATTTACACACTTTGTGGACGTGCTGAAGTGGACTATTGCACACCATGGGTGATACAATTGTTTGCAAGATGCTAGCTTCCCTACCCAAATTGGCTCAAAATAAAGACCACAAAATGAACAACCACTTACCCAAAGGTAAGATTGGAAATCACTTGCATCAATTGTGGTCGCAAGTTGGAAAGGAATAAAGATGTTCAATGATGATTTCAATAAACCATTTTGGAACATTTTGACAAGTGTTTACACACCACTTCGATGCTGCTTTGCAAACTTCAATTTATTTTTTATTTTGTGAATTTTGCTTGTTTCTCCATCTAATAGTTTTGACACATGTTTATATCTATATTCCATGCATTGGCAAGTGTCTTAAACGTTTGCACCACACCCCTTTGACCATCTATTGCCCTTTGCACTTCTATTTTCACCTCTGCAAACTCATCTGCACCTAAACATTCTAACTTTGCAATGCATGTAGGTAATCCCTATTTAATTTCAAGTAGCATATTATTATGGTCTTCCATTTGGCTACGAGCCCACACATTTGACATCTTCATTAATTTTTTGCCTTGTTACACCACGAAAATAAAAGTTTCCACCTCCTTCAACCTCTTCTACAAATACTCTACATATTACAAAAGCTCCTTTAGATAACTTGATTTGTAAAATATACCACAACCTAACAATTGGGTATCAATTCAATTAGCCCTAAGTTTAACAAATTGAAATGTAGTAGCAAGAAACAAAGAAATTTCCAAATGTGTCTCAAGCAAATTTTTGTATTACCTCTGTTATGGATCGACTACAAACAAGTGGAGAATTACAAGACAAGACAAGCTTTATTGATCCATCAACTGGTGTTGATTTGCTGAAGGGTTGTTCCCTAGACTATCTCCTTTTATAACCCTGAACCATACTAGTCCCAAAATATCCTAGGCCATGATATTGCCAAAAGTATCCCAAAATATCCTAGGCCATGATATTGCAAAAAATATCCCAAAATATCCTAGGACATGACATTGCCAAAAGTATCCCAAGTATCCCAAAATATCTTAAGCCATGATATTGCCAAAAGTATCCAAAAATATCCTAGGACATGACATTGCCCAA
>Ga0116231_10003110_pt1 | contig 34698 bp, 20 predicted proteins | sample S1TSphgellanicum_2_FD_89695 | JGI IMG/M metagenome (GOLD analysis project Ga0116231, IMG submission 89695) | Host-associated microbial communities from peat moss isolated from Minnesota, USA - S1T2_Fd - Sphagnum magellanicum MG | ecosystem: Host-associated > Plants > Peat moss > Unclassified...
AATTTAATATATATATATATATATATATATATATATATATATATATATATATATATATACTAGCAACATGCAAGAACTTATGGTCTAAATAAGGCCATTTCAAAAAAATAAAATTCCCCTTCAAATATGACAACTTTGGACCATTTTTTCCCCAAAAAAAATCCTTTGTAAAAAAAGTTTCAGCCCCATTTTCTTTGGCCAAAAAAAAAACCCCTGGCTAATGCTGGAGCATCTCTACTGGGAGGAGTAAAATGGCATGTACACACTATTTTGGAGTAAGAAGTTTAGCCTTTAAATGAGCTCAAATTGAGTTTGGACTTGTAAACGTGCCCAAGATACTGTGACCTCTAACAGGACCACTGAAAGAAAATGACTGCGTTTGATTGGCCAACCATAATGCTTGACCCAGGTGGTGATATTTAAGTAGCCCTTCACTTTGTACATGGTCTAATTTTTTCATGTTTATGGGTAGGGATGTGAGAATAATGACCACTTTATGTTGGATTTGATGAACACAGGTAGAGGCCCAAATAGGGAGTCATTGTGGAGGTGCTCTTCTGACTACTAGTTTATATAAACTCAAGTATCTTTCTTTGATAAACTCAATATAATAATGTACCTATTTATAACAGGCTAGGAATTTCATAAGGTTAGTTCGAGTCAAAAAATTGCAGCTATGTTTGCTTTTCACATGGAAGCATTTGAGCCAGTTCACCAAACTTTTGAGCTGCATGTTTAATTGAAAAAATTATTAAGAGTTCATTTTTAGTGCTGGGGTCAGTGTTCTTTCCGTGACAAGATAGATGCTCAAGTGAAAAAGGTTTCTTAATTTTTAAAAATTTAGTATCTATTCAATTTTATGATAAACTCTTTGAAATCGCATATTTTCCAATGAAGGACATGTGCCATATTGATTTAAGATTAATCCATTGAAGGGAAGGGAGGCAAGTTCAAATCTAATGGAGTCAATAATATCACTTGTTGATCTTCTCCAATTAGTAAACTTTGTTCAACGCGAACTTTAAACTTTGTTAGATACCAAATTGCGTAAAATGTTCTAGAAACTTTTGGAAAGTTTAAGAATGAATGAAAATTGACTTCAACAATGAATAGGATTAGGACACTTGAGTTTGGGAAAGTTGAACAATTTGTGGAAATCTATGGATGTTGAAAAAAGTGGGACTCATTCATTTATCATTTATCTCAATTACAAACAATTATCCAACTCTTTTTAGATTCAACCAACCTTGTAACCAACCTCGTGTGCTTGTTGCATTGAAGACCGAGTTGCATTTCACTGGTTGCAATTGTTGAAGGGCTTGCCCTTTTTCCTTTATCAACATTATTACAAAAAGAAAGTACCTGTGACAGGCTCCAATCTGTTCTTGGAACTGGTGGGTCATTTGCAAACTGGATGCTTCAATGAATTGTAAAAAGATTCAATCTTCTTTCTTCCAACTGCCAAGCTTATTGCAGGAAAAAGGGGGTCAATATTGAAAAAAAAATTTCTCTCAAGTTGCCCCTAGTAGACACACCTTTTAAAAAAAAACCCAACAATTATGTTGATTGTTTGGAAGTGAACTTGTGCCCACAATTATGTGTAGGGTTACCAGAGTAAGGGCTCACTAGGGCAGGCCCAAATCTGGTAAAGCCAGCTGCAAAGGGCTTTACTGAGTGTAAAGTCTGCGCTCAGATTTTATTAAATTTATTTTTCCATATCACAAAATGAAGAAAATTAAAATGATATGGGGGATATTGAAAAATGGAATGCAAGCAAAATAGTTTTCCAAAATGTTTCAGTTTCCGAAATGCCTGTGAGGTTTTTATGCTGTGCAAAACTTTCTCTAAATACACTAAAAAAATATGAGGAGATCTTTACAGCCTTCCAGTTAAGTTTTTGGTGGGATATATACACACTAGACTTCCTCATATAAAAAAGGCCATTTTCACACCTCTTCTTGTGTAACTTATTACCTCTCTCTCAGACTCTGGGCTCCCACCATAGCTCAATATCCGTGAGTTGAAGACATACTCGAAGGTTGCTTCAATAATTGTGGTGCCCATATTGAAAGGGCTTTGAATTCATGGTTGGAACTCAGAAAAAGTAGAGCAAAAAAGGAAGTGTGGCCCTGAAAATGGACAATGCTACTACTACTTATGGGTGTGTGGAAAAAACCTAACAAGTATGATTCATCATTCAACAGTGAAAATTGCAAATTTTTAGAGATGATGGCGCTATGATAAAGGTCTGCTGAACATTGGTTCATTCTAGCCCAAAAGAGGTGATTGATGACCAGAAGCTTTGGACCGTGGATTGAAACATGCTGAAACAGTAGTTCTCTCTTCTTCTTTTCCCAGTTCTATTATGGGCAGCTACCATAGTCAAACTAAGTGCGTAGAAAGATTGATGGTAGGCCATGAATTTGGAACATTGTTAACTTTTCAACACTTTGCCAACTGCCAATTGTCTCTTAATTTTTGCTAATGTATCATCTGATACCAGATAAGCCCTTCAACTGTTTTGCTTTGTTTGGAGTTTGGTTTTGGAGTCGCAAACCAATACATTTGTCTCACCCAAGGACACTTAGTGTAAAGTTTGAGATCTTCATGCATCAAACAATCATTTTTATGAAGGACACTTAGTGTAAAGTTTGAGATCTCATGCATCAAACAATCATTTTTATGAAGTACTAGATAATTGTTCAACTTGTTTTTATTATTTTATTTTTATCTAAAATTTTAATATATACATATTAAAGTCACCTTATATGTATTATAATTCATTATTTCAGATTATTACATAATTTATATTATAATAAAATTTATTATTTGAATAAAATATAAAATATAAAAACTAATTAACTTACAATTTTTACCCAACAATCAATATATTGCACCTTATATTTTTATTTTCTATTTTTTTTTATACTAGTGTCCCCCCCTTTGCACTCCTCCAAACTCTAGTAATCAATCTTATCTTTTGCTTTGTTTGAGTGACGAATGGCAATGCCTAAATTGAAAACCATGGGTGTCCTCCTTTTGAGCTCACATCCAAGAGTTGTGAAAACTAACATCTAAAAATTGACATAAGAATAATAGCTTTTTGAGTGGGGAATGGTAACGACTAGATTGAAAACCATGGGTGTCCTCCTTTCCAGCTCACATCCAAGAGTTGTGCAAACAAACATCTAAAAGTTGATGTATGATTAAGCACATAATTACACAATATAGTTGATGTAAGAATGGGAGATTGAGCACATAATTACACATTATAGTATTATACTCCTGTTCCATGTCCTCACTACTTGCCAATATCTCATGAAGTCACACATTTCATCAATTGAAGAAAGATGCAATGACCCAAATTTCCTTCCTTACTTTCATTAACTGATGGAATCTAATTACATTGTGAGGTAAGTAATGGAGGCTGGCTTGGAACCAATAATATCCTTATTAATAAACGAACAAAACTAGAGCATTTTCATGAGTATTTTTTCTTTTTCTTTTCTTTGGATACTTTGAATGCCTTTGGATGATTCGAAAATAGCCTATAAAAAGTATATGCTGAGATTCATTTCAATCTTGTTGTAGAAATACATAAAATCTGTCAAAATTTGATCATTGGATGGAAAAAGTGATGAGAAAATTTCATTCATTATGGATGAACAAATAATCATATAAATTTCTATAATTTTCACAGTTTAAAAATAAATAAAATTTCAATACTCTGAAATTTGAATGCTAGAGCCCGAAACTAGAATTTTTCGCAATGTTCAAAATTTTAGAATGAATCAATTTTCAATTACAAAAAAATTTGGACCCTAGACCCAAAAACCCTAAAAGTGTCCCAAAAGTTATACAAATGTGATATGTATCCTGAGCTATCAAAGTTGAAATGCAAAAATGTGAAAATGAAATGATTTTTTGGGGCAGAAGCTGAAAGAAAAGTTTGCAAAATTTCTATATTTGGTTCCAGTAAAGACCCAAAAACTATGAAAAAGGACAATTTAAAAATTAATACTTTCATATATGGTTTATAGCCAGATTTGACTAAATCTTCATATTGATGATCCCCACTTTGGCCATTTTAATTTTATATAGGTAGAGGCTTTTTTTCAACTCTTTTGTGAAGTAGGTGAACAAGTAATTTTTTGGGTCAAGTTTGTGAGGTAATTTGGGTTGGCAATCATGCACACGAGGAACTTAGCCAAATTTGACTAAACATTACACAAGACAAAAGAAAAGTCTAAGTTTTACACTATATTTTGGCAACATGCTACGACCTAGTTCCTAAAAATGGTGACCTCCAAAAACATTTCCTCATAATGTGGCGAGAGAGGTCCATTTTTCCCCACCAAAAAAAGGAAGCTTTTTGAACCTTTTGCAAGCCCCTTATTGGTGTCACCAGGTTGTGAAATTTCGCCAAAAAAATAAAATCACTGAGGTGAACTCACTTTTATCCACAAGAGGACTTAGCCAAATTTGGCTACAGGTCATAAAGGAAAATTAGAAATGCTTTGGAACCCTGCTAAATATGATGGTGACATTCTAGGACCTATTGTCTAAATCTAGCAATTGCTAATTTTTTCCTTGAAATATGGCGAATTTGGGGGATTTGTTTTCCCAAAAAATCCTTTGTATAAGTCAAGGCGCCATTTTAATTAATTATTCCAAAAATTCGCCACAAAAAAAATAAAAATAAAATGAGAGGTTAAAGAAGAAATGAAGAAGGCAATAATAATGAGCAAAATGTGAATGAAGAATTTTTGGGCAAGGCGAAGATGATGATGATGATGATGAAACAAATGATTTGCAGTTCTTGAAAGGGAATGTAACACAAGGGTAGAAGAGAACTACGTTGCATGGAGTTGTTGGAGATGGCGGGGTGAAAAGGAAAACGGAAGAGAAAGAGACAAGTCAGGAAGCAAAATGAGAGAAAGAGACAATCTTGGAGCCTGTGATGCACTTTTGCAGAATTGAGCAGTAAAGACAGTGGGACCAGCACAAGTGTTGCATGTGGTGGGGTTTGGTCTGTTGTTCTCCTTGAGGTAGACCATGCAAGTATCATCAGCTGCTAGCAAGCTCCATAAGTCTCTTCACCCTCACTGGTTCTCAACCTCTGCACTTGCAACTACAGCTTCATCTGCTGGGAGTTCTTCCTCAGCTACGTCTTGTTCTTTGGTTTTTGCCTTTCCTGGTTTCTGGAGAAGGAAGAAAGAAAGGGTCGGGGGGAATCAGTCATAGTTCGCGAAATGCCGATCGAGTACTTGGGAGAGGAGCCCAAAGGGAACAGAGGGAAACGGCTCACCATTCTCAGTATCGATGGAGGTGGAGTGCGTGGGCTCATACCCGCCACCATTCTGGAGGACCTCGAGGGCAAATTGCAGGTAAAACCACATTGCGAGGCACTTCGGGGGAAGGGGGAGGAGTTTTGATTCATCATTGAGGCTGTGAACTGTGTGACTAAATTTGTTTTCCAACATAAATTGGTAGCTTTCTAGCTGGAGATAAATTGAAGCTTCGAGATTGATTTAGGAATGTGGTAAAATTTGGAGGTTGATGCTTCTTGCTGTGTGCAAAAAGAGGAGTAAGTGGGTTGTTGGTTAAGCACTCCTCATGAGATGCATGGGTGGTCCAGAATTCTAAGAAAGAGATGAGAACAATGAGTGATTGTGTGCAGAGATTGGATGGGCCGGAGGCAAGGTTGGTGGACTACTTTGATCTGGTAGCAGGTACTAGCACAGGGGGTTTGATCACAGCCATGTTAACTGCACCTAAAGATGACAGCAACAAGAAACCTGTCTGTACTGCCAAGGATGTGGTCCAATTTTACCTTTGGTATTCAGCTCAAATCTTCCCTCATACTGGGTACTCTCCTCTCTCCCATTTCCAATATTCCAGTCCTCATCCTATCCGGACTACACTCATTTGATGCCTTCACTTGTGTACCTGGTCTTGAGACATTGATCCTCCTTGTGATGACCTGTTCTTTACCAAATCAATGTCTACAGCAGCTAGATGATGAGCCCCCTCAGAATTACAGAGAATATGGTGGTAAGAGTCTAGCCACCCCACCAGCAGTCTTCAACCTTAGCTTCCACAAAGCTTTCAATGTGCCCTTGGGCCTTGAGATATCCCCAAGCCAGGGACATGGTTGCAGAAAAGAAAGCACCTTAGAAACTCCATTTCACTGTCTGAGTGAGTTTGTTTGCACAATCTCTTCAGGCACCCTGTCAGGCAGTATCTGACATCTTCGCAGGGGGGAACCGGGTTCCATGTTCATTTAGTAGTTGGCAAATATCAAGATCTTCCACATCAAGACCTTCTAGCAAGACATTGTTGATTTTTGTAATATGCTGTGTATGGCTTCTTGTGAGCCGGTTGTAATCTTTCAAACCTTTACAGCTGTTTCCTCGATCATTGCTTACAAATGCATTTTTCCAGGAGCAATCTGATGTAAGTAAGTTCTGCAGTCAATACATGCAGAAAATGTGAAGAAAAGTTCACAGGATGCCCACCAATGTTGAAGGCTGGGGACTAGTAGCAAGTGAAATCTGAGCCACTAGAGCTGGTGGATTATTGGTAAACATGGAGTGGATATGGAGTTGTGCACTGGACAGGACTGTTTAAGAGAGGGGTGCTCCAAGTTGTTGCAATAAACTCTTATGGGAAGTTATCAACTCAATTTGTCCCTAGACATGGTGAGAAGAAACAAGTGTTGTGGAGCTGTTTTCAGGAGCTAATTTGAGTGTGGGCTTGATGATTGTGCAACAGAGGACTATTTAGCGAAAGTCGCCTGAATTTTAAGGCCCTCAATGGCCCTAGATACAAAGGCAGTGGCCTGGAGAGGATACTAAACAAATACTTTCCAGGCGAGCCACACTTGAGCACAGCTCTCACTTCAGTTATCATTCCAGCTTTTGACACAAAACTGCAGCAGCCTGTGTTTTTCTCATCATGGAGGGTGTGATCTTGCATCCCAACCCTTTGTTTTTCCTTTCAAGTCTGTATTCTTCTGTTTACTTGTTGATAATTCTGTGCCCAAGCACACAATATGATATTTACTGTGAGCTCTTTGGATGATAGGTATGATCCTATATCCTTGCACTAAAATTTTCAATTGCTTTTGCAGGCAAGACTTGATCCTCTGGAAAATGCACAGTTGAAGCTGGTATGCCAGGCAACAGCAGCAGCTCCAACATACCTGCCACCAGTGCAGTTCACACTCACAAACTCCAGCACAAATGAATCCCGGGACTTCAACTTGATTGATGGAGGTGTTGCTGTCAACAATCCGGTTTGTCTTGCCTTTGCTCAACTACACTGAGACAAACATTGTTGAAACCCTGCAAAGCTGTTGCATTGTAGACCAGAGCACCTTCACCCTCTTCACTTCAATCAAAAGCTTGCTTCTTTCCTTGATGATCATCTTGAGTAGATAGTCTCTCAATGTCTGTGGCAAAAGGAAATCTGTTTTGCTGAAGGGTAGAGATTGTGTGTGGAAATGACAGACATATGTGGCCATCACACAAGCAATTAAGGAGGTGCAATCAGGTGGCAAATCTGCTGGAAGAGTGGCATATGGGGTTAGTGATTTTGACTCTATTCTTATGTCTGTCTGGACATCCAAGATCTTTAACATCACATCTGATATGTCTCAGAAACCCCAGTGCTACTTTTGATAGACAGGGGGGCAGATTCTGCAGCCATCAGGCAATGTTCTCTTGTTGGTTTTTTGCACCACCAAAAAATGAAAACCTTATCCTGAGAATGAAGCTCAGTCATTGCTGTGAGCTGGATTGGGATGGAGGTTTAAGCTCTGTTCTGGAGCCTTATGCCTAGAGCAGAGCAATTTGGTGCTGGATCCAGCAGCCAACAACTGGTTCCCTTCGGTGTATGCATCATTAAATACCTGCAAATGGTTTAAAGAGTTATTGCAAGAAATGGGAGTGATGTTGAATTCTAACCATGTCAAGACCATGAAGAGTGTTTTTGCTCATTGCAGTTTTGCAGTCTCCTACATAGTGGAGCTCTGAATTCTGGTTGGTTAGTTTGGTGGTCCAATGAAGGTAGTGTATCTGGTGGTTTCAATTGAGTGACACTTTCCCATGGAAAATGTGCAGAATTACAGTGATCTATTAGTTCTCTCACTGGGCACAGGACAGCAAACAGTAGGGTACACTGCAAAGCAGATATCCAAATGGGGTGTGCGTGACTGGCTCATCAACAAGGGTGATGCCCCACTGGTGGACATGGTGTACAACGCAAGTGCTGATATGGTGGACTACAACCTCTCCACCATCTTCCAGTCCCAGGATTGTGGCACCAATTACCTTCGTATCCAGGTACATGGCATGAAAGCACCAGAGTTGGACAAGGAGTGAAAATATCAATATCTATTGTCTTCATTTTTCCTTACTGGAAGTGTGGCTATCATTGGCTGTGTAGTCTGTTTATGAACACCTTCAGGGGGTTTCTGACCAGATTTCTGGTCAAAAAGCTCATGAGCTTACAACCAAAAATGTTTGCTCACTGATTAGGGTGGAATTGCCCACAGTTACAGGTGCTAGGAACTCCTTTGGGGTTGTAATTTCAGATGCTCTTTGAAGGAACTTGAAGGAGAGTTGTTTGCAATTGTATTTCCAATGATGTGCAATGTGTTGATTTCAAAATGCAGTCAGAGAATCTGAAGGGACGTGTAGCAGGCGTGGATGAAACCAGCCCAGAGAGTTTACACAGACTGATTAACTTTGCAAAAGATCTGTTGGATGAGCCTGTCTCGGGGCGGAACTTCCAAACTGGGAAGCTTGCCTCTATCAAAAACGCTGGAACAAACCGAGAAGCCCTTCACAGGTTTGCTGTCTTACCTCCAGTTCAAGACTCTCAGCAACTTCCACCACATATGTGTGTTGTGTCCCATTTCTAAGATCTTCAGAACACTGCTTTAAGCATTTCGCAGGTATCAAGTTCTTGTCATACATGTCTAAAATATACTTATCACTTTCCAGTTGTGCAAAAACATTAATTTACTGCGAAGTATGGTCTGAGAAGTGTCATCTGCAGTTTGATCTGGGAATCCTCAGTACTTGTGGGAGGACTGCAATAAGAGAGTAACAATCTCCGAGCTACCTGTGTTTTTGGACAGGTTTGCAGAGTGGCTCTCAGAAGAGCGTAAAGAGAGATTAGCAGCACTTGCTGCTGCCATACCTACTGAAGAACCTGCCCCAGGGAATGGGGCAAGCGCTGAGGAGGCTCCTGCTGCTGAGGCTGCCCCAGAAAAGGCACCAAAGACTGAGGAGGCTCCTGGTGAAGATGCAAAGCCCAGTGAAGCGAAAGCATCAGCATATATGGCCTTTCCTCATTCTTCACAGACATACTTTTATGCTCCCAGTCCATATTCCACTCCTGTGTCTGAGCAATTAATGTACAGAGGTTCTTCATTTGAATCTCCCTACTCATACTCAGATCCTGTGTATGAATCCTCTACCTGTGATTCCCCGTACTCTTCTTCCTATGCTAAACCCTGTCACCAAGAGTATGATTCGTCATATTCCTCGTACCCAGGTTCTACTTATGAATCATCCTATTCCTCAAATGCAAGACCTTTCTACGAGTCTTCCTATTCCTCCTATGCAGATCCCTCTCAAGGATATTCCTCTTCATACTCAGAGCCAGTGTATGAGTCCTCGTATGCAAGACCTTTGCATGAGTCTTCCTTCCACAAATCTCTTTCTTACTTTCAACCCAGTTATGAAACCACATTCAGAGCTTCTGCGTACGAACAGTCTGCTTATGAGTCCACTGTCAGTACATTCTATGTTCCACCACCCACATACCACTCTTCTTCCTCATATGAGAATTCGGAGTATGGGCAACCAGACTGGCACTCAGAGCATTCATACTCAATTCCCTCTACTCCGGCAAGATCAGAATCCTCTTATACCAGCCAAATGCCTTCTGGGCTGCCTGATTTTCTGGGGATTTTCTCTTGAATGGCAATTATGTAGCACTCTAATGTTCTTGGGTTATTTATCCTATTAGCTTTATAAATATCCTAACCATCTTTTCTGTACCACTGTATTGTCCAAATAATTTGTGCACTGTTTGGAAACCCATCTCAGTAAAAACGGTGCCCGTGCAATTATAACTAGAAACGAGAGATTATAGGTTGACCTAACAAGACCCGTTCAAGTACTACTTGATACTAATTTGCCTTCTAATTTGTCCACCCAAGAAAAACTCAGACTAGAATTGACACCAGCTTGTACAGGAGGTCAATCTACAGTCTGTACTTAAACAATAAAGCTGCATCTGTGAGGTGTTGTTTGTTTCTGTAAAAGCAATCTCTTATGGTGTTCTATAGTCAGCTCCTTAGGGAAAATCGCATGCTTAGAGCAAGAGATTTCTGAAGTCAGGTGTACATTCTCATAGTGAATAATTATGTACAAACTGGTAAACATATTGATTTCCTCATGCCCATCCATTGTAAATAATTTGCAGTCAAAGTCTAGGCTTACTAGCAGTTAATTTGATTGCTGCTTTGGCTCCAATATTCAATGAACCTAGTATGTGAGAGCTTTGTCTGCAGTTTTTCAGAGAGGGAGATTGGTGAAGTTATGGAGTTTAGCAGAATATTGTCAAAATTTAAAAATTTCCTAAGCGTTTTTGACTGAAATTATCATTTGCTTCTAACAGTACCTTGAGCAATGCTTACTACATTGTAATGAATGGGAGGTGGCAACTCTATTTGTTGAAGGTGGTTGGTGCTTCACATTGTCTAAAATATTGGTTCTTCTTCTACATTCAAACATGTAAATTTCAATCCACATTGTGAATTGACAAGGCGGTGAACTATGACCTGAATCATCTACATGCCTTGGCAACCTGCAAACATTGACCTCATTCATTATATTCGCAGCAACTAGTGCAACACATGATGCATCCAAAGTGTGACCTGAGTAAGAAGAATAATATTCAAGGTTGATTCCACATTTCATTTCAAATAATTATTTGCAAAGGAACAGAAATTGTAAAATGACATATTCATGAACTTAAAGTAGAAAGTTTAGGAGATCTAATTTCCAATTGATGAAGGCACCAATAAGCAAAATGGATGATTGGAACATTCATGTCAATATGAGAAGAAAATTTTAAATTTCTGAAAGACTCTTTAATTGCTTACAAAGTGAAACTTGTGCCTAGCAAACAAAATTCAATAGTACTTTTAGATGACCATGGAGGAAGAAAAATAGGGACATTCCTTGCAAAGGATTTGCACATATCTTGTTGAACCTCCAAAAACAATGGGGCGTATCTCCAATAATGCAAAATGATTGAATATGTGTGCCAAAGGTGTAAAGGTTTCTTCAGTAATGTTGACTGTACTTCAGCAACAATTTCTGAAAATCAATTGTCAAAATCTTCTGACTTGAGGATTAGTCTGCACATATCTTGGTGGGCATCCAGAGAAAAGGTTCCTTTTACAGCAATGACTGTAATGGGTCCACCTCAAACATGAGATCTGCTGAGTGTAAAAGTTCCTTCAGCTATGCTATTAACTTCATCATGATGAATGTGAAATTTGATGATTTTTTTTTGGGATTGAGCCCTCAACATTGGCAAGTTTACAGTACTAGAGCCATGACCCCAACCTTCGAATGCAGTCCATGTTGTGAACTCATTACTGAGGTATGGCGTGGATGTTCAAGGCATTTGCGAATGACTTCATATAGTACCAAAGGTTGTAGTTGAATCATGCATTCGATCTCTCCCACATATCAAGAATATAGTTGCCTTCATTGGAGATAATTTGTGGAACAGGAATCGAAATGGCAGACATGTGATGTTCATGGTTGTTGAGAGCACACAGCAAATATCACAATAGTCGAAAGTCAGGCATGTATCACAGTTCTAAAGCTGTGTGATAATAGGCACCCAATGACAACCATCGCAAATCTATCTATGAAGGAAGGTAGTTTGTTTTGTAGTTATGAGATCCACCGAACCGGGATGCTTCAGATCGCGTTCTTGGTCTCTTTGGAAAGCTCTCGACGAGGAGAGGGGTGCATGGGCTTGGTTTCATGGCGTTTGGACTTGCGGTGGAGAAGTTCTTTGAATATTGGATGATTTCTTCACTGAAAATTAAATTAAATCATAGCTGAAAATTTCGGAGGAATTGGAATGTGCCTTTGGTGTCGATGGAAAGATCTTGATGAGCAGGATTTAATAGAATTTATTTGGTAAGATTTGGATTCAGAATGTGGGAGATATTGATTTTTAAGTGATTTCTGCCGCTGAAAATTCAAATAAATTCCAAAAAACCAGGTTTTGGAAGGAAAAATCAGTTGAGAACGTGGTAACACTTGAAGGCTTACCGTTCAATTTAAGCATGACTTCCTTTCATATTTGGCTGTTCAAAAAATGGATACATACATTGCAAAACAATGTTCACATGTTGAGTTTCCCTATTTTGTAATGGGTACACACTTGGGCTAATGGCACAAGTCACACTAGTGAATATGAAAAAACAATTTAACATGTGCCTTTTCATGTCCATGTTTATACATTAAAAGCATTTAATAACCTTTCTCTTTCAAGCCTATCTACTTACCCATTTCTTCTACACATTTACATGGACATAAAAAATCTCACATAAATAATGATGAACTATTGGAAACCATATGGCAACATACAATGGACAAAAAAAAGGGGGATTTTGCTATTCATGTATGCCAATAATTCTCATCTTTGACTATTGTATAAGGCTTTCAAACGAGACCTTGTAATTAATGTTTATTCATTGGGATTTGGATTGAAAGACAAATCACCTCATTTTGAGCTCATTTAAAGCAACTAACACCATTGGAAATAAGTTAAGTACTTAGTATAGAAATATGGATTGCATTGCTTTACTTGAAAAGCTCGTCATGACCAAAGGCATCTAGGTTTTTAGATTATTCTCTCCCACACCGCGGTTAGATTGCACATGTAGGAGTACCTATTGATAATGATAACTCCTAAGTTAGACCATCCTAGATTGCAAAGAATTTCCAACTGCAGTTTTTTCTCCAAAGTTCTTTTTGTCCAAATACAATGGTGTCAACACTCAACGATGCTAGGATGTAATTTTTGGGTGTCACAAAACAATTTCATAAGGAGTTTGGAACGTTGCTCTTTGGAAAAGGCCACATTTGTTGGATTCAAATTCAATTGAAAATAAATCAGATGAAAATTGATGCAGAAAGTATTGAAAATCTACTTGTGATTATGGTGCTGAAAGAAAGAGAAAATTTGAAAAGACATAAATTCACAAAGATACATTTCCATTCTTTTTTACTTGGGAATTCACTAAATTAATTCTATTTTGGCACTATCTTCCAAAAGAATGACTTATGAAAGTTGAAGTTATTATACCTAAACCAATGTCAATGAATCATTGTCATTGAAATTTTCACCAATGAATAGTGTGTTAGAAATTTCCTCTAAAATTTAAAAAACATGTTCATGTAAAAGTTTAAATGCCATGCCTAGGTTGGATGTAATGTTTCAAACAATGTCCAACCTTTCCTATGCGATACATGGGTTATTAATGTCATAGTAGGGTAGGTGACCATGACCACACACCATTAAAGTAACACCCAAAACTACATAAACTTTTTTAGACAAAAAATATGTGGCATAAGGTTATGGATGTAAGTCTCTAGATTTATTGTTTTCTTTATTTAATAACTAAACATGTGCCTTTTGGTGATATCCTTTAGATTATAAACATACTTTGGATTGTTATGGATCTCATGGCCCCCATGCACTCCCACATGGATGTCCCTTGCTATTGTATATACCACACAAATTGTTGCTTGTTGAAGTCATCTTCTTTGTCTATATAGGCATAGACTAGGATAATGTCTTCATGTTTCAAATATTGAACAAATTGGTGTCCTCTTTGTAATGTGCACAAATATGTTCTTTCATATGGATGGTCAATTGTTGTGCAAAATAAAGTAGTCCTACTTTCTTGGTTCAAAAAATATGCACTTCTTGAAAATAACTTCCCTCCCAACTTAGACATGCATTCTCATAACTTCAATGATGTTGAATATGTTTTGCCACAAAGGCAAAAATTATAACAATGCATTCTCCTTCATTCCTAATGTTGGCCTCGATCCACAAATCAATTATTTGGTCACAAATCTTAGCTTCTTGTCATAATAGTTAATCACTTTTGTGGATGGTTCACTCTACAATATCACATTCAAGTTTTGTTTGGCAACATAAAAAAACCATTATTAAATTACATGAATATGTGTCTAATTATTTTTAATTTACTAATTTCATGTTTAGCAAACCAAGTTCCCATAAATACATAGGTTGTCATTTATAATAGAATTTGTGAACTTATAATTTGGTTAATAGTTATATTAAAATTTGTAGTTTATACTTTTAATTGTACAACCAATGGATTGATAAAATTGCACATGTTCACATTTTTTATAATGTGGACATGTTTCAACTATGTAGTTATTGTATCATTTTTTATAGTTCATTGGTTTAGGTTTTAATTATCATTTTGCCTCAAAGCTAAATACGTAATGATAGAGACCATAACTTCCACCAATTCCCACCTTCTATATGTTTTACATATTCATTGTTAGTTTACAATGTCAATGGGCCTTACTACCTTTATTTCAAATAAGCATACGATTTGACAAACACATTATGCAACTTAAATGCTATGGTAAAATCCAACTTTTTTTTACTAATAAATTTGAGAAATTAAAATGGAAAATTGAAAATGAAATTATATTTGAGAGTTTCAACTACCAAGAGTCAAAAAAAGAAAATTTGTCAAATTTTTATATTTAATTTTAATAAATAACTAAAAAATTTAGGATAATTAAAGGTTTGTTCTTCATATGTGGTTTATACCAATGTCGGGTGGTTATTTGAATTTGGATCAAACCCTTTTGGTTCTTTGACCAATTACATGTGCGTATAATTAGTAATGTCAATTAATGAAAAATTGTCAAATACTAGTCATAAGTCCCATAATTGTTGTATTGATTCCATCTTTTGATTAATTGAAATGAAATTTTTTCATATTCAAGCCCACCTTCACTCTAACACCCACAAATGGCCAAGGTTCTTTGATTGAAACTTGATATATTAATATTTTGAGGATTGTTGGTTTTTTCAATAGGGTTTGAGGTTTGTCAAGTCTTTTGAATTTTTGACACAACATAAAAAGAAAAAATGTAATCAATAGGCACATTATCATTTTATTATTGTTTTTTCTTACATGTGACCTTGGAATTCATATCATCATCATGAGGCATGAATCTATTCCATGCCTCCACTTCCCCTTGTATGTTTGATATTCAAGTATGAAAATTGCATCAAAGTTTGATGTAAACAAAAATGAAAGTCTTTAGCAAACAAAGTTGTGTTATTTTTATTGTGTCTTGTGTTTTGTCTTTCTTCATATCATTGATTTCAAAGTACATTATATGCAACTATGACATGTTTTCTTTTTGTTTATTTGTTGTTGACACTTTGCTTTCATTGTTGTTGGTCTCAGACTTGGCTAATTGTAAGGGAGAATCTCACCTTGTTGCTTTCCAAGTGCATGAGTTTTCTTTGCTCTCTTGTTTTTCCTTTTCTCACCTTGTTGTTGATGTGGGTTATTGTCATTTGTGCGTACTTTTTTCACCTTCATGAATAATGGTTCTTAAGCACAATTCTTACATTTATTTCACAATTTTGATTCTTGGTTACTTTTATGGAGTCTTTAGATGTTGATGTTAGTATGCACCTTGAACCCAATGTTGATGACTTGCTTGTTGTTATTGGGGGCTTGGCAAGATATGGTAATAGCATTGGCATCATGAACATTGGTGTGTAACAAGAACACCCTTTTATATTAGTGGTCAAAAACTTGTTGTACAAGAGGTATCGTTGGAGAAGTTGAAGAATTAACGAGGAAAGGCTTGGAAGCTTGACCACAAGAATTTGGCAATGTGGGTCTTCTTCAAAATGAACAATAACCAACATGTCGATTTGAAAGATAATAAAATCATGTGATGTTTGCCTTTGCCATAGTGAAACACTTGCCCATGAGATTTTGTTGTTTATGACAAGGGTAATTAAATAATAGCCATGAAAAAAATGCGGAATAATTAATTTTTCCTTTTCATTTAAAAGGTCTTTAGTAGAGAATTATTCTTTTATACTAAGATGGTGTTTAGAGGTTGACATTGAGCTAAAAAAAGAGTTCAACATAAAGTTTGAACATGAAGTTGAAAAGGAAAAATCTTGAGTCTTTTTGATGTTCCTCACTCCACCAAAGTGGGCAAGATCTTGCATGTATCTAAATTTTCAATATGGATTAAAGGCTAAAACATTTGTAGTTTGTAATCCTTTTGTACATTTGAAGCAATACAAAACTTGATCTTCTTGGGTTTTTCACATGAGTTGAGGGATTTGTACATTCATAATTTGTACTTTTGACAATGTGAGTTGTTCTTGGTGAAGCCATTGAAAGACAATTCATTACATAGAGGCTTTGGTGTGTAGCGGAAAAGGTTCACTTTGAAGAGGTTTTGATGTGAAATGTAAATTACAAATAACTAGCCAACCATGGTTTTTAATAATTGGCAAATTGTAGAGGTGTTAGGTTCTTTGCCTAAGAATCACATAATCTAATTTTGTCAGGTTTCTCTCAGATAATTGACATAAAGAATTGCCATTTAAATTTACCAAATTCTCATTACTTGGATGGTTCTTAGAATTTTCAAAAAATGAAACTACTAGACTAGGTTGATTCTTTGAAATTGAGAAAGTCAAATACTCATAATTGACAGTCATTTGAAAATTCAAAAATTGCCCAATATTCTAATTTATAGCCAACGTTGATTAAAACTTCTAAAAATGATCGTTCAAAATTTTAAAAACTCAAGACTACAAGAATTAGGGATATTGTGGCGCATTCTTGGTATTCTTGGAAAGCTCTTGACGAGGAGGATTTTATGGATGTGGTTTTGTAACTTTTAGACCTAAGGTGTGGGAGCTATTGAATTTTGAGTAATCTTTGTCATTGAAAATTCAATAAAAATCCAACAAAATCAAAACTAAAATTATTTAGAGTTCACACTTCAGCTATTGGCACAGGTCATACTAGTAAAGAGCTTAATAGAAAGAGACCCTAAGTGGCCTGTCAAGAAACATTGATAGATCCTACCTCTGAAAGGGATCAATACCTACGGAATGGGGTGGAGGCTCTTTAATTGAGCCAGCTCCAATAAGCTTGAAAGGGCATCACTGGCCATTTCTGCTGATTTACCGGAGGATGGCAGAATCAGCACAGGAGGGCAGAATCATCTTTGCCTGCCAATTCTACGGTTCCCCCTCTACTCCCTTGAAACTCGCATCAGGTTTGATTTGTCCCTCTACGGTAGGGAATGGGCAGGGCCTGGCAGAATCCACACCCGACCCAAGGCCCACCCAGAATCTGGCTTGCCTCGGGTCCTGCCCATTCTATAAGGTTCTTTGGTTTAGTTGACACATACATGATCATCCTTTGCATGAGCACCAGCACTTGGTCCCCAGCCCTGAAGAGTCCCACAAATTGGTTGATGCAGGATGATTGCAAAGGCCATTTTAGTCTTTTCTTGTGGTTGTTTCAACTGCTGTGTCATATATGATTTCTATCTGAGTTCTGAGTTTGTCGCTCTTTATTGCATGCTGTAGAGCTTGGAATTCTGTCATCCAAATCCGACAACTGAAAGAATGTCATTGCTAAAAGTATACCACCTAGTTCCATATTCAAAGTATGATGAGTATATGTGGTGTGATTTCATTCATTCTGACAGCTTCTTCTTGACAAAATTGCAAGCAAAGTCAACACAAGGCCAACAATGGGTAGAAGCAATGCCAAGTAGGAATAAAGTGTGTAAAGTATCTCGCTGTCTCAAAAGATTTGGAGATCAGAGGGTACATTGAAATCCCATCCAGTGGAATTTCGCTATTTAGAGCTGCTATTTCTTTGTTGGATTCAAGAGTATGAGGAGTTTTGGTCATGAGGAATTTTTTTTGCACGAAGTAGAATGAAAAGATTGTTTGTGTTGCTGGGAGAAGCAACCACTCTAAGTGCTGGGCTTACAGGAGGAGGAGATAGCAGGATGTGTACCATGGTGATGGGACACTGTTAGCATCCTTGCATGCTAGCAACCATTTCTTGGTGTACTTGGCTGCCCAAACCAACCTGCTCTTGCACACGAAAGTATCTCAAAAGCTGAGCCTAAGCTGGGAAATTGTGTGCAGGTTAGCTGTTTCTTCATGAAATTGCCACATACTTCTTAACTCTCGTGTTCCTCCTGGCACAATGCAACCTATGAACTATAGAATTTGAGGAATAATTTGTCACTGTTTTTCTGGCAGGTGGATAAAGAGATGGTGGATGTGCATGCTTGTCATGGGCACTGGAACAAGGTGCATGCAGGAGAAAGGTTGTCAATTACCTGACCTCATCACTTTCAACACCATTGTAAATGTGAGAACAATGACAGAGATGCAAGAAGGTATAGCAACACCTCTCATGCAGGAGATTCTGAGTGTTGGGTTGCAGCCTGATGCTGTAACCTACAACACTTTGATCAGTGCATGCAGTGCAATTCAAAGGAAGCTAGAACACTATTTCCAGAAATGAAGCAGCATGGTTGAAACTCAAGACCCGGACATCTGGTTTTCAGTCTAAGGGCCCAGGCATAGACAACATGTCACTTGAGATGTTTTCCATGACTTGAAGACAAAAGGCTTCATGCCAGATGCCGTCATAGACAACTCAATCTTGTTTGCAAATGCAAATGACAAAAGGGTGGAAAGAAGTTTATGAAGAGATGCAGCAGATGAAGGTGGAAAGATGTCGAGTAGATCATGTAGAATATCATGATCCATGTGTATGGCAAAGTTGGGCTTCATGAGAGAGCAGTTTCTTTGTTGACTGGAAAAGGCAAAGGATGTGTGCCTGGTGCAGTAATGTACAAAGCTGGGCGAACTCCTACTGAAAATGCTGGGACATTCTTAGCGGAGTATCTGTGTACAGCTGAGCTCAGACCTGATGAGCTGCCAGATGCATTTCATCAATTGGGGGAGCTAGGGCTTCATCCAAACAGAAATAGTACATCATCATGATCCATTACTTGATGAAAAAAGATGACATAACAGAGGTGAAATGGGTGTACAGCCCAAGCCATGTGCTTCTGGCTTTATCCCCCAGATGAACATTTAAGAGAATTTTTTTTGGCTGTTTTGCTGAAGCTGGCTATGTCCAAGATCAAACATGAAGAATGCAGGATATGATCCTCATGCATTTATGTACAATGCCACGATTAGCCTTTACAGCCAGTTGGGAGCTTCTGGAAGGAATCACAAATTTCACAAGGCATGATGTGGTTGGTTGTACTCCTGATACTGTGACCTAAAACATGATCAGTCTGTACAAGAAGAATCTCATGACTCAAGAAGCATTGGCACTTCTCCAAAAAATGCATGATACTGGTTGCATACCAGATGCAATCTCTTCTGGTTCCTAGATTTGGGCTGTGGGTGCTCACATATGTGGGAAGCTGCAGTGGCAATTTTGTTGTTGGATATGGAGAAAGCACAATGCAACACAATGATTGAGTCCACCAACAGGCTGGCAAACTAACCAAGCAGAATCTTGTATCCCAGATGAGATCTGCTGGTTTTGAGCCATCCCCAGTCACCCTGCACATGCTGATGGACTCTTTTGGAAATGGAGGTGAGCCAGAACAGCTGAGACAATGTTTGAGAGATTCTAATATTTAAGCCAACATCTTGCACTTCACATCATGGATTGATGTGGGGTTGTGAGATCAAAATTATGTGTATGGGGTAAGAAGTTGATGAAATCAGAAAAGAAGAAATTTAAATTTTGCTCAAGGATAAGATTTTTGTGTGGAAATGGCAGACATATATGGCAATCATGCAGGCAATTAAGTACATGCAACCAGGTGGCAAATCCATTGGAAGAGTGAGATATGTGGTCACACAATCAATAGTACAAGATGACAAATATGCTAATGGGGTTTTACTCCATCACAAATTTTGAAGCATGGAGATTTATGGTATTAAAGTCTTCTTCTTGGACATGGTGCTGAACTGCAGCTTGTTGATGGAGAAAATTGATGATGTGATTTTGAATTGCACAGAGGGTTGGTTGGAAAACCTTCAAGCTTGAATGCTTGCTTGTTTCCAGATGATCATCTGGAGTAGAAAGTCTTTCAACATCTGTGACAAAAAGGAAAAATATGCTGAAGGGCTTTTGTTTGGAAATGGCAGAAATATGTGGTAGTGACAAAGTAATTTTAAGAAGGTGCAATCAGGTGGCAAATCTGCTGGAAGAGTGACATATCCAATTAGTGATTTTGACTCTATTCTTATGTCTGTTTGGGCATGCAAGATCTCCTCATATGTCACAAAACCCCAAGTGCCAATCTTGTTAGACAGAAGGAGATCAGATTCTGTAGTCATCAGGCACTATGCTCTTGATGGTTTTAGCACCACCGCACAATGCAACTGTACCCTGAGAATGAAGCTCAGTGATTGCGGTGAAGTGGTGGATGACCTGCGGTGGAGATTAAAGCTCTGTTCTGCAGCCTTATGCTAAAAGCAGACAATTTGGTGCCAGACTAATTACCAGCAGCCAAGTACTTATTTCCTTGGGATCTGCTATGGCCTGTGCATCTTTTAACTTGCAATTGGATGGAAGGGTGATTGTAAGAGATGGAGTTAGAGTGATGTTGAATGCTCAAAATGTCAAAACCATTAATGGCACAAGTTGCTCATTGCAGTTTGTTTGCAGTCCCCCCTTTATTGGAGCTTTGAGTTACAGTTGCCAGGTTCCCCCTAAGGTAGTGCATTTGATGGTTTATGTTTAATGACCCATTCTCATGGCAGATGTGCAGAATTAGAACAATATATTGTTGGGCACAGGACTACAAACAGTAGGACATTACATTGCAAAGAAGATATCCAGATGGGTGTGTGGCTCATCAACAAGGGCAATGCCTATCTGGTGGACATGGTGTACAAGTGCAGACACAGTGGACTACTCTCCATCATCTTCCAGTCCTAGAACTGTGGCACAGATGACCTCTGTATCCAGTTGTGCATCATTTAAGCACTGAAGTTAGACAGAAACCAAAATTTCAATTTCTGTTGTCTTCATTTTACTTTAGTGGAAGTATGGGCATCATAAGCTGTGTGCCTTCATATTTGCCTTTGAGAGATTTGCTACCAAATTTCTGGTCAAAAGGCCCACAAGCTCAAATCCAAAATTCGTCCACTGATTAGGGTGGAATAGCCCATGTAGGTTTACAATCTGTAGTTCCTGAGCCTCATACTTCTTGTCCATTGAGGATTCAATTAAAAAGTGATGATGTCAGAGTTGATGAATCAATTGACGCCCTCACTACAATGTTGCAAGAGGATTGAGGTATTTTTCTTCAGAGGAATTTCACATAGATTATGTAAATTAATATCGGTGTAAATAGCTCAACAGAAGCCCCTTTCAATGCTGAATACTTGGTGCTAGGAACACCTCTGGGGTTGTGATCTTCAGTTTGTCATCTGTGGTTGAGGGAACATTAAGGGGAGTTGCTTGCAGTGGTATTTCTAGTGACATGCAATGTGTTCATTTCAACTGCAAGCAGTCAATCTAACTTGGGGCAGGTAGCCCAGGTGCGTGAAATCAATGATGGTTTGAAATTGTGACATGTTACACAATTTAAAAAATTACCACATGCATATTTTGAAATAAATAAATAAATATTTATTTATTTTAGTAATTAGGCAGGTCATACATAACCTTAGGTAGGTAGGTTGGTAGGTCTTAAAAATTACATCCCCATGTATTTACTTAAGACTTACCTACCTACTAACTTACACAGGTAGGTAAAAACATAGAACCTATTTACTTACTTAGGTAAAAAAGGGGGTAAAAAAGCACAAAACTAAGTGAACTAAAAAATATTCATGAATTTATTTATTTATATTTTCTGTTTTGCTTTTTGGTTAAATTTTTTTGAGTTCTTCCCAAAATGGCACATGTATTTTAATGTGAGAACATAAGAAAACAAACCTTCTTTATATAATTTGTAACTTGAGATTTGAAAACAAAGCATATGAGTTAAATATTTTAATTATTCTTTAGTTGCAAATTGATTTGCAATTGAATTGCAACTATAGGGTAAATCAATTAGTGACTAAACACCTAAATGCACAAGGCAGATTGGATCCAAAAGGAAGGCCTTGTTTTTTGGTGCCCAAACAAAAATTAAACCATTCTTATTAACGCATGTGGACATTAAAAATCATCAAAAATGAAATGAAATTAAAAAAACTATTGTCCCCCAAAGTAGAGTGAATCAAGAATTTTAAAAAAACCATTGAATGCTACAAAGGTTGGTTTCCAAACACCCAAAAATTTCCTTGTATGTTGCTCTATTGTTATCAAAGTTCTAAGATGACTTGTAAAACTTTAAATGGCACTCCTATAGCACTTTAAATCATTTAAAATGAATAAGAAATAAGAAAGTTATGAAGTTTGAATGTAGAAAGGATCCAAAGATAAAATAAAAGAAAAAAAATGTGTTTTGTAATTTGGAAAGCTTTTTTTTTTTTTGTTATTTTTTCATTATTCTTTTTCCTTTGCATTTCAAAGATGATTTTTAGAACTTGAGGTAGTGTTCCCATAACATTTTAAATCACTCAAAATGATCATTTTGTGACAACATTGTGCCTGATCCTGAAAAGATTGTGCGGAGATCATACGGTCTACACTCTAGTGTACTTAATTTCACCAGGAATGAAGTGCAGTCTCTATTAACCTTGGATGCTTTGATATTACTTTTGGTACTAAGTTCTTCGCTTTCGCGTAATTCTACTCAGGAGGGTATAATGAAGGATTTCATATCGTGGTTGGAGACAAGGAGGTTTGAAAATTAGGCCCTTGTTGAAGGAGGGAGCGGCGTACAGTGCGCTAAGGAATGACCTTTTCTTGTGCGAAAATCAAATTCCAATGACTTTGCTGAAGAGGGTCATTAATAAATGTTATTTCCTGCAGGGAAAGAACTCCTATTCAGATACTCTCCTAAAAGATCCGTACAAAGATCTAACGGAAGAGTTTTTACACAATATTTTGAAGAACCTAGTATGTAAAATGTGCATTGAGATCTTTGTAAAGCCTTGCTCTAGCATTGAACAATTTGGCAAATTAATTGATGACAATTATCCTGTAGGCTGCTTCAATGACTGTGCGCACATCTTTGCTTGTGTTCACAAGATACTGACTACTTTTGATAGCAAGACGACGAAATCGCGTCCACATGAAGACGAGACTAAAGAGTCTGCAAGCGATCGGGAGCAACGTCTCCACGCTAGAAGCTTTGGAAACCATTCGAAGGTACTCGACATTCCGGGAACTTTACAAATGGATTTGGAGCAACCGGGCGATTGTGAGCTCCAAATGTCTACATTCGTGGAGGTGGACGTCGAGTTGAATGCACTTCATCATCTAATGCCTACAATCGAGAACGAACCTGATTGGAATGTACCTAGGATGGACTACGAGAAGGGGGCTGATTTGACGGAATTTCTTCCGCCAATGGATAGAAGCAAGATCGAACCTGGCAGGAATGTAGGTCAAACCAGAATGATGGAGTACGAGAAGGGCCAGTTTGATGGCAGGAAAGTACGTCAAACCAAAATGATGGAGTACGAGAAGGGCCGGTCTGATGGCAGGAAAATACCTCAAACCAAAGAGATGGAGTACGAGAAGGGCCGGTTTGATTGGAGGAAAGTACCTCAAACCAGAGAGAAGGAGTACGTCGACAAGGAGTCTGACTTTAATAAAATTCCTCATCTACATCATTCCTCAACGTCTGACTCAGAGGAGGGGGAAACACAGCAAAGGCTGCGTGAAGAACCACTACGATCTGCAACCGATTGCAAGAAATCCGACCTTCGCATCGAAAGGATCCGTGGAATGGTGCGGCAAGTGTTTTTTAAAAATGGCTGCTTATATCTCCCGAGTGTACAACTACATGACAGGACGGAATCCTATTTTCGCAATCTGGCTATGTACGAAGTTTTCGATCATTATGATGAGAAGCGCCATCATGCATTTACAGATTACCTACATCTCATGTCGGACCTGATCAAGACCCCAGAAGACATTGCGTATCTCATCGACGATTGCAAGGTGATCAAGAACTTACTTGGCACCCACCATAACGCTTTTGAAATGTGGGAAAGGTTGCAAAGGGGACTATTACACCCCGAATATTCAAAAAAGTATAGAATGGAAATCGTGGACCCTGTCAATCTGCAGTGTGACAACCCAACCCCAATAACCGCACTGAAGAACACTGAATTTTACGATAGATTTTGTTCCAAACCATGGTTAGCGATAAGTGTCATCACAGCCGCGGTTTTGCTTCTAGCTACACTTATCCAAACTTACGTATCTGTCATTGGTTCCGATAAAATGCACCTCATTTTCCTCGGGGTGGTTAAAACCGGCGTTAGAAATTTGGGCATATGTATATTATTTATGGACAGATATATAGCATGGTATAAATAATGGTATTGGGGACCAGACCAGCATGATTGTAGAATCTATATAATAAATAAGTGATTGTTTTGTTTTGTGATCACCTTAACCAGCTCAAATTGTGTGGCCCCTTCTGTGGCTTTGGTGCCATTGGAAAGAGCAACGTACATGTGATGATTTTGTAAAGTGAACCAATGAAGCAAAAGCTATTGAATTAAGAGTGATTTTTGTAGTTGTAAATTTATTTAAAATTATAAAATTATTCAACCAATCAATGTGTCTTCAACACATCGATCCTTACGTTTGGCCTTTCACATCCCAAAACCTTAACACTGAGGCCAATGAGTTCACAATTGGATCAATAACTTATATTCACAATTCAGTTAAAGTCTTGTTTCTCAGATTCCAGTGGCAACTTGGTGGGCTTGTTTTATATGTGTTGTTCAGTCAAAAGAGAGAGAACCTGTTCACACTAGGCAGTGCATCTGGGACAACTTTTTCCGACCAAGTATTTCTCCCAGTTTTCCAAGTATTGGAATTTGGAGCTGCACCCGACCATTTATACCATCTAAAAATCATTATTAACCATTGATTTGGAATACTAAATGAATTCAGCTAGAGCCAAATTGTCTTTCAAAGACAATTCCTGAACTCTGGAACAAGGAGATACGTAGCTTAGGTGGAGTGGTGGTCTGGTATTGACTCCCTATCTTAGTATGCGGTATTTTTGAATTTTTCATACCAACCATGTCCCAGTATTGGATCTTTTTTCAACACAAAGAACTCCCCGACTCTCTTTTTAATTTCTTTTGACAAAAAATAGTCAAAAGGCAACACAGTTTTCTCAAAGCAGAATATCTTGTCACAAAATTTGTTTATCAAAAAAATCGCCAAAAATGATAGACAACTGTTTTTTGGAGGGTGTTGCCACATGTATGTCTGCTGAGTATAGTTTTAAGAGATCCTTGAAATAATGTCGCCAATTGGTGTTTGTTTCTCTTTTTTCTCTGCAATAAGATTTTCTTATTTGCGAAGAAAAAGAAATAATGTTGCCAGTTAAGTCAAAATGTGCCTAGCAATGCTTGCCACCCTGGCTCCATCAGGAATTTTTAAAAAAACACACTGATCCAGAGTATTGGATCCTTTCCACAATACTAGGCACTCCAGAGATGTTGGTAATGTAATTGGAGGTCACCTCCTAAAGTGGAATCTGATGTCTAGTGAATGGGAATGCCTTCTGCTTTGTTTTAAGGGTGTTTTGATTTTTAAGAGATATCTCCCCTATTATTAGGGTTTCGTTTTGTGAGTTCATCACGCTTTACGTTCTGGTAATGCCCTCAGTTGAGGACATTACTAGAAGAGGACCCCTGTCAGCTCCTGCCTCACACAGGGACCTTTCGGTAATGCCTTCAACCTAGGACATTCCCCTACTCGTTCATACCAGCCTGGATGATCCACAAATGTGCCATGATAGAATCACCAAAGTAATTAATTAAATCCCCAAGCTTCTGTATCCTTGCCACAGAATTAGTTCGCATTACATGTTATGAAGAATATCACATGTTACGAAGAATATCGTTTGAAAGCAAACTGTGGGCAAATCCACAGGTCAAGCAATAATCAGATTCTTCCTTTTTCTTGAGTCTGAATGGGCTATATAGAATCTGAATTCTTATAATTCACAGCAATCCTGAATATAAGATTTTCACCTTAATTTTCAAGGTTTGATGGAGATTTGAATGTTGTTTTTTTCTACACAGTCGTATCATCGTTCAACTAACAATAGTTTACCATCAAAACTGGCACTCCACTGTAGCCACAGCCCTGCTCCTGTTTAGTTGAATGTGCAATTCAGCTGATGGATAAGTTTTTGGTTGTGGAGTTTTTGAAAAGTTTTTAAAATTGGTCGGCCACCAACTTTGAAGTGCCTTGGACAACTCATTCCTTTAGCCCAGTTCTGTCATAATATTGTATTTTACTCGGAAAAAATTTGTAGTGTATGTTGAGGGCACCTTGTACTGTTCCTCATGAAGTAAATCTCATGTCCTAAAAATCCTCATGAAATATTCATGAATTTCCCTCCTAAAAATTGGGAGGGATATTTTGCCTACTCCTCAAATGGTGGGAGGAAAATTATGCCTACTTATAGGTGTAAGAACCCTTCCGCTATTAAGGTGTAGCATAAGAACCCTCCCATGCATTTGCCTCATGATCTACTTAGGTTTTGGTTCAAGATAAATTTTGTGTTGTGCTTTATGATAGGTATAGGGGTACATTCTCAAAATGCAGGGCCAGACATCCAAAATGTTGGTGGATTGGGACTGGGCCAGACTGTTGGACAACCAAGGTCAATGCCTACCCATGTGCACCACCCAGGGCTGCCCAACAGCTGCCAATTTTCCTTCTGTTTTTCTTCTTTATCCTAGGCTTTTGTTCGTTTCTTACTTCCTTGCATGTGGAGCAAGGTTGTGTAGATCAAGAGTGTTACACACATGGTTTTTTATCCTAAGGTTTTTTTAACCATTTGCGAATTAGCAAGAAACACGAAAACAATCTGAACAAAAAAGAGATTTACAACATTAGTTACATGTCCGGACCAAGCATTGTCTCATTTTTTGTCAATTTTTTGATGTAGCCAAATTTGGTTATAAATGAGATATGAAATCATGTTTTTGGGATCCTCTTTCTATATATTTTTCTACCTGCTAGAACCAGAATATGGAAATCTGACAATATTTATTTATTTATTTCGAATTTGGCTGATTGAAAATGTTCCCTAAAGAGCATCATTTCCTCATATTCAATTTTGAATTTCTCTTTTGGGCAAAATTTCCTGAGTTAAAACTCTTCTTTAGAGCATTAAATACATAGAAAATTGTTCTTTTCTTTCATTTTAATATATCTTTCTCCATCTTTGGGAACTATTAAAAAAGACAAAAGAATACAAATAAAATCTGACCTAGATCTCAGAGCACCAAGTATATGTTTTGGTCTTTTTTGTTCTTCTCGTATAGGAATTACTAATACTTTTTAAAAATTTAAAATACAAAATGAAGATCATCATACCTTTCTGTTTCTAGTTTTTTCCTTTTCAGACACATCAAGGTTACATAGAAACATGAGCATTCAGAAGTGCTTCTTTTGTTTTCATTTGTTTTTTCTGCGGAGAATGTCCAGGAAAATATGCAAAAGAAGACAACAAAACATGAAATGAAGATCATTGATTACAATTGTTTTCAGACATTTCTCCTTTTTCCTTTGGTGTTCTTCCATTTTTTTTCCTTACCAGTGGAGCAGGGATTCCAAAGATAAAACACATGAAGTAGATATCTTCCAAGTTCCTTCTTTTTTAATTTTCTCCTTCATTTTTTCTTTGGAAATTATCCAAAAGAATGAAAGAATGAAAAGAAAAATGAACTAAAGAACGTTGATAACATTGTTATACTTCATTCAATTCTTCAATGCAAAAGCAAGGGTAGATCAAGAGCATCAATTACATGTCTTGATTTTCTTTTCATCTTCTTATTACTTACCAAAAAAAGAAAAGTATACCAAAAAATGAATAGCATTATTTCCTTTTTTTTCTTGTTCTTTTCTTTTTATACTTTTATTCCTGAGGATGGGAAGAAATAAGTATTGAAAGGAAGGTTAGAAATGATTTGAGGGAAATTTATACATATATATATGATTTGGACTCAGTGCACCCAATTAAAGTTTTAGTTGTATTATTAGTTTTGTCCAACTAGTGACAACACCCAAAATAAAAGATCGTGTATAGTCAATTAAAAATATTAACTTGCTTATAAAGAAGACTTGTCACTTGACTGGGGCTCTTTGAAAAATCTTGTATTTCTATATATCTAGAGAACTAAAACTTGTTTAAATAGAGGAAGCAAGCCAATTCCAGGTCTGAGTTTCAGTTTTAACAAGATGCCGAATGCATGATCTGAATCCAAATCTAAGTTCAACAAAATTCTGATACCATGATTTAGATACCCCAGAATTTGACCAAGTTCTTGGACTTGAACTTACCTCATACCAAAAGCTGACAACATTGGTTTTCACCTTTAAAATCTTACTATGCGTTCCTGAACCCCTCTTTTATCCAAAGAAAACAATGTCCAGAGCAGACCAAAAATAGCACCTGATTTTCATGATAAGCTGATCACCATTACAGTAGATTGTATGAAGGCCATACATATCGGTCTGCAACCACAGAATAGGACATACAAAGCCTTGGGGAGGCCTGGGGTGAGGCCCATTATTTACTGTGATGTCAGAGGTCTGTTCTTTACAGTTTTCGGGTACCCCAAGGATGATGGCTCCCTAGTATAGCTCATTCTGGGACCTCGGGTAAGGTCCTGGGATGATACCCGGTGATGTGCAGGTGAAACTCCTGTCAGCCCGCTACCAATGAACTTGACTGTGAGGGTGCGAATGGCTTGTCAGATTGGGTCTGCTGTTGTGCTTGAAATGAAGAAAGACCAGAAAGATACGTTCTCCCCTAGATTCGACAAGTGAAATCTTCTCACGGGGATACTCTTTGCTAGCTATAAAACCTCCTGATTAAAGAAAGTATAAACTGGTTGATTTCCTCACCCTTTTACTGTTGTCAAGCAAGTCTTTTCATTTTGAAGTCTAGCTAGTATTTAATGTCATCAGAGAGCTCATACATCAATTAGCATACCTAGTTAAACTTTTGCATCATTAGAGAGCTAATTTGGCAACTTTTAAAAATTGAAGAGTGGTTATGATCATGAATTATCATTTGCAAATGTCACATACTAACTACAGCCAAAATAATTGTGATTGAAAGCAATGGTGATATGTGTATTGAAAAGGGCCTGTATTTAGCTACAAGGTTATTGTCAAGAGAATACATTTGACTATATAAATCACCAACAATAGTCTAATTGTACTTTAAATCTTTTCCCAAGCAAAATGGAACACAAGAATGCAAGAAAAATGGTAGTATAAAAAAGTTATCCATAAAGTCACACCCACTTCAGTCCCCTGGCCCATCCCTTAACTGATTTTCACCCTCTAAAATCAGCTATCCCTAAAACTCTCCAGGATTTGGGGATGGAATTCAAAAAGTGGGGATGTCAGCCCAAAGATAGGGGATGGGATTAGTTTGACTTCTTTATTTTTTTTAAACAATTTAAAAGCTGGGGCAGATTTGGGGTTATGTTGGGCAGTTTTTTTCAACTTTTTAAAAACTTTCCGGCAGGTTCGGACAGGTTTTAGGAAAATATTTTCACACTCTTCTGTTTTGGGCAGATTTCAAGCAATTCTTTGGTAGAGGTTTTTGGCCTTTTATACTTTGGTATTCCAAGCCTATTTAGAGGCTTTTTTGGAAGCATGATTCTCTCATTTTGTATCTTTGAAGGCCTTCCTTGAAAGGTTTTAGGGGCACATTGGAGGGATCCATGTGGATTTTTTCAAAAAGACCTTAAGCACAAATCCCTAATGTCATGCATGAGAATTGAGCCTTCAAACTCAAAGATGGACATCAATTCTTTTATTACTTAATCAACTCACTTGTTCTGACAAAATAGTTGTGTGCATTCTATTTACCTTGCTTCATTTAAAACATTGCACAGAACATCATTTTTGATATTTGATATCTTACTAAGATTTTCTCTAAATAAGAACATTAAAATTTAATCTCAAAGTTTTTTCAATAATGTGCAAAAATATAAAATGATTTTAAAAGAAAAATATGTGATTTTGTTATTGAATACCATTTCAATTATCAGTCCTTGGAAAAAAAATTAAAATTCAACCACATGATTTATAAAGGGATAAAAGAATAATAAATGAAAATATATCTATCATATCTTAAACCTTCATTTGATTCTAAAAATTATTTTCACAATTTTCCTTTTGATATATCATAATTTTAACTATAGAATTTAATTTGGATGTGTCATATATAATTCATCCAAATGTGATATTTGGAAATGGATGAAAAATAAATCATAATAGAAATATGATAAAAACTCTTTTATTAGCCATATTATTTCTAATGTAAAAATTAATCTAAATAATCAACTTTAATTTTTCAATAATAATTAATGCCATATACTTAATCAATTTTATGGAACTATAGATTTTATTACATTTACGCATATAATATCTTAAGTTTTATTTCAAATTATGATAAAATTTGAGTGTAGAAATAAATTACATATTTGGACGTCTCAAACCTCTATTTCATTTTAAAAATTACATTATAATTTTTTTCTTATAATAGATCATAATTGTACCAACAAAACATAATTTTAATGTATGAAATATAATCTATTCACTATATAATGTTTATACATGGATCATAAATTACTCCTAGTACTACCTATTATCTAACTTATTTAATAATTAGATTAAATACATAGCATACTTGATCAAGTAATTATTTGATTAAAAAAAATTATCACATATCAACATGAAAAAATAACTATTATTTAGCCCACATACATATTACTTATTACCTTCTTAGTATTTATTACTTGTTACCTATTACAATTTATCTACATGATTAATTGAAAAAATAATTTTATTTTGATCTATTGATGGATGCCTTAAGAAATGGATGAAGGTGTATTAACACATACCATAGCATATGTAACCAATGTTTGGTTTTATGTTAAAAAATAAATTCATGGAATTGTTTTTACATATTGTTATTTTCAATGTATTCATATATATATTGTAAAATTTTGAAATCAATATAATGAATGAAAAAAACCAAAAAACACTTTGAAAACATTATAACTAGTGTTTTTAAATAATAAAAGACTTGTAAATGGATTTGAATTTTTTTTTAAATGATATATTTTTAGCAATTTTTTTATGGGTACATTCACAAATATAGGACCCATAGAGCCATAGGAACTATACTAATGCTTTACAATGCTTTTACTCCTTGAACAATCTCATAAATGACTTTCAAAGGACTTGAAAATAACATAATTTTGAAAAGATTCTTAAAACACATATTCACATAAGAGTTTAATGTAATACGTTTTTGATTTATAAGGACTTTTCTTATGACTTTTTGCAATTTATAAACAAAATATTTTTAATATATATCCAAAATCTTTCAAAATAAGCAATCACCGAAGTCCTTACTAAAGATGCACTAGCAGTTCCTTATTTTGTGAATGTACCCCTATGTAAACCATAACATAATTTATTGTGATTAAAAATTTCATGATTTTTCAAATTTTAAAAAAAAACTTTATTGTTCAAGCTTGTGGAAAAAACCTTTTTAAAACTAATTGCCATTTACTTTTGTTAAATGGTAACAACTTTCATGTTACATTAGAGGTTGTGCACAAGGCAACAAATGTGGTTTTGAATTTGATTATTTTACAAGAAAACATTGAAAAGATTAAACATATGTAAAGGCTTCAAGACTATTTGGGTTTGGCCTTTAAACCCAGCTATAATGGAATGCAAGATGCAACCTAACATGAAATTTATGGAAACAACAATGCCTGAACATGAGGTTTTGGACTTCCAAGTTGAAGAAATACTAAGTGAATGCACTAGTAACCTTAAATCCAATGTTTGTCATTTTAATATGTGGAAATTGATGGATAATGTGTTACTCCTAAACAGAAGGAACCACGGATGTGGGTCAATGTGATGACCCAATGAGTTCCCAAATTTTGAAAATGTGTGAGTAATTTAATGATTGACCAAAAATGAATATTCCACCTCTATTTCACAACACTTTCCTTTGCTCATCCAATGATATGTTTTTCATCAAAGCCTCACATGATTTCTATGCTTTTCATTTAAACTATCCATTTAAGGTTTGGTTAGTTTAGTAAGTTTTTTAAAAGTGATCAAATGGACATGGTTCTTAGTTTTTTAGATTTCAATATTGTAATCTTTGACTACCAAAAATGTTCATCCATCAATGAAACCTTCTAAACCTAGGTCAAAACCTATATATGGAATGTTGTTGATGTCATTTGTCATGGTGGACGCCCCTTGAAAATCCTAAAAAAAAAACTCATAAAGTCCATATGAAAATAAACCAAAGTAAATATTTTAAAAACATGTTCATTAGGGATTTTTTTTTTTTAAACCAAGGAAAAAATCTATTTCAAAAGGACTTTTGATAATATGGTTCAATTTTGACCTTTCAAAAATCCATAATTATCATCTAGTTGAGGTTTTAAAAAAAGATTTCACACCTAATTTTATTATTTCATTTTTCAAGGCACATTAGTCATTATAAACAATTTGGAATGAAATTTAATATGAATTTTTCAATTCATTAACAATCTAATCATTCAACTAATTGATATTTTTTAACTTCAAAAGTCAATCACTAATAATGAATGCATAATTTTCAAAATATAGTTTAAATATAAACATGTTCATAATCATCATGTTAATTTTCAACTAATGTCTAATTAACAAATTCAAAATTATCTTATCCATCACAAACATTTAAACACAATGCATTTTACAAAAATGACTCAGTTATGTATTCACAAGTTAGAGAATGTATTTTTCAAATACAACACTTAAGTTGATCAAACAAATCTCCAATTATTTTCATATAAACCTTTATAAAATGGTAAAGTAACATACTTTAAGTATTTTCAAGAATCTTCACTTACTTGTGCCGACTTCAAATAATATGAAACAATTTTCCAAGGTTTTTTCTGCAATTATTTGTTAGTTATGGATTTTAAATGACTACCAATGTTGGGTAGTTCTCACAAATAAGGTTGGTCCTGGAGCTAGTTATCAAGTTGATTCTTTGAATGAGAATTGGCTCTGGAAGAACTATCCAAGGTATGATAAGGATCATGTTTTGATATCTAGGGCAGTTATGGGGTGGACCATTGGGTTTCGTTCTCTATTTTCTAGAATTTTATTTGGTGCAATTATCTATAAGTCATGGCTGGTACATGATTACTAGTATTAGGCTGTTTTCACAAACATGGTCGATTCTCAGGCTGATTATCAGGTCAGTACTTTCAATGAAAACTATTGATTGTAGATTAATATGTGAAAACTAATTCCATGGGAACCACTTATGTGAAAACTTGTTCCATGAGAAGTACCTAAGGTATCATATGGCCTCAATTCTAGTACTTGCTGGGGTTATGGAGTTGACCACTAGTCCAGTTCTCACACTACTATGGGGTAATTTTATTTGTAGGATGAGGAAATAGGAATAGCGTTGTAAAATGGGAAATTGAACCCAAAACCTTATTGAGGTCAAAGGATTCATTTGTTATTAAGCTTCACCTTTATTTGTGTAAAACACAAGATGACCCTTTGATTTAAAATTTACATGTGAATATTTGAATGGGCACATGTGTCATGTTAAATTAAAAAATAAAAAATTTCTTATCACACATGAGAGTAGCCTCATGGTAAAAATAACTATCCCTCCCCCTTAAAGGTCCTGACATCAAACCCTTTTGAAATGAAAATGCGCCAAAAGCCAGTGTTTACTGAGATCCAAGGGTTACTTTCTTCTGGATTTCTGGAAACTGGCTAGTTCTCTACAACTGGGGAAAAGAATTCTTAGGGAGATGGGGTGATTCTTAATTAAAACTTATTCCAGGAACCTGAACTAGCAGTTCTCTGAAAAAAATGGGAACCGCCCCCACACTAATGATTATCATTCACCTTCTATGAACCACGGTTGTTTTTAAGCTTAAACCTACCACGATGCAACACCCCACTTTAGAGTATCATGATTCATGCGTCCAGATCACACTGGTGGCCACTGATATTCACTTTTCATCACTGATCAGGTATCATAGTTTATGTACAAAAAGTTCCCCCGTTTTGTCACTCTTACCATTTTTTTGGGTGATCAGGTATCATAGTCTATGTACAAAAGTTTGGCAGTTTTGTCGCTCTTACCATTTTTTTGGGTGATCAGGTATCATAGTCCATGTACGAAAAGTTCGGCAGTTTTGTCACTCTTACCAATTTTTTGGGTGATCAGGTATCTTAGTCAATGTACAAAAAGTTCGGCAGTTTTGTCACTCTTACCAATTTTTTGGGTGATCAGGTATCTTAGTCAATGT
>Ga0116231_10003112_pt1 | contig 34692 bp, 32 predicted proteins | sample S1TSphgellanicum_2_FD_89695 | JGI IMG/M metagenome (GOLD analysis project Ga0116231, IMG submission 89695) | Host-associated microbial communities from peat moss isolated from Minnesota, USA - S1T2_Fd - Sphagnum magellanicum MG | ecosystem: Host-associated > Plants > Peat moss > Unclassified...
CATCAACAACCTTCTGTCAGACACCAACTGAGAACCATTCAATGGTATATGTGTTCAGAATTCTCATACAAGAGACCAGTGACTCCTAGTCTGTGGCAAGAGGCAAGAGTAACTGTACCACTTAAGTCATGGTCCAAGCTGTGGCCCACAAGAATAGTGCCTGGACTCAGTAGCTTCTTCACCATCTCTGCAACTCAGAAACAACTCTCTTTAATTACGAAATCTATATTTGCACTCTCCATCAGATTGAAGTTGCCCAAACCCTGGAACACAAATGCTGGAAAATGACCTGGCCACCTCTTACATAAGACAGAAACCTCTCCTAGATCCTCAACCGACCTGAACAGCTTATTGGGTAAGAGAGACTCCTTCTAGATCCTCAGCCTTGGCTCCTGTGATGTGTGTGAGGTAACCCACCACCTTCTTATTTGGCAAGACAAGCTCCTCAATCAATATCTGCATGCCACACCCAAGGCCACCATAATTAAGTTTACTGTAAGCTTCCTTTCCAAACATAGTGCATGCTTAAAAACTAGAAGATGGAATTTGACTGAGAATCTTGACCCAGATCAGTACCAGCCTGTGAAGCAGGGGAAAAAAGCAACTTCTGCGAACACATGCTTATATCAAAATTGAATTTTCCTTCCAAACCTTTTTTTGCAATTTGTTTGAATTTCCAATAACAATACCCACTAATACTTCAATAATCTTGTTCACATTTTTGGTCTCAAAATTATAGAATCAATGTTGTTAAATCAAACTTGGTGAAGGCTTTCCAATAATACCAAGAATGCCCCCATATTCCAATAAAGTTTTTAATCTTGGTTTTTTTTTAATTCAATGGAAAAATGGTTCAATAATCAATAGAGTCCACACCATAACTCCAAACATTATATACCAAGTTAATGCACCCCCCTATTTATTGAGATCATTTTGATGATAAGTCCCATAGCATAATCTAAAACATTATGGTCTGGGAGATATCATTATGACAAAACAAAACAAATTACCTTCCTTCATGGATAGATAACATAACATGTGTTGTTGACCACAAGTGTGAACACACTCAACTCATTTTTCGTTTTAATCTCAATTTTTTGTAAGTTGTTCTAATTTTCAACACCAAAATTCATTCAAAATTCAGTATCCTCCACACCTTAAATATGAAAAGTATGAAATAAACTTCACTAAATTTGACTCGGCAACTATTTTCCAACACCACCAAATACACCTTTGGATTCGAATACAATTTTTATTTATGATTTTACTAGTGTTACTAAGAAAATGGTTCAATAATCAATAACCTTTACATTGTAGCTCTAAAAATTCTCAATCCAAGTTAATGCACTCTTATTCATTGTTAGGTTTTCAAAGACATCAATAGCATTGCATGAAGCAATTTGGTTTGGGAAATTTCAACATGATAAAACAATTTTTTTTAAAACTAATTACGTTTATAAATAGATCAAATCATTTTTCTTCTTTTTTGTATCAAATGAATGGTTATTTATGATGCGATTTTTTGTGTGCATATAAATAATAAATTCTGATTTAAAAATAAAATTTTAAAAAATTCTGAACTATAAGTTTGTAATAATGTGCATGTTCAATACACCTAATTATTATTAATATGTAGACTGAATTTCAGTTTACAACATATCAAATAATGATACATAATGAATATTTTGTGGAACTTTAATGTTTATTCATTTTTATACACATGGTATTTGAATATTTGCTTTAAATTGTAATAAATTTTCATTAAAAATTAAACTACATGTAAAGTATATTTGTGTAAATGAATGGTTGTGTATAATGCGAATATTATTTGTGAATATAAATATTTATAGCTAATTTTAAAATACAATTTAAGGGAATTCTGAAATATGAATTTGTAATAACGTATGTTTAATATATGTAATCTATTATTTATTTGTAAATCAAATGTAAGTATACAAAATCAAGTAATTATACATAATTAATAATTTTGTTGAAGTTTACTGTGTATTCATTTTTATACATATGATGTATTAATATATATTGTAAATTATAATAAAAAATCATTAATTATTCAGGTACATGTAAATGTTTTTTCTATACATGAATTATTCATTGGTTATGTATAATATTTTTTTTGTGCACATAAATATTACACTTTAATTTGAAAATAAATTTTAAGGAAATTTTGAAATATAAGTCAACATAATAATGTGTATGTTCAATACATTTGTAATTTATTATTTCAATGTAAATTAATTTAAGTTTACAACATATCATGTATTGATACATAATTAATTTTTTTAGAAATTTAATTTACTAAACTATTATATAATTTCAGAGATTATTTTCATTTAACACTAGTATATTTGGAGGATATCTTATATATATATATATATTTTTTCTTATATAATATCCATTATACTAGTTCATAAAAGTTCCAACAAGTTAGATAAAAATATGAATAATAATAATTAAATAACTAGCCTAGCCTAACTACTAGCCACAATATTATTATTATGGTTGTTGTTGTATTTATAGCCAATTATTAATTATCAGTATATTTTAATATTTAATAGAATTTAAATAGAATTTAAATATTAATATTTGAGTTGATTCATTGTTTTATGAAATGTTAATAAAAAGTTATAAAGGATTTGGAATTTTTAAAATTTTCAGTAATAACTATTAATTGATTAATTAATAGATAATTACATTTCATTATTTATTTATTTTAAATTAAATAATCAGCACATTATTTAATAAATGATGACAATATGTTTATTTTTTAAATTATTTTATTATAATAATTGATAAATAATTAAAGTAAGTAGCTAAATGTAGGCTAAGTAGATTATTAGTTTAGGTCTAGGCCTAACTAAATTTAGACTAGCTTATATAACTAGATTAAAACTATTTGAGTTGTAATTAGGTTGTAATTGGATTACAAGTATGTTACAACAAAAAAATTTATTCCATATTGTTTGGCTTCCATTCCATGAATCTAAATTATATAAATGAATGCATTATGATTGTTAAAGAACACAATAAACATGAAAATGTAATAGCCATTTGGAATGAGCCAATAAAAAAAGTTAAACTATGAAGGTTAAACCAAATGAAATAAAATTTTATTTATTAATTGCCAAATGGCCTAGGTCTAGGCCTAGCATAGGTGCCTAGGTCCAGCCTTAACTTAAGCCTAAATTAAATGGCCTATGTTTAAGTTTAGTTTAAATGCTTTGGTTTTGATGTAACCTATGCTTAGGCACCATGTGGCTTAACCTATTGATGTGGATGTGCCACATGTCCTTTAACTATTTGTTGACCCCAAACTTTGTGAACATACCACATGTCATTTTATTATTTGTTGACATTTATGAACATGCCACATGTCATTTAACTATTTGTTGACCCCAAACTTTGTGAGCATACCACATGTCATTTTATTATTTGTTGACATTTATGAACATGTCACATGTCATTTAACTATTTGTTGACCCCAAATTTTGTGAATATGCCATGTATCAACATTATGATTATGCCACATGTCATCAGACAATTGGCCAAATGTTCAACTTACATAGTTGCAACCTAATTGAAATTGTAATTATATTTTTGAATGATGTCATACCTAGTCAATGGACAAAGTTCATCCACTAGTCCAATCTAGTTGACAACATCCCTTGCCTAAATTGACAGAATAATTTTCAACTAAAATGGCAAGTAGTGGCATGTAATGGTTATTGTTGTGGCATTGACACATGGCATACACTTTCGGTTGTAATTTCATTCTTAAATTGTACTTGTCAACATTACTAGTTAGTAGTTGCAAAAAATATTTCCCAATCGCAAAATACAAGTTGCAACTATATGTGAAGTTTTCGACTTGATTTGTAATTGAACATTAGTTGAAAACATAGTTGCAAAAGGGGGGGTTTTCTATTAATGTTTAAATTTTACGGGAACTAACACAATTGGTATCCCCCAATAATTATTATGGTGCTTTCTTTACAATCTTATAGATGTGGATGCACTATTGCACTCACATCCACAATCCAACCTCTTGGGGTTGAATATCTATTTTGTGGAATCAATATCAAACTCTTTTTAAAAAATTCCTTCAAAATTAGAATTTGTATTTCCAAAAGTTGAACTCTCTAGCATTGTGGTTTTCTTCTTTTTTAATTATATTTTGTTAACATGGGTTGGCCAGCACACTCTGTTCCTAAGCAAGTTTATGGGATGGCATACAAGCCACACAAGATCATTGATTTCAATTCTGGTCATTGTTAAGCATGGTCTGGTACATATGTAACCAAACTGTAGAAGGGAAAAACACGTTTGTCTCCACTTCTGGATGTGTGTACTTGAGACACAAGTTTTCAATTCACAACATTTCCAGCATTGTTAGAAGGTGAGAATGTGAGGGAAAACTGGAGTGGATTGTAAATTGTTCATGGAGCAGGTACACAACCTTAGTATGTTTCCACATGGATGCTCCAAAGTTCGTGGGATTATTCTGAAGTTCAGGAGCATGTCTTGGGGCTCTTGACCGTTGCATATTTGTGCATGGATGGTCCAAAATTTCCACAGTTATTCCAAGGCTCACAAGTGTGTCTTAGAGCTTTCAATTGATTGTTAGCCAGTGTTTTATAGGTAGTGGTGGACCAGGCTATAGGCAAAGTTAGACATGCAGGCATTGCTGAAGGACTCTACATGGCCTAAGAAACTACTACAGTAAGTGGACAGCCTATGCTCGTGATACAGAACCCACTACTAACCCAAGCTGCTCTGCTGGTGAAGTTGTTCTTTGCTTGCTAGGGCAAGGGAAAAAGCATACTGGAACAGAGTGACTATCTTGTAGCAAATATTTGGAATCGATAATGAGAGCTTGGTTGAGATACATGCTGCTTTTCATGCTAGACAGAAACTTCAAGTCTTGTGGCTTAGTTGAACATTGATCATTGCATTCAGTCAAGTGTAACACAGTGAGGGCATTCATGTCAATGTGGATCTATCCACTAAAATATATATATTGCCCATAGCCACTATTGTTCTTTGGTTGAAAGCCATGTAGAATGTTATTTGTCTTGAATATATGCCAACTGCTTAAATCTGGTGCATTGAGAAAGGTTTGATTTACCCCTTGCTGCTCTGTTTGCTGCTGGGTTGCTTATGAGCAGCAGTATGAACTCCAAGATCAGGTACAATTTGTGAATGCTTGCATTAGAATTTCTTCTGGCAAAAGTTGCTCTGCTTTCCTGGACTCCAAGTTTCTTGGCAGTAACTCTCAAACTTGAAAAACAAGTGGTTTGAGTACCAAACAGAACTTGTGTAATTTTTTTAATTTGCATCAGCATCTGGCAAGAAGTGGGCCCTGTGTGTGCATAGTGCACAATTGCATAGTTGACAAATGCATGACTTGTGGAATTTTAAAATTTGAATTGGTGTCTGGTGGGAGGTGGGCCTTGTGTATACATAGTACAAAGTTGGCAAATGCATAGCTTGTGGAGTTTTAAAAATTTGTATTGGCGTTTGGTGGGTGGTGGGCCTTTTGTATACATAGTGCACAGCAATTATTCCATAGTTGACAAATGGTAGAATTGCCAATCAAGTGGTGGTGATTTTGAACACTGATTTTGAACACTCTCATGACCATTGTTGTGATCCATTTCTCCAGCTGTGTTCATGTACTGAATGTTAACATTGGGGAACAGGGTGGGCAGTATTTTTCATTGCTGTGGACACAGAAGGTTAAACAGAATGTTTTGGGGAATGTTTTTTAGGACTCTACATCAGATGTGGCATTTTATAGTTACTTGCAAGAAAATGATTATGAAGGCCATCACTGTGGTTTAGAACCCTGTGGGTTGTCTTTTGATTCCAGAATGGTTATAAATCTTCTACCAGTGCCCTTCACAGACACATTTTGGGGGATTAAATAGTTTCCTCAAAGTGGCTCTGGCTATTCTTTGGACAATTTGTTGAAAGTGAACAAGATTTGGTCATGATTCTTGCTGGAGTGCACGTTCTGTGCAGAGCACATCTTTTAGTGCAAATTTTGAAATCCATGGCCATTACAGTTTTAGGTAGGGGTTTTGTTTGTAGGACATCATATGTGAAGTCCTAGAGGGAGTGGTTGTTCCATACATAACCTTTCCATCTGGGTGACTCAACATTCATTGAACATCCCACAAGCAGTAATTGTTTCCCACCCATGGGCTTTACCCATTGTAAAGCAGGAGGTGTGAACCTAAACAGACATGATCTCTAAACAGACAAAGACCATGACCCAAACACTATGATGTACCTGAAAATATGAAGATCACAAGGTGTATGAGCGGAAGGGATCTTACACTTACTTATAGGTGTAAGTAGGTGTAAGATCTTTCCCACTCCTAAGGAGAAGGCATAAGATTCAGGATATTACCAGATTGAAGGTGCCCTCCAATAAAATAGAAAATTTCTGGGAGTAGTTTAGAAATCTACACTTTTTCCTTTTTCCATAATTGTTAACTGCTGGAACATTCAAATGTTTAAAATTCTATGGGGTAGAAAGTAAGGAAACCCTGTTTTGGGTCCCCAAAATGTATCGCATTAAATGAGAACATGTGTCAGTTATCCATAGCCAGCCGAATGTTATGACCAACAATAGTGTAATCACTTGTTTTGAGAGTATTTTGGGAATGGCCTTTTAAGAACCATAGCACATAAAACAAGCTTCAACTTGCTCTTCATCAAGTCATCTTCCGAAGTTTTCTAGTCGTCACCAAACAAATGTAGGATTTTGCAGTAGGTTATGAATAATACCTTGTCAACAAATTTCACACAAGTTCTCAATACACTCAATGGAAGCAAAATAAGGCTACAACTTGGAAGGGGTCCTCCATTCATTATTCTACTCCATTGCAGTTCAAAATTACATGATTATATATTCAGTATTGCCAATATTGTGTAAATTCACCGAATGTGCATTAAGTTCAACTATTGATAATAAATTGAATTGCTGCAATTTAACCCGTTTGAATGTACCAACCAAAAAACCTACACCCCATTAATTGACTGTTTAGTAAACAATTTTGAGGAATGATTACTGTAACCATACAATAGCCATGGAGTTGATTTTACGTTGCAAAATAATCAGGAACCTGATACTACATACACACCTAATAATTCACTTCTTTTTTTTCCAGAGTTTTGTTGGGCAGATGTATTGATCTCACTTATTAGACAGGAAGTTCTATGTAGGTGTCATAACATTTCCACTCTGTGTAAAGGTAAGTGTACTGTGTACGAAGGGCCACCTTATGAATTATGATCTGGATAAAGATAAAGGAAAATGATCCACACTATCTTGTTCACGTTTATCATTTGCTCTACATTTACCTTATTGACATACTGTAATACCTTTTCAGGTTTGGTATAAATTATTTTCTTTTTAAAATGTCAAAATTTTAGAAAATTAAGGTCCTTTCTTGCTAAAAATTTAAAAAACTATTTTTATTGAAGCCAAAATTTTATAAGATTCTTGAATTATTTTTAAAATATTTCCTTTGTCACTAAACACTCTTAACGAGCTTTGTCCCATGCCTTTCATGGGCCTAATGAGCTCTATCTAATGCCTTTCATGGGCCTGACAGTACAGTCTTGCAAAGAACTGCATTGTTCTGCTACAAGGATTTTATTTATTTTTTAAATTTGATTTTGTATATGCAATAAATCTCAGAAATTAACCCTGCTTTCTTATGCCTAATGGTATGCCAATGGTTAATGCCATATCCCTTGTAAGGAGGATCTGGGATCAAAACTTGTGTTATGAAACAAAAATTTTGTGCGTAACATTGATGATGAATAACATGCAAATATTTTTTAATTTAAATGAAAATTTGTCAAAAATATTTTAAAATATTTTTCATATCAAAATTAATTTTAAAAAATAAAATAATTATTCAGCAGCGTGATGCTGAACCTGAAAAGGTGCTATGGTAAGTAGGAAATGTAAGGTCAAGCTTAAGATTAACTGAAAATTGAAATGTGTATAACATATAAAAATACAGCACGTTGAATACATCTTAAGGGAAAATGAACAAAGATGAGAAAACTTTTTGAGATGCTTAATAATACGTTCAAAGCATTCATATAACGACAAATGGTAGCACACCCTAAAGAGGGACTATAAGCTGACAATATTCCTCAAAAATAAAAGAGCAAAAAACTGAAATAATCAGAAAAAAGAAAAAAGGAATCTTGACTAGTCGGCAAAAGTGGCACCATAAAATGTGGGAATGCATATAAATCAGAGGATGAACGTCTGTGCATAACTGTTATACCCTCTTTCAACAGCCTCAACAAAAAACCCCCAAGCAAACCATAAGATATAGAGACCTGTGAAAATAAATTACCATCCCACAACATGAACCTAATCATACACAGATCACAAGATTTTAGGAGAAAGAGAGTTCTTTTAAGTCTACTCCTTAAAAATGGGAGGGATTTTATTTCTTTTAAGAAGGCATCTTAGAGCCAGAAGGAGGGATCATATGCCTACTAAGGATGTAAAATCCCTGTCACTCCTAAAGAGTAGGTGCGAGATCCCCCCTCTTTTCTAAGGGGGATATTCATGGAGATGAGATGCCCTCCAAATACACTGGATGATTCCATGGAGTGTTTTATGCATATAGACCTGGCCAAGCAACCTTGAGCTAAGTAAACCACAGAGGTAGACCTGGCCGGGCAAGCACTAAACAGATGCAACAATCGAATTGAATTAAATGCAACTGGGTTTTAAGACCCCGAAAAAGCCCTTAAAAAGTGGCATAATCAATGACCGCGCAGTGAGACATAGTCTTGGGGTATTATTATCATGATCTAGTTGCACACCAAGAGGCCGCGGGACTTGTGAATGGGGACAAATTGCATGGGGAGCGAAGTGTTCCTATTTTGTCATTCCAAGGACCGCGTAGATTCGGCGTCAGCGCGCCAAGCGGTTTGCACGAGCGATGAACGAAACGAAAGGGAAGGGAAGGGAAAGGGACGGGAGAGACACAAGACATGGAGTTCCGTGTGTATTAATAGCGTTCGGATTAGTGTGCAATTTTCGTCGTCACTTCGCTCAGTCCACCCGAAATTTTTTCGTTTTATTGAGCAGCCGGATTCGTCTTGGGGATGTGCTTCCAGTTGGTCTCTATTGTTGGCTAAGAAGCAATGGAATCGTGGGCGTCTTTAACGGACGCTGATCATTTTCTATTCTCTCGTGAGTATGTTCTTCGGTACACAGCACACACAAAAAAGAATAACTTAGTATTTTATTCTCAGCAGCAGCTCGCTTTGAGAGCAAGACTTTTAAACTTTTTCGCTGGTTGATGATTGCAGGAATCCCGACGGTATAATTTTTTTCATTTGTCTAGTTCAGTTGCGGCACTGATGCGATTTCATCTCTTTGCGGATGTTGTGATCTCCATGGCTAGACACTCAGTGGTAGCGGAGTAACCAATGTTACTGTTTGACGTGCTAAGAACGATGAGATCCTTTCGCTGCGTTCTGATCTAATTTCACATGGAGACGTCGGGTACATGTTGTTGCAGCTTGATCGCATCATGAGACACTTCCTCTTGAACGGAGATCAAAATGTCTATTAAGCGTCGGCAAGTTTCCCAATTAGCGGGGGATAGATATTGAAGACAGGAAAATTGTCGAGCTGATGAGCATGCCGTACTCATTGCTAGAGTCGAGGCCTGAGTTACGGTGAGAGGATTGCTAGATATTATGCTCATGTCGTCGAGCAGTAAAAAGCGCCGTTGAAGTTAATCACCATCTTGAGTATCATCATGTTGGGTGAAGGAGGACATATTTGCAAGCGAGAAGGGAGTTGCGTGCTGCTGCTGCTAGGGCGATTATGGGTTCCAGGCATGCTTCTGGCAGGGTTGTTCTGGGGAGTCGTCATGCATGAAGCAGCAGCGCCTACAGGTTGTCCCAGTTGCGGGAATATGAGCGTGCCTTATCCTTTGTCCACGAGTGCGGTAGGAGCGTGCGGCAGACCAGAGTACCGATTGAATTGTACTGCTGCTCAGCAACTAGAGCTAGTGACGACGACAGGTTCTTATCCTATTCTCAGCATTGATGCAGCGTCGAGACTGATTGTGGTTGCTCCGGCAGAGTTGACAGGGTCCTCTTGTGTGACACCGGACCTTGTCAATGGGGGATTCGAACTGGACCCGAACCTTGATTTCAATCTCTCCTCCAGTAATACAATCATGCTTCTCAATTGCACCTCGGTTATGCTACAATCTCCTTTGAATTGCAGCGCTACTAGTCCCTGCAGGCAATTTGCTGAAACTGTTGCAGCAGCTAACGGTTGTGGCAATGACCTCTGTTGTTCATTTGAATCTGGTCCAACTACTGCATACAAAATCCCTCTGAGCAGCCAAGAATGTTCAGCATACACAAGTGTGATAGACTTGGACCCAATGCTACCACCAAGCGAGTGGAGCTATGGCATTGAAATCCAATGGCAGGTTCCTCTGGAACCATCTTGTAGAACCACAAGTGATTGTGAGACGAATTCTACTTGTGTGCCGGATCCTGCAACCAACACACTCAAGTGCCTTTGCAATTCTGCTTATCACTGGGACAGTGTCAATGGCTACTGTGTTTTAAGTACGCTATGATATATTCGTTCTCTCATGTTCACAGCAATTTCACAATTCTGATCAAAGCGCAGCACATCTTCTTCTTCTAGGTTTTAGACTCACAAGACATCATCTCTATGCAGGTTTTAGCAGGCCTCTCTATGTCTCATCTCTTAAAGTCTTTCAAGGGAGCTTTCCATGCAATTTTGCCTCATATACATATGGGTTGGTGGTGCTCCAGGTACACCTGAATGTGGACCACTGTCACAGGATGGAGGTTGTGCTAAACGCTCCAATCTTACAGCTCTCGTGGCAGGTATAGCCTTTCTGAAATTTCCTTCAATCTATAGTGAATCCCTTGATATTCCTGTTGTTGCAATTGTGCTACATAATGAGCTCAATTTCCAAGTTCCAATCCACTTGGTCCCACTACTCATAATAACAAATTTAGGACCAAACATAGTTTTCTCCTCCCCATTCTGCACTTATTCACCACCAAGTTTTGCTAGAGGAAATTTGAGCTTCTCAGAGGTGTTAAAGGAGTTGGAATGCATACATATAATTGTAGCTGATGATGGTTTGAAGTGGTCAACTTCACTGGCAAAATGGTTTTAGTCTGCATTTCTGGTTTTGCAGGGAAGATTAGTAGGCAAATGTGAGTTGTGAACCTTCTAAACATCTAGAATTGTTGGTCTCTCTATTGGCAGGCCTCACTTGTGGTGTAACAGCTTTGCTACTAGGATATGCTGTGCTGACATGGATTTTCCGAAGGAAAAGACAGCAGAAACTTGTAGAATTAATGAGATTCAAGGAGTTTTCAAGCAGGCTCTCTCATGTCAGTGGTGGTGGAAAGTATCCAAGGGTGTTTACAACCAAGGAAATGAGGAAAGCCACTAATGGTTTCTCAAAAGACAGAGTGTTGGGAAGTGGAGGGTTTGGGGAAGTGTACAAGGGAATTATAGATGGCACTGTGATTGCTGTAAAGAGCGCAAAGTTGGGGAACCTGAAGGGGATAAACCAAGTGATAAATGAAGTGTGCATACTATCACAAGTCAACCACCGAAATCTAGTAAGGTTGCTTGGCTGTTGTGTTGACCTGAAGCAGCCACTTCTGATCTATGAATATGTACCTAATGGCAATCTCTTTGAGCACTTGCACAAATCACGAGGTGTCTTTCTAGACTGGAAAACACGTCTTCAGATTGCTCTACAGACAGCAGAAGGATTGGCATACCTGCACTTTGCAGCTTACCCCTCTATCTATCATCGGGACATCAAGTCTAGCAACATCTTGCTTGATAATCTTCTGAATGCCAGGGTCTCAGACTTTGGGCTGTCCACATTAGCCTCCCCAGATTTGAGTCACATTTCAACAACTGTACAAGGCACTTTAGGTTACCTTGATCCAAGTTACTACCGCAACTTTCAGTTGACTGATAAGAGTGACGTCTACAGCTTTGGAGTTGTTTTGCTTGAGCTTGTTTCCTCCCAGAGAGCCATTGATTTTTCTCGGGAGCAGGATGATGTCAATCTTGCCATCTATGCCAAAACCAAATCTGAAAAGGGAAAGCTGCTGGAGCTCATTGATCCAGAGCTCATTGCAACAGCTGCACCTAAGATTGTTGACACCATGATTGGAGTTACTCTGTTGGCACTAAATTGCTTGGAAGATAACAGAGTAAGCAGGCCAACTATGAAAGAGGTTGTTGAAGAGCTCCTGTTCATAATCTCAGTTGAGGAAACCGAGTCTGATGCAATCCCCAAGGCAATCATCACTAGGAGTGGTGATGGAGATGAAGATGAAGATCCAGCAGAACCCAGTGGTCATGCTGTTGAGGATCCAGAAGAAACCACTGCTGAGGAGGCACCATTCAGCTGTGACTCAACAATATTGGATCAGCTTAGTGACCAGTGTCTGTAAACATACTTCTCTGTACAGAAAGTGTTCACAAACATACCTTTCTGTTGCCTTTTTTCAAAAGTGGATTCTCTGACTATCTTCTTTCTTTTTCTTTGCACCCACATGTGCTTCATCTCTACAAGAGACTCTTTCACTCTCCATCTGCAGCTTAATTAAATGGCCATTACAGAACATATTACATACATCAAGAAGCATCTGCTTAATACCTACAACATCACAGTACAACATGCTGATCAACACCATCTAGCTCACAACAAAAGATGTTTTCAAAGTGGGAACATGTATTTGCTAATCAAAAGGCACCAATCCACAATACAATCATTTTCCCCTCTTCACAAATGTCCTACTCCAGGATACTGGCTATATCAACAGAATGTTCTGTGCTTCAAGATACTTCAGCCACACTGCCACTCAGACCCCCCTAAATGAAATGTCAGAATCAAATCATAATGAAGGCTAGGCAACCAATGGTGACAAGATACCAGATTATATGTACAGAAGAACTGATTTGAACATTTCCTTATAGTTGTAATTCTGATGTTACGTTTTTCAGATTGCAAACTCAAACCTACAGACAGTGAAGCTGACCCTGGTTCCATAAATGTGAAACCCAATTGCAGCCAACTGTTTCACTGAATGGCTAATACTCCAATCCTTTTGCTATAGGAAACTCCTTTTTGAATTTCCTAAGCACTAAATCCTGTTTTAACAGGGTGCCACACCTCTGATCCAAATGCACTTAAGGCACAAGCCTCAGCTGAAGTTGTTGCCATTTTAGTTGCATCAATACCAGCATTGCAGATGTTGGCAAAAGCTCGCATGTGCTTCATGCCATACTGTGTCAATTCTCCACAGCTTGACTCAAATGCACGAACCTGCATCAACCAAACAAGCCACTAGGCTGTTTAATGAGAACACTAGTCTAATAACTTGAAAACAACTCAGTAGTTAACAAATGATTCAGGTCAGCCAAATTTTTGGCTCTTTATTAAGTAAAACCAGAAAAATTTGAAGTAACCAGGATGCAATAATTGTGAAATCTGATCTTGATGTGTCTGATTACCATGTTTTTAAGGCAGTCCCAGTCATCCACTGAAACTTGGCCACGAGGACGCACTGCACTCAGTCTAGAAGGGCCATTTTCTGAGCCGAAGAGAAGCTTGCCGATAAGATCCATGCTCTTATCAAGATGCATACGGTGGTTAATAGTTCTCACCAAATCCATCCCTGCCTCTGCCTTCCGTGTGGACCCTTCCCTTGCTTTCCAGTACTGCATCCATTTCCAGATCTTCTTTCACACAGAGCAGACAATCTGGTTCTAGCCTACTTTCAAAACCTAGCCAAGACAAAGAAGTTTCTTGATTTCACAGAATCTACACATACACAACACCTCATTATGCAACTAAGGTCACAGATGCTCCAGCATGTTGAACCTGCATGTTCATAAAACCATTGGATAGACTCCTCCCTCAAGGAAAACCTGAGATGAGATGACATGAACATTGAAAAGAACATGCTTCTGGTGTTAACAGACATGGGGAATGTGTTGAAGCAAGAAACCTTGTGCCACAAATAATGAAGGTCCCCATCCCGTTGGTTGACAACAAACTCTGGAGCCCTGGTCTCCAAAGTGTTGGTCCTGCCACTTTCTGGTATCATTGGATCACTAGCATCTTCATTAGCAGGGTCAAAGCCAAGATAAAGTTCAAGTGGCTCAGCAGTCATGTGAACATCACCATATTGCATCACATGTGAGCCTGCCTTATATGTGTTGTGGTTTGAGGTTCTTGACTTCACCTGCATACATCAAAGTTGGTTGGTTAATCAGTTCAGGCTCCAACTTTAGTGACTTTTGAAATCACAGATCAAGGTTTGAGTATCACAACACTGAATTCTGGCAACTTCTGATGGAACTCCTACCCTGTAATATCACAATTTACATTGTCCATTAAAAGACGCTTCACTTTCTTGAAAACACTGCCAAGCCACTGAGTGCAGGAGAACACTTACTATCAGATACTGGTCCCTCAGTGTTTCTTTCTTCAAGTTCTGAATCTCACTGCCACCAAGAACATGGGTCAAGTACTTATCAGTATACCAACAGAGACCATTTTGGTATGTTTTGTCCATAACCTCCAATCCACAAAAAAGATTAGTACAATGGAAAGAACACACCAGTTTATTTCAGTCTATACAAGCTAGCACCTGTTGGATTCTTGTACATCCTTTGAAAAATGTGTACCCAAACAGTAGTCTAACAACAAATGAACAGGATTAGTAACTGGAGAGGCTGCAAAGGAAACTTCCATCAATAATAGATTGAGCCTCCCAGATTTGTACTGTCATGTATTCCAAAAGAACCAGGGAAGGAAAATGTCAAAAGAGAAATGCAAAAGAACAATAGCAGATTGCATAAAGGAATACAGCAAGAGATAACTATGAAGTAAGGAAAAAATTGGTTTAATGAAAATACTACTTACGCATCTTCCATCCATGCCACACTGTAAAGATCACCTAAGCATGTGTCATATTCAAAGGGTGCTGATGGAACCATGCCTGGGCAATATGTTGCCCAGCTACTCTCTTCAGCATTCGAAGCAGTGGTGACATATATGTTCATGTCCTCCAGCGATAGCCCCTCAAACATACTCCCACTCTCACATGCCTCTAAGTATATGACCTGAACATCAATGTATTCCAGTAAGAGTATGCCTTCTGTGTTTGATTGAGAGAACATTTGCAAATGCCAAAGGACAATCTTTGCTCAACTGATTCAAAAGACAAAGACAGGAACCATCTTCTGAAGTTAGGGAGGATGGGAATAAAATGAGCCCTTCTAAAAGGAACTGTCAGACAGTACCCCAATACTATAGTGCCCCCATTATGAAGGTGGCTTTTTTATGGAATTTGAACAAAATGTGAAGTGTAAGACTCCCTGATGAAGACAATCTCAATAACCACCTTTCGGACAGCTCTTTCACACAAAATTTTCAATGACTTTCCTGATCTCATTACAGGATACCTGTCTCTCAAAGGAAAGAACATATATACAAAGACCAAATATTCACAGAAGATCTAAGAGTGCATGAATATTTGGGAAATGTCCCGAGATAGGTTGTTTAATCACCACCACATTTTCATTAAAAAACCTGAAGACTGCACACAAACAATTGGTGATGGTCTCTCCTGGATGGGGTTTATACTCACCACATTTTCCAAGCAAATGATGACTTTCATTGCATATGGTTGTAAAATGGTGCAAAAAAGAAAGGACAAGGAATTACCATTTCTTTGAATGTGCCAGCTGCATGCTTTTTCTTTAATGCCTCTAAGAAATCACCTGCAAACAGATGTGGTGTTGTAGGCATGCCTGTTTCAAAAATGACAATATGTCAAAACTGCTTCAACCACGTTAGCCCAATCCCATTAGACATACTTGCAGACCATGCAACCCAAATCAGATATTGGATTACTAGCTCATAGGCAACCAATTGGAACAGCAAGATGGAATAGATCAAAAGTGAAGTCTTTGATTTGAATCACACCAAGAACACCAACGCCTCCATGGTCAGAGTAGTAAATGAAGATGTGGTCCTCCGGGCCACTGTTCACCACCTTTCCACTGCCTCCTTTTATTGCCTCCTTTTCTCCCAATAGTGCAGCAATAAAATTACTCACGGTCACATTTCTTCCTGTATAATCCTGAACACAGCAAAAGGCACCAAGCTTCAAACCCTGCTACTATAACAGTGCAATACAACCATTGACTGGACTATATTCAAAAATCAAGCCCTGGACCTGCAGTGAAGTGTTGATTTCTATAATTTGTTTGCAGGCCATACCAACCTTGGGGACTCCATGATAGACATTTGGTCCATGAGGATGGTTGATAATGGTGCCAGGGTGAGGATTATCAGGGTGGTGCGCAATATCGTCATATAGAAACATAATTATGTTCTCCTCTTTCATCCCACCCTTCTTCAAAACTTGGTATGCATGACACACATCAGCCTGCATTAACATAACCACAATTTTCCACAATTATATTTCCCACATGTGGATTCATGTAGGGCAATTGCACAAATCCAAAAAGCATATAGTCCCAAAAATGCAAACAGGAAATCTACCTGATGGCGGTAGTTGCCGTAGCCATATGATCCTGCAACCAGAATGGCCCATCGCACTCCTTCCTCCTTTCCAGACAGTTTACTTTCCTTCTCTGTTGGCATCAAAATACCACCATCCCATCCTTGTGCAAGTCCAGAGAGCACCAGCAGGGCCGTCAGGAGCAAAAGGGCCATAATCTGGTTGGATGATCAAATACACCACCCAAACAGTAGACATTCAGCATGCAATTATCCTAGACAAATAATCCTTGCCAAGCATGAGGACTATGCTATCAAAAGGGAAACCCTTATGGAGGAAAAAGGAGTTTCTCACATTGATTGAAAAAGGGAATGTGAACCCTAAACCTTGAAAAGAATTCCAATTCTCCAACGATTGCTCTAGAAACAGAGCGATATCTACGCTCTAAGGAGAAAGAAGAAGAAAGCCGAGACGATAGGATTACGAGCTTTCACACAAAACAGGACTGTGAAATTGCTCAGTCCAGAGTGCAATCCGTCTAACATCGCAACACAAGGAACGACAAATCTTGCGGTTGCAAAGCAGAAAGAAGCGCGGAGAGGAAAAAAAAGAAAAATATCAATTCGGGCGTGGCGCGTTCTCAGAAACGAAATCGAGTGAAGCAATTTCGAGTCTTGGAGTTGTTGCTAGGTACAGCAACGGTATATAAACTCCGATAGCCATGGACACAAAAAATGCACCAAGAAACTCGATGCAAAAACAAAACTGAAAAAAGCACCAAAACAAAACGGCAAAACCTACACAAAACTTTTTCATCACACGAACAACAATGCGTCAAGGAATTTACCGTCTTGGATTTGTCACGATGTGAAGCAACGGTATACGGTCTCCAATGGTAAAATTCACCAAGAAACTCGATACAAAAAACAGAACTTAAAAAAAAAAAACAAAACAGCAAAACCTACACAAACTTGTTTTTCACACGAACAACAATGAGTCAAGGGATTGAGCGTCTTCAATTATCGCCAGGTACAGCAACGGTATACAAGCTCCGATGGCAACGAAAACCAAATAAAATCACCAAGAAAGTCGATAACAAAACACAACTAAAAAAAGCCAAACAAAAACGAAACCGGAAAAACTTGACAAACCTGGCTCATGACACAAAACAACAAACAATAAATATTGTTTGTCACAAGAACGGAACTTGCCGTAAAGCTTACTAGAGACTTGGACGACGATGATGGTGCCGACCACGACGTACCCTCACGGCCCGCGAACACGACCAAATCCTCTCTCAGTTTTGGCGACCGAGATCTCTCCCCCCCCCCCCCCGCCCCCAAATTTTCTGGATTTTTCTTGCGGAAGACGCTCGACCATTTTGTTCCCGACGGTTCTCCGGCATGTGTCGGTTAGCTTGATTCACGACAGAAAATGAGGCAGCAAATTAGGGATGCTAAATTCTAATCTCTACGTCAAAACACGAGTGATTTTTCAAAGGAATTATCTTGTTTAACATTTTAATGGGGCTCGCCGCCTAAGGATTCTATTTAATGATGGGTCCCTTCCCAGCAGGGTCCATTGCTTGCGTAAAAAGCTTTGATCACTAAATAATCCTCAAAATAGTGAAATGAAATTTTGTGAAAATATGAAGTTGACATGGTGAAAATCATCATAATAATTATCATAGGCTTACACTCTGAATAATTTCACTACTCATCTCACTATATTATACTAGATGATTAGAAAAATATATAATTTCAAAAAAATTTAAATGCATTCTTTTATTGAAAAAAAAAATTATTATTCAATTTGTCAATGTGGAAACTAACCCTAGGCTATGGTAATATATTTTGTTGAAACGAGCACAAGAATTGGATCCTGAAATTAACTAATGTTGAGAGATTATTAGTTTTTGTTTTCATACCACTTGTTTTGGTTCTCAAATTTTTATAATTTAAGAATAAAGATGGTTCTCACTTTTTTTATAAAAAAAATTCAAACTTTCTTCCATTCTTTTTTTTTCCCCTCATGTTGAACCAACTTTTTCACAATCTAATTTTAACTCATTCAATTTAGTTGGTTATATTAAGTTGATTCTTTAACTTCACTTTAAGATCTTAGGATTTGAATTTTTTAATATTTTTTCAAATTTTCATAGATAAAAAATAAATCACCAATGTTCATTTCTAATACCTAAACAAAAAATATATTAGACCCACCTTCACCTTAAGACCTAAACCCTAACCAAACCTAAAATCACTACTTTTAGACCTTAATAATTGAACTCAAAAATTATTCAAAGAACTTACTTGTGTATTTAAACTTTTAAAAAAAGACCCAATTCTTAAACGTTTAGAAATCTCCATATCAACCTAGGTAGGACCCTAGGTAATATTTGATCGATTTTTTGCTTGAGAATCAATTAAGAACAAGGTTAGTTCTAAACCAAAGCTTGTTATTCATCCAATAATGGAATTAACAAAAATTAATAGCTTTTGTTTCTTCAAAAATCATTTTTGTTTTGCAGGTTCTCCACCTTTTGGTTTTGCCTCCCTCTTGCCTTGATTCTTTGAAGGACTTTCAATTAGATCGAAATTTAAAGTTATCCTTGGATAATTTTAAGTTAACCTTCATATGCATGTCTCATCTTTTGGCAAAGGATTTTCTATTATGATTTTTGAGTATCTTTTAGATGCTTTTGATCATAAGGATTCTACCAACAACAACTTCATTCAATGTCACAAACTGAATTCCCATATTGCCATAGGTCATTTCTCAAGTTCATTGTTTGTGTCCTTGGTTACGTTAGGCTTTTGGCTTTGGCCAAACCCTTAAGTGGCATCAAACTGATTACAGTGGGCAAGGCCTTCTATTGACTAGTTAGCAAAACCTTATGTTTTCAACTTCAAGATGTAATCCTTTTTCATTTGTTGCTCATCAATTTGGCATGGCAATTAAGGGTGGGTGTGAGGTGGTGGTGCACGGCATTCGAGGTGTTTTGGATGTCCATTTTGATTGGGTGGTGTTACAAATGGATGTGATGAATGTATTTAACTTCATCTTGCATAAGGCCATTTTTTAAAAGCTTTGTGCGATAGGAGGCTAATTGTTTTTACTCTTCCCTTTTTTTCATTTTTTTTATGTTTAGCAGTTGCCCTTGATTTTTAGTCATCGTTGCCCAAGGGGAGAATTGTTCATTATCCTTTCATTCATGGGCATGTGTCAAAGTGACCTACTCATCAAGCCCTTTTTAGTTATTACTCTTTATTGTGCCTCCCCCATCCTCTTCTATTACTTTCCTTCATATCTTTTCCTTTTGTTGGTAAATGACACTCAATTTCTTAACCTTGCTTCCCTTTTTCCCCTCATGTTTTACCATTTTGCTTCCTAGTTGGCTTCAATGGGTTTAATTATCTAGCCCTACAAGTGCATAACTTGGTCCCCTTCCAACTTGCCCCCTAATTTTTCCCCTCATCATGGTTTTTGCTACCTTCCCGATGACATTAAGGTTTTAGGGGTCCCCTTTGGCTTTGTGTCTTTCTCCTCTTCCTTTTTGTATGATGTTTTAGATGAAGATGTCCGCCATGCAAATGTGCTTTTGAAGTTGAGGGATGTTCAACTTGCTTTTGGGATCCTATCTTGATGTTTCACACAAAGTCCTTCTCATTTGTTTTGTGCATTTTCGCCCCTCTCAAGCTTTCAACACTAGCTTGTTTCCTTCAACTCAACCTTCATGTAGGTTTTTGAGAAGCTTTTAGGCCCAAGTTTTCTGTAATGTTTAGAGGCCTTTTTGGTGTGTTGGCAAGTTTCACTCCCCATTTCTAATGAAAGGATAGGTTTCATTTCTACTAAAACCATTGCATTAACGATTTACCTAAAGAGTTGGGCATTAATAACATCTATCATTGCTTCTAAATTTTTATTGAATAAATGTTCATTCCTTTTGAAGGTCATTAGGGTGGGTAGTTTGGGTTCATTCACTTTCTAGGCACACTTGAAGTTAATTTGGGAGCTTCTTCCCCCAATTGTGACAGCATGTCTATCCCCATTTGAACAACTTATAGAAAGGGAAGCAAATCGATTTCAAAAGACTATTTCAAAAAGACTACACGACCATTCCTTTTCTAGCATCAACTTTAAAATGTTTTCTAATTCACATCAAGCATGTTTGAAGTCCTATGCAAGGCCTAGCTCAGAAGCTTGGTTGTTTACTTACCCTCAAATGTTTTTGCCTATATGTTATAAACCAAGTTAAGCTTCCCCCATCCTTTGAACACATTACATATGTGGGTAGCCATTAAACCCCATGGGGATCTACCTCTTATGTTGCACCCATGGTGGGGAGAGGATTGCATCCCACAATGCTATTTAGGATGCCTTTGCATCCATTGTAATAAATGTAGGGTTTCATGTCTTATAAGAACAAACCCGCGTTTTTTTGTCACCTTTTTTTTTGTTGGTGGGTCAACGTTGTTTTGGCAATTGATAACATTTACACATTGGCCTTTGTCATCATTGCCGACCCCATTTGAACAACCTTGGTTTCATGGGTTGTTTTTTTTTATGTGGGGTGGTTACAATAATGGCGACTCAAAGGAAAATAAGGACTTTATCGTAACCATTACCCATCAAATGTGTTTATTCCTTTTGCCATAGAGGTTTTTAGGTGTCTTCACCAACAATCCAATATTTTTTTTCATCGATGTGCTAGCATGGCACGTATAATAAAGGGCAACAAAACCTAGGCTTCTTTTATCAATTTTGCATTGGTGGCTTTAAAAAAATGCATGCTACCTCCATTTTGAGGTGAGTTGTTACTATAGGGGAGGGTTCGTTTAGGTGTGGAGTTTTATCAAGTTTATTTCCCCTTTCTTTAATTGATAATTTTCAAGTGATTGTGAAGGTTTTGATACTTAGTGCTTCCATTACCTCATTGTTGCCTGTCTTTTTTGGGTTGTTTGTTTACCTAGACTTTGGTCCTTGCCCCTTGTTTTTTGTTCTCTCCCTTTCTTGGGTGTTTTTATTCTTATAAACTTTGCATGGTAGGGATTCATCAATTAACCCTTTGTTAGAACTAAAACTAGAACCTTAAAAATAAACTTTTGAAAAAGAAGTTCAGAAGCTTTTAAGGTGGTGTATTAACATTTTTAAAAAAATCAACAAATAAGTTAAACTTTTTAAGTAGGTGATTGGTTTAGATTATAAAATTTGGTGTTTTCACAAACTTTCTATCACCAAATTACATGAACATTCATTGAAAGTGATGGAATTAATTCATTGGGTGAATGCATGGTATTGTGGCTCATTTTTGGTAGATGTTCCACTCTATAGGAATCCATAAATTTTTTGCTAAAGAAAATACTTGTTTATCGTAACTCATGATTATAATCATTTATAAATTTATGTTCATACATTTGTGAAAAATCATATTTTATTTTTTAACTTAAATAAAATGATGATGACATTAGTTGTTTTGATGGATGCAATTTTTGAAAAATCATAGTACTTGAAAAAAATGTTTTATAAAGTCCATATGAATTATGGACCTTTTAGATATTTCATATTCAAACACTTTTAGAACAAAAAAATTGAAAGAAAAAATAATTTGTAATTCATAAGGGCTTATGAAAATAAAGTCAAATTTTAACCATTTTAAATTCCATAAAATAATATTCACTAAGGTTTTCAAGAAAATGGTCCCATATATATGTTATTTATTCCATTGTTCAACTTATATTTAATCACTAAAATTCAATTAAATTGAAATTTACTATCAATACATTGATGTTATACCATTGCAATTAGGAAACCAGTCCATACATCGACCCTTCAAAAGTCCATTATTAACAATAGGGGTAACATTTTCAAAAACAATTATACTTTTAGTTTCATAGTCAAGTTATGAATTCAAAATCAATTATCAATTAACAAATTGAAACATACATTTATCACCACATTTGTTTAAACAAGAAGTACCCTATAAAAATATGAATACGACTCTATAAATAAGCCACCATACCATGCATCCCACCCCATTTTAATTCCATGTGAATTAAAATTTAAGATTGGGATAATTAAAGATGTAAACATTTGTTCTGAAGTTCAATTGCATATGTTTCATTCAATTATTTTTTAGGCACCTAAAGTTTTGTCATAGCTTTGACCAAGAGCTACTTCTTTCTAGTTTTGTGCCCAATCTTGCTCACATTTTGAAACATTAATAACTTCTTTACTTTATGTTTTCCCAAATTTAACAGTGAATTTCTTGCATATTTATTTAGTATGTTTGAGTTTTTTGCTAGTGAAATAAATTTTTAAGGGTCAAAATTCTCTTTCTTCATAGTTCTTAGAAAAAAAAATTGTTTATTTTTGGTGCTCAAATGATTCCTTTCTTGTGAGTTGTTCATGTTTTTTTTTTTGTTATTGGTGTTAAGGTGACTCCTATCCTTCAAGTTGTTCATTTAAAATTTTTTTAAAAAATGGGGTTGTGAGCGTTCAAATGGCTCCTCTCCTTTGACTTGTGTAACCCAACACCCACCAATTCATTAGTTGGAGAAAATTTTAACACAAATGTTTTGGGTTTTCATCTATATGAAACCCAAACCAACCCACCTTCCCCTCCTTTGGGTTATTATGTTATGACCTTCTACCTTATTAAACCATACCCCCTTGTTGCCTGGATGTTTCACCTCCATTGTGAAGGTCTACATCATCATTGTCTCCACTCCATCCCTTTGCCATTACAAGCTCCTTGCCACATTGCAAATTTGTTCCTCATTGCTCTTCCATTGCCTCTCTCTTGTTGCATACAACAAGCTTATGATTCAATGTCATTTATATTTTATAAAACTTTTTGCAAATGATGATAATGAGTTACGACTCATCTTCAACATTTTGTCCCTTTTTTTATGGTCATTCTAGTAGCAAGCCATAAAGAACAACTTTTATTTTGGTTCTTTTTGGGATCAAACAATAGTAATATTCAATTGTGTTTTTTTTGGTTTTTTTCACTCATGTTTTTTCTTGTTTGTTATCATGATGCTTGGTAACATGACTTTTTTTCACTTTTCCTCATGTCTTTCTTGTGTTTCTCTCACATGTTTTTTTCATTCTCTTGTGTTTCTTGCATGCAAAGCCACACTACTTGGGTGAGCAATGCAACAAGATTATTGATGCATTATCTATGAAGTAATGCAATTCTTTTGTTTTGTGTTTTGGAAAAAAAAATTCTTTCACATTGTCACCTTTTTTTTTCATGTCTTGTTATGCTCTTTGACAAGCACTATAGCAACAAGATTGTTGTATTGTGTGGATCGAAAAAAATGAAAAGGTTTTTTAATCCTTGCAATTTCCAAGCAATTGATCATGCTTTTTTTGTTGTTTGTATATTAGATGGTAGAAAAGGTGTTTTGCAAATGTTTAACTCCTTGAATCATGCAAGTTCAAGAAAGTGGTAGGAACTTAACATTGAACACGATTTTCTCAAAAACTAAATTTGGGTATTTGTGTCCTATTAGTTGTTGTTGATGAACTGTTTTGCACATCAATAAACTTTAATTGTTTGGTTCATTTTGTTAGAGTTTTTTTTAGTTGAATATGATGTTTTCAAATATGCTTATGATTTGTTTCACATATGGTCCAACTTGTGTTGTTCTTTTAATGATGTTTGATATATGCTTGTGATATTTCTTCCATATGTTTAATTAATGTTGTTTTCTAGTGATGTTTAAGGCATGCTTGCACTGTTTTTCACATAAAATGGTCTACCTAGTGTTGTTATTTTGGTGACATGTTTGCTAGACAGTCTATAGAAAATCACCCACATGTGAGAAAGAGAATGAAAAAAAAAGAATGATGAAAAAAAAATTAGAAAAAGAAGCCTTAGAAAAGGCTTTATAAAACAATAATTTTTTTCAAATAAATGACTTAACAATGAAAGTATTGCATTCATTTAAGCATTTTTCAATTGTGATTTAAGTTTTTAACATTACATGAACATATTACAATCATTTAAACATTTTGTTATTTATAATTAAATTTTTTTGTTATTTGTAATTAAAGTGGATATTGGATTTTGCTACCCACCTTTTGCTTAAGTTCCATTTAGATGGTGATTGATAAACTTGTGATGTATTTCAAATGTAACTTTTATAATATAACTTTGTGCAATACTTGCATTCAAAGTCCATTTTATATTATGATTAGAGTGTTAAAGGTTCTTTTTAGATGGAGGATGCCAAGGATGCCAAGGTTTTGCAATACCCACATGTGATAGTGATGGCTTCTGATCTTTTCACATCAATAGGTTTAGTAAGTTTAAGGGGGTAGTAGGTATGTAGTTAATAGGTAATCAAATAACTAGTCAATAGGTAGATAAATTGGTAATTAATAAGTAATTAGCAATAGGTTGGCAACTAGGTAGGTTTGTATGAAAGGGGAGAAACAATATCAATTTAATTTTTTTTAAAACTAGGTAAGGAATTTAAATAGAATAATTTAGTTTACCATGGATGGTTAGTTGGGTTAAAGATATAGAATGAAAAAATAACCACATCTAGTGGACAATAATGATCAATTGATGCGTTGATAAATGCTGGTTTAGTTTGACTTTCTTTCATTCAAACTTCCACAACAATTGAAGATGATGAAAACTTGCCAAAAGTCAATAAAACAAAGCACCCGAGGGAAAAAGAAGGTACAAAATATAAAGACTCAAGTCTAGGCAAAAAAAGAAACCACCAACAAGGGTGAACCTAAAAGGGAACATGAACAAATCAAATATTCAAACCTCGTTCACAAGAAGCATATCAAAGAAGGAAATGGAAGGAACATCTGCAAAAACATTTAACCTACAAGGATCCTCTAACAACAACACACTTCAAAATAAACGAACCATTTAACCTACAAGGATCCTCATCTCTAACAACAACACACTTCAAAATAAAGGTCGAATAAGCTTGTTGAAACCTCACTAACATTGTCTACCTGCACAATGAACACAAAATCAAAAAAGGAGGACATGCAAAACCCTTCACTCTTCATACCATGTTGACACATTGATAAAAAAAAACTGTGGACCTGTTGCTGCAAATACCCTTATGGCTAGCATAAAAAACTGATCCACTGTATATCAATCACGATAATTGAAATTTAATTAGGCCTAGGGTATAACCTTAACCCTAACCCATAAACCCTAACCACTAGCCATGAATTGTTCAAGTGTAAAAATTAATAAAAACATCGAAATCTGAACCGCCCAACATTCGAGAACTTGGACCCAAACCAGACCCAGTTTTTACTTATAAAAGAGAAACTGACCCCAAACCGAAGGTCTGTCCATGGTTGGTTGCATGCAGACCCAGAACCCGAGGTTCTGATGAAAATGCCAGATTCACCTACCACTACTGCTGCAATGGGCACCTATTGTGAGATTATGTTGTGATCTGAATCAAAGTCCAACTTATCACTAATTTAATTGGACAAACTCGATAAAAAGGGATTGACAAAGTTAAAAGCAATAACTAAAAGTTGTGGGAAGCTAAAAAATGATTGGAAACGATGTTGAAAAAATGAATGACAATGTCAAGTGTATTTTTATGTAGGATAATGCAAATGTTGCTGGTGTATTTTTCCCTAGATGATTACATAACTAGTTTGTGAGGGCGTGTTTGGTGACATGACATCATTGTGTTCATTCAGAGCTCGTGGGTTACAAGTCATATCTCGGTGAGACGAGTACAGCGCAGCTATGACGATAATGACTACAGGCTCAAATTAAGCCATTAGCGTACTCATGGGTTACAGGTGCATGAAATCTCTTCCGTCCACTTTGTCATTTTAGGGTGAGTTCCACCTTCGTTCCCTTCTACCTGGACTCCATTCTTACTCCACTCACCCACCCACCCTATGCGGTCTCTTACCATTTCAACCTCCTACCTATTAGCCCCTATGACCTCTTATTACCTGCACCCATAGCTTCCTTCCGATCTATGCACATCCCTTGGATACAATCCCGTGATGAGTGTAAGTATAAAAAATTCTCACCTCCTTGTTGATGCAATCTTCCAAGTACCCCTCTTTGAGGCCAGGGAAGTTATTTCCATTTTTTCTTCAAATGACATGCAAAATAATATATATAGGCTGCACAACTCATTGGGAATTTTTTTTTGGAATAATTTATTTAAATAGAAATAAGGTTTTTAGAATTGAAGTTTGAAAATATATTTAGAATATTCTCAATTTTAATAGAATATTGTTTAAGAAATTTTTATTTCATAGCTTAGCAAAAATTACTCTTTTATTTCACATGTTTCATAAAATATACAAAGAGTAATTTTCCATAAGTTTCAAGTAGTGAAATAACATTGCCTAGGGTTGTGAATATTGCAAATGATGCAGCCACACTGGAAAGCATGTGCAAAATCAGTTTAGGCAGCGCATATGGACTATGGGCTAGAGGATGCCATGGATGCCCATTATAGTTAGACTAATGTCATGGACTTTGTGAATGTTGTCCATCAGAGTTTCTTGCTGTCATTTGGATCAGTAAGCTATCCACCCAGGCATACACTGCAGATTTTCTGATGCTTGATTCTGTGTTTATGATGAGCTTGATTATGGGTCCATGATTTTCCTTCGGCTGTTTGAATGCATGGTACCTGTCTAGTTTCATAGTCACTACCGCCAAGACCCAAATTGTTTAGTGTGCATGCCGGGTGACACTTTGAATGATTACCAAATTCACCAAATTCTTCTGCTCAGGACTCTTAAAAGTGAGCATCATGCTCAGCATGGCAAAGCTCTGTCTATATGTTTTGCTGTATTGGTGTTGGCTGCAAGGAAAACAAGAAACTGATCCCAGGGCTAAAAGAAACAAAGAGCTCAAATTTCTGGGTGAAGACTGGGGCTGCACATTGTAGAATTTTTTTACAGGACAGATTACTCTTTTCATTTTCCATAGAATTTTGTGGGGTGACATGAATCACAAAACTAGTGTGTATTCTCTCCCCCAACTGTGTACCATACAAAATTTCCTACTTGATGGTGGATGCCATGATGCCCCTTCTCTAACCTCGGACACTGCGCTTTTGTGCAATCATTGTCTCCTGAAAAATAGCAAGCTCACGCTCCCGGACTTCAATGGGAGATGGAAGTGGATCGTCAAGCTTCCCATACATGGAAACCAGTTCCTCAAACTCTGCTTGGCGAATGAAACGATCTTTCACTAGTTGCTCAACCATCTTGTCAACAAGAGTCCGATTTCGCCCCAAGAACTGTCAAAATACAACCAAAAGACAAAATTGCTACTTCCACACAAGAACAGGAGAAGAAGCCTATAACTAGAAATGCTGGAGGGAACAACCATTGATCATGATGCAGAGAATTTGTAAGAACAGTGACTGCAAATGCAAGGTATGTGACCCTCCATTGCATTGTCAACAGACTCACACATAAAATTGACGTGCTTAAAGGGAATTCAAAGGCAGGGAGCATTGTCCATAACACATGCACTTCTTTGTTCTGTTTGGTAATTACTACTGTACATATGGTCAAAAGGCAACAGAGTTGGAAACAATTTTTTTTGGTTTTCTTTTCCCAAGAGTGACTCACCTCAAGTGCACGCTCATAGCAGCTATTCACAATTTTCAATGCCTCAGAATCCACTGCCTGCAATAAACAAAAGGGCACATGTTGGACCTTCATGAAAATATCAGTGAACAGAGAGGAGAGCTAATTGGAGATACAGTGAAACTAAGAACCTCTAACCCTTGTAGTAGAGGCCTTGGACAACAGAGATTATGAGATCTAGTGGAGTTATTTTTTTACCTTTACACGATCATAGTCATACCAGCAGTCGAATAGGCCATATAGGTCACCTCGATCAGAAAGCCCTGCGAACACGAAGTCACGTGCAGCACTGCGAGCCTGATCCACAGTGTCCGCCCATATGGTGCTCATCTGCAAAGGTGATATGAACAAGGTATGCATTTTCTCAGCTCAAGAATCATCCACTGTATCTAGGTGATGAAGAATGCCTATATGTAGCCTGGGCTTGCAAATTTCCAACCAATTTAAGAAGCAAGTAATATAGCAAGAAAACACTCAGGGTCCTTCCTCTTTTCCTTCTGTGTGAAACTCTCAACAGGCATTGTGATAACATGTTTATATCATCCATCTGTATGAAACCACCACAAGACCAAAGGCTCATGGAGAAATGTGTACCTGGTGGGCACCATTCCAAAGTTCATCAGCTGCACGTGGAGCTAGCTGAACTGTAATGTAGTCCAACATTCCCTGTCGACTGATCAATAAAACAGAGGAAAGGTTTTACTGAGCTGCAACCCTGAAATGGAGAGATGTAAATATCCAAGAAGACAAACTGACTTATTATAAGTCAAACACCAATTGCTTGTCAAAAAACTTCATAGATGTTCTATGATGGAGCATACCTGACAGATTGAAGCTCAAACTTAGTGTGGTCAGACCTAAATCGAACTGCCCCTTTCTCTTCACCCATCCTTGGCACAATTGTAACCTGAAAAAAGAACCTTCTTGTTATCAAATTGACATTTTGCTGCACTTCATGAACCTGGATTTGTATCTTGAGGTCCTAAACTCCTTTGTTCAGAACTGGGCACTCAAAATAACCAGTCAAAAACTGAAAAACTTCCGATTGAGGTTGGTAGATAGTTTCCTCATTGAGCATACATTGTTATTAAATGAAAGGATTTTGCAGAGAAGAAAGTGCAAGGATTCATGGAAAGGGCTAAAGACCAGTTGAATTTGCTTCAGATCAGGGCAGTTTGCTGCCATGGTGGCCATGGATGCCTCATTGAGAGCCAGCTTACGCAATAGGTGTTCACTGCGAGGCCTGGGATCTGGGTGCCCACCCTCTTCCAATTGTGCAGCTTCTAGCAAGTCATCTGTGGTAATCTGTTCATTCATGACACAAATCTGATTCTCAGCATGGGCAACCTCATTTGTTTCACCTTACTCTCTGCAGCTGAGAATGGGTAAAAAACCAAATGTGAGACAAAAATATACTAGATATCTAGAACTTCTGCATATACTTGTCCCCAAATAAACCCTGGATCACAAACTGCTATTAACAAGTGTTCTATGTCAAAACTAACACAATACAATAAAGCAGATAATCTCATGACCACATTTAGTTTAGTGATTTTGACACATTCCTCAAGATGTTGCAACACTGACAGCTGGTGTTGATTTGTGGGAACATGATATGGAAAAATGTGGGTTCATGTTTCACACCTCACTACGGCGATCTCGTAGGACAGAGAGGGCAGCTACATCCAATATGTTGGCAAGCTGTGCTCCAACCATCCCATCTGTCATCTCTGCAACAGCATCATAGTCTACCTCTTCTGCCATGGGCTTGTTCCTTGAATGCACCTGTCACACAACAGCTGTTGAGAAGGGGCCCTCTTTTTTGTATCATTAACATTACTAGCATTGACATAGTCTGAAACAAATGCTCAAATATTATCTTAAGTCACAAACAAAAACCGTCATATCCTCAATTGGGCAGGCTCTTAGAAAACTGAAGTGTGAGAGATAGCAAACCTTTAGAATATCAGCCCGGCCTTTAGTTCCAGGCTTCGGGATGTAGATTTTGCGATCAAATCGGCCTGGTCTCACAAGTGCTGTATCCAGAATGTCAGGCCTGTTGGTGGCAGCTATGGTGATAACCTCACCTCTTCCTTCAAACCCATCCAAGCACGTAAGCAGCTGCAACCGAACAAAAACTGCATGAGCAGGTATGGAGTCTTTTTTGTTCTGGAGAACAGTGATGTCATTGAACTTATGTGGTGAGAAAGACAACTACAGTACCTGATTAAGGGTTGAGTCACGCTCTTGCCCACCAGATCCTCCAATGAGACCACGCTGCCTTCCTACTGCATCCAGCTCGTCAATAAACACAACAGCTGGAGCCTGCACATGGTAAGCTAGATGAGCTCTTTAGCTGGGTTCCTACAGTTTCTAAAAGAGTTCCAATAGTTACCTTGCACGACAGACATTGTTCTGCATAAAGGATTTAAGAGAAACCAACTGCTGCCTGAAAACTGAAGCTATCTTAACAAAGGAAGAGTCAAGAGTGTACATTATCTCGAGCCTCATTATACAGAGCCCGAACTCGAGAAGCACCCACTCCTACATAAATCTCCACAAACTGTGATGCTGAGATTGAGAAAAAATTCACCCCAGCCTCACCAGCAACTGCTTTGGCCAAAAGAGTCTTTCCAGTTCCTGGCTCTCCACATAGCAGTATCCCAGCTGCCATAATGCAGATCAAAAAACATGAAAGACAATGAGGACCTCAAATAAGCTCATTGTAAGAAATTCTGGGGACATAAGCCCTGTAGATATATGCATAAGACCTTCCAAACTGTCCAAATGGCAACAAATGCTTGCAAACGAGAGTGCCTGGTCACAAGGGAAGGTACTGGCAACCACTTTCCTAAAGTAGCACAAGCAGTGACCTATACATATGCATAGTGAGGGTTTTACAATCCATACCAGGGATTTTACTACCCCGTCGCCTATATTTTTCACCAAATGTGAAGAAGTCAACAATTTCCTCTAGCTCCTTGCGAATGTCTCCTAGACCAGCTACATCTGCAAATTTGACATCTGCATCTAGGTCCAGAAACTGGGGTGGCCGGCGTCCTTTTGCACGCCTCACACGTGCACCTGTCAAAGCACTCTACTTTCAGCACAAAACACCATCATTTGAACCTAGCAAATGCTACACACAGTGGTAATCAGATCTAGGGGACATCTTCTTTCCTTGCCCATCATAAGGCATTTGTGCAGCAAGACAACATAAACTGCACATACACCTGCTTCCACCTTTCAAATTAGCAACTATGTAAAAAGAAGAGGGCCTTAGAAAAGCATTTGTTCTTGAACCTACCCTTCACCACTGGTAAAAAAGAGACAGAAATCAGTTCTACCTTTTCCAGACACCTAAAATATTACTGCTGAATCCAGGATTCATCTTCAGAGATATGGAAACTTGCACACCTGAGCGCATGAACTTTAAACCCATCTTAAGTTGAGGATTATTCTCCACTTCCTCTAATCTCTTTTTCTCCTCTTCAGTCATGCCTTCTTTGACCCATTCTTGTGTTGTAGACATAGCCTGTACCAAGCCCATGCAAAACCCAATTGTCCTCTCTAATCAGTTACCCTAATCCTTCACACTGAACACAGAAGAATGTGCAAAAAAACACATATGAAGACTTCTATAACAGACAAAAAACAACCTCTGCAGTCTCCATCTCATTCTCCCACTCACGCATCTTACGACGCTCCTCCTCTTCAGCCTGCTCAATCTTTACACGATCTTCATAATCCTGCTTCCTCTTCTTGACCCCAACTACAACTGTCTGATAGAACAGCCAGAAGAAAAAAACACCCATCATAAAGCGAAATCCTTCATTTCGTGATGCAGTGTACCAAAGATTGTTCCATTCTGCACTGCTTTGCACTTGCTGCTGAAGTTTGTCCTCGCGAGCAATATTATCTTGTGCCCTTGTCTTTCTATCTTTCATCTCCTGCTCATATCTTGCTTGCTCAGAAGCTGCTCTGGCTTTTGCAGCTTTTTCATCCTGCAGCCTCTGAGCCTGAGCTTGTTTTGCTTCTGCTTCTTTCTCCTCATTCTCTCTCTCCATCTGCTTGCGCACTCTCTCAAGCTCATCCAGTCTTGCTCGTGCAGCTGACTGCATGGGTCCTTTCTTCCCAGCCTTACCAGCCTTCCTCCCTGATCCCTGGAACCATGCCTGAATCTTCCGTAGAAATGTTAGGGATGGTCCTTTGGTAGCCCAGCCTTGTAGCTCTGGCTCAGGAGCTGGTGGGGTGAAAGCGTCAATTACATAACGGTCAAGGCCCATTTCATCCCATTCTGTCCAGAACCGTGCATCTCTTCCAGGCACTGGTAGCATGGTTCGCACAACTCTATCGTCATCCATCACAAGAAAGATTTTGTCCGGCCTTTGTTTGAGCATTGAGTTTGGGTGTTTAATTATGTGCTTGATCTTTCCTGCCTCACTAAGGCCCAATATCTCAGTGTATGGAATCCTTTCTTGAACCAAGGGAAGGCCTTTTGTCCATTCCCTTCTCTCTTCCAGTGGCATTGTTTTGGGCTTCCTACTAGCTTTCAGTGTTTTCTTAGTTGTTTCTGCCACTTTTGCTGAGGCATCAGCTGCAAGGACTGCAGGAAGAATAATTGCTAGGGCTCCTATACCAGCTAGCTTCAAGTTGAATTCACAGCTACTTGAAGTGACAGCAACAGCTTCTTCAGCTTCTTCTCTTCTGTCCCCTTCTGTTGTACAGCTCACCTGCAAGATAGCCATACTCCCATCAACTTTCCTGATGCAAAGAACAGGGATGGATTGAAAAAAACTGAACTTCCACTCCTCCAGTCTTGATCAACAACCTTCTTCCCAATGCACTCATATTCCAATGCTTTCAGACCTACAAAAGAAAAACCAATCTCAACCTCGCCTGACTCCACAGCCAAGTCTACCCAAACCTGGAGTTTATTAGAGACTGAGCTCTTAACTTTTAAGGACCCAGGGATATCCTTCCTTGCGGAGGTTAGCAGGAAACAAATCAAGCTCAACAAAGAGCATAACCAACTTTGAGTTTGAGAGAGGTTTCAGTAGGAAAACATCATCAAGTAGCCAAGCTGATGCAAATTTCATCTCAATAGATGGTGAATTTCAACAAATGCGTGTCTAGACCTTCTACTCCTTAACACAGGACATGAGATGACAGCTTCTGCAACACAATGTAGCCCGTTATCCTTTACCGGTATTCAGCTTTCTGTGGAATTGTGTCATGTATTCCCTTGCAAGATTGACAAACTCATCTGAGATCCTTGGATAATTGCTACTGTTCCAAGCAACATCAAAATAATATTTGGTCGATGACAGCTGCCATTTCACACAAATTCTGAAAAGGGACCTAGGACTCAACGTGTGTTGTAATCTCAAACAATTCCAAACATTGGTTTTGGATATCATCACTTGCTAGAAAGGGCTTACAACATTCACATCGATGAGCTTTTGCATTCCAAGTGTCTGGGGCAACAAATTGCGTTTGCCACAAAGAAGAGAAGGGAGAGGAAAAACCTGGCAGGCTATAAGAGGACTTTGCCATCTGTGCAACAACTCTCGTTCACACCTTCCATGAGCTCCTTTCTTCTTCCACGCTGAAGTAAGCCTGTGGAACGAGGTGGCTTGCCCTAACCGACCTCGTGTTATTGACCTTAAAAGAATGTAATTAAGCTGGCAGCAAGGAGAGGCCGGCGAAAGTCTGGGAGCAAGCGCGTGGTGGGACAAGTACAGAGAGGAGACGCAGCAGCTCCCTACTATCGCCATAGCCAAAAAGAAACCTAACCTAAAAAAGCTCAAAAAAAATTCACCATACTTACACTAACAATTCCATGCCGTGATTCAGTCTTCTTCAACATATTCTCCTCCTCCGTCTCTGCTACTGCTGCAGCAAATCCGCCCACAAATGCCCACTACGATCCCACTTCTGTGAGCAAACAAGAAGATGCTCACAAGAAGATGACTCGTCTGAGCAACGTCACGAAAAGAAGAAGACTGAAGAAGACATCTATTAGGGTTTCATCCTACAGTTTTTCATTACATGGATGAATAGCTTGATTGGCAGAAATGCACCCACCTAGAACCCTAAAACATCATCCTGCAACCGTATTTTCTCATTCATGTGGATGTATAGCGAATGAATAGTTTTGCTTGGGAGCGTTGGCCGCGCCATAAACCCTAAGCCTTACAACCTGAGAATAGGTGGCTTGGCACTAGTGGCCCCACCAAAAGTTCTCAACTTTATCCCATAAAAAACCCTAAAAGCTACATCCTGCAACTATATTACACGTACTACGAGTGTGAACCCCGTGCCTAATGCACAGGTGTGTGCCACCTAGGATGCCACCTAGGTGCTTCAGTTACCCACTTACCTTGGGGTTACACCCCTCTGTGGAGTCCAGCAAAATCTGGCATG
>Ga0116231_10003113_pt1 | contig 34687 bp, 29 predicted proteins | sample S1TSphgellanicum_2_FD_89695 | JGI IMG/M metagenome (GOLD analysis project Ga0116231, IMG submission 89695) | Host-associated microbial communities from peat moss isolated from Minnesota, USA - S1T2_Fd - Sphagnum magellanicum MG | ecosystem: Host-associated > Plants > Peat moss > Unclassified...
CGCGGCGGTGACGTGCGAGTGGAAGGACCACCGCATCAACATCATCGACACGCCCGGCCATATCGATTTCAACATCGAGGTGAACCGCAGCCTGCGTGTGCTCGACGGCGCGATCTTCATCATCGAGGGCGTCGCCGGCGTACAGCCGCAGTCCGAGACCAACTGGCGCCTCGCGGACCGCTACAACGTGCCGCGCATCATCTTCATCAACAAGCTGGACCGCACCGGTGCGGACTTCTTCCGCGCGTTCAACACGCTGAAGGAGAAGCTGGATATCGTGGCGCTGCCGCTGCAGCTGCCGATCGGCATCGAGGACACGTTCCTGGGCGTCGTCGACCTGATCGAGATGAAGGCGATCATCTGGGAGGGCGGCGAGCTCGGTGCGAAATTCCATGACGAGGAAATCCCCGAGGCGCTGAAGGCGCAGGCCGCGGAATACCGGCAGAACCTGCTGGACACGGCCCTTTCGGTCGATAATGCCGCGATGGAAGAGTATTTCGACAAGGGCGACGTTGAGGTGGCGACGCTGAAGCGCTGCATCAAGGCCGGCACGATTTCCGGCGCCTTCCGGCCCGTGCTGTGCGGCACCGCGTTCAAGAACAAGGGTGTGCAGCCGCTGCTGGACGCCGTGCTCGACTACCTGCCCTCGCCTGTGGACGTGCCAGGCATCAAGGTCGCCGCCGAGGAGGGCCAGGAAGAGGACCCGAACGCGCGGCGCATCAAGGCCGACCCGTCGGCGCCGTTCTCCGGCCTCGCCTTCAAGATCATCAACGATAAATACGGCACGCTCACCTTCGTACGGGTGTATTCCGGCACGTTGAAATCCTCCGATACCGTGTTGAACACGACCAAGGGGCATAAGGAGCGCATCGGGCGGATGTTCCAGATGCACGCCGACAAGCGCGCGGAAATCAAGGAAGTGCACGCGGGCGACATCGCGGCGTTCGTGGGCCTCAAGGATACCGGCACGGGCGACACGCTCGCCGCCGCCGAGGACCCGGTGGTGCTGGAGCGCATGGCGTTCCCGGTGCCGGTGATCGACATCTCGGTCGAGCCCAAGACCAAAGAGGGCGTCGAGAAGATGACGCTCGGCCTGCAGAAGCTGGCCGGCGAGGACCCCTCGCTGCGGTTGAAGACCGACCAGGAGACCGGCCAGACCATCCTTTCGGGCATGGGCGAGCTGCATCTCGAGATCATCATCGACCGCCTGAAGCGCGAATACGGCGTGGATGCGAATATCGGCGCGCCGCAGGTGGCGTATCGCGAGACGATTTCGCGGCCGCATACCGAGACGTACACGCATAAGAAGCAGTCGGGCGGTTCCGGCCAGTACGCCGAGGTGAAGATTGTTTTCGAGCCGCTGGAGCGCAACGAGGGCATCCAGTTCGAGAACAAGGTTGTCGGCGGCACGGTGCCGAAGGAATACATCCCGGCGGTGGAAAAAGGCATCCGCAACCAGGCGGATACCGGCGTGCTCGCCGGCTTCCCGACCGTGGATTTCCGCTACACCCTGGTCGACGGCAAGTACCATGACGTGGACTCCTCCGCCCTGGCATTCGAAATCGCGGCGAAAGCGTGCTTCCGCGAGGGCATGAAGAAGGCGAGCCCGATCATTCTCGAGCCGATCATGGACGTCGAGATCACGACCCCGCAGGACCATGTGGGCGATGTGGTGGGCGACCTGAACCGGCGCCGGGGCATGATCCAGAACCAGGAATCCTCGGGCAGCACGGTGATCGTGCGGGCGCATGTGCCGCTGAAGGAGATGTTCGGGTATATCTCGCACCTGCGGTCCATGACCAAGGGTCGCGCCTCGTTCACCATGCAGTTCCACCACTACGATCCGGTGCCGCGGAACATTGCGGACGAGATCATGGCGAAGTCGGCTTAAGGTAGGGCAAGGCCTGCGGCGCGCCGACTGGTTCAACGGAAGCCGTCTGGCCGAAGACCCAGCTCGGCCCCAGACCTCGATTATGCTGGGCCATGGGCGCTGACGGCAGCGCGCCCCTGGCCCAGCTTAGCGAAGTTTTTTTGCTACTTTTTGTTCACGAAAAGTCGTTCTTACTTCTCTTTCGCCTTATCCGCAGCCCGCCAAAGATAAAGTGCGGCCGTGGACCGGTAAGGCGCATAGGCCTGTCCCAGAATGGCGAAGGCCTTGGGTTTGGGCTGCGCGTCCAGCCCGTGCAGGATTCTGAACCCCTCGCGCACGCCGAAATCGTCCACCGGGAACACGTCCGGCCGCCGCAGCGTGAAAATCAGCAGCATTTCCACCGTCCATCGGCCGACGCCGCGGATGGTGGTGAGGCGTTTGATGAGTTCGGCGTCGCTGAGGCGGGCCGCGCGGGCGCGGCTGGGGACCACGCCGGAATGGGTCTTTTCGGCGATATCGCGCATGGCGGCGGTTTTTGACGCGGAGAGGCCGCATGCGCGCATTTGCTCGGGGGCGAGGGCGAGCAAGGCGTCGGGGGCCGGCATGGCCTCGCCGGTGAGGGTTTTGAGCCGCCCGAGGATCGCTTCGGCGGCGCGGGCGTGGAGCTGCTGGTGCGCGACGGCGGAGAGCAGCGCGTGATAGGGCTCGGTGTGGCGCACCGGCTCGCGTTTCAGCGGGCCGTGCTGCCTGATGAAGGCGCCGAGGACCTGGTCGGCGGCGGCGAGGTGTTTTTTGGCTGCGGACATGGAGGCTCCTGCCGCCGCTTCAACAGGGCCCGCGTCCGCCGGTCAATGCCGGCCGGCGCTACTGGTTCGGCTGGCGGATGCCTCCGGGCGCCGCATGCGCGGCGGGACGGGCGGCTTCCGGGCGTGGTTCCGGGCGGGCCGGCGCTTCCAGGCGGGCCGGCATTTCGGGGCGCGCCTGCATCTCGGGGTGGAATGGCGCCGGCGGCGCCTCAAGGCGCGCGGGTTCCTGCGGATGGGCGGCTTCCACCGGCAGATGTGGTTCGTAGACGCGGGGCAGCGCCTCATTGTCTACCGGTGCTGGCATATGGGGCGCGATTGGTTCCGGCCGCGCGGTGGGTACGGGGCGCGGCGCCGTGAGTTCCGGCGGGCGGACGATGGCGCCCTGGACGTGCAGGCCCGGCGCTGGCGGTCGCGTGATGCCAGGCTCCTCGACAGGCCGGCCCGGCGCCATGGCGGCGGGATGGTCGGCGAAAGCGGTGGGATGCGGGGCCGCGGCCGGCCGTGGAGTCATGTTCGGCCGGACTGCCTGGTTGAAGGCGGCACCTTCAACGGGCCGGGCCTGCGAAAACATTTCGGCCGGCACGGGATGGCCATAGTGCGAGACCGCGGCACCCCGTGCCATGGCGTCTGCCGGGATGTAGGTCGCCGCGCCGCGATCCGCGTAATGCGCGAAATCGGGGCGCGGGCCGTCGGGGTCGAAATGGCGCGTGTTGATGATGTTGATCTGGCGGATATAGGCGGGGCTCGCGTGATAGGTCGGGTAGTAGGCCTCGCCCGGGGCGAGCGGCACCCAGCCGACCGAGCCGTGCGCGAGGAGTGCGGCGGTGATCGCGACGCCCGCGGCGAGACCGAAAAAGCCGACGACGGCGGGCGCGTAGACCGGCTGGTAGGACGCTCCGGCGGCGTAGTCGGCGGCCGGCACCCAGCCCCAGCGGCCGCCGTCATGGATCCAGCGGCCGTAATGGAACGGCGCGAAGCCCCAGGGCTCGACATCCACCCAGGTCCAGCCCCAGGGGGCGATGAATGCCCAGTGGCCTTCCCGGTAGGGCGCCCAGCCGGCATCGACCTCGGGGTACCAGACCGCGCCGTAATCCGGGCTCTGGCTCCAGGTGCCGTAGCTCGACAATACCGTAGCGCCGGTCATTTGTTCGACCACGGGCGGCGCGTAGGGCGGCGGGGGCGGCGCCAGTTCGGCCAGGACATGGTCCATGAACGCATCGTGCGCGAGCGGCACGAGCTCGCCGCCCTGGGACGTGACGTTGCCTTCCTGTCCCGCGACGATTTGCAGGGAGCCGAGCGTGGCGCTGCCGGAGATCACGGCCACGGTGGTAGGGGTGGTGGCATCGCCCGCGGTGATGTCATAGGCGCCGTTGCTCTGGAGGGTGACGGCGCCACGCGGAGTATTGATGCTGAACGTCTGGCCGGGTTCGAGGTCGGTCAGGTTGAGGAAGACCTCACCCTGGCTTTCCGTCGCGGTAAAATCATTGTCGTCAAGCGCGGTGACCTGCAGTTCGGTGTTCGGCCCCATCGTGAGGCGGCTGGCGCCGATGGCGATCGCCGCCTCGGCGCCGTCCTGGGTGAACAGGGCATCACCCGCCGTCACCGGGTAGTTGGGGGTCGCCGCCACCCAAGCGGCGTTGGACCCTGCGCCATAGAATGAGACGCTCCCCGATACTGCGGCGACGTCGCCGACCCGGGCAGGGGGCGTCGGCGTGATCACGTTCTGGGCATAGGCGGGGGCGGTGAAACCGATAATCGTGGTGACACTCAGCAGCGCGCGCAGCGTCCTGTTTGGTTTGATCATGTATCGGCTCCTGTATACTTATTTAGTTGTATCATGGTGATGGATGCGCCGAAACAAAGGTCGCGTCATGGCGAAACCAAGGCAACGCGGTGTTGCAATGTTTTACATGGCGGCCCGGTTGATGCCGCAAACTTGCCGCAAACATACGGGCAAATCCAAACCATGACGTGTCAGAAAGCGAAGGAGTGTTTGCCATGACGGTCAACGCGACGAAATTTTCAGTGCGGCGCCTGGCCTTGCTGCTGGTTGCCGGCGCCTCGCTGGCGGGATGTGTTTATTACCCGTCCGGCTACGGTTACGGATATGGAACGGGTTATTACGCGCCGGCCTATGTCGCGCCCGCACCTGTCGTCGTCGTGGGCGGCGGTTGGGGGCATGGGTGGTGGAGGTAGTTGAAGCAAATTAAGAAAGCGCTTCTTTTGTGAACAAAAGAAGCAAAAGACTTTGCGCCTGAGTGCCTCTGGCGCCGCCAGATCCCGGGGCCCAGTTTATCAAAGTTTTTGCTGCTTTTTACTCACGAAAAGTGGGTCTTGCTTATCGCTTCCAACAAATCATCGACATCCCTTTGTTCAGTACGATGATTAACAATCGCAACCCGGATCGCCAGCCTGCCTCCGATCGTGGTGGTTGACGGCGCGAACAGCCCCGCCTCCTGCAGATCGGCTACCAGATCGGCCGTCTGCGCGTCCGTGTGGTGTTTTACCGCAAAGCAGACGATGTTCAGTCTGACCGGCGCCAGCAGCTCAAGCTGCGGGGTTGCCGCGATGCGGGCGGCGAGGTGGGCGGCGAGGTCGCAGGTGGTGTCGACGACGCCGCCCAGCGCGTCGCCGCCGTAGGCGGACAGGGTCATCCAGATTTTCAGCGCGCGAAAACCGCGGGAGAGGTCGGGGCCGAGGTCGCAGGGCCAGGGCTGGCCGCCGCCGAGGCCGCGCGGCGCGGCGGCGAGATAGCTGGTGGCCTGCGCGAAGGTCGCCTGCTGGAGGGCGGCATCGCGCACCAGGAGACAGCCGGCGTCGTAGGTGACTTGGGCCCATTTGTGAAAGTCGAACGCGACCGAGTCCGCGTGCTCGATACCGGCGAGCAGTGGTTTGCGGCTGGGCGAGAGGGCGGCGAGGGCGCCGAAGGCAGCGTCCGCGTGGAACCAGGCGTTGCTGGCGCGCGCGATGTCCGCAAGGGCGCCAAGGTCGTCGAAGGCGCCGACATCGACGGTGCCGGCGGTGCCGACGATGAGGAAGGGCGTGCAGCCGGCGGCCTGGTCGGCGGCGATGGCGGCCCTGAGCGCCGTGAGGTCCATGCGGAAGGTTTCGTCGACCGGGATGCGGCGAAGCGCGTTGGCGCCGAGGCCGGCCATGTCCAGCGCGCCTGGCACGCAGCGGTGCACACCGGCACTCGCATAGGCGGTGAGGCGGGCACCCTGCAGGCCGCCCGCGCGGGCGGGCGCACCGAGGGCGCGGTAGCGGGCGCAGAGCACCGCTACGAAATTGGCCATCGAGGAGCCGGTGAGCAGCACGCCGCCGGTGGTCGCCGGGAGGCCGAGCATTTCGGCGGCCCAGGCGATCACCTGGGCCTCGACCGCGAGGCCGACATGGTCGCGGCCGCCGCAATTGGCGTTCATGGCGCCGGCGAGGAGCTCGGCCAGCATGGAGACGGGGTTGCCGCCGCCATGCACCCAGCCGAGGAAGCGCGGATGCGTGTTGCCGGTGACGTAGGGTTTGATGGTCTGGGTGAACGCCTCGTAGAGCGAGGCGGGCGGCGTGCCGGTTCGCGGCAGCGGGGCTGTGAAGCTTTCGCGGATGGCGGGCGGCATGGGCTGCCAGACGGGCTGCTCGCGGATGCCGGCCAGATGGTCGATCATGTCGTCCATCATTTTATGGCCGAGGGCGCGGAGGTCGTCCCAGTCGGACGGGTCGAGGCTGCTCATGGCCGGGTTATAAAGGCCAAGGGCCAGGGGGCGATACCCCCTGGCCCTTGTTCGACAAAGCCCCTCGGTATCAGGGGTGCAGCTTGTAGAGCGAGTAGTTGCCGTTCTCGAACTTGTAGATCGCGTAGGCGGCGTTCACGACGTCGCCCTTGCTGTTGAACTTGATCGGCCCGAGCACGGACTTCCACGGACCGCCGGATTTCAGCTCGGCGGCGACCTTGGTGCCGTTGGTGGTGCCGGCTTTCTTCGCGGCTTCGGCCCAGACCTGGATGGTGGCGTAGGAGTAGAGCACGTAGCCCGTCGGGTCCTCGCCCTTGGCCTTCAGCTCGGCGACGGCCTTGGCGGCGGCCGGGTCTTTTTCGGCCGGCGGCGGGAAGGTCAGCAGCACGCCGTCACCGGCGGGGCCGGAGGTCTGGTAGAATTGCGGCGTCGCGGCGGCGTCTTCCGACATGTATTTCGGGGTGAAGCCCTGCTGCGCGCCCTGGCGGACGATGAGCCCCGTATCGGCGTAGTAGCCGCCGAGATAGACGACGCCGATCCCGGCCTGCTTCATGCGGCTGATCAGGGCCGAATAGTCCTTGTCGCCGGCGGTGTAGGACGCGTTATAGGCGACCGGCACGCCGAGCTTGGCGAGGTTGGCGCGCACCTGGTCGGCGATGCCTTTGCCGTAGGTCGAGTTATCATCGAGCACGGCGACCTTCAGGCCCTTGAAATGCTTGGCGATGTATTCGGCGCCGACCTTGCCCTGCTGATCATCCCGGCCGCAGACGCGGAAGGTGAAGGGCGTGCCGTTATCGGTGTAGGTCGGGTTGGTCGAGGCTGGCGAGATCTCGATTATGCCGGCATCGGTATAGACCGCGGCGGCCGGGATCGAGGACGAGGAGCAGAAATGGCCGTCGACCATGACCACGCCGTCGGTCACCAGCGTGTTGGCGGCGCTGACGGCCTGTTTGGGATCGCAGGCGTCATCGGCGGTGACCTCCTGCAGTTTCTGGCCGAGCACGCCGCCATGGGCGTTGATGTCGGCGATCGCGAGATCGGCGCCCGTTTGCAGCTGCTGGCCGAACGCGGCGTTAGAGCCGGTGAGCGGGCCGGCGACGCCGATCTTGATCTGCGCCTGCGCGGCGCCGGCGGTGATGGCAAGGCTGAGAGCGGCCGTGGCGGCCGTGTTGAAGAGGATGTTTCGCAACGTTTGAGCTCCTGTTGGACGAGGTTACATTCTTGAAACCTGGGCGACTATGCGCTTAAAAACTATGCGTTATCAATGGGCGCCTTCCAGATATGCGGCGCGAATCTCCGGCCTGGCTAATAATTCGGCACCCGTGCCCGCCATGGTGATGGCGCCGTTGACCAACACGTAGCCACGATGCGCGAGACGCAACGCCTGGTTGGCGTTTTGTTCAACCAGCAGGACGGTCAGCCCTGTCTCCTGGTTGAGCTGGCGGATCGCGCCGAAAATCTGTTTGATGACCAGCGGCGCGAGACCGAGCGAGGGCTCGTCGAGCAGCAGGAGTTTCGGTTTGCTCATCAGCGCGCGGGCGATCGCGAGCATCTGCTGCTCGCCGCCAGAGAGCGTGCCGCCGCGCTGCGCGAAGCGCTCCTTGAGGCGGGGGAAGAGGTCGAACATCAGGCCGAGCTGCCTGTCGTAATCCTCGAATTTGATGATCTGCGAGCCCATCAGGAGATTTTCCTCGACACTCATGCGCGCGAAGATGCGCCGGCCCTCGGGGCTCTGCGCGATGGCGCGGCGCGCGATCTCGTGGGTCGGCAGGTGGGTGATCTCTTCGCCACGATAGGTGATGCTGCCGGACCTCGCGCGCGGGCTGCCGCAGATCGTCATCATCAGGGTGGATTTACCAGCGCCGTTGGCGCCGACGAGGGTGACGATCTCGCCTTCGTTCACGTCGAGATCGACATCGCGCAGCGCCTGGATCGGGCCATAGAAGGTGTTGACGCCGCGCATCGAGAGCACGGCACTCATGGCGCGTCCTCCATCGGCACCACGATCGATTCCGCGAGTGACTCCGCGATCGGCGCGTCCGGGTCGTCCTCGTCGCCCTCGCCGAGATAGGCCGCAATCACCATCGGGTCGTTGCGAATTTCCAACGGTGTGCCATCGGCGATTTTTTTGCCGTATTCGAGCACGATGACATGGTCGGAGATCTTCATGACCACGCCCATGTCATGCTCGATCAGCAGCAGCGAGCAGCCGGTGCCGCGGATTGTCAGCAGCAGCTCGTTGAGTGCAGCGGACTCGCGCGGGTTAAGGCCGGCGGCGGGCTCATCGAGGCAGAGCAGCAGCGGGTCCGTGCACATCGCGCGCGCGATTTCGAGCCGCCGCTGCGCGCCGTAGGGCAGCGCGCCGGCGGGGTCATCGGCGCGCTCGGTCAGGTTGGTGAGCTCGAGCCAGTATTTGGCGCGCTCGATGGCGTCGCGCTCGGTCGCGCGGTAGCGGCCGAGGCCGAGGATGGCGAGCACGCCGAAGCCGGTTGCGGCCTGCAGGCGGTTATGCTGGGCGACCAGCAGGTTTTCCAGCACCGTCATCCCGCCGAACAGCCGGATGTTCTGAAAGGTGCGGGCGACGCGGCCTTTTTTGGCGATGGCGTGGCCCGGCAGATGGTCGAGCCGCAGCGCCTCGCCGGGCGCGTGGGCGATGGAGATGCCGCCCGCACTCGGCTTGTAGAAGCCGGTGATGCAGTTGAAGAGCGTGGTCTTGCCGGCGCCGTTAGGGCCGATGACGGCGGTGATGGCGCCGCGCGCGGCCTCGAAGCTGACGGCGTTGACGGCGGTAAGGCCGCCGAAGCGCATGGTGAGGTCGGCGACGGTGAGGAGTGTGTCAGCCATCAGCCGCGGCCCTCCGAGATCAGCTCGGCACCGATGATCTTGGCGTGTCCCAGCGAGACGGTCGGCCGGCGGGTCGAGATAAAGCCGCGCGGCCGGACGACCATGATGACGACGAGGGCGAGGCCAAAGATGAGCATGCGGTAGATCTGCAGCGATTGCAGGAGCTCCGGCACGCCGATCATCACGCAGGCGGCGAGCACGATGCCAAGCTGGCTGCCCGCACCGCCCAGCACGACGATGGCGAGCACGGTGGCGGATTCGATGAAGGTGAAGCTGTCGGGCGAGATAAAACCCTCGCGCGTGGCGAAGAAGCAGCCGGCGAAGCCGCCGAACATTGCCCCGATGGCGAACGCCGTCAGTTTCGTGTTGCGCAGATTGATCCCCAATGAGCGGCAGGCGATTTCATCCTCGCGCAGCGCCTCCCAGGCGCGGCCCAATGGTTGTTTGCGCAGACGCAGCGTCACCCAGTTCGTGAGCAAGGCCAAAGCGAGGATGATGTAATAAAGGTAGCCGGTGCGCTGGCTGGGCGTGGGGTCGATGCCGAGGAAGCCTGCGAATGTGCCGGGGCCGCCGGCCATGCTGAATTTGAGGCCGAACAGGCTCGGGTGGGGAATGCCGTCGATGCCGTTAGGGCCGCCCGTTAGCGCGACCCAGTTGGTGATGACCAGGCGGATGATCTCGCCGAATGCGAGGGTGACGATGGCGAGGTAGTCGCCGCGCAGGCGCAGCACCGGAAAGCCCAGGAAAATGCCCCAGGCGGCGGCGAGGATACCGCAGAGCGGCAGGCACTCCCAGAAGGAGAGACCGAAATTTTGCGACAGCAGCGCGTAGGAATAGGCGCCGACGGCGTAGAAGGCGACGTAGCCGAGGTCGAGCAGGCCGGCGAGCCCCACGACGATGTTGAGGCCCCAGCCGAGCATGATGTAGGTCATGATCAGGACGCCGAGATCGACATAGGAATTGGCGATGCCGGGGATGAGCGGCAGCGCGACCGCGACGACCAGGAGGGCGGGGGCAAAATATTTGCCGGTTTTGGCCATGGCGTAGGAGAGGCCGGCCGCGGGCGGCCGGCGCGGCCGATGGTCGTGCCAGAGCAGCATGAGAAAGCGGGCGATGAAGGTGAGGCCGACGGCGATCGCCAGCAGCTCCGGCCGCGGCGTGAGCGCCAGGTTGCCGTTATCGCCGTCGCGCAGCTGCAGGCCGAGAAAGGGGCCGAACAGCAGGCATGCGACGAGCGCGACGGCAAGCGAATCCTTGAGGTTTGCGCTAAGGGATTTCATACTTTTTCCACCTCGTTGCGCCCTAACAGGCCAGTCGGCATGAACATCAGCACGATCGCGAGGATCGAATACACCGCGACATCCTTATACGCGACGGTCGCGTAGCCGGACCAGAACGCCTCGATCAGGCCGATCAGCAGGCCGCCCAGCACGGCACCGGGCAGCGAGCCGATGCCGCCCAGCACGGCGGCGGTGAAGGCTTTGATGCCGGCGTTAAAACCGATGTAGAAATCGATGACGCCGTAATAGAGCAGGAACATAACCCCCGCGACCGCGGCGAGTGCCGAGCCGATGATGAACGTGTAGCTGATCGTGCGGTTGGTATCGATGCCGAGCAGGGCTGCCATCTTCGCGTCCTGTTCGACCGCCCGCATGGCCCGCCCGAGCGGCGTGCGGGTGACGATGTAGGTGAAGATCGCGAGCACCGCGAGGGTGATGACGACGATCGCGATCTGCATCCAGCTCAACTGCACATTGAAGCCGTTCTCGGTCAGCACCGTGATGCCGCCAGGGATGAGGCTCGGGATCGCGCGTTCGAGCGCCCCCTGGCTGGTCTGCACGTAGTTCTCAAGCAGAATGGACATGCCGATGGCCGAGATCAGCGGTGCGAGGCGGAAGGAGCCGCGCAAGGGGCGGTAGGCGACGCGCTCGATCGAAAACCCGTACAGGCCGCAGAAAGCCGCCGAAAATACGAGGGCGGCGATGATGCCGAGCGGCACGGAGGTGATGCCGGTGAGGGCCGTGAGGGCGATGATGCCGAGATAGGCGCCGATCATAAACACGTCGCCATGGGCAAAGTTGATCATGCCGATGATGCCGTAGACCATGGTATAGCCGACGGCGATCAGCCCGTAGATCATGCCAAGGGTAACGCCGTTGATGAGTTGCTGGAGGGCATAGGCCATGGGCGCCGTCGTTCCTTGCGGTTAGGTTACCATGCCGACAATGGATACGAGGGATGCGCCCGGGTCAATGCTTGATTTGCGGGTGACATTTTGGCCGAGGGGCTTTCCTTTACCGGCCGTTCTTGCTAGTGCCTCCGCTCGGCCACGTTTTCGGGTGGTCCGGCGGGTGCATAGCTCAGTTGGTAGAGCAGCTGACTCTTAATCAGCTTGTCCTAGGTTCGATCCCTAGTGCACCCACCAAATCCCCATGAACGGGTCGTGAAAAATTCTCATATGCCGACGTGTTGTTGAACAGGCGACCGGCCAGCGCCACCTATGGGGCGAATCGATAAACGGAGACCAGTTTATGCCTCACTCAGCGTTCAAAACCAACAGCCTGCGCGCCGCGGTCCTGCTGGCAGCTGTCTCATTTGCAACAACCGCCTTGGCCGACACGCCGTCGCAGGTGAGCGAAATCAACGGCGCCAGCACCGGGCTCGGCTCCTCGCATCGCTTCCACAGCACCGACGCCGCCTTGCAGCACTGCCCCGGCGACACCATCGTCTGGTCTGCCGGTGGAGCAAAAGCCTACTACATGTCCGGCGATGCCGAGTACGGCAAAGGCAGTGGTTTTTATGCCTGTAAGGCCGAGGCTGATGATGCGGGCTTTCAGCCGCGGCAGTAACGGATAGTCAGTACTACGGCTTGTAAAAAGTGACGAAAGTTTAATAACCCTGGGTTTGTGGCGCTGACAGCAGCGCGCCTCATACCCAGAGTTACGAAAGGTTTTTGCTTCTTTTTTAAAGAAGTGCTTGCCTTACTTACCAAAAATCTCCGCAAAAAACGCATTCATCTCCGACCAGGACCGCGCATCCGCTTTGGCATCGTAGCGCGCGAACTCCGGACGCCCGAGTTTTTCGGCCGCGGGGTTGGTGAAACTATGCACGACCCCGCCATACAGGTTCATCTGCCAGTCGACCTTGCCTTCGCGCATTTCCGCCTCGAACGCCTGGCGCTGTTGCGCGTCGATCCCCGGGTCGTCGGCGCCGATGCAGACCAGTACCTTGCCTTTGATGTTTTTCGCATCCTGCGGAGCCGCGGTCGCAAGTCCGCTATGGAAGCCGACGGCGCCGGCGATGTCAGCGCCGCTGCGCGCGAGCTCGAGCGCCATAGTGCCGCCGAAGCAATAGCCGATGGCGGCGATGCGCGAGGCGTCAACCTCCGGACGGGCGAGCAGTGCATCCAGCCCGCCTTGCGCGCGCGCGCGGGTCAAAGCCGGGTTTTCGCGCATCGGGTTGATCAGGCCGATCGCCTCGTTGAGGTCGGTGATCAGTTTTTCGTCGCCGTGCAGGTCGCAAGCCAGCGCTACGTAGCCGAGGCCCGCGAGGCGTTCGGCACGGCCCTTGGCGTGCTCGCCGAGCCCGAAGGCTTCCGGAAACACAAGGATACCGGGGCGCTTGCCGGCCGCGGCGGGCTCTAAATACAGGTGGCTGCGCATCTGCAGGCCGTCGGCCTGGTAGGTGAGGATTTCCGTGTGCATGTTCGCTCCTTAATGATGCGGTGAGTTTTGTTGAGATAAGGCGGCGGCCCGTCCAGCAAAGGCGGCGTTTTGCAAAATAACGTTGCATGTGGGCCGGTTTCATCGTTGGGGGTTGAGTTGGCGGTGGGATGCCGTCAAACACCAGCATGGCCTCCCCACCGCTGCTGATGCTGACCGATATTCGCGTGACCCTGGGCACGATCCCGCTGCTCGATGGTGCGGCCATCGCCGTGGGCGCGGGTGAGCGCATCTGCCTGGTCGGCCGCAATGGGTCCGGCAAATCGACGCTGCTGAAAATCGCTTCGGGCGAGATCGCATTCGATGGCGGCACGCGGTTTCTGCAACCAGGGACCACGATGCGCTATCTGCCGCAGGAGCCTGACCTCTCGGCGTTCGCCAACACGATGGCGTATGTGGAAGACGGCCTGGGGCCGAATGACGATGAGTACCGCGCGCGTTATCTGCTCGAGCAGCTTGGTCTGACCGGCGCTGAAAAGCCGCAAAACCTGTCCGGTGGGGAGGCGCGCCGTGCCGCCTTGGCGCGCACGCTCGCACCCGCGCCGGACCTGCTGCTGTTGGACGAGCCGACGAACCATCTGGATCTGCCGGCGATCGAGTGGCTGGAATCGGAGCTGAAAAGCCTGTCCGCCGGGATCGTGCTGATCAGCCATGACCGGCGGTTGTTGGAAAAACTATCTCGCAGCATCGTCTGGCTGGACCGCGGGCAGACCCGGCGGCTCGATCGTGGTTTTGCCCATTTCGAAGGCTGGCGCGATGAGGTTCTCGAGCAGGAGGAGCAGGAGTTCCACAAGCTCGGGCGGAAAATCGCGCGCGAGGAGGACTGGCTGCGTTATGGCGTGACCGCGCGGCGCAAACGCAACGTAAAGCGGGTCGCGGGGCTGGCGGCTTTGCGGCAGGCCAGGCGCGAGCATAATTTTCAGGGTGAGGCGGCCAAAATGGGTGCCGCCGATGCCGTGACCTCCGGCAAGCTCGTTGTCGTCACCGAAGGTCTGACCAAGAGTTTTGGCGACCGGCCGATAGTGAAAAATCTGACGTTGCGCGTGTTGCGCGGGGATCGTCTCGGCATTGTCGGGCCGAATGGGGCTGGTAAATCCACGCTGCTGAAGTTGTTTCTGGGGCTCGAGACGCCGGATGCGGGCGCTGTGAAACTCGGTACGAATTTGAACGTGATCACGCTCGACCAGCAGCGCGCGGCTCTTGATCCCGCGGTGACGCTCGCGAACACGCTGACGGGCGGCAAGAGCGACATGGTGCAGGTGGGCGAGCAGAGCCGGCATGTCATCGGGTATATGAAGGATTTTCTGTTCAAGCCCGAGCAGGCGCGCACGCCGGTCGGCACTTTATCGGGCGGTGAGCGCGGGCGGCTGTTATTGGCGGCGGCACTGGCGAAACCATCCAACCTGTTGATCCTGGACGAGCCCACCAATGACCTGGACCTTGAGACCCTGGATTTGTTGCAGGAAATGCTTGGGGAATATCCCGGCACGGTGATCCTGGTCAGCCATGACCGCGATTTTCTGGACCGGGTGGCAACCTCGACACTGGTGTCGGAGGGGAATGGGCGCTGGGTTGAGTATGCCGGCGGTTACTCGGATATGCTGGCGCAGCGGGGCGATGTGGCGGTCCCCGAGCCCGTGAAAGGCAAGGCAGCGCCGCGCGCTGCGACGTTGCCGCAAACCGCAGCACCGGTCGCGGGCAAACTGACGTTCAAACAGCAGCACGAGTTGAAGGCGCTGACAGCCGAGATCGCGAAGTTGCAGGCGCAGATTGCCAAGCAGGAGGCCGTTCTGGCGACACCGGGGCTCTATAACAAGGACATCAAGCGGTTCATGGCGGCGACCAACGAGCTGGCGGCGGCGCAGGCAGCGTTGGCGGCGGCTGAGGAGCGGTGGTTGGAGTTGGAAGTTAGTTAAGAAGAACCTTTCGTGAGTCTAGGCTGGGGGCGTGGGCTTAACTATAGCCCAGGGCCTGCATGAAACCGGGGGCTGGGGCCGCGTGGCCCCAGCGGTTCCAGGACAGGGGCCTCGCCTTTACTTGGTCGGATCTGTCAACGGCCGCGGATTGAAATCTGCCGGGATATGATCGGCCATGCCCGCATCCGTCGGCGTCACCCCGATCATCTTGCAGCCTTCGTTGTTATCGGGCGGCATCGCGTCGATATTGGCGGTCATCGCGTAGGATGCCGGCAGCGGTTTGGCGCGCCCTTCGAGGCGGGCCGGATCGAACGCACTGAGCAGATCGCCGATCCCCGGTGTGACGTCATCCGCCGGCCCAAGATAGGCCTGCTGGAACATTTTCAAGCCCGCGACGCGCGCCTGCGCTTCGTCCGGCAGATCCGCGAGGCGCGGCAGGTTGAAGAGCATGTCGATGAGTTTGATCACGCTCGCATGGTCGCCGCTCTCATGGCTGACCATATGCGCGCGGCCGTATGGCGAGATGATGATGAGCGGAATGCGCGGGCCGCGTGAGAGCGGGAGCCCTTGCGGGTCGTATTCGACAAATGTCGGCGAGACGTGGTCATAGTCGCCTTCGGATTCGTCGTAGGTGATGATGATGGCGGCCTGTTTCCAGTATTTGCTGTGCGCGATGGCGTTGACCTCGCGTGCCACGAGCGCTTCGGAGATGGCCGAGTCCGAGTACCCGGGATGGTCGTCATCGCCCTGGAAATTATGCTGCACGGCCTTGTCGCTCAGCGCCGGGTTCATCCCGACGATGTTTTGGAAGCCGCCGCGCACGTAGTACACGCCGCCGCTCGGCGAGAGCTTGTCGGCGCCGATATCGTTGAAGAAATCACCGAGGCCGTGCAGGTGGGCTGTCATCTGCGGATTGTTAGAGACGTAGCCGAAATATTGCGGGCCGTTATGGTGACCGATATAGCCCGCATGCAGCGACGTGCCCTTGTCGGACGGCTCGTGGTCATAGCCTTCCTCGTACCAGCCCCAGGGCAGGGCGAGTGCTTTGCTGGCGGCGATCGCGGGGATGTCCTGCTGGACGTCGGCGAGGTCGGTCGATGGGTCGCGGTCGGCCTGCGTGACCGTGGTGATCGACGTGCCGTTCATCGTCAGCGGCAGCGATGCGTAGGTCTGGTTGAGCGCAGGAACCACCGGCGCTTTTTTATAGTCGCGCGGGTTTTCGGGCTGGCCGCTATTGTCAGCCGAGCCGCCGGCGCCCCAGAGCGGGTCGTTATCTGACACCAGCGGTTCGCCCTGGCCCTTTAACAGGCCCTTCGCACCGGTCGCCTCGTTCGGGTGCTTCACCCACTGAGTTTCACCGGTTTCGCCGGCGATCATCGCGATGGCGTTCGGCGTCGAGGGTCCGATCGTGTGCTGGAAGAAGTTGTCGAACAGGATGAAGCGGTCGGCAAAGTTCCAGAGAAACGGGATGGTGTCGCAATCCTCATAGGCCATGTCGAGCTCGCCCATCTGCTTGGCCGCGAGGCTCGGCAGTGTCTGGCCTGGCTTGATGTATTTTTTCTCTTCGAGCAGCGCGAACTTGTCCATTTTCGCGACACCGTTCACGACGTCCATCTTCTTTGCCATGATGATGTGCGCGTGGTCCACATCGTCGGTGTCGGCGGCGTCCTGCGCCGGGCCGATGCGGAAGGGCGAGATCATCGACATCGTGCCGTCTGTGTTTTCGATCGGCTGCGAAAAACCGGGCGTCTGTGCGGCGGGCTGGCTGTACAGGCCGTTAGCGCCGGGAAAGGTGCCGAAATAGGAATCGAAGGAGCGGTTCTCCTGGAACAGCACGAACACGTATTTGACGTGTTTGCGCAGCAGCTTGGTCTCCTGCGCCTCGGAGAGCGATGGTTCGGATTTCACCATCATGCTCCGCGCGATCGCGGGGCCGGCCGGCTGCGGGCTCACCACCGTGTCGGCAAACGCGACCGGGGCTTGCAGCATTGCCATCGCGGCGACCAAGGCCGTACTGCGGCGGAGCATAGGCTTAAGGAACATTCTGACTCTCCTTGATTGTCGACGCGACGAGTGCTGTGAACGCCGGCAGGCTGGCTGGGCTCGCCACGCGGATCGGGTTATTGCCGAGGTTATCGGGAAGGATGACATCGTCTCGACGTGCGCCATCCTCATTGGCGCGCAGCCCGATCAGCAGAGTCCGGCGCGCGGTGATCGCATCGCAACGGCCCGCTACGTAGGCGTCGTGCATTTCATCGGTTTCCTGGAACACAAATTTATGCAGCAGAAGTTTATGGGCGGCGAAATAGTCGGCGAGGTTGAAATCCTCAGGCGAGCCTGGCTCGACGCAGATGGCGTCTCCGGCAAGGTCCGCGGCGTCATGCGCGGGTGAGCCGGCCGGCACCATGATTGCCTGGTTGTCATTGAAAATAACGGGGCCCGGCGCGTAGCCGGCGGGAATATCGCCCTGTGGCAGAAACAGCACGCTTGGCGCCTTTGTGACGCCGGGGGTGTCGCTATCCTGCAGGATCGGCGTGAACAGGGGTGTCTCGTGCAGCATGTCCGCGAGTTTGCCGCAGAGCTGGATTTCGAGGCCCGACCAGTGGCCGTTGACATCAGGGTAGGCAAGCCCAGGGGCGACCGTGCCGCCGCAGGCAAGGGTTGCAGCGGCAGCCGGCCCGGCAGTCAGGATCAAAAATATGCAGAGATAGAGACGGCGCATGAAACTCTCGTAGCGTGGGGGCCATAACGAGACCAGCATCGGATCGATGACGGTTTTATGGCAGCGGGCCCGGGCAAAATTCCGCTGGACAGGTTTTTCGGCGTTTGATACCAATGGTGCCTCGAAGCAATTCCGGTATTTGAAGGAGGGTTGAATGAAAATTGACGTAATTCACCCAGCCGGGATCCTTGGCGGCTTTTCGGCCATTGTTATGGCCGGCAAAGCCTTTGCGGGAAATTTGACTTAGCTCGTTTCTCCGCCGCCACACGTCTTCGTTAAATCAAATTGAAAGGCTGGTCTCGTAACAGAGGCCGTGACTCCCAATGTCAAAATCCGCACGTAGCAGCGCGCGCCCCATGGGCGACGTTCTGGCCTTCCTGTTCCGCCGCTGGGCGGAGCACCGCGCCCTCGTTGGCGTCACCGCGGGCGCCATGGTGGCCGCCACGCTCACCGATGTTTTTATGCCGGTATATGCCGGCAATCTCGTCACAGCCGTGTCGGACGCCTCCAACCACAAAACCGCCGCGTTGCACGGGGCGTTGGTGGCGCTTGGCATCATGGCCGCACTCGGAGTCTCGCAAACGGCTCTGCGCTATGTCGTGTACCGCAGCATCGTCAGCCTGACGCTGAACAACATGCGCGATGTCGCGCGCGCCGCTTTCTGGCGCGTGCAGCGGTTTTCCTCGGACTGGCACGCCAACACCTTTGCAGGCTCCGTGCAGCGCAAGATCACCCGGGGGATGTGGGCGATCGACATGATGAATGACACGTTGTTATTGGCGCTGCTGCCCGCGCTGGCGGTGCTGGGCGGTTCCGCGATCGTGCTTGGAGTGCACTGGCCGGTCATGGGCGGGCTGCTCGCGGTAGGTTCCGCGCTCTACGTGATCTTGGCGGCGACACTTTCGGTGCGCTGGGTGGCGCCCGCATCGCAGCTCTCCAATGCCTGGGACACCAAAGTCGGCGGCGCGCTCGCCGACGCGATCTCCTGCAACTCGGTCGTCAAAGGCTTCGGCGCCGAGCATCGCGAGGATGCGGTGTTGCACGCTGTGCTGAACAAATGGGCGAAGCGTACGCGCCGGACGTGGATACGCGGCACCAAATCGGGCACTATTCAAGGGGCGGCGCTGATTGCGCTCCGCACCGCCGTCACTGGTCTCGCGGTGGCGCTATGGTGGACCGGCCGGGCCTCGCCCGGTGATGTCGCGACCGTGCTGACAGCGTATTTCATCGTGCTCGGCTATCTTCGCGATGTCGGATATCACATTGCGAATTTGCAGCGCGCGGTCAACGAAATGGAGGAAATGGTCGGTCTGCATGCGCAAAGTCTCGGTGTCGAGGATCGCACGAATGCGGGTCCCATCAACATCTCCCAGGGCCAGATCCGCTTCGAGGGGGTCGAGTTCCGCTATGGTCCGCATGTCAAACCGCTGTTCGAGAATTTCGATCTCTCGATCGAAGGCGGTGAGCGGGTCGGCCTGGTCGGTCATTCCGGTTCGGGCAAGACCACGTTCGTCAAGCTGGTGCAGCGCCTGCATGACGTGACCGGCGGGCGCATCCTGATTGACGGGCAGGATATCGCGGCGGTCCGGCAGACCAGCCTGCGCGCTAACATAGCGATTGTGGCGCAGGAGCCGATCCTGTTCCACCGGTCGCTTGCCGAGAACATCGCGTATGGCAGGCCGGGGGCAAGCCCGGAGGCGATCGAGCACGCCGCGTGGCTTGCCAACGCACATGACTTCATTGCGAAACTGCCGCGCGGGTATGCGACCCTGGTCGGCGAGCGGGGCGTCAAGCTCTCCGGCGGCGAGCGCCAGCGGGTTGCCATCGCGCGCGCGTTCCTTGCCGACTCGCCGATCCTGATCCTCGACGAGGCGACCGCGAGCCTCGATTCCGAATCCGAGGCGCTGATCCAGGAGGCGATGGAACGGCTGATGACCGGGCGCACGGTGATCGTGATCGCGCACCGCCTCTCGACGGTCCGGGCACTCGACCGCATCCTGGTGTTCGAGTCCGGGCGGATCATCGAGGATGGTCCGCATAACGCGCTGTTAGGGCGGCCCGGTGGGGTGTACCGGCGGCTGTTCGAGCGCCAGGCGATGGGGCTGCTGCCTGAGACGGGGGCTGAGTGAGGCCAGGGGCTCAGCCCCTGGACCAAGCTGGGGCCGAAAGGCCCAAACCCCAGGTTTTTACAGTCGTTTGAAGCGTTCCAGGATGACCAGGTCGGTTTCACAAAAATCTAGGCCGTCCTTGGCTTGTTCGCTTTCAAAATAGCGCAGATGTTCGGCGCGCCAGTAGGCGAGGGAGCGATCGCCCTCGCCTTCGGCCGCTGCGAACTCGGCCGTGACGGCATGAAATGGTGTTTCCTCGACGGATGTTATCTCGATAATGCCGCGCGGCGTGCCAACGCCATCCAGGATGATGCGCAGATCGCCGACGCGTGGCAGCGGTGCGGCGTCAGCATCATACCAGCCCGCCAGCGAGGCTGTCGCGCATTTTTGTCCACTTATAATCAAGGCGCAGAGTTCGTCCTGAAGGGCGGGCGTATCGCCGAAAACAGAGGCCTCGGGCACCGGACCGTTCATACCGCAAGCTGCCCAAAAATCAGCCAAACGTTATTCATCGCAAGCCTCCTGGCCGCCCCAGGCACGGGGCCAACCACCGCAGTTTTGTGCTCGTTTCAATCACAAAAGCAGTGCGTCTTTGTCTTATTTCTCATGATACGGATTATCCGTCCCCCGCAACATCAGCCGGATCGGCACGCCCGGCATCTCAAATGCATCGCGCAGCGAGTTGACCAGATACCTCACATAAGTATCCGGCACCTGCTCGGCTCTCGTCCCGAACAGTGCGAAGGTCGGCGGCCGGGCCTTCACCTGCGTGATGTAGCGCAGTTTCAGCCGCCGTCCCTCGACCAGCGGCGGTGGAAATCTCTCGAGCGCCGCCTCAAACCAGCGGTTCAGCGCGCTCGTCGGGATCCGAAAATTCCATTTCTCGTAGGTGGCGCGGATCGCTGGGAATAGCTTGCTCACGCCCTCGCCGGTTTCGGCCGAGAGCGGCACGAGGGTGATGCCCTTCATTTGGCTGAGCGAGATCGAGATACGGTCGAGTGCGGCCTGTTTGGCGCCGGCGCGGTCGTCCAGCGCGTCCCACTTGGTCAGCGCGATGACGCAGGCACGGCCTTCGCGTTCGATCAGCCGGGCGATGTGCAGGTCCTGTTCCTGCACGCCCTGCAGCGCGTCGATCGCGAGCACCACCATTTCGGCGCGCTTGAGCGCCTCGATCGAGGAGGAGGTGGACATGCGCTCGAGGCCTTCGTCGACCTTCGCGCGTTTGCGCAGGCCGGCGGTGTCAACCAGGCGGTAGAGGCGGCCGTCGGGGCCGGTGAAATCGGCGGCGACGGCATCGCGCGTCAGGCCGGGTTCGGGGCCGGTGATCATGCGCTCGGTGCCGAGCAGGTGGTTCATCAGGGTCGATTTGCCCGCGTTGGGGCGGCCGACGATGGCGAAATGCAGCGGCTGGTTTTCCTCACCTGCCGCCTCGTCCGGCGGGGCGGGCAGCCGGTCGGCGATCTCGCGCATCAGGTCATAGACGCCCTCATTGTGCTCGGCGGAGACGGCGACCGGGTCGCCGAGGCCGAGCTCGTAGGCCTCCATGGCGGCAGCGGAACCGCCGCGGCCTTCGGCCTTGTTGACGACGATGAGCACGGGCTTGCCGGTGCGGCGCAGCCAGGTGGCGAAGTGGCGGTCCTCGGGCAGCAGGCCGCTGCGGGCGTCATAGACGAACAGCACGAGGTCCGCCTGCTCGACGGCAAGCCCGGTGGAGGCGCGCATGCGGCCAGGGATCGTGTCGGGGGCGGCCTCTTCCAGACCGGCCGTGTCCACCAGCAGCACCTTGGTGCCGGCGAGGGTGGTCTCCGCCTCCTTGCGGTCGCGCGTCACGCCGGGCGTGTCGGCGACCAGCGCCAGGCGCTGGCCGACCAGCCGGTTGAAGAGCGTGGATTTGCCTACGTTGGGCCGGCCGGTGATGACGACCCGCGGGAGCATGATGGCTTACGCGTACGCTGTGAGTTTGGCGTCGCGCGTCAGCTGCACGAGCAGGCCGCCGGCCGCGATCGGGGTGATGTCGGCCGGGCCGGCGAGCTTGTTGACGCTGACGAGGCGGCCGGCGGTCGCGTCGACGACCGCCATTTCGCCGCGGCTGTCGGTCAGCAGCAGGGCGCCGTTCACCATCACGGGGCCGGTCCAGACCAAGGGACCGGACTTCTTCTTCACGTTATGGAATGGCGGCATCTGCAGCGACCAGCTGACCAGGCCGTCATCGGCGTGGATCGCGTAGAGCGTCTGGCTCTTGTCCAGCAGGTAGGCAAAGTCGCCGGCGAGGCAGAAGGGCACGGTGCCGCTGCCGGCATGCGTCCAGACCTTGGCGCCGGAATGCAGGTCGACGGCCATGACGGTGTTGCCGAGGCCGATGGCGTAGACGACGCCGGCGGCGATGACGGGGGCCGCGACGATGTCGGAGAAGTCGAGCGAGCTCGCCTGGCCGAAGGAGGCGGCAAAGCTCTGTTCCCAGAGAGGGGTGCCGGAATTGGCGTCCAGTGCGGCGAGGGTGCCTGAGGAGAAGCCGGCGACGATGATGCCGTCGGCCATGGCAGGGGCACCCGTGACGGCGACGGCGGCGGTGGTGCCGCTATTGCCGACCGAGCCCGTGAACCGCCAGCCGGGCGTGCCGCTTTGCGCGTCGAAAGTGAGCAGCAGGTCGTTCTGCACGACGACCGCGATGAGGCCGCCGCCGACCATGGGGGCCGTGCGGGTCGGAAAGTCGAGCGCTTGGCGCCAGAGGATTTTGCCCGTGGCGGCGTCGAGCGCCAGCAGCTCGGCATAGCCCGTGCTGGCGTAGATGCGGCCGCCGGCATAGACGATGCCGCCGCCGATGTTTTGTTCGGTCGCGCGCTTGGGCCGTGTGTTGGTGCGCCAGGACTGGCTGCCGTCCTGCGTGGCGAAGGCCGCGACGTCACCGTTCGCGTCCATCGTGAAGACGTGGCCGGCGGCCATGACGGGGCTGGCGACCAGCGGCTGGCGATAGCCGCCGGCGGCACCAATCGAGGCGGTCCATTTTGGCGACAGGTTGGTCGGGCCGGCGGCGTTGCCGGGATCATGCGCGGCATTGGCGAGGGGCTGCTGCCAGTCGGCGAGGGGGGTCGGCGGGGGCAGGGTCACGGCCGGGGCGTCGACCGCAACCTCGAGGCCGGTGACCTCGGGCAGCACGGGGATCTGCTTTCCGATAATGGGCGATTTTGGCGTCGAGCAGGAGGCCAGGAGGCCGAGCGAAAAGGTCGTCAGGGCCGTGCGGCGTCGCATCATGGTCTTCATTATCCGTTCAGCTTTTCGAGCAATCCGTCGGCGCGGTTGCGCACGCCGTCCGGAACATTTGGATCCGCCGCGATTTGCGAAAACAGGGCTTTGGCGAGGCTGGATTTGCCTTCGCCCATGTAGATGAGCGCCTGGGTCTCCTGGGCGAGGCCGTGATACGGGTTCTGCTGGGACGCCAGCGGCGCAAGGCGCCCCAGCACCTCGGCATCCGGCGCGTGGCCGGCTTCGTGCTGCGCCCAGAGCAGGGTGGCGAGGTCGCGCAGCAGCGGGTCGGCGGCCGTATCGTTGCCGATGCTGCTCCACAGCGCCTCGGCCTGGCTGGGCTGGCCGGCATTGGCGTAGAGGGCGGCGGCGCGCAGATCGGCGATCGTCGCGTAGCCCGCCGGCGCGCTCGCGGCAAAATCGGTGAGGGCCTTCGCACCGCCGAGGGCGGTTTGGGTCGTGAGGTTCAGGCCGGCGGCGTCGAGCGGGCTGGTGATCGCGAGGTAGCGGGCGGCGGCACCCTGGTCCTGCTTTTGTGTGTGCCACTCATAGAACTGGTCGGCGGCGACCGCGATCAGCACGGCGAGGCAGGCGAGGAGCAGCAGGCCGCCATAGCGCCGCGCGAGGCGCACCGCCCGCTCGGTCCGCAGATCGTCCGAGACTTCGTCAAAAATATCAACCACGCGCGGCAATCCTCAAGTTCAGCCGCCTATACACCGAAGCCGCGCAGGCGCGCCACTACCCGGTCCCTGCCGATCAGCGGGAGCAGGGCCGCCATCTCGGGGCCCTGCGTCTCCCCGGTGAGGGCAAGGCGTAGCGGGTGGAAGAGGGCGCGGCCCTTGGCGCCGGTCGCCGTGCCGAGCGCTGCCGTCCAGGTTTTCCAGGTGGCGGCGTCCCACGGTTCCGGGGGGAGGCTTGCCAATGCCGCCGGCAGGATGGCGGCCTCGGCGCCGAGATCAGGCGCGGGAAACGCCCCGTACACCACCTCGAACCAGGCGCGGGCTTCGGTGAGGAGCTCGAGATTGCCGCGGATGGCCGCCCAGAATTCTGCCGTGGCACCCGGCGGCAGACGATCCCGCACGGCCTCAAAATCCAGCGCGTGCAGGAATTTGGCGTTAAGCGTGAGCAACTGCCGCGCATCGAAACGCGGCGGCGAGCGGCCAAAATCGTTCAGCGAGAAGGCGGCGATGAGGTCGGTGAGCGGCAGGGGGGCTGGGTCCTTATTGGTCCCGAGGCGGGCCAGATACGCCGTGATCGCGGCGGGCTCGATGCCGTCCTTGCGCAGGGATTTGAGCGAGATGCTGCCGATGCGCTTGGAGAGTTTTTCGCCCTCGCCGCCGCTGATCAACGGCAGATGCGCAAAACGCGGCGGCGCGGCGTTGCTGATCGCCTGGAACAGGTCGATCTGCACGGCGGTGTTGGAGACATGGTCCTCGCCGCGGATAATGTGGGTGATGCCGAAATCGACGTCGTCGACCACCGATGTGAAGGTGTAGAGCGGGCTGCCATCGGCGCGGATCAGCACCGGATCCGACACGGTGCCGAGCCTGATGCGCTTGTCGCCGAGCACAAGGTCGAGCCAGCCGGCGGCACCTTCGGAGAGTTTGAACCGCCAGTACGGGCGCTTGCCGCCGGCCTCGGCGGCGGCGCGCTGATCGGCGGTGAGGCTCAGGGCGGCGCGGTCATAGACCGGGGGCAGCTTGCGCTTGACGAGGGCAGCGCGCTTGGCCGCGAGCTCGTCCTCGTTCTCGAAACAGGGATAAAGCCGCCCCGAGGCTTTCAAAATCTCTGCGACCTCGGCGTAGCGCGCCAGACGGTCCGACTGGCGCGCAAACTCGTCCCAGTCGAGCCCGAGCCAGCGCAGATCATCGTACAGCGCCTGCTCGTATTCCGGGCGGCCGCGCTCGGTATCCGTGTCGTCGAGCCGCAGCAGCAGGCGCGCGCCGAGCTGCCGCGCCGCCAGGAAATTCACGAGTGCCGTGCGGGCGTTGCCGACATGCAGATAGCCGGTGGGGCTCGGCGCGAAACGCAGTTTGGTCATTCGGTGGGGGTTAGAACATTATTAACAAAGGGGGAAGGAGAGGGAAGAAGGACTACTTTTTGTGAACAAAAAGTAGCAAAAAAACTTTATGACTCTGGGCCGGGGCTTCGACCGCTGCACGCCCAGGGCCCAGAGGATAAAAAGGCTTTTGCTACATTTTTGCAAAAGAATAGCGCTTCCTCACTCCTCACCTTGCTTCTTATAAGGACTATCCGCCGCCAGCGCCGCCATCGTCTCGCGCATGCCCTCCCGCTCCGCCGCCACGAACTCCGCGACGGCGCGGCGCAGGCCGGGGTGGCGGATGTAGTGCGCCGAATAGGTCGGCCGCGGCAGGTAGCCGCGCTGGATTTTGTGTTCGCCCTGCGCGCCGGCCTCGACGCGCTGGATGCCGTGCGCGATCGCGTAGTCGATCGCCTGATAATAGCAGAGTTCGAAATGCAGGAACGGCACGTCTTCCGTCGCACCCCAGTTGCGGCCGTAGAGCACGTTGCGGCTGCGCAGGTTGAGGGCGCCGGCGATCGGGCGGCCGTCGCGCAGGGCGAGCATCAGCACGACGCGCTCGCCGAGGCGCTCGCCGAGCAGCGTGAAGAATTCCGGCGTGAGGTACGCGCCGCCCCATTTGCGGTCGACGGTCGCGGTATAGAATTGATAGAAGACGCGCCAGATGTCTTTCGTGAGCGCTGCGCCGGTGAGGGCCTGGAAGGTCAGCCCGGCCTGCGCGTCCCGCCGCTCGCGCTTGATCACCTTGCGCTTGCGCGAGGAGAGGGCGGCGAGGAAATCGTCGAACTGCGCGTAGCCCTCGTTCTCCCAATGGAACTGGGTGCCGAGGCGCTGCAACCAGCCGGCATCCCCGAGTGCCGCCCATTCTGGTTCGGTGCAGAAGGTCGCGTGGACGGAGGAACAGTCGAGCTGTTCGGCGAGTTGTTCGAGCGCGGCGGCGAGGGCCGCGGCGGGCAACCCGGCGCGGCTGAGGATGCGCGGGCCCGGCACGGGCGAGAACGGCACGGCGACCTGCAGTTTGGGATAGTACTGGCCGCCGGCCCGCTCGAGCGCGTTCGCCCAGGCGTGATCGAAGACATATTCGCCGTAGGAATTGGTTTTGGCGTAAACCGGCGCGACCGCGGCGATGGCGCCCGCGCCGTCGGTGAGGGCCGCGTAGCGAGGATGCCAGCCGGTGCGTTTGCCGACGGAGCCGCTGTCCTCAAGGGCGGAGAGGAATGCGTAGGAGACGAACGGGTTGTCATCGCCCGCGCAGGCATCCCATGTGGCTTGCCCGATTTCGGCGATGCGGGGATAAACCTTGAGGGTCAGATAGGGTGCGGTGTCCGGCATGCCGTACCATATGCGACGGGGCGGACCTTTCGCCAGTCTTTACAGGAGTTTCCATGGCAGACGGACAAATACCAGCGCGCCAGCCGGTGCGGCTGGCTGACTACACGCCGCCGGCGTTTCTGGTGGATGAGGTGGCGCTGGATTTCGACCTCGACGCGAAGGCGACCATCGTGCGGGCGCGGCTGAAAATCCGGCGGCAGGCGCCGGGCCCGCTGGTGCTGGATGGCGAGCAGGTCGCCTTACGCGCCCTCGCGTTGAACGGCGAGACGCTGGGCGATAATCGTTACGCGCTCACCGAGCGCTCGCTGACGATCCATGACGTGCCCGATGCCTTCGAGCTGACGACGGAGGTGATGATCGATCCGTCGTCGAACACCGCGCTGTCTGGCTTGTACATGAGCGGCACCGGGTTTTTCACGCAATGCGAGGCGGAGGGCTTTCGCCGGATCACGTATTTTCCGGACCGGCCGGACGTGATGGCGCGCTATGACGTAACGCTCCGCGCCGATCCCGCCCATTATCCGGTACTGCTCTCAAATGGGAACAAGATCGAGGAGGGGCAAGTCGATGGGCGCCGCTGGGCGCGCTGGCGCGATCCGCATCCGAAACCATCCTATCTGTTCGCGCTGGTCGCGGCCGACCTCGTTGCGGTCAAGGATGAGTTCACCACCGCGTCCGGCCGGCATGTCGAGCTTGGCATCTGGGTTGCCGCCGGCGATGCCGGGCGTTGCGCGCATGCGATGCACGCCCTCAAAAAATCGATGCGGTGGGATGAGGAGGTTTTCGGCCTCGAATACGACCTCGACGTCTTCAACATCGCCGCCGTGAGCGATTTCAACATGGGGGCGATGGAGAACAAGGGCCTCAATATCTTCAACACGGCATTCGTCCTCGCTAGCGCGGACACGGCAACGGACACGGATTTCCAGAATGTCGAGCGCGTGATCGCGCATGAGTATTTCCATAATTGGACCGGCAACCGGGTGACCTGCCGCGACTGGTTCCAGTTGTCGCTGAAAGAGGGTCTCACCGTATTCCGCGACCAGGAATACATGGCGGACCAGTTTTCAGCGGCGGTGAAGCGGATCGCGGATGTACGGTTGTTGCGCAGCACGCAGTTCCGCGATGATGCGGGACCGCTCGCGCACCCGGTGCGGCCGGCGAGCTATCTCGAGATCGATAATTTCTACACAACGACCATCTATGAGAAAGGGGCCGAGGTCGTGCGGATGTACCGCACGCTGATCGGGCGCCAGGCCTTCCGCAAGGGGATGGATATCTACATCGGGCGCAACGATAACGCGGCCGCGACGGTCGAGGATTTTTTCGATGCGATGCAGGCGGCCGCAGGCGGGATGGATCTGCGCCAGATCATGCGCTGGTATGAGCAGGCGGGTACGCCGGAGGTGGGTTTTGATGAGGATTATGACGGCGCGGCGCGGCGTTTCACGCTGACACTGCGTCAGCACACGAGGCCAACGCCTGGGCAGCCGGTCAAATTGCCGTTCCTAATGCCGGTTGGCGTCGGGCTCCTCGGGGCGGACGGCGAGGAACTGCGCGCCGAAACGCTTATTTTCACCGAGGGTGAGCAGACTTTCGTGTTTGAGGATGTCGCTGCCCCCGCGGCCGTGTCGCTGTTCCGGAATTTCTCGGCGCCCGTGAAAATTCTGGGCCAGAGCCGGGAGCGTCTCGCGTTTCTCGCAGCGCATGACAACGACCCGTTCAACCGCTGGGACGCGCTGCAGAGCTATGCGAGCCTGGTGCTGCTGGATGCGATCGCCGACCGTCAGGCGGGCCGGGCGTTCGTCCTCGATGACGGGTTGCTGACGGCGATGGCGGCCACGTTGGCCGCCGCCGACGCGGACCCGGCATTCGCCGCCGAGGCGTTGATGCTGCCGGCCGAAAACCTGCTCGCCGACCAGATGGACGTGGTGGACCCCGAGGCGATCCGCGCCGTGTACGAGGCGGCGCGGGCAGCACTGGGGCATTCCCTGCAGGCGCAATGGGATGCGGCGTATGAGCGGTTCGGCGCCGGCGATCCCGCCGATATTTCCGGACCGGCGATGGCGCGCCGGGCGATGCAGCGCGTAGCACTCGGGTATCTCGCGGCGGCGGGCGGGCGCACGCGCGCCGCTGCACAGTTCGCTGCCGCCGGCAACATGACCGACCTGCTCGGCGCCTTCACGGTGTTGTGCGAGACAGCGGATGCCGCGCGCGATGACGCCGTGGCGGCGTTCTACGAGCGCGCCCGCCACAATCCGCTAGTGCTCGACAAATGGTTCGCGGTGCAGGCGCGCGGCGGGGCGGACGACACGCTGGCGCGCGTTCTCGCGTTGACGAAGCATGCGGATTTCGACCTGCGCAACCCGAATCGGGTGCGCTCGCTGATCAGTCATTTCGCCGCCAACCCGGCGAAGTTCCACGATGCGTCGGGTGCTGGCTACGAGCTTCTGGCAATGATAATCCTAACATTGGATGACAAAAACCCTCAGGTTGCGGCGCGACTCGTGACCGCGATGGGGTCCTGGCGGCGTTACGACGAAAAACGCCAGGCGCTGATGCAGGCGCAGCTGCAACGCGTCCTTGCGAAACAGACACTCAGTCACAACACTTACGAGATGGCATCCAAGGCGCTCGCCTGAAGGAACACGCACATGATCGAGCTTTCATACTGGACGACGCCGAACGGGCACAAAATCACGATTTTTCTGGAAGAGGCGGGCACGCCGTACAAGATCCACCCGGTCAACATCTCCAAGGGCGAGCAGTTCGCCCCTGAATTCCTGGCGATCGCGCCGAACAACCGAATCCCCGCGATCGTGGACACCGAACCCAAGGACGGCGGCGCGCCGATCAGCATTTTTGAGTCGGGCGCGATCCTCGAATACCTCGCCGAGCGCGAGGGCAAGTTTTTGCCGGTCGCACCGCGCGAAAAATACGAGGTGCTGCAATGGCTGTACTGGCAGATGGGCGGCCTCGGCCCGATGGCCGGGCAGAACCACCATTTCGTGCAGTACGCGCCCGAGCGCATCCCGTACGCGATGGAGCGCTATATAAAAGAGACAGGGCGTTTGTACGGCGTGCTGAACAAGCGGCTCGCGGACCGGGCGTTTATCGCCGGGGCGTACTCGATCGCCGACATGGCCTGCTACCCATGGATCGTGCCGCATGAGCGCCAGCAGCAAAACCTCGCCGCATTTCCGCATCTGCAGCGCTGGTTCGATGAGATCGCGGCGCGGCCCGCGGTGCAGCGCGCCTATGCGGTCGCGAAGGAGATCAACGAGGCACCGACTGTGAGCAAAGAGTCCCACGCGCTGTTGTTTGGTCAGACCGGCCAATGAAACGCGTACTATATGATCTGGCGGCGGCCGACGAGACGGTCCGCTTCAGCCCGTATTGCTGGCGCGTCAAGCTTGCTCTGGCGCATAAGAACCTTAGCTACACGACCGTGCCGTGGCGCTTCACCGACAAGGCGGCACTCGCGTTTTCCGGCCAGGACAAGGTGCCGGTGCTGGTCGACGGCGCGAAGGTGGTCGCCGATAGCCAGACGATCGCCGAGTACCTGGAAACGGCGTATCCGAACGAAGCTTCGCTGTTCGGCGAGCCGCCCTCGCGCGCGCTGACGAAGTTCATCAAGGCGTGGACGGAGGATGTGCTGCAACGCGCGATCGCGCCGCTGGTGCTGCCGCATCTCGTGACGATCCTGGCACCGCAGGACCAGGCGTATTTCCGGGAAACGCGGGAGCGGGTCTGGGGGACGACGCTTGAAGATCTGGCAGCCAGGCGAGCTGAGTTTCTCCCAGGGCTGGAGGCGGCGCTGCGGCCGCTGCGCACGATGCTGAAGGCGCAGAGTTTCCTTGCCGGTCCGGCGCCCGCTTATGCGGATCATCTGGTGTATGGCGCGATCAAATGGGGTTTGACGACGTCCGCCGAGCCGCTGCTGCCGGCGGGGGACGCGATTCTCACGTGGATGGATGGGGTGTTGGCAACCTACGGACTTTGAGACAGTAAGCGCTCTTTTTGTGAACAAAAGAGCAAAAAACTTGGCTCCTGAGTGCCTGGATGACGCCAGGATCTTAGTCACGAAAACGAGCGCTTACTTCGCTTTATAGTTCACCTTCAAGATCACGAACCAATCCTCCATATTCCCCGCGAGCCGCCCCTCGTCATCAGCGTGCAGATGCGTCATCGTCACCGCGTCGTCGACATTGCCGCCGATGATGCTGACCGTATGGGGCGCACCGGCGACGACGATGGCGCAGTGCGCGGGAAACGGCGTGCTGGTCGGCAGGTCCGCAAAGCGCATGCCGCGCGCGCGGTTGCGGCCGAGACAGACGAGGTCGCCAAGGCGCGGCGCGTAGGTTGCGGGGTTTTCGGCGAGCAGCAGCGGGTCTGGTATTTTGCCCGTCGCGGCACGCGCCGCGATGTTTATGTAGTAGGCATGGTCGGGCGCATAGGGGAAGTTGGGGCCGGCGCCGGCGATGCGCATGACATAGGAGATGAACGCCGCCGACCAGGCATATCTGCCGTTGATCGCGACCGGGAAGACCCGTCCGTCGCCATCGTGCTTGCCCGTCCACGCGGCCTCGGGCATGCGCGCGTTCATCCCCTGCCACCAGTATTCGCCGACGCGCTCCCAAAGCCCGGGCTGGCGTTCGCCCATCGTGGCGTCGGTCTGCACGTAGCCGGCCCCCCCATCATCGTCCACGCGCTGGCCCCAGAGCCGCCATTCACCCATGGCGATAGCCACGGCGTCGGTCCGCGAAAACGGCGCGTAGGGCCGGTTCGCGAACGGCGGCGCGTGCGCGTCCGGCGCTGCGCAGCCGGCGAGTGCCAGCAGCAGCAAAAGCGGTTTACGCAAGATCGCTGAACATTGCCTGCAAAGAGGTGGCGTTGGCTTCGCAGATGCCGCGCTCGGTGATCAGGCCGGAGACCAGGCGCGCGGGTGTCACGTCGAAGGCCGGATTCGCAGCCGGGCTGTCCTTCGGCACGATGCGGATGGTCGCGATCGAGCCATCCAGCGCGCGGCCGGTCATCGTCGTGACCTCGGTCGCGGCGCGCTCCTCGATCGGGATATCGGCGAGGCCGTCGCTGATCGTCCAGTCGATCGTCGAGGCGGGCAGCGCGACGTAGAACGGCACGCCGTTATCGCGCGCTGCCAGCGCCTTCAGATACGTACCGATTTTATTGGCGACATCGCCGGTGCGGGTCACGCGGTCGGTGCCGACGATGACGAGGTCGACATCGCCGCGCTGCATGATGTGGCCGCCGGCGTTATCGGCGATGACGGTGTGTTTGACGCCGTGCTTGGCCAGCTCCCAGGCGGTGAGCGAGGCGCCCTGGTTGCGCGGACGGGTTTCCTCGACCCAGACATGCACGTCGATGCCAGCATCGTGCGCCTTGTAGATCGGCGCGAGCGCCGTGCCCCAGTCGACGGTGGCGAGCCAGCCGGCATTGCAATGGGTGAGGATGTTGACGCGCCCGCCGCTGCTGCCGCGTGCCGCGATCAGCGCCTGGCCATGCGTGCCGATGGCTTCGTTGGTGGCGACATCCTCATCGGCGATGGCGGCGGCGTACGCATAGGCCGCCGCACCGCGCGCGTTATGGCCGAGCGGGCGCAGTTTCTCCGTCATCCGGTCGATCGCCCAGCGCAGGTTTATCGCGGTCGGGCGGGTGGCGGCGAGCACGGTGGCGGCATGCGTGAGGCCGGCATCGGAAGGATCGGTGCGCAGCGCCAGGGCGATGCCGTAGGCCGCGGTGGCGCCGATCAACGGCGCGCCGCGCACGAGCATCGCCCGGATCGCGTGCGCCACCTCATCGAGCGTGGTCAGCCGCACGAGGTCGAGCGACCAGGGCAGCTTGGTCTGGTCGATGATGCGCACCGACCAATGATCGGTCTCGTCGACCCAGATCGAGCGGAAGGGCGTGCCGTCAATTTTCATCGCGGGTAAATCCTGAAGAACGCGTTTAGAGTTTTTGGTGCAGAGCGCAGACGAGGGTGAATAGGCGACGGGCGGTCTCGAAATCAATCGCGATCTTGCCGGCGAGGCGCTCGGTCATCAGCGCGGCACCTTCATTGTGCAGCCCACGCCTGCCCATATCGATCGCCTGGATCTTCGCTTCGCGGCCTTCGGCGATGGCGCCCGCGTAACTGTCCAGCAACATCTGGTAGTCCTTGATCAGCATCTTGAACGGCCCCATTGCCAGCACGACCGCAACGACGGGTGCATCCTCGGCATCGCGGATGTCGAAGATCAGCCGCCCTTCCTGGATCGAGAGATGCAGGATGCTGTGCAGGCCCGGCTGCGCGCAGGGTGCAAATTCGTTCTCCACCTGCAGATCGGCGACGGCCTGTTCGCGGTCGGCCTCCTGCAGGGGGGAGATGCGGTGAAGCGATTCACCCTCCAGAATAATCTTGGTCAGCCGGCCCGCCGCCTCAGCCATTCAAAACCTCGCGCTTCAAACCCAGTTTCAACAGGATGCCGATGACCGCACCCTTGGCGAGCCGCAAGGCGCCCATGCATACCAGGGCAAGCAGCACCAGCAGGCAGCCCGCCATAAGGACCCCCGGCTGGTAATAGCCTTTGTAGAATAACACGACAAATACGCCCGCCACCTGTAGCACGGCGACCATAGCGATGTACGGCGGCGCGTCGTCAGCCGGCATCTCGCCCAAAGGCGCGCCGCAGTGCCGGCACACCGGATGCACCTTGAGATAACCAGCAAAAATTGGGGCCGCGGCGCAATGCGGACAGCGCCCCATGATGCCGCGCCAGATCGTCGGACCCCATCCTGGCATCAACCATTCGGGTTTGATGGCGCCATTTTTGGGCGGCCAGCTCTCATAGTCGGGATGGCGCTCGGGGATATGGCTCATGCGGCGCATTAGTCACCGCAATGCGGCAGGAAACAAGCCTGCGGCGTCTTGCCGCGCGTTTGCAGGTTATGTGATGGCGGCGCTGCGGCAGCACAAAGCGGGCATGAGCGGATGTTCGCAGCGCGTTCGTTCATGTTGGCGCGGGTCGCATCCATTGCGCAAAAGCAATGCTTAACGCGACCTTCAATGAGCGATCCGTCCGCCTTGATTCATTTCGCTGTGGTTTTTCCACATATGACGAAAAAAAAATGATCAAAATGCTGGGATTACCGCGGCTTTTTGTTGACATCTTGTGTCGGTAAGCGGAATAGCGATTCTTGCGTGCGTCGCGCGATTCGCGCCGCAACCGAGTCAAAAACGTATCGGTCAAGAGGCCCCCGCACGCGATTAGGAAGGACGGTCTTCGACCGTGACAAAGACGATCCTGCGTTGGACGCCAAAGACCGAAATTTACCCCTGAGCGAAGGAGCCATTCTGTGACCACTGACGATACCACCGAGACCATGCGGGCCCAGCCGCTCGCAATGCGCGCCACCGCGCGCAAGGCCACCGCGAAGCCGACGGCGAAGGCGCTGGCCAAAAAAGCCGAAGCCAAAAAAGCCGCCGTCAAAAAACCTGCCGCGAAGAAGGCGGCCGTGAAAAAACCGGCCGTTAAGAAAGCCGCGGTGAAAAAGCCGGTCGCGAAAAAGGCCGCCGTGAAGAAAGCCGCACCGAAAAAAGCCGTCGCCGCCGCCAAGAAGCCGGCCGCGAAAAAAACTGCCGCCGTGAAGAAGGCAGCGCCCAAGAAGGCCGTTGCCAAAAAGACCGCAGCGCCGAAGAAGACCACCGCCGCCGCGAAGAAGCCGGCCGTAAAGAAGACCGCCGCCGCCGCGAAGAAACCGGCCGTGAAGAAGACCGCCGCGAAGAAGACCACCGTCGCCGCGAAGAAGACCGCACCCAAGAAGCCGGTCGCGAAAAAGACCGTCGCCAAAAAAACCGTCGCCAAGAAGACCGTGGCGCCGAAGAAGACCACCGCCGCCGCGAAGAAGCCGGCCGTGAAGAAGACCGTGGCGGCCAGCAAACCCGCGATGAAAAAGACAGCCGAGGCCAAGCCCGCGAAAACGCCCGTCGTGCGCCGGCCGCGCAAGGTGAAAACCCCCGAGCCCGTGACGATCGAGACATCGGAGCCGATGCCGGCGACGACCGACCCCGTGATCAATTAAGGTTCGCATACGGGGTTAGGGAAACAGGAGCTTCGGCTCCTGTTTTTTTGAGTACGGGCTAGAAAGGACTACTTTTTGTGAACAAAAAGTAGCAAAAAAACTTTACAATCTGGGTCTGCGGCTGTGAAGGCTTTTACGCCCGGGGCGAAAAGCCTCAGGAGTTTTCTGCTACTTTTTTTCAAAAAGTAGCCCTTCCTTCAACTAAAACTATCCAGCCAATCCTCAATCAGCCTGCGCGCTATCGAATCCTGCGGCGGCAGATTGAACCCGAGCTCATGC
>Ga0116231_10003114_pt1 | contig 34686 bp, 31 predicted proteins | sample S1TSphgellanicum_2_FD_89695 | JGI IMG/M metagenome (GOLD analysis project Ga0116231, IMG submission 89695) | Host-associated microbial communities from peat moss isolated from Minnesota, USA - S1T2_Fd - Sphagnum magellanicum MG | ecosystem: Host-associated > Plants > Peat moss > Unclassified...
AAAAAAAAAAAAAAAAAAAAAAAAATAAAAAAAAAAAAAAAAAAAAAAAAAAAAAAAAAAAAAAAAAAAAAAAAAAAAAAAAAAAAAAAAAAAAACTAACCCAAGTAATTTTCCATTTTCTATTAGTAGATAGATATCAAAGATTATTTAATTATTCTTAATTCTATTCTTTTACCCAATTTCACATACATCCCCACTAATATGACTTATTCAGCTCTATATTTATTTATGTCTAACAAGGAGAGGTGAACCCTAATAACAGAACATTTCCTTTTTTTTCTGGAAGTACCATGGTATACAAGAAAAGGTGACCTAAAACTAGAACAATAACAGGATGAGGATGGAATTGTATGTGCTATTTTTAAGGTTTCTTTTTAGTATGGAATTTTTGTAACCCTAAACCCCCCTTTTTTCATAGGTCCATACCATGTTGTAGTGGCCAACTTTGGGAAGCTGAATACTAGGGTTGTCAGAGACTCATGACAATTTTAGGACCCAATTTTAGATCTCCCATTATTATATGGCCTCCAAATTATGAGCCTTTGCAAAATTTGTCAAATTAGTAATATCATTGTTCCATTTTTTATTACTATTTTGTAGTATCTTTAATTTTCTATTCTATTGTTGTTGCTAAAGAATTAGGACTAGTTTTGATCATGATTCTGAAAATGTTAAATAACTTGTCAAAGAACCTACCCTTAACCATCGGTTCTTTCATAACACCTATTGTTCCTTTTAAAATTTTAAACAATTCTTAACTAGACGTTATTTTCAATTGTTGGGCACATATATTTGTTTTAGACATACCTTTTAAACAAAGCATAACTAAAAATTTTATACTTATTTACACTCCATGTAAATATAAATATCTCTCTCTCATCCACATTTGTTTAATTATAAATGTCTAATTTTGAACATGTAAATGTAAAATTGTGTAAATCCATTTTTAAGTCATGTGAAACCATGTAAATGTAAATGATTTACAGTTACAAAATTGTGTAACATGATGCAAAGCCAAATTTAAAAATTTTATAAAGGAAAAAATCATGCAAAAAATGTTAACTTGAGTGCCTTTGAATAAATCACTCTCAAATTTTCAGATTTTTTAAATTGATGGACCATTCAAAGTGACCCATTGGCCCAACCAAAAAGAAAACCTTTACAATGAATCACACCTAATTAAACTAATATATGTCACATAGATACCAAGCTTTTTTGTAAAAGCCTAAGCCAAAAATGGTGATGAACAAAGTTAAGAATGAAAATTCAACTCAAACAAAGAGATGGGACAACATACACCCAATAGCTATCCACCCAACAACGTGCACCCAACATATTCTCAACAGCACCATACAATATTGTCCCATATCTTTTGCTCAAAAGTGTGGGCTTGTATTGTATATGTAAGCTAAAGAGAAACACCCTTGCATTACTTTATTTGTAATAAAAAGTTTTTAATTTGAGAACCTTAAAAAAATATTGGAATTTTTTTTTTGAAAAGCCAATTAAAGTGGTCCATTACCCAAAAAAAAAAACATTGAGCTTTCAAATGCACCCACCACTAATTAATGTGTGTTGATATAGGTGGTCACTAAAGGTTTCCAATATATGCACTTCTACTTGTGAAAAACATTTACATGAGATTGTGTAAGTGGAAGTGAAACTTTTTAACAATTTCTTCATATAAGTGTTTTTTTTTTAAAATTACATGTTGCATAAGGTAATTGTAAAAGTCATAAAATTGGCAAGGAAAATGCAAGTCATTTACACTTACCCAATTCTTACACAATGAGTATTGACATTTACCCTCTCAACACAAGTATTTTCAGTGTTATATAATATGTCCCTTTTCACATATTAATTGGGTACTGGTATTGGATCACTTTGAACACTTTCATATGAGCTTGGCATTCAACTAGTATTGAGCCCAAGGCTGATTTTTGCTCAAGGTATGAGATAGGTATAACCATGGTATAAACAAATCCCTCTCGGTCTCATATTGATATAAAGTTTGCTTTGCCTAAGGTATGTTTCCAAACTAGTATGTTCTTCCATATCAATATACATGTCAATACCATATACCCAAGTTGCTCATATATACTTGGACAACACTAGTTATTTTATTCTGATATATTTAGCCAAATTTGGTGATATTCAAAATATGAAGGCAGAAAATCATAAGCACATTTTCATATTGTAAGCAATTGTGGTGACCTTTTTTGTATAAACCATCTACTTTATCTAGTAGTCACCAAGTGTCTTACATACTTAAGCTATCTACATAGTAATCAATCACAGTCCCTTCCTACTTACCTATGATGCTTTTGGATTTATGGAGTTTACCTGAGTTAAATTGAGAGTTTACCAGAGTTAAATTGATAACATGAGGTGAAAGTAGGAGGGTCTAAAAACTAGGTTACCAAAGATGGAACTCTAGTAACTCAGTTGTGGATGAACCTACCTTAACTGAGTTAAAAATATGTTTTCACCTTGGTAACCCATTGTGTAAGAAGTAGGTCCTATATATAGAATGATAGGTAAGAAAATAAGTGACTACTAGGAAAGTAGATGGTTTATACAAGTGTTGTTTGATTATCAACATCTAGATACCAATAACAGAATTTATTTTATTTTGGGCAAGGAAGGATATATATCCAAAAAAAAAACTCAATCTACTATGGTAGCCGATTACAAATTTTTTATTTTTTTTCCTTCATCTACCAATTATGAATATTCCAATTTTCAGTTTTTGAAACATGACAAATATGCACAAGGGTTATGCATGCAAAATTTTCAAATTTGGTTAGAAGACTACAGGCTAATCTTTCAAAACAAAAACAACCCAAGCAAAATCCAAAACAAAGTAACTTGCAAGGGAATTGAACCCCAATTTTTCATAAATCTATGAAGAACTCTGCCCAATTGCAACACAAGTTTCCTACCTAAACCATAGCCCAATAAAAACAAACCACAAAATTAATCATTGTCAAGTTGTAATTGTTCAAAGAAGTCAATTTCTTCAAACAAGTAGTTTTCCTCTACCAAGGAATCTTCTTCTTTTAAGTATTCCTTCAAATTTGTATTTGGTTTGCAATTATGGTGTGGGCCATCAAGCCAACTTTCCAACACCGTGATGATCCAATCCATGTTCTCCACCTACAAACAACATCATGTTCTCCACCTATAAACAACAACATCTTAAAGCTATCAACACCCCTACAAGACTGAACACATGCTCAGTTTTTATTTGTGAACCCAAGATTCCGAGAATTTGTTTTGCAAGGAAACCCATGTTTGGAAACTAGCCTTCATGGATGCACCACCATGCTAGTGGATCTACACATGCAAATGGAAAAATAGGAAGCGTCCTAAATAGAAATGGCTCTTGAATAACTAACACAAGTGAAGATTCCTCAATTTATGCCCCCACACCAAACATATTTTCTTCAAAATCCTCACCAACATCAACTACTGCAATAGTAGTAGATGCATTAACGATAGTAAGGTTCAGTTGTTCAAAGCAAACCATCAAAAAAGGAATAACAATTCTAGCATCATATTTAGTGGCTAATCAAATGGCATTCCCACGTCCCAACAAATTTTGCACAACACTTAAACACTTAAAGCATGGATCCAACATGATGGCCATCTTTATCAGCCTACCCTTCATCAAAAGTTCTCCAAAATTTGCAAAAAAAGTTTGATAACCTTAATAATCTCTAGCCACATATTTTTCTACAAAGTAAAAATTTCATTCTCAAATGACTCAGAAATTTTAAGCCCACTAGAAAGCGGCAATAATGTTGCCTCCATGTTGATAATAAGTGCAATAGTTGTTGTTAAGGCGTCTAACAATACCCAATGGCCCTTTGATTCATTCATGACACATGTTGATACAATGAAGTTTAAATGAGATGTGGTTGCTTCAGCAACAATCCACACTTGGGCTTTTGGCACCATTTGTTGCAAAGCCACAACTTTCTACCTTGGGTGAAGCATGATGAAGTATACATCTCATGATCTTTGTCAAGAAAAGTGCAAAGTAGCCATAAATCAATCTTTAACATATCAAATTTTATAATGTAATTTAGTTTAATGATCAATATGAACATATTCTTTGAATTTATGTTAATGATATTAAAGAATCACATGTTTAAAGTAGATTTAAGTATATTTCTAAAAAATGAAAACATATTTTTTGTTATTTTCTAGGTTGCCCAAAGAAACAAAGTAAGCTTCAAATAGATGAAATATTGAATTTTTTTACTTTCTTTGTTAATGGCCATCTAAAATGCACTTTCAACTTCTAAGGAAAAAATAATAATATATCAATTTTTTAATGTAAAAATATTTTTGAACACAATTCCGCCATTCAATTTGAAAAATACTTTTGACTTATTTTTAATACACTAAATTTTTCCAAACTTTGTATACAACATACTATTAACTCAATATTGTGTACCATGATGGCTTGACAATGATTGAAAAGGTTTCAACTTTACTTTCTTGCATTTATCTGTAAAAATATGATTGTAACTATTCATAACTACTTTTGTTGTATATTTGATCATGCTTTCACCCCCTTCCATAACAAAGAATAATGGCGTCTTTAAATTGTAAACATTCTTCAAACATTATGACCTTGCTTGCAAACTTGGTCTTCACAAGAGTTTTAATTTCCAATGTCACATCCCACTATCACAATAAGCTCACTCCCACTCTTGTTTTCCTTTCCCAAACTTTTTGGTCCAGGTAATTTTTTCCTATAAACCAACCTGTGCATCCTTCACATTAACACTTTTTAACCCAATAAAAACTTTGTCGTCATTTGTAGCACACTAACACACCTTAAACATTACTTGCCCAAAGTAAGTACTTTCGTAAACCATGAGCAACTTCAAAGGTTCATAGTCAATGATTGATTGCAAAGTTGCTACCATAGTAGTTAAATTATTGCTTCCATCCTTTACAAAGGTAATTACTTGATGTAGTAATTCATACTTCTCCAATAAGGATTGGAGTTGTATGGCCACAAACTGTTTAAAGTCTCATGAACCTCAAACAACCCCAAAATAACATGCATTGGCACCTACGTTTCATTCAAAAAAATTATAACTAGAGCAAATGTGTCAACACCACTATGAAACATCCATAGATCAAAACTAGTTGAAACCATTGTTGTAATTTTCAATTTTGGCAAAACGTGCTAGTCCAATGTTTTCTTCACCATTGCAAGTAACACCTATTCCACTAAAGAAGACCGAGGAGGAAACTAAACTCAGGGACATTAGCATAAGACTATTCTCCAAAGCCAAATGTTTTCACAAAAAGATAATGGCTTGTAACCCTTACAAATGTACAACACCAAATCCTCAAAAAATTGTAGTTGAACGTCATTAGTTTTTTTATAAGGATTTTTGGCACTAAAGAATATTGTAATTGCACAGCTAGAAAGACTTGCCCTTTTTTCTCCCGGTTGCCGAATATGATCAAGTGTTACCACCTGCTCACTACAAATCTACTTCCTATGAGCCCATAACTTTGAATGTGTTGTCTCCACATGAATCTTCATGGGCGTTATGCCATTGGTTTTGTTGTAATTTATCAAACCCTTATGGAGAATAGATCATTGTATCAAATCAATCTTAGATGCTTGCTTATATCTACAAATGATGTTTTGCAACATTTACATGTTCTCCAAATTCATAGGGTGATTATCATTAACAACAAAAAACCCCCAACATATGGAAACCTAACCATGAGGCCTCTAAGTAATAACTTATGTTTCTATGGTTTCAACTTATAGAACATCCAAATTTGGCACAATACTACTAGCTTGAAGGTGCACAATGCTTTCAACCTTTGAAAATGAAAATGTAGGTATATTTGTTTAAATGTGGGGAGTTAATGCATTTTCATCAATCCACCCACACCCTCAATCATGCAAAACTCTAACTCTTCAACCATTGAACAAATAGACAAAATGCACAATGTACCTACACACAATAAACAAAGACACGTTTAAACACACTAAAACAAAACAAATTCAACCTTCAAGCTCCCAAAACCAAAAACAAAAAAATCAAAGGTTTAGGGTTTAGGAGCTTACCTTCACTATGAAACACAATGGCTTCTTGTTATTGTGTGCTAAATCCAAAGTCCAAAATGTGGTTGTTGTGGCAAGTTGTGTCCAAAACCTAGAAGCAAAGCAACAAAGCACAAAAGCCAAGCAAAAACACAAAAGCAAAATAAAAAAGAAATGTGTAGAGCATTTAGGGTTACAAATTTACTTATCAATTAAGTTTTTTTTTTTTTCAAGTTGTGCTTGTTGCATCCAAAACCAAGTAGAATCAAGAAGCAAAATCAAAAAGCAACTTGTTGCAAGCAAAACCAAGCTCTAAAAAAGCAAAGCTTGCTAAGTGGAGACAATAGAATGCTAAGAGTGCCAAGCATAGAGAAGTAGAGCACCAAGAACACTAAACATATAAAAGTAGAGTGCCAAGAGCACCAAGCATAGAGAAGTAGAGTGCTAAGAATGCAAAACACAGACAAATAGAATGCCAAGAGTGCTAAGCATAGAAAAATAAAGTGCCAAGAGCACAAAACCCCGAGAACCTAAGCGCCAAGAATGCCGAACACCAAGAAACAAAGTGCCAAACACAATGAGAAAGCAAAGTGCCAAGCACTACAAAACACCACGCACCATAGAGCACCAAGCACTAAGATTCCCAATGCCCAAAACCTTTGTGCCGAAAACTTGAAAGTGACAAGTTCTTTGTTCTTCACTCCTCCTAAACCTAAACCTAACTGAAAACATTAAACCCTAAATGAAATGCATATCTAGCATTCTTCTAAACCCTAATTGCCGGATATCAACTTTTAAAAATCCCTTTTGGTGACATGGTTAGATATAAAGATAATCAAACATATTCGCATCCAGCAGTTATGCACATTGCTGGTTATGAAAAATTTGGATATGTATGTATACATATCCGGCTATTATGCATATGCATAACTGGATGAATCTGGATAACTGGACAACACTGGTTTATACATACCTAAGTAAGGGTTGTCCATACTACCTACTAGCAACCAAGCAGAAGCAGGTTGTTAGTACATACGTAGTATAAAATGGACCTGAGTTAACAACCATGGTTAGTTAGGGAACTGGAACCCAACAGAAAATTGTTTCTTGACCACTTACTATCCATCCTTTGTGGTGCTTTGGTGGGTGCTGGTTCATTCTGGCCGATTTTTTTTAATTTTTTTTCCTGGCTAGTGTTTTGGTGTGGGTTTAGGGTTTACCATCCTAGTGCACCATTGATTGGAAGCCTCTTTTGCATGAGTTGTGGATGAAGCCCAACAGAGCTGATGTATGGGTTTCATCTATGGGTTTCATCTATGTTGGGTCCCATAGGTAAGTGGGGTAGATACAATTATAGGTGTTTACAACATGAGTAGATGCACAAAGATGGTTACTACTTACTACTTACTAATAGCTTAGTGCTACCAGGTACTAAGTTGCAAGTGGGCTACCGGGTTGTACAGCAAGCGGGTAGTGAAAACAGAAACTGAGCTAACCACTGTGGTTAGGTTAGCTAAGTGAACTAGAACCCAATGTTTCCTATCCATCCACCCATCATCCATATAGCTCATGGTGCACCAAAGAGCTACCCAAGGAGTTTTCAATCCTTTGTCCAATATAAAAGGGCAGTTATAGTAGCCTTATGGTGAAAAGGCTCTTGTCTACTAATGCCCACCAAGGCATTTGTCTTCTCTCTCTCTCTCTCTCTCTATGCACTAAGTAGAGTGCTATTGGAAGAAAACAATTTGTCAGAACCATTTTGACGGCTTGTTTGGCCCAATGGGTGGATCACAATCCCAGAAGTAGCCAGCAATCATGGAATTCATCAGAAACAACTCTTTGCAAAAAATCATTGAACAATTGTTTCATATGAAATCGTGCAATGGTGGACAAAAAGCTCCTAGTCACATTTTTAGATGGAATAGGATTTAAAAGGTTATGAACTAGCAATTTTTGCTACTAGGGTTGTCTTTTGTTAGCCTACCCACAGTGAAGAGAACTTGGCCAGAACCCATCCTCTCCTGCAGACACTCCAGGAGAAGATGATAAAGAAAGAAAGAAAGAAAAAACACCCAACAAGGGAACCACCAAAGTCCAAACAAAAGACAACACCCAAAAGCTCAAAATGTACAATGGGGAGGAGCCCTAAGAGAAAATATCAAGTTACCTAGTAACTAAACCCATCACAAGTAGTGCAAGGAAATGGGCGGACAACCTCAAAAAACATCAAGCCTAGAAGAGGCGTCTCTGAACAACTGCAACTGGAGAAGATGGGCAGTGTACTTACTAGTCTCTAATGAAAGAGAAGATGAATGCGCAAGCCAGCGGTTCTCAGCAAGAGTCTCTTCGCCATAAGGCTATTGTCACTTGTCAAGGCCGGGCTCTACATTAGTCACTTCAATCTGTATTGAGGATGGTATGGAGGAGTTGGGAGGGTAGTTGGGTACTGGGAGGAGGAGGAGGAGAAGAGAGGTTTTAGGTTAAACCCTAAACCCTAAACCCTACCTATATTGTTCTAGTATGGAAAAAGATACAAGTTTGGTATCAGCTGAGGCAATGTCAGCCTAAGATAATATATAAGCCTCATGGGTACAAATTTTGGTAAGGTGTACCACCACCCAACATGATGTAAAGACAATCCTGAACATAGTCCTTGATTTTGTACTTCATATTTTGATTCATGTATACCATTATTAATGATTCAAAAAGAGTGGTATATTTTCAACTATTATAGTTTAGATCATCATATATAATAATTAAATACATTAATATCAACCATTTTTTTTTTTGGTCCATGTTAATGGTGAAATAAAATTAATAATAAAAAAAATCCATGTACACTTATTGGTCTACATGGATTTGTAAATTTTTGATGGTGTAGCATCATAATAAGGCCCACTTTACAATAGGAGTCAGGGCCCAAACAAACTCGGGGCCAACTTTGAGCATTTTTTGGGTTTGTCGTTTGGCCCCAAGTTACTAATAAATGCTAGAATATTGACATTCAGGATATTAATAAATAAATAAATAAATAAATGCTGGAACATTGGCCCCAAGGGTTGCAAATTGGCTTCCCAAATTGGATGGTATCCTTCTTTTTCTTTTTCTTTTCAGCCTTGAGGCAAGTACAAGGCCATAAAAAGTTAAGCATGTATTAGTTAGTAGCTTGGGGCAGATTGAAAATATATATTTTTTCTATTTCAGCCTTGGCTCCTAGTGTATAAAACCCTTTGGGGGAGCCACAAATTCCAACTTTTGCACCAATAGGAATGCTTGATTTGGGTTGAACATGGGCCCTGACTCCTAGTGTAAAGCGAGCCTAATAAATTTCCATTGTTTCTGAGAGTGTAAAATTTTGAGAGAAAGAGAACAAGTAATAATAATTTTCATTGTTTCTGAGAGTGTAAAATTTTGAGAGAAAGAGAACAAGTAGTAATAATTTTCATTGTTTCTTAGAGTGTAAAATTTTGAGAGAAAGAGAACAAGTAATAATAATTTTCATTGTTTCTGAGAGTGTAAAATTTTGAGAGAAAGAGAACAAGTAATGATAATTTTCATTGTTTCTGAGAGTGTAAAATTTTGAGAGAACAGAGAACAACTAAATAATTTTCATTGTTTCTGAGAGTGTAAAATTCTGAGAGAACAGAGAACAACTGCTTTTGCAGAATAGTAAAAGAGGGAGAGAGAGAGTGTGAGTGAGTGTTTGTTTGTTTGTTGACCCCAAGAGATCTGGACTGGAAGAGAACTAGATCTCACTAGCCTGCACAACTGATGCACCAGGTGAGTGGTTTACAAGTGGGCGGTGAAAGGGGGGTTTCGTGATGGCCCAATGGGGTCAGGTAGCTTTCTTCGGAGCTTGAAAGGGCAGAGGCAAAAAGGGCGGAGCAGAGCAGAGCTCCTCCCAATGACAGACAAGAAAGAAAGCTTTCTCGTCAAGAACAAGATTGAATAGAATATATCTACTATTTAGCTCCCAAAGCAAAGCTTGTGCCTTAAATGGTGCCGTTAACTACGTGGTTGTTGTGTCAAGGAAACCAACAGAATGCCCAACTTTTTTGGTCAATTTTTTTGGGCTACTTTTGAGTGTCAGCTCAAACCTCGCAAAGCACATGGTCCCACAAGTTTTTAGCAAGTCACCAACAAATTAATTGTATGGTAAGTGACGACAATGGAGCCCACAATTTGTCATGGACCAAAAAAAAAACCTTCAACTCTCAAAGTGTGACCCAGTTGCAGTTTCTTATTCCATTTGTTGAAATTATTGCACTTTTTCTTTTGGGGTGGGGAGAGGGTTCTTTGAGTGAATGGGTTCTCTTTTGCCCTTTCCAGTGAGACTGGGAAATGAGTTTATTGGTGTTCTTCACACTAATTATAGGTGGATCTCTGGCCCTTATGTACGTGTAATTTATGCATTCAACTCAATACATTGCAATCCTAGTTTTATGGGCATTCATGTCCATAAATAACAGGAATTTTTTTTTATCCTCCAATTTTGTGATATCAAACATGTTGCAAAAAATTCATGAAGGTTTGGCAAAATCTCCACTAACAAAACTTGTCAATTGATTAGTTCTCATAAATGTAAGAATAATTCATTAATTTTCACAAATCAATGATTAATGTTTTTCAAACCAAACAATGAAATGGGCAAGGTGTGTAGGTTACAAGTGGGTTTAGAATCTAAACTATGTATGTTTATTACATAATTATGGAAAATTTATATTCTTATTTGCATAAATATTTTCTCATTTTTTTACTGTCTATGTATAACTAATATGACACATCATTTTCTTACCATGGATTCTACATAAACTACACCAAAACCTTTCAAATTAAAATCTTGATTCCTTTCACAATTTTATTTTATGAAACTTGACATTCATTTAACAACTTATTTTTATCAAATGAAAGTGTTTCCAAAAGTCAAACACTCATCTATATACTAACCAAAAGAAAACTAAACAAAAAATTTAATAAATTTAACATATCACAAAGATCCCTATGACTTCCCATGTGATTTCACATGACTTTCATATAAATTATTATGTGAAATGAAAGTCAAACACCATGACCAAATCATAATTAAACTATGAAACCTTACCAACACATAAACCACCAAACTTACTTGCTAAATAATTACATAGGTAATAGTTTAACTACATTAAATTATAGGTGCATTCAAGATAATTTCCAATGAGCTTCATAGTTTGTGTCATATTCTTTGTCCAAAAATGTAGGCATATACCTAAGGTAAAGCAATTAGTGACTAAACATTTAAACACTCACGATAAGCCAAGTCCAAGGGAAGGCTCTATTTTTGTGGTGTCCATGCAAAATTTGAACCCTTCTATTGGTACATCTAATGCATTAAAAATCAACAAAAACAAAATAAAATTGAGAAAATTATGGGCTCCAAAATAGAAGGGTCAACAACTCAAAAAAAGAATCATCAAATGCTACAAAAGCCGATTCCCAAACATTCAAAAAATTCCTTGTATGTTGTTCTAATGTTATTAGAGGTCAAAGATGATTTGTAAAACTTTAGGTGATGTTTCTATAGCATTTTAAATTGTTTAAAATGAATAAAAAAAGAAAAATTATAAGCTTTGAAAGCAAGAAGGGTCAAAATGAATATAAATAAATAAAATTATAAGCTTTGAAAATAAGAAGGGTTAAAATGGAAAAAATGAAAAAAATCACTCTTTACAATTGAAAAAACGTATTTTTAAAATTGCTCCTTTTTGTCTAATCTTTTGGCTTCGCATTTCAAAGATGATTTGTAGAGCTTGAGAAACAATTTAAATCACTTGAAATGGAGAAGAATTGAAAAATATCTACCAAAGTATTCAATCATAGGCAGGCGATCGATGATGAGCCAATTTACCCCATTGCATATAGATGAGTTAAACGGCCAAGCTCTCCTATTGATGTATTGGTAGTAAAAAACCATTGTTAAGGCATTGAGGAGAATTAAAGACATTGTCAAATTAAAACGACCCATTGCAAAAACATTATTGAGCTTTGGGATACACTTACAACTAATAAGTATGGGCTGCATGAAAGATGATATTTTGGCTTGTGTTGAAACTTGAGATTAGGTATAGAGTTATGATATCTTGAAAGATGATATTTTGGCTTTTGTTGAAACTTGAGATTAGGTATAGAGTTATGATATCTTGAAAGATTCTTGAGCGAATTTTTTTTGAAGATTATATTTTTGCATGGTGACATATTTGAATTTCCATAATTCTTCTTTCACCTTAAGATACTTTTTGTTTGATGCAAATGGCAAGGCCACAGTGCGACACACCCCTTGTTGATTACATTACAGATCAATGATGGTTTTGTTTTTGATTTTGAGTTGGGTGGGCTCTGTGTTTGAGTAGATTATCCACATTGTTGCTTCTTCTTCCTTTTTTTTCCACCTTCTTCCCCATTTTGTCTGTGTTAGAACTTGTGATGCCGATGTCTTTGATATCGATGATGATCAGGCTTTTGAACAATCTGTACTCAAAAGTGCTAGGCTTTTCTGTAGTAACATTCTTTCTCTCTCTCTCTCTCTCTCTCTCTCTCTTTACCAAATGCCCATAAAACAATTTAGGAAAAACAGAGGCTTCTGTTCAATTAGCTCTGCTGCTGCTTCTATCTCCTGCAACTTCACAACACCTATCTATCTACACATGTAAGAGTATCATGTCAGATATTGTGACCAGAGTGAACCAAGAGCCACCAAACAAACCTTCCACCATAAGTCTCTTAATATGACTCAGTTGTGGAATGAATATGAATGATCCCAATTTAGTTCACAATGTTCAATTTCACATTGTAACCTATCCCATAGAAAAAACAAGGCATCACAAACACGCTAGCCCTGCCAATAGATGAGATAAGATGTTGTACATCTACCCACTGTGTCCACACTCTGAACACCAAAAAAATTAGTTCCGATCTAAGCAGTCTAAACACTTTCACAAAAGAAACGGGTTCACATAATGTGAAACCAGTTCTAATAAGGTAAAACTTCCAAAAGTTGGATCCAATGCAATAGTGCCTTTCCTTGTGGGGGGCAGGGCCCATTAAAGCCTTTCTTGTAGGCAGGTGGGTAGGGCAAATACATGGCTTCTGCTAGTATAGAGATTGCATGTATATAGGTAGTACCAGTGTTGGCCGGGTATTAGGAGAACACCCACTTATCAACCAGGGTATGTGGGTCCATTACAATTATTGACATGCAGGGTATCAACTTAGACAAGAACTGACAAATGCCAATACTTATTTGGTATGTATGCTTTTCAAGAAACTCAACACCCTACCTTCTTTGATACCTCTTTCATCCCAACCTGTTTTAGTGTCTTAAACCCTAAACCTTCATTGTTTTCAGCTGTCAATCCTTCAGTTTTCCTTTTGTTACACATATCACAAGTCACAACTCCCATTTTTTGGCTACGCTTTTGCTTTGAAGGTGTAGAATTTACATGAGATTTAGACGCCTTTTGTTTTCAGGGGTCAACTTCAAATTGGAGCCACCTTTGAGCTGCCTAGCATGAATTCCATCAAAGCTTCTTGTACATGCAAGTACTCCAAGCCTCTTCGTTTTGTTTTTATGTGTGCTTCGTTTGTACGTAACTCTTTAGGATGCACCATTGCCATAGTTTGATAGTTTGTTTCATTTGTGCCTTGTTTCTTTAGGATGCACTATTGACATAGCTTTTAACATTCTATTTCATTTGCACCTTCTCTTTTTAGAGCTCAACCACATTATCAATAAAATAAAAATAAGCATTTCACACCTTACCTACCTTAAAAAAAGGCTATTTTAAGGCAAGATAAATGGGACATGATAATGTGGCTGAGCAAAAAAAAGTATTTTTTAGGGTAGGTATTTAGGCACATTTGGTATGTATGCTTTCAAAACCTGAAAATACCTTTATTAGTAGGGTATATATGATTTAAAAACAATAAAACATCTTTTTCAAGGCATCACTTTTGCTATTGCTTAGCCACATTATCATGTCCTATTTATTTCTTTTGCACTCAAGTTGCATAATTTAAGGTTGCATTGTGAGTTTGCTATTTGTTTCATTTGCACTTTGTCAAACATGAAGAAAGATAACACACCATTGCCATGGCTCAACTACATTTTTTGCTATGAACATGTTGGGATATGCAACTATAAACATTAACAATGAGCATTTCAAACTCCTTGTGTATGATGAGTTTCCTACCTTTATTGATGATATGGCAACATGGTTTGAAGTTGTAAGACCTTATTGTGAATCTACTTCAACAACTAATGCACCAATGCAAATTGAGAACATTATAAATGCAAAGGTGACATGGGAGTTGTTTTCTCAATTGAATCAAAACCAAAAATCTTAATCCCCTCACAACAGAGTGTCCTTGCCTTAGTCCTTTGTGGTGAACGATGGCAATGAAACTCCAAAAATTACATAGATGATGAGGTGCATGGTATGACATTTTGTCACCCAAACTCATAGCTCAAGTAACACCACAACAAAAGGAAAGATGTGATTTACAACAAGGAAATTTATGGAACTACATCAATGAAAAAGCATTTAATATGAACATGCAAATGTAATGCAATAGAAGTTGCAAAAGAGTTGGGTTGAAAAAAGTTCAAATGACGAATTGGTCTTAGATTTGGAACAATCATTAACCATTTTGGAAGCAAGAACCTATACAAGAAAGAAGATTCAAGGCAAAAAAACATTAATGGAAGTTTCAGTGTTGTATGTGGCCAAGGGCTACATGCTCATTTTGGTTGTAAAAAATCATTGGTTATGATGCATGATCTTAATTCTATGTCCTTGCATTGTGTTTCCAAAACAAAATCATGTTGTTGAACATGTTATCCTTGATACAATGGCCAAAAGCATGGAAAATTGCATGTTTTGTCAACTTTGAAAAGATGAATTACAATAATTACATTGTTTGATTTGTGGAAGTTCCTATTTGAGTTCAACACATTTGCACTTGTTATCAATTTCATCAACTCAAATTGGGTGCCTTGTCATGTGATTGTGGGGTTGTTTAAAGTTGCATTTACATCTAGAGTTGCAATGGCATCACAATTTCAACACTTACTTGAACTTTTTCTTTTATGGTGACATGTGCCCTTTTGGCATTTTGTACTTTACAATAAAGTACTTGGTTTTGCCATGCCTTTAGCAAGGCTTGTCAATATGTTTATAATCATTATAAGAAAACTTGACTTTTCAGAAGGTCCAACTTAATTAAAATGTTCACATTGACCAAGGGGGATGGTCGTTTTGATTAAAAGATTGGGGCATGAAAGACACAAGTTATTTTTGACCGAGACATTTGACTAAAGTGATTTTTTTGACCATGTGACAAACCAAACATCTAGTCAGAAATGCCAAAGGTCCATCAAGATGATCAAGGCTTAGTCAAATTAACCATACTTAATGGCCATTGCGATTTACAATTAATCAAATTGGCCATTTTGATTTGACACTTGGTCAAATCAACCATACTAATTTAGTTATTTAACTTACAAGTTTATTTTGCATAGGGTACTTACCAAACCTAAATTCATAAGTAGTAGGCCTTAGGTTAAGCATATTACACCTAGTAACTATTTACAAAATTTAATAGGCTACTTACATACTACCTTTAAGCACATGTAGGTACTTAAACTTAATACATTAATTAATATTAATTAATAATTTATAGTTAATATTCAATAGTTTATGATTAATATTTTATATAACTAATTACTCACCAAATAAATGTCAATTATTAACCAATAATTAATTTATCCATCAACTTGATAATTGATTAATTTTATTATCAAGTTTTAAACAAAAAAATGGTTAATATTTCATAGTAATTTATAATAATTCATAGTAGTCAATATATAATTATAAATAATTATTGAGAAGTGATTATTTCAAATTAATTTTTTAGTTAATAATAAGTTGTTATATATTAATTGATAATTATTAATTCAGAGTAGATAATTAAAAACCAGTAATTAGAATTTTAAAATCAGTAATCAATAGTAAATTATTATTATTTAATGTTTAATATTCAATACTTCATAGGAAATATTCAATAATCAGCCATTTATATTGAATAATTAATAAATAATAGTCTATATTCATTAATTAATAATTAATATTTAGTAATTTGTAGGAAATAATCAATTATTAATCATTGATATTATTTATTTATTTATAATTTATAATAATTAATCAATAATTCTTAATTATTTTTGTTAATTACCTATAAGTAGCCAACCTACTAACTAGGTTAGTAGCCTAAGCCAATTCGGCCTATTAGGTATGTAGCCTAGCTTAAACCACCTAGGCCTATAAGGTAAATACCTAACTTAAACCATTTAAGCCTACTAAGTAAGTACATATCTTCACCTAAACTACACCACCTAGGCCTACTAAGTAGGTAGCCTCACCTATTAAGTAAGTAGTTTAGGCTTATACTTACTTATTAGACTAAGCTACTTACCTAATATGCCTAAAGTAGGTGTATTAATAAGCTAATAGGTACTTACATAGCCTATTGAATAACATAGGCGTATATAACTTACTGAGTAGGTATAAAAATAGGCTTAGTAGGTACTTATAAGGCTTAGTAGGTTATAATTTACATGTTACCTAAGTACATGCACTTATTAATAAATACCTCTTATCTATTTAAGTTCTACCCTACCTATAACCTATTTATTTATGTAAATAATGTAAAAAAATTCAAGTTCATTTAATACAATATGCATGTTGATAACAAATTCATGAAAATTGATTACAATATGTTGTTTAAGAAAATCACCTTGTGGAGTGATGGTGCAATGGTGAAGGACTTGACTCTTTAATGCGAAGGTCAAGAGTTCAAGTCCCCACACTTGCAACCTAAACTACCTTGTTACTTAAGTGACCTAATTAAGTAGCCTAGGTTGTAAAAGTTATTAGACCACCTAGTATAAATGGTTTAGTTTAGCCTAGGTGATTAAATTAAATGGCCTAGGCTTAGGACATAAAGTTGGTAGGTAAATAAATAATTTTTTGGGCATTAATCATTAGGATTATTAATGAGGTAGGTGGGTAGGTAGGGTAATCAATTAATTAATATTTTTCATATTTATTTTAAATTAAAATTTATTAAATAATATATATTCTTGGTCATTGCCCAAATTATATTATTGTCATGATGGTTTAGTCAAAAAACTTGATAAAAAAACTAACAAAAAATACCTAGTCAACACAATCAAGTCCAAATCGACTTGTCCAAAATGACACTTTCGTCAAATTGGACATGGGGGCAAAAAAACCATATGAGCATTTTTTTTGACCAAAATTCCTAATCAAAAAAACCATGTGAACATTCTTTTTGACTGAAATTCCCAGTCAAAAAAACCATGATTTCTTGTAGTGAATGATGCAAAGGTTTATGTTGGCTTTTGGGAGGTCAACTTGAAAAACACTCAATTTTCCTTATAAAACACAATACTGTGGACTAAAAAATTAATGAAAAGATGGATGGAGTGAAAGAAAATATGTTTAGCTATAAGGCCAAGATAACATTAAATTTTGAAATCCCAATGAAGAGCAAGTTTGCTAATAAGGTAATATTGTTCCAAAAGACCTTAGAGTATATAAATGCAATTAATTTGTGTTATGGTAGACAAGATTTAAACCATTAACTATAGGCCCATGTACTAAATGTACAAACTTGGGCCATTGCAAAATTGTATCTAAGACTATTTTTTTGTGGTGAAATAGTGCATATTCAATTGGATTCAAGGCTATTGGTTGTTTTCTAATTCTTTGAATGTTACATCTTCTTTTTCTATTTTGATGCAAACAAAGATCTACCATTTTGATGACATCTTCATTATGTTCATCAAAGATCACTTTGATTCTAAATTGCAAGCTTTACACATACCCATGATGGAGAGATCTTGCCAATGTTGGTTCTATCATATCTTTTCCTAATGTTTACAATTCTTAAAAGAACACACAACATGTTTGCATTGATGTTGGATTTGCACTTTAGGAGTTTGAAAGTGGTGATAGCTTTTGTGCAAAAGGCAAAGGTTGTTGAAATGGTGCAAGAATATGACAACAAGGCCCTAATGTCACTTATTGTGGTTACATTCTAACTTTTGAACCTTACTATTGTTACACTTCTTGAATTTGCAAACCAAGTTGTCGAGGATTCCATTTTTGTGAATGATGTGAATGATTACATGATTTTAAGTGAGGATATTTTGCAAGGTATATTGAAGAATGAACCAACATTGTTCTACAATCTTCAAGTGAACCTTGATGATTGCAAGTTGTTGCTAACACGATTTCATGTAAATAATTACATCTTCGTGATTTCATGTTGATGGTTTAAATTCGGTGCATGTGGTTCTATTGAACTTGATTTTTGGTTTTTACAAAGGTTTTGTCCACTTTCAATCTATATTTAAGGTTTGAAGCATTAGATTAAATATTAGATATTTGATGGGCATTTGTCATGTGTATTGGAATATTTCCAAGCCTTATTTGGAATATGTAAAAAGGTAAGGACTTATGCCCAAGAATGTCAATGTGCTTTCAATGTGTTGATGTGACAAAACTAGAAGAAAAAAACCATAAATAAAGAGGTAAATTCTATTGCATCCAATTTGTCGTTGCCTTTTTTTTTTCTCTCAATCTTTTGTTTGTGATTTGTAAGAGTTGTTATGCACATTTCAACTGTATGGGTTGTTAACATTTCCTAGCTTTAATTTATAAGGGTTATTAATTTGCATTGAGCATATGGTAGGCAACAAAAACCAAATGACAACAAATTCAATAATATTTTTCTTTTTGTTCAACTTTTTTACTAACTTTACTTGAATTATTTATGGGTCCAAGCATACTAAAGTATGCCATTGGGGGATAGTTTCATTTGGAAAAAAAATATGAGTCAAATACTCGTGTAATCTACATTGGTTAATTCCAGAAGCAAGTTCTCAAGTCCCAACCATGCTAATGTATTCATATTGATCATAAAAAAACTAAGCAATGGACATATATATATATACAATGGTTACATTATTTAGGCCCTAGGATATGGTAACTCCATTATTGCCTAAGCTTCTTGTCAAGGAGACTACCCAAACTTGTGGAGGGCCAAAATCACATTCAATGATCCCAATATTCAAATGAAACCAAAGTTGACTATCAAAAACACCAAACCTCTCTTGGATAACAAATGTTTCTACATTTTTTTGTGCTACCATCCTTCTCTTCTCTTCTACCACCCTTTTCCTCTCAATAGCAAACAACCTCTTCATCTTGGTGCTATTATTACCTACTAACTAATTTAAGATGTTATCTATAGCTAAATAACCTTTAAATTTTAATATTTGTGAGTAAAAATTGACCTAATCGTGGTAGGGTTGGTCTTGCAAGACCCCTTTTAATTTGGTAAAATTGATAGAAACTGATGTAAAATTAGAACAAGAATTAGAAGAGTTTGAGGGCTCATTTGAAATAGATGAATTAAAAAAAAACATGATTATTACATATTGTAATCCTTTTCTTCACCATTCAAATATTCCAAATCTTTATCTTAATGTCCTTGTGCTATATTTCAAAACTTATAATGAAGTATTTAGATATTGGGCCCAATGAATATTGGAAGCCTTAGAAAATATTTTGTGATCGAAATGATTGTAATAAAGTATTTGAATTTTAAATTGATGTTAAAGAACCATTTGAATATAACCAACTAGTATGAATGAAATAAGAATGGGTTGATAAAGAAACAATTTTGAAAAAGGGAAAAAAGATTAAGAACCAATAAAGGTATTTAAAAGTAGATTTTAAAATAATAGAATAGTCTTGGTTCTTTAGTTTTGTCAATTCTATAGTTTAAACAACATAAAATTTGCCACCCAAACCTTGTTCATTCAAAAATGATATTAAAATAAAAACCTGAATTGGATAACAACTTCGTGATTTCAAAATTTTATAAGTATGAAATCATGTATTTTCCATACATTTTATTATAATATTCAAGTAGCTAAATAGTATGAATGGTATATTAAACACTCGAATTTCCATATTTCACACCAGAAAATATTAGTGGAATGCAACAAACAAAAAGACGACATGTAAACTTCCAATCCAAAAAAACACAATTTAAAAATTGAAAACCTCATATATGCATTGTTCCATATAGACACTTGTGTATAAGAAACAGATGTGGTATAAATGTTTTGTTGTCTACATCTTTCATTCTTAAGGTGCATTCACACCTAATGTTAAGACGATATTAAGTGAAAATCTAGGTGGCATCTCAGGTGGCAGCCAATGTTAAATGGGTGCTTGTTTAATATCAAGTGAATGTTAACTTAACATAAAATTTTCATGGTAAATAGGTTTAGGTCCTAACACTAGAAGAAAAACCCCATTTTTCAACTTGTCGTAAACGATTAAAAGTGTTTTTTGTGACTATTTTTTGATAAAAAATAGTCGCAAAAAACACTTTTAATCGTTTAAGACAAGTCAAAAAATGGGATTTTTCTTCTAGTGTAAATGACTAGCTTGGTGTTAGGGGACTTAATTCAAGAATCCTTAACACAAGAATCCTTAACACCAAGTGTGAATGCACCTTAAATACTACCACTAACAAAAACCTCAGACAAGACTAATATTGTATGGATCTGTTTTTATGTGGATGTATGGATACAATTTGAACGTATTAAATCAAAATGATTTGAAATGGAATTCACACCTTCAAATACAAAACTCAAGAATGTGGGTGGGGGGGGGGGGGGGGGGGGGGGGGGGGGAAGACATATATACTTTGCATTTATATATGGTTTTGAAATAATCCCTTGGCATCTTCATTTGCCTATCCACAACACCCTTTTATCAAAGGGGGAGATCATCAACCTGAAGTTGCTTGTTGTGTTACCATCTATCCACTATGGTGGCACTAATGGGTATTACTTTTTTCAGATTTGTCAAATAAGGGATTCTTCTTAAGTTCTTAGATCTGCTTTAGACAAATCCCTAAAAACACAAACCGAAAAATGTTTAGCTTTGTGCTTATCATTCAACAGCAGCCAATTTTCCAGAGCATCTTGAATTTACTGGAAAACCTTGTGTACCAGAGGTGTTCCACAATTCCCAATGTTCGCAGTTCTCAACTGCATATGGGCATTCTTGTTGTGTACCTCGTTGTTTGACAGCATCGAATCCAGTGCTACATTGAACTTGTTGCGCCTGTTTCCTGTTTTCCTGAAAGTACTAAGTGGGTGGGTCCAGCCTTCAATTTTTTAGTACAAAGAATTTCATGCATTTTGCAAGTGGTGTTTAAATCTACTTCCACATTCAAAATTAAGGTTTACTTAACAGTCCCAAAATGGCAATACCCAATCAACTACAAATGCCTTTTATCCAGATTTGAATTAACATAATTTGCAGGTATACTTTCGCCGTAAATTGCAAAATCTGTGACCCTTTTCCTTCTTGAATTTTGGGCAACTCTAGAAGAAGAAGAAGATTATGAATGAAGATTAGGGAGGTACTTTTTAGAACAAGTTATGAATCAAAGCCTCTCTGGGAAGGGCAATGCTGATCAATGTAACTTCATAAAAGTTGTTGTAACTTATTAGAAAATCTTCAGCAGCAGCTACCTTCTGAACACGGATCCAAGTCTTCTGATGCATTTTATTCTGCCGGATCTTGAACACTGGCTTTCCTTTATCCCCGATTTGCATTTACCCTGCTGAACCGCATCCAGTAGCACTACACCACTTTTGCATGTACATTTCATCAGCAGCAGAGATATTTTGTTTCCCAAGGCAACAGTGGGGGTGTAAGGTTGAATGTCTTGTTCCCAGGATGATGAAACTTCAACCTGGAATTTTCAGCAGTGAGACCTCAGTCAAAAGAGCTACCTGAGGCAGCAGTGGTTGTAAAGGTTTTTGGCAAGCTAAACTCTGATGTCAAACCTTAACTTCTTGTCCATTCAAACATCAGGTTTCAAGATACCCAATAGTACTATGCAGATGTTTGCACTATCACCTTCACCATCACTACTGAAAACTGCACAAACATTTTCTGTTACAAATAACAAGCAATTTTTTTTGAGATAGGAGCAAACACCTTCAAAACCATTCTTGAGATAAGACCATCACCCTTTCACGTGACTTGTGTGTTTCTGTGCCACATTTTGTGATGTCATGCAATTGCATGATCTCTAGCTTTGTCTAAAAATAAAAAAACTAGTACAACCCTCATACAACCTCTAGATCTTGCACAAATCCACTTCTGTTGGCACCCATTCCTCCCACTAGATTTTAGTGGCCATGGATGGTACGGCACAAAAACGGTTCTACTTGGATCACAGTTGCTGTGAATGTCATACATGAAAAATGTTGCTGTGAGAGCTTCCCAAATCTCTATATTGTAAAAGTTGTAAAATAAGTATTGGAAATATAGTCCCTAGTAAACCTGACCACTTACATTTAGAGGAGTTGAGCTGCAGGGCCTGATAAAGATGGATGGTAAGATCTCCCACTTCCCAAAGACTTGTCCTTTGTAGCAGCTCCCCATAGCCACTGATTACCTGACCATACTCCTGAAAAAACTGAAAGAGATCTAAAGCTTTTTTTATTCTGACTTCATATAAATTATGCACAATTTCTACTGGAACTTGCTAAAAAGTGCAGTTCAGTAATGGGATTTTCTGGCACTTACTTTGTCACTCTTCAAACTCAAGCACACATGGCATTCACCTGTCCAAGAACCCCATCGCAAGACTGATGTGTTGGAAACCAAAAACTCCAAACCTCCAGACAGCCTTGTCACAATTGGTGTTCCTTTTAACTTTTTGAAGCCTGCAAGTATAAGAGGGCTCCACAGAAACAATTAGCCTGAAGTAGCATTGGGGGCCAAACATATGGTGCACCCTGGCGAGACTCTCTCCCAGTGGGAAAAAGGGAAGTGGTCATTATTCTCAATCGTGGGTTTTGTACACAGCAAAACATCAAACAAAGCAAGCAAAACATCAAATAGAAATCAACTGGTGGCTCTGACTTAGAAGCCAACAATCATACAGCTGACAGGGTATAATGTTTTTTTGACTCCATTTAGTCCACTGACCCAATGTCCATGTATGGTCTCTTCTCTCCTTATGCTGGAAAACAAGAGCCAATAAAGAGCCAATAATGTAAAAAGAATGCACAATGCAGTGGGTATATAATGTGTGCACCATAATCAATGTAGACTTTCTTGCAAGGTGATTGGCAGCTCCACAAGAGAATCATTTAGCTGGGCAACTTATCCAACAACTTGGATATCCATTCAACACTTTGGTTAGCTGTGGTGTAATTTTTTGTCTACCATATAACAAATGGTGTAAGATTAGGGGCACTGCTTTGTCTGACATTGAGAGAGACCAGAAGAGAAACATGACGACAAGACAAATGACTACAGCAGAAATCTCATGAGACAAAGATAGTTCATAAGCATTTCTCTTAAAGTCATAGTTTGTATCACCAAGAGCAATATGACCCCACCAATCCTCTCATTGTTAGCTTCAAGCCAGCTTTGGCCACTGAGCTTGTCTCCAGAACCTGATCAGGACCCATCACATTAAAACTAGCTCAAAAAAGGTACACAGACACACTCCCCTGATGAATAATGTACTAGACTATGAGAATCAAAAGAGCAAACAATATTCAATTCCATAAGTTGACATGCTCTCCCCATAACAAGTTTTCCAATTTGCCACTTGGATTTGAAGCCTGTGAGCTGTTACTAGAGGCCTAGGTTTGTGGGACTTCTAAGTCAATGGTTTTATTTCACATCTTATGGCCACTACACATATTAGGAGTGCTGGAGAACTGTGAGTGGCATGGTACACTAGATCAGGCTGTTTTCTTACAGAGTTTCACCAGAGGATCATTGCAGGTTCTTGGTGACAGAAGCAAAGAGTTTAAGCTGGGTTTTCTTCTTGGGCTGCTCTAATTTTTTCACAGAACCACTTCTGAATACAGGAGACCACATGAATTGTGGAGAGTTTGGGCTCACAGAGAGAACAAGGACACCACTGCAGATAATGAGCCACAAGATCATGTCCAAATGCACATTCAGTCCAGGGGGGATTACCTACATCACCCACCAGTCAACAAAAAACTTAGTTGGCACTGGAGCAAGGGTGACAAGACATAACTAGTTCATGTCTCTCATCTGCAAACCATGCAAAGCAGTGAAATCATCACATGGTTTCCACCAAAAGCTTATCAGGAGAACCCTGCTTCATGGAGATCAATACCAATGTGTTGGTTGAGAACAGTGGATTCTATGCTAAATTTCCTACTCTGGTCACATGAAGGCCCTCCTTCTTTGCCTTCCCTTCCAGATGGCACCAAATCAATCCAAGAGAATCAAATACTTGTTTCCAGGGTACTGATGGCAGGATCAGTCTGAATACCACCTCCAGTAACCACGACAATCTAGCTCAGGATGTCTGAACTCAGTCCACCCTCACAGCTCTGACCGTGAGGGCATGGTTAATCCAAGCAAGTTCCAGTTGCCACACATGGCTTGAAGCTTTGAAATGTTGACTGGACATAATGCTCCGTTGAACCAACCTGCAACAAAAGAGGTATCTTCAGTCACTTCTGTGGCCTTCTACTCCAAATGAGGAGAGAAGAAAAGAGAGGGATAGAGAGTCCCTGCAGGGAAATGACATGTGGTACCTTTAGGACCGTGAGGCAAGTCCTGTCAGCACCTACCGGTGTTGGCTCAAGATTTTTCTTATATCTACCAGAGAAAAAAGAATACAGTCAGGGATAAAATGAAGGGCCAGATGACATCTAGCACATGGAATTCATTGAGAATTCTATCCATTGGCACCAAGGTGTGGACAAGGGCAACCAACTTTCCAGGAGATGGGTTCCTTCCCAATGAACATCAATAACTACACCCAGACCAAATATTGACTTGAACGTTAAATTATACTGCATTCTGGGGCTACATCAACTAGCCAGAGAGGGAGACAATGTGAGGGAGAGTCAGACAAGGCCAAGGAACATGGAAAGAGCATACAAAATTCACCATGATAATTTGTTACAATATGGCCTTCAGCATCCCAGATGAAGTGAGAGATCCTCTTTTTTCTGAAACCTTCATGAAAAACCAAACATAATTGGCAATATGATGACCAATGAGCTCAGTTATTGATACTTTGCAACTAATGAGAACACCTCAGAAGAGAACTGGGACCAGCGGGCAAAAGATGTCCTCTGTACTAGGAATACATAGAGCACCTGTATCAGACTAGTACAGGATACATTTGGAATAAGGGAGATAGAAACTCATGTCAGCAAGCCAGTCCACTGACTTGTGGGTATGGCATGAAATATGTTAATAACACTCAAACAGAGGTCTCTTTCTGAACAAAATATATCTGCTGCCTAGCATACAGGCAACAATGCAGCTCACAGCATACAAAAATACCTCAGAGAGATACAGATAGCCTGATGGAGCAATTGACAAAGTAAATTCTTTCATTGTTACTGGCACCAAGAGCTAGATTTGATGTACACACATCCCCCAGCCATCACCTTATGTGTTACCAACAAAACTCAACTCTGGTACAGCAATGCAGGTCACCAGGTCAACCAGATACCCAAAAATGTGGGAAAAATAAGGGTTTTCAAGTCTCTGGAAGTGAAATTTTGAGAAACCACTTTGCATCATGAAGATTGGAAATACATCTACCTTACAAAAGATAAATGTTGTGCCACAGATTGAATTAGTAGAAGACTCCATAGGTCCACCATCATTCTTCTTCTCTTCTAGCCAATCATGCAGTAACTGCCAAAATCACCAAGAGTTGTGAGAATTGGCAAATCACATTGCCTCTGATCGAACAATTGAAAAGTGTCTAGTTTTTTTAACAAGGACATCTGAATTCAGTCATTCTTTGATCTGAAAACCACAGAATCATTCTTATTCTGAGTTTATGAAAGTGAATTGAAGGCTTCCATAGGCAAAAATGTGGTTACACACACTTACATCACATTTGTCTCTGAGTTCTTCTTCCACAACCTCAATGTCAATTGTCCAATGTTGACTTCATGATGACAAAATTGGCTTGGCCAATCCCCACTTTGTCATTGTTTGCCAGAGCTTTTCAAGAATATAAGTCACCCCTAATAAAAGCAGCAACAAAGGGTTTAGGTGTAGGATTTCGGGCCCTAAACCCTAAACCCTAGTGCCATTCTGTTCTACATTTTCTCACTTAGTAATAAGACAGTCACTTACACACAAGAAACAGAAAAGTACTAGACCGTAGCACTCATCTTCTGTGAAAAAGACATCAAAACGAAGGAAACTGCAAGCATCGATCTCGTTCTGAGGATAATCCACATACCTACGGCCAAGGTCTCGTCTCTACTTCTACAGAATTGTGACGATATCACGATGTAAGGCTCATATAAGATCAATCCTGAAAGGACATAATTTCGGTGCCTGGGAATTTGCAGGTCCAGAAACCCCTGAGGTGAAGTTTGATACAGAAGACTGCTCATGACGGCTGAAGCAAAAAGCTTCTGAACCAAGGAGAAATTGTGTTCATAACCAAGAGATTCACCAGTTTATCTTGATCAATGCCAGCAGAATTTGGAAAAAGAATGCTGGACAGGTTAGGGTTTACGGTACCAGAGATGATTTCCGCTGCAAAAAGGATGTATGTACCATGCATGTATATAGCTCCCAGCACAGCTCCCAGCAACCCCTGCGCTCCAAATGACTGTCCATCGCCGAAATGACTGAGGCCTCTCTCTCGTTTCTAAGCGAGATCTTCTTCTCTCACTCTGCAGAGACCTGGAAAGCTTGGATTGAGTAAGTGATTGATTTCTCAGCATTTTTGCTTTTGCTTGCATGTCTCAATGATCAAAATGCTCACAAACTGTTGTCGCTGGTTTGAACTTGCCCTAAGGGGGAGAACCATTAGGAGCTACTGCTGCTGGTTTCTCACCTCTTTTCTACAAAAACCAACTTGTCACTGGATGTGAAAGCTAGAAGGAAAGTTCTAGCTGTAATATGGTTCTTGTATTGTGGAGTTGTGCCGGATTATAGGCCCTTGTGCGTGGTAGAGCGACCCAAAATTTCTGAACAACCAGCAAAACCAGCACAATGGCCTGTAGCAGGCATGTTCCGTAACAGAATGGTTCTCGTGATTTGCAGCGGACATGTGGATTTTGCACAATGGGCATGTGGATTTTGAACAATGGACCAAGTAGACCTGATCCATTTGTGCCTTGCAAGGAGGAAAAAAGAGGCAGAAAAAGGCCACGTGAAACCCATTGCATGTAGGGTAAGGACCCAAGGTGGGGAGATTTTTGCATTAGGGGCCTAGGATGGAGCCTCTTCTGTTTGGAACGACAGGACTGAAATACATTTGTGTCCTTCTCTAGTGCTTTCTGGATGTTGGAGTTATACATGCTCAGCAAATTCACAACTTCGTAATTTTGGCCTAAATCTTGGTTGCAAATTTGAAGTTCAATAACTTCTTTGAATTGCAGCAAGGTACACTAAAACATGCTGCCATTCGAGAGCAGAGGAATTCCTTCCCGTAGAGAATGCACAATTTCAGTTGCCTAATGCCGAGTTACCTGTGTTGTCAATCCTGTTAACCCAAGTTCATGGAGTTCCCACAATACAACTTTACATGATTTCCAATTTTCTCACACTTCTCTTATTGATTGAGCACATTGAAAAAGTTCCAAAGTTGACTGATGAATGCATGAGGATATTGAAACCTCCACAATTTGATTTTCTCTTCATTTTCTAAACCTAAAAGCCTTTTAGGTGCAGAAAAAGGCTGTTCCCTGAGTAAGAGAATCTTTACTTAAATAATACCATCATGTCTGTTGCATCAATTATTGTGGAGGGTAAAGAACCCACTCAAAGCAGCATCACAGGTTTTGAACCCCTATGATATGCCCCTGTCCCATTCATTTACTGAGAAATTGGGTTTGTGCAGAGGTGAAACCAGAAATAAGACACCAAGCTTGACCAGCATCTTTGTCTCCATATGCCAAAGACAGACAAGGTGACAACAGTGCTGAAGCTGCAGGCAGTGATGTAACTGTTGGATTTGCAAGTCTTTCCTTCAATGGAGCTCAGGTATAGATTCAACGAGCACTTCTCACCACCTATGATCGATCACTCATGCAAAAAGGACTAGCTCTCTATTTGAGACTTTGTCTAACTGGGGCAAAGAAACTGAGGTAGCAGGAAAAGAAGCAGTGACTGGGCATGGAACAGATCACTTGAACAGTACCCTGCTGGATTCAATGGATGGAACAATTTGCTAGTCTTGCTGGGCCACTCTTTGGAGCATTTCTAAATCAAGGACATGCTGAGCACAGTTAGAATTGACTGACATGGGGAGTTTTCTGAGGATGGTTGTAGATGAGTAAGGTAAGGTACTCTGGAAGAGTTATTTCTTTCCAATGCAGGAGGAATGAGCAGACTGCTACCCATGGGCAGCAAGCTTTTTTTAATGTACCAGAAGTGAAGCAGCTTTGAATGATGTTGACCTTCTTGATGCCACCAACTCCACAGTCTCCATCAATGCTACCCCAGCAACACAGACACCTGGATAACTGTTCAACATCATCAGTGGACAAGAAGCCATGGCACTTCAAGCTCCCAGTTCCCATACCCCATCTCAGACCTCACCCACCACCTCTGGTGTACAGCAATGGAACATGGACAATGAATTTCATGCTTCCAAAAGCCAGAACATTTCATGCATCATGTCATGTGCATTATCAACATCCCTGGGGGCGCTTCCATACAGAAATGGCCCTCACCATACTTTGGGGCCAACTCAAATGCTTCAGTGCTCACCTTTTCTCGCCACTTTGATGATGCAAGAGAATTCATAGAATTCGAATTGGTGCATCCCTGCAGTGAGAAACCAGGGAACAAATGAATTAAGAAGGTGAATTGTGTCAAATTGCACTTCCAATTCAGCAATTGATTTGGGCAGAAGTGTTAATCCAATGAGGTCTTGTGATCACAGCAGATGTAAGCACACGAGCCACATAGGTAAGCTGGGAAAAAGAAATCCTCCTCCTCAGAAAAGCCTTCACTTTCTATCTATTCGAAGCCTTCTTGATGTATTTGAGATGTCTTCTCAAAAGCACAAAAACAAATGCAACCTGACAATTGCAATGTCTTCTCAAAACCTAAGAAATCACAAACCGCAATGCAACCTTGCTATGCAACCTGGAAAGAAATTGCTTGAACAACAGAATTGAAATTTTTTAGACCATACAAATGAGGGGTCCCTGGCACATGCACTGCACAATGTTGGGCAATTGAAAAGAAACCAAAAAGAGAAAGGTTGCAGCAAAACTCATATCCCTTAAGTCTGCTACAATGGAGGCTGTCACTGCAAACTGCAAAAGCCTCAGTGACAGGTTTGTAGAACAAAAATGCTGCAACTCCTTTCCAGTACCCTTGATGCCAGAAGGTATATACTTCATGGTAAAAGAGCACAGCTCGTCCAGGTCACCCAAATAAATTTTCCAAGTACTACAGAGCCAATCCAGTTCAATATTTATATCTACAAAATGGTCAGTTTCAAGACTATCAAAAGAGCATGGCAGTCAACGACTCAGGGCCAATTGTGTCTCACTTGACAAGCCTGCAAATTTTACAAAACCTAAGAAAGTGAAGGAACTAAGGAAAGAAAAATTCAGTATCCCTATCCATGCTTAAACAATGCACAGCAAGTCATCACCAAGTGGTTGACTTACAAGATTTACAGAATCACAAGTACAGCCTAAAATCTGCCTGTGTTCCCTGTAAGTGAGCTATTGTTATGTGTGATTCAGAAAACTTCCTGCCAATCTTATGGCCATCAACAAATTATCTTGGCAAAATCTCTGAATAAAAGTCTATAAAACTGAATAAAAACTGTCATCTCAATTTGAAAGCTCTGAGAAAGTCTTGAGACATGAGCTAGCATTGACTTTACATCTACATAAATCTTGACTTAACTATTCACCCAATGCTGAGTGCCTTCAGTGTCTATCACTCCAGAGGATATTTGAAGTTTTGGTAACTCCACGTGAAAGTGACCAACACTTGGCAATATGGTCCAAACAATGAAGCAGGGCCATGTACATTGATGGACCAAACCAATGTTCTAGCATTGCAATGCTGAATCATACCTTGCCCATTAGCAAGATAACATAGCTCAGACTTCATAACCAGGGTTCTCTAGCTGCTGTACATCACCATAACTCACAAGCTCAGCAATGTCTGCCATGCTGCCCAAGAAAAGAGGAAGCCGCTGATGCAACTTGATAGGGTTAATCTCCAAGATTCGGTGCTTCCCATCAGTCCCTTTACCACCACCTTGCTCCACCAAATAGCTTAAAGGATTTGCTTCATACACTAGTCGAAGGTGTGACCTTGGGTTCATAGCTAACCCACCATAGAGAATTGTACGGTGGAGATCAGCTACTAGGGAGCATATGTACCGGGCTGAGTATTTTTTCCGAGTTTGGCTTTTCCCTTGCCTGATGTTGTCAATATATCTCCGTAACCCTGATGGCCAGTCAAAATACCTGGCATCATTAACTGAATAAATTTGCCCTGCATACAGGAAAGTAATCCATCAGCTGCTGTGCAAGAAAATTGCTGCATCACTACTCCAACAAGATCTTGTTATGACAGTACCTTAAATGTCAACCAAAGGTCTAATGATTGTTCCAAAGAATGCATAAAAGTGAGGAGGAAAAGCCACCTCTTTCAGGAATCCGAATGTCATGGTGGCTGTACACAAATTCACCGATTGAATGATCCAATGTGAAGCCATATAAGCCTGAGCCCACTGAAATGCACATCACAGTTGCAGATGAGTAAAGTGCATAGCCTGCCGCCACAAGCCTCTCTCCTCGTTGCATCACATTGACAGTTGCCTTTTCTGGCAGAGGTAGTTGGTCAGCTTCTGGTAACTTTCGGTAGATTCCAAAGATGGTGCCTGTGGGAATTGAAGCATCAATGTTGCGAGAACCATCCAAAGGATCAAAAACAACAACAAAGGGTCCTTCCCCAAACCAAATGGCTGCATCCTCTTCTTCTGAAGCTATTGCTGCCACTTTCCCAGAGCTTCGAAGAGCCGCCTTCATGATATTATTCTGCCTGCCAGCACTGTGTGCCATGTAAGAGATTTACAATAGTCCCCCCACCCCCCACCCCCACTACAGAGTTGTACAATACAACTCCACACTTGAAACCCTGTTTTTGACATCATCAAAAAGGCTCATGGATGATGGTTCATGAGTGCAACCGGACAGAAAGGTGCCTCGATTCTGTTCTTCGTGTTTGCAAGCGGCAGAAAGCAATGGACAAACAACGGTCGGACCTTAACCTAACACAAGGATGTTTAGAGAAGCAGTGCACTAACCGCAATAATGTCCAAGGGTTTTGGAGCATCTCTTTCGGCAGCATAGGAAAAACTCGAATCCGACAGGGAGGCTTGAAGCTCGGTGGGAGAGGCTAGAACCGCCGCAATGTGCTTACAAGCCGATTGGATATGCGTCATGAGCACCAGCAAGTCGACATCGACATTGGAGCCCTCGGTACCTAAGAAGCCCGTCATGGAGACGACATCTTCTTTGGAATTCCGCGTCACGGATTTGGGCATGACTCCTCCTCGAGATTTCACGAACGTCGTAGGAGGCTGCACGAAGGCAGCAGGGGGCAACGAAGGCGGCGAGGAGCTGCCTCCTCCTCCTCCGCTGCTTTTACTCGCCATAGCCGGCGAAGAAGACGCCTTCAGACCTTTTCTCGCAGGAGGAGGAGGCGGCGGAGCAAACCAGTTGCTTGGCGACTTATGGTACAAACTGCTGAGCGGCGAAGACGACGACTTCGTAATCTTAGGCGACGGAGAAGAAGGAGCTGGTCTTCTTACTGCTGCAATAACCTTAGTAATCATACTTGGAGCATTCGGTGGCGATTTCGTCTTCGACCACCGATTCCGACCGCTGTTGCCACCGCCGCCGCCCCCGATGGCCACAAACGAAGGCAGCGAATTACCAGAAGGAGGAGGATTAGTACTAACACGATTGCCAGCAGCAGTGGACGAGATAGAAGGAGGAGAAGATTTCACAGCCGCTCGCCAACGAACCGACAGCAACGGAATTATGCACAAAACGAACAACAACAAGTAGCTTATGGGCGCCGAGGAAGAAGAAGAAGAAGAAGACGACGAAGACGACCCCGCCTGCGGCCCGTCGCCATCTTCGTCCAAATCCACACGATCCCTCATCTGAGGGTCTCCGTTCCGCCACGTTCAACAACAATCAATCGCAGCAATGGCTCTCCTAGGACTCGACCGTTCGCGGCTCCCTCCTCTCGATGCTGCATAGCGATTCACGTAGTAGCGCTATGAATCGATCCCTGCTACTATAGTCTCGTCAAGTCCGTCCCCCTTCCTCTGCAATTACTCCTGGCAACGACGACGACGACGACAACAACAACAACAATGGCCTCGTTTCTCCATCCCTTCTTCCTCTCACTCTCTTACCCCGTCAAGTTTCTTTCTTCTCCATCTTCTTCGCCCGTCTCGCTTTGTCCCCTAGACACAAACGCGACACGTTTGGTGGGCAGTATTGTGTCTTTTGTGGCCGATTTTGCGAAACCCAATGCCGGAAGAAATATATATCAAATCGATCCGTGGCAATGTAAGGAATCGAACGGAACTCCGATCGAGAATTCGTCTCGACGATCTATCTCAACGGTCGTCTCTACGACTAACCGCCAGCAGTATGTGTGTGTGTATGTGTGTGATTTTTTCAAACTTCTGCGACAAAAATCTACACAAACTTTACGACATTTTTCGTTTCTTTTTTTTTCGCGTCAATTTTTTACGCGTGCCTTTGTATCGCGGGTACCGCAGCAGTTCCGACAGCGCTCCTGCTGGACGCCCTTTATAGGGCACGGTTCCCATCACAGGGGTCCACCCGGCCTTCTCTTGGGTCACTTAGCCCCCCCAGACTCCAGACCAGTGTTGGTATGGTATAGACGGCAGGCGTGAGCCGGGTATCAGAAGCTGCAACGACCCATACGGGTATCACTTTGGGCACCCATGTTTGCCACAAAATTCAAAGACCCGGTTCCAATATATACTCACATTTATTAAAAAAAATTTTTAAATAGGTACCTGGTGTACACCCAACCTTCTTAGAGTCTCTTATACACACCCTTGTCCACAGGGGTAACATCCGGGTATCAAAAGCAAAAGCAAACAACAATGGGACATTCCAGTTTTCAAAATGCACCCCCAAAATTTTGATCAGAAGCTCAAAGTCTCTTTTTCCTTTTTGCAATAGTTTGAGGGTAGAGTTCGAGGGTGTACACTTTAACCTTAATAGTTTGAGGGTAGAGTTAGAGGGTGTACACTTTAACCTTTCATTGAGTTAGTTAGAGAGGGTGTGTATACTTCTTACTACATGGAACCTTTCTTGATCGGCACTAGTTAAATAGGCCTCCTTGCACCTTCAATTGACCCTAAGGGAAGGAAGGCGAGTTTAGGGTTTAGATAAACCCTAATGGGGAAACTGTGCCCTTTTTTTTCTTCTGACGATGATGATTCCTCCATCATCAGTCAGTCAGAGGAAGAAGCAACCCTATCTTTTTATTAGGGTTTTTTTTGGGCTTTTGGGGGGTAGGGTTGGGTACTTAATACTTATCTTGACTACTACTACAACAACTTAATGATGAGGATGGAAGAATGTTTCAGAGGGTTTGAAAACTTCAACAAAGTTTGCAGGTGTAGTTTAGTGTAATAATAACGTACAATAAAGTCTCCTTTTTTTAAATAGTGTAAGAAGATTGAGCACAATAATTCCACTTTAAAGAACCCTAAACCCACAATTTATTCTACTTAATTAATGGCTGTTGAGCACTCAACCCACTGGAGAAGTGTTTTTTTTTTAGGTTTAAAAAATAGAGTAAAATGGCAACACATGTGAAAGTTTAAAGAATCCTTAGTCTAGCTCCTCGCAAAGTAACCCTACTAAATGATTTTGGAGGTTTTTAATCGCCAGAATTGCACAAAAAAAAAATTTGGCTAAATTCTCTTTGATGATGGCCAGATCACTTACCTCAGAAAATTGGAAAAAAAAAAAAGCATTGGACAAGACTGTAATTTGTGCTTAAGCTTAATCATAAGGTTTCAGAGTTTAAAAGAAAATTAGCCGATTGCAGGTATAATGAGTATGGCATGAAGTTCATGGACGAGGATTTCAATGAAACATTTGTTGCTGACCGACGTTAAATCAGCAGCCTTTCTTAGATGCAGGTAGTACTAACGATACTGTCACATTTCTTTTCTCATGCCTGCTCAGATGCCCAATTAAAATGTATCTAGTGAAGCCTAGACGCATATTGTTCCTGCCCAAAGACATGTGGACCTGTGATCATGCATGCGATGTTAAAAAAATTTAACATGCTTCTTAATGCTTCATTACACACCCAAAAATGTGCATAATCACGGGCCCAAATGTGTCTTTGGTATCA
>Ga0116231_10003116_pt1 | contig 34672 bp, 37 predicted proteins | sample S1TSphgellanicum_2_FD_89695 | JGI IMG/M metagenome (GOLD analysis project Ga0116231, IMG submission 89695) | Host-associated microbial communities from peat moss isolated from Minnesota, USA - S1T2_Fd - Sphagnum magellanicum MG | ecosystem: Host-associated > Plants > Peat moss > Unclassified...
TACCGCGTGGAGAAAACCCGCGTCGGCCAGGTGACCGATTATGACAAGCTGATCCTCGAGGTCGAGACCAACGGCGCGATCACGCCGGAGGATTCCGTCGCCCTCGCCGCCCGCATCCTGCAGGACCAGCTAGGCATGTTCGTGAATTTCGAGGAGCCGCAGCGCCTGCGCGCCGAGGAGCCGCGGATCGAGCTGCCGTTCAACGCCAACCTGCTCCGCAAGGTGGACGAGCTGGAGCTCTCCGTGCGCTCCGCCAACTGCCTGAAGAACGACAATATCGTGTATATTGGCGATCTGGTGCAGAAGAGCGAGCAGGAGATGCTGCGCACGCCGAACTTCGGCCGCAAATCCTTAAATGAAATCAAGGAAGTGCTGACTGTCATGGGGCTCTCCCTTGGCATGACCGTGACCGACTGGCCGCCCGAGAATATCGAGGAACTGGCCAAGCGTTCCGACCAGCCCTTCTAAAAGCCTAGATTAGAAAGTCACAACCATGCGTCACGGTCTCAGCGGTCGTAAACTCAGCGTCACCTCCTCCCACCGGCTCGCCATGTTCCGCAACATGGCGGTCGCCCTCATCAAGCATGAGCAGATCACGACCACCTTGCCGAAAGCCAAGGAGCTACGCCCGGTCGCTGAAAAACTCATCACGCTGGGCAAGCGCGGCGATCTGCACGCCAAGCGCCAGGCCTTCAACCAGCTGCGCGACGAGACCATCGTCGCCAAATTGTTCGACTCTCTGGCCACCCGCTATAAAACCCGCGCCGGCGGCTACACCCGCGTGCTGAAAGCCGGCACCCGCTTCGGCGACGCGGCCGACATGGCGGTGATCGAGTTGGTTGACCGCGATGTGGACGCCAAAGGCCTGGATAGCGGCCCGAAGCCGGAACTGGTCGAAGACGACGCCGCGTAATCGGACGAGCTGACAGGTTGTTAAAAGGGCAAACTCCGGTTTGCCCTTTTTTGTTTTTTGCTGCGGGAGATAGAGATCGTAATACCAACCGCCCTTGAAGATGACTTAATCTTCAAGGGCAGTTGGTATCGCGCGTGGGGCTGGTGGGGCGGCCACGCGCCAAAATAGAGGCTTATACCAACGGTCATTCTTTATGACCGTTGGTATAAGGCCTTCTTTTTCTGAAGAAAAAGAAGCAAAAAGACTTTTATGACTCCGGGGCGGCGCTGGTTTCACAGGCAACGCCCCCGGGTCACAAACGTTTTTTGGTTACGTCCTTACCCGCCATTCCGCTGGGAGCTGAACGCCCGTTGATAAACCCCATCGTCACGGCCGCAACCACCATCTGGCGCGACGCCGCCAGCGCCGGCAGCCGGGCGCTGCCGGAGGAAACCGCCATCGCCGTCACCTATGGCCGCGAGACGTTCGCGGTGATGATGGCGAGCCCGCAGGATCTGGAGGATTTCGCGCTCGGCTTCTCGCTCTCCGAATCGATCATCGAGTCGCAAGCGGACATCACGTCGCTGGACATCTTCACGCTGCCTCTGGGCATCGAATGCCGGATGGAACTCACCCACGCCAAACGCGACGCACTCGCCGCCAGGCGCCGCCGCATCGCCGGTCCCGTGGGCTGCGGGCTGTGCGGGATGGACAGCCTGGAGCAGGCGCTCCGCCCCGCCAAACCGGTCCCGCACAGCCTGCGCCTCAGCGCGTCCGAGATCGCCGGCGCGCTATCCCGCCTGCCAAAAGCCCAAACACTCAACCAGGCCACCCGCGCCGTGCACGCCGCGGCACTCTACACGCCCGGCGCGCCGGAGCTGCTGGTGCGCGAGGATGTCGGCCGCCATAACGCGCTCGACAAGCTGATCGGTGCCGCCACCATCGCCGGCCGCCACGGCATCATCCTGCTCACCAGCCGCGTCTCGATCGAGCTGATCCAGAAAGCCGCCATCTTCGGCGCGGAAATACTGGCCGCCGTCTCCGTCCCCTCCGCCCGCGCGGTGCGCGACGCCGAACAGGCCGGCATCACCCTCATCGCCGTGGCGCGCGACGACGGTTTTGAGATTTTCACCCATCCAGAACGAATCATATTGAAGTAAGTAGCCGCTTTTTTAAACCTGCTCTGCGCGGCCCGATTCAGACTTCGCTACGCTCAGTCATCGGGACGCGTGGCGCAAAAAACTTTTGCCTCCTCTGGGTCAGGGGCTTTGGCGGCAGCACGTCTCCGGCCCCGGGGAATCAAAAGTTTTTTGCTTCTTTTTTTCAAAAAAGAAGCGCTTTCTTAAACCCGTCGCTGCTGCCCCTCCCAATACCTCTCCCGCAACCGCCGTTTCGCGATCTTGCCGTTATCATCGCGCGGCAGTGGGGCGAGCTCCACCGTGCGCGGCACTTTGTAGGCCGCGAGCCCCGCCTTCATCCAGGCGATCAGCGCCGGCTCGGAGATCTCGGCACCTTTGGCGGGTTCCACCACGGCGTGCAGCCGCTCGCCATATTCCGGGTCCGGCACGCCGATCACCGCGCAATCGGCCACGTCGGGGGACATCAGCAGCCGGTTCTCCGTCTCGGCCGGGTAGATGTTCACCCCGCCCGAGATCACCATGTCGGAGGCGCGGTCACACACATACAGATACCCCTCGTCATCCAGGTAGCCGATATCCCCCAGAGTCACGAGGCCGTCGCGCTCGATCGCGCGGCGCGCCTCGGCGTTGCCGCGATAGCTGAAATCCGGCCAGGCCGGCTGGTGGAAATGGATCAGCCCGATTTCGTTCGGCCCGCAGGGCGCGCCGTCCTCGCGGTAGATCGCGATGCGCGCTTCCCCCACCGGCCGCCCCGCGCTGCCGGGGCGCGTCAGCGCCTCGTGGGAATTGATGACCGTGATCATCCCGGTCTCGCTGGAGGCATAGGTTTCGTGAATGACGGGCCCGAACCAGGCGATCATCTGCGCCTTCACATCCGGCGCGCAGGGCGCGCCGGTGGAGCCGACGAAGCGCAGCGAGGAGAGGTCATAGCGCGCGCGGACTTCTTCGGGCAGGCGCAGCAGCCGCACATACATGATCGGCACCAGATACAGCGTGTCGATCCGGTGCGTCTCGACCAGCCGCAGCACCGCCTCGGGGTCGAAGCGCTCCATCAGCACCACGGTCTCGGCGTTTTGCAGCGCGTTCTGCATCACCAGCGTCGGCGCGCTATGGTAGAGCGGTGCGGGGATCAGCACCCGGCAGCCCGGCTTGGTGCCAAACGTCGCCTCGATCACCGATTGGATTTTCGCCATCCGCTCGGCCAGCCCGTCCAACGGTATCGCCTCCCGGATCACGCCTTTCGGCCGGCCCGTGGTGCCGGAGGTATAGGCCATATGCGCGCGCGGGGAGACCGCGGGGCCGGCATAGGGCGCTTGCGCCTCCAGCCAGCTTTCGTAATCCAGTATCGCCGGATTCTGGGCCGCGCCCACGCCCAGCAGAGGCAGGCCGGCCGGCAGCAGCGGGGCCACGGCCTCCAGCAAATCCGCCTCGCCGATCAGCGCGCCGGCGCCGCTATCGGTGACCAGGAATTTCACCTCCTCGGGCGTGAAATGCCAGTTGATCGGCACGTAATACACCCCGGCAATCCGGCACGCGCCGATCACATCCGCATAGGCCGGGCCGTTGCGCAGCAGCGCGCCGACCACCGCACCTTCCTCCAGGCCGAGCCGGCGGAACCCGCCGGCCAGAAGCGCGGCGCGCGCCGCCAGCGTGCCGGCGTCTCGGATAACATCGTTAAAATAGAGCACTGGCATGGCGGCGTTTCCCGCTTGGTTCAAGGCGTTTCCCGACGCAAGTAGTTCAAAGCGGCAGCCTTGACTTGTCAATCACGGCGCCGCGGATAAAGCCTCCAGCCCCAGCATCCAGCCTTCCCAGGCCGTTACCTCTGCGGGTACTGGCGGCCCGCCTTCGATCATGAGTTTGAGCATGCCCAGTGCACCGATCACGCTGTCGAACGGGTCTTCGCCGGAAGGCGCAGGGCCGAACCCTTCTGTCAGAGCTGAGCGAAGCGCGATGCTGGGGGCGATGCCGAGTGCTCCCATCACGCGGCGCAGAGCCGGCGCCAACGCCTGCCGCGCGGCTTGCGCGCGCTTGCTGCCGGCGAGCGTGAGGCCGACCTGGCGCAGGCATTCCGCCGGGTAGGTCTCCGCCACCACCAAGGCGCCCGGTACCAGCAGCGCGTCCAGCGTGCCGTCAAACGGCCAGAGCCTGATCTCGCCGGCGCGCAAGGCCGGGCCCAGCAGCTCCCGCCAGGCGGTGAGTGCGGCTTTGCCGCATTGCTTGGGCCCGAGTGTCCAGAACATCGCCGCCGCGTCCGGCCGGTATGGCGTGCGCCGGTCGGCGCGGCGCAGCAGGGCGGCGCGCGGCAGTTTCAGCGCGGCGGCCAGGCGCTCAACCTGCCCGGCGCCCTTCATTGTGCCGCGCGGGTAGAACGGCCGCGCCAGGCTCACCTCGTCCAAGGCACAAGCCGGGCTGTAGAACGGCGCGTCCGCCGGCAGGCGGCGCAAAAAATCCGGGAAGTTTTTGTAGCCGGTGAGCTGCGCCGCGTAGCCAGCCGGCAACCCGGCCGGGCAGTCCATGCCAAACAGCACCGGGGCCCCATCGGCCGCCGCGCGCAGCCGTGGGAACAGCGTGTCCAGCGCGCCCACCTCAACCGGCGCGTTCATCCCCCAGCCGGTGCTGGTCTTTTTGGCCGCGCACATCCAGCGCCCGCGCGGGTTCACGCTCCAATCGGCGTGAACAACCAGAGTCAAATCGGCTTATGCGCCTTGTCGATCAACCGGCTGATCAGCCCAGGCTTCTTCGCCGGCTTCGGCGCGGCCTTCTTGGCTTCCTCCGCCTCCGCCTTGGCTTTGGCCTTCAGCCATTCATCCAGGCTCTTGCCGGCTTTTTTGGCCCGCTCGGTCTCGTAGGCCAGTTGGCCCTTGGTCAATTGTTTTTCGGCCATGGTCACTCCATAAGGAAGAAAGGAAGCGCTTCTTTTTTGAAAAAAAGAAGCAAAAAACTTTTAGTTACTCTGGGCTACGGGCGTGTCACGGGCAACGCCACGAGGGAATCAAAAGTTTTTTTGGTTCTTTTTTTACAAAAAAAGAACATCCTTACTGCCTTCCCCTTAACATAAACCGCTCGAACCAGCCGAGCGCCGCATAGATCAAAATCCCGGTCACGCCCAGCATCACCAGGGCAGCGAACATTTTGGGAATTTCCAGCCGGTAGCTCGCCTCGATGATGCGGTAGGCTAGGCCGGAGGCGAAGCCGCCGGAGCCGGCGACGAATTCCGCCACCACCGCGCCGACGAGCGCGAGTGTGCCGGAGATGCGCAGCCCGGTGAGAAAATTGGGCAAGGCCGAGGGCAGGCGGAGCCAAAACAAGGTCTGCCAGCGCGAGGCGCCGTTGAGGGCGAACAGGTCCAGCAGCTCAGGCGGGGTGGCGGCGAGGCCGGCGGCGGTGTTGGAGAGGATGGGGAAGAACGCCACGATGATGGCGCAGACCACCAGCGCGATGAAGGGCTGGTTGACCCAGATGATGATCAGCGGCGCGATGGCGACCACCGGAGTGACCTGCAGGATGACCGCCCAGGGCTGGATCGCGGCGCGGAACAGGTTGCTGGCGGCCATGGCGACCGCGAGGAACAGCCCCAAAGCCGTGGCGCAGAGCAAGGCGGTGAAGGTGACGGCGAGCGTTGAGAGCAAAGCCGGGTTCAGCGTGGCGTAGTCCCCCAGATAGGCGGTGACGATATCAACCGGCCCTGGCAGCACGTAAGATGGCGTGCCGGTGGCCCAGACCAGGCCCTGCCAGAGCGCCAAGGCGATGACGCCAAACGCGACCGGGGCGAGGCGTTCCAGCGTGCGGTTCATGCCGGCATCACCTCGCGGAAGGTTTCGGTGATTTTGTGGATCATCTCGATATATTCCGGCGCCTCGCGGCGCGCCGGCCCTTGCGGGATGGCGGGGCGCAGATCGGCCGCGATGCGGCCGGGGCGGGGGGACATCACCAGGATCCGGTTGGCGAGGTAGGCGGCCTCGTAGATCGAATGGGTGACGAAGACGATGGTCTTGCCGGTGCGGCGCCATAACGCCAGCAGATCCTCCTGCAATTTATGCCGGGTGAATTCATCCAGGGCGGCAAAAGGCTCGTCCATCAGCAGCAATAACGGCTCGGAGACCAGCGCGCGGGCGATGGAGACGCGCATTTTCATGCCGCCGGAGAGCGCGCTGGGCTTGGCCGTTGCGAAGTCTGAAAGCCCGACCTGCGCCAGCGCGGCGGCGACCTGCGGGGCGGTGGCGGCGCGGGATTTGCCGCGCAGGCGCAGCGGCAGATAGACATTGGCGGCGGCGTTGGCCCAGGGCAGCAATGTCGCGTCCTGAAAGACAAAGCCGATATCCCCCGGGCCGGGCTGCTTGCCCTCATCCCAGACTATGCTGCCCGCACTCGGCGCCTCCAGCCCCGCCAGCAGGCGCAGCAAGGTGGATTTGCCGCAGCCCGAGGGGCCGAGCAGGGCGACGAATTCGCCCTGCCCGATGCTGGCGGAGACGTTCTCCAGGGCGAGGGTGCCACCGTCGAAGCGTTTGCTGACGCCGTTGAGTGCCAGCATTATTTGGGCCGGCCGTGATCCACGAATTGCAGGGTATAGGCCGATTGATAATCCATATTCGCGGGGTACATGCCGGTGGCCGCCATTTGCTTGAAGAAGCCGGCCCAGCGGGCGTTGGTCATGGCGTAGATACCGAGCGTTTTGGTGTCCCCGGAATCGACGATGCCGCGGGCTTTGAGCTGGGCGTAGCCGTATTGCATCAGCCCGGGCGTCATGTCCGGGTTGGCTTTGAGGATGGCGGCGAAAGCGGGCTCAGGGTTGCCGTACAGGAACTGGTACCAGCCTTCGGCCGAGGCCTCGATAAAGCGTTGCACCAAAGCAGGGTTGGTTTGCACCAGCCTGTCGGAGGTCGCGATCAGGCTGGCGTAACCGTCGAACCCGGAATCGGAGAGCATCAGCACGATCGGGTAATGCCCGGTTTGCTGTTTCACCAGATAGGGCTCGTCCGTCACATAGGCTTCCTGGATGTCCTGCGGGTTGGTGAAGAACGGGGTGAGGCTGAAGCCGTAGGAGCGCAGCTGGGAATCGTTATAGCCGTATTTGGCTTTCAGATAGTTCCACCAGCTGGCGCGGGTATCGGCGCTGACGGCGATGGGTTTGCCCTTCAGCGCGGCGAAGCTGGTATCTCCGGTGCCGGGATGGGCGATCAGCGCGTCCGGGTCTTTTTGGAAACCGGCGGCCACCACCTCGAACGGGATGTTTTCCTGCGCGAAGTTCAGCGCGAGGAAGGCGTTGGAGGTGATATCGAAGGTCAAACGCCCGCCGATCAGCAGCTCGGCGGTGTTCACCTCCGGCCCGCCGGAGACGATGGTGACGTCCAGCCCGTATTTTTTATAGATGCCGGTGGCCAGCGCCTCGTAATAGCCGCCATATTCGGGTTCGGCGACCCAATCCAGCCCGAAGGTGATTTTATCGGCCGCGCGGGCGGCGGGGGCGGCCGCGATGCTGAGGGCGAGTGCGGCGGCGCAGAGGGCGGGCAGGCGGGTCATGCTGGCATATCCTTGAGAGGTGAGACGTAAATGGCAGGACGCGGGCAGAGCTGCTAGGAAACCCCTAGCAGGTTAAGGGATTAGCATGGGTGAGCCGCGGATCAAGGCTGGGGTTTGGGTTTCGGCGGCGCTCAGGCTCGGTACCGCGGATAACAAGCCGGGCGTGGTGCTGCGCAAGGGCGATGCGGATGCGGGCGGGGTGCTGGTAGTGCTGCGCGGGCGCAGCGGGTGCATGGTGCTGACCCAGTTCCGGGACGCGATGGGGGAGCTGGCCTGGATGCGCGGCACCGGCCCGGCGCCGGTAGCGGAGGCGGCGGCGGATGAGTATGTCGCCAAGCAGATAAAATACGACCCGGATTTATGGGTTTTGGAGTTTGACGCGGCGGATTATCTGCCGCCGTTTGAAGGTAAACTAGTCTAAAGCCAGGAAATTTTTTCGCTAATTTGTTAGTTATTCTGACGTATGTTCCACGTGGAACATTTGACAGCCCTGCTGTCATAACTAACGTGACGTTAGTATTACGCGATGAGATTAGCAGCGGCTTTTAAGAGAACAAAAGTTTTTTGGTTCTTTTTTTCAAAAAAGAACCGCTTGCCTAAAGCTTCAGCGCCTTGCGCATCGCCGCGGCGAGGGTTGGGTTTTCCGCGGCCACGCCGGCGAGTGTTGGGGCGTGGTCCGGCTTTGGGCGGTTTTGGCTGAGTTTGGCTTTGCCCTCGATTTTCGTGATGTGGAGGATGACGCCGACGATGCCTTTGAGCTGGGCGGCGATGTAGTCATCTGGCGCGTCCGACACGGCCCAGGGGTGTTCGCGCGGGGTTTCGTGGTGGTTGGTGAGGGTGTTGACGATGGCGAGCAGGGGGGCTGGGTCCTCGATGATTTCCAGCCGGCCGGTGGCGTGGACGGCCTGGTAGTTCCAGGTGGGGACGACGCGGCCGGTTTCGGCCTTGGTGGCGTACCATGAGGGGCTGATATAGCCGTCCGCCGCGGTGAAGATGGCCAGGGAGTCTGCCTCGGGGTCGTAGTCCCGCCAATGGGTGTTGGCTTTGGCGATGTGGCCGATGAGGCGGTTGGGGGCTTCGAAGCGCAGCGGCAGGTGGGTGGCGAGCAGGCCGGCGTGGCCGGGCGAGATGAGGATGGGCAGCGAGGCGGCGGCCATGATGGCGTGCAGCTCGGACTCTTCGGAAACGGCGAAGGCGGGGGGCGTGTACATTATGGGGTGAGGATGCCGGAAATGCGGGGGCGGGGGAAGTGGGGGAATGGGTGATTTGGGGGATGGGCAGACCGTCCGCGAAATGCCGCGACACGCGACGTGACGGATATTCTCACCGGCGATATGCACCGTCTAGACTATTGAAAAAATGGGGTTTTTAAGTGGTGCGAAAGTCTTGAGTATTGCACCAATGCGGAAGCAGGACGGCGCAATGCAGCGATGCGATCCAAGGCGACTCTCTACGGATTGCGAAATGGCTGCCTTCAGATGATCGCGCGCGTAAACGAGCGTTGACGGCCGGCACAAAGATGATACGGCATGAATATGAAGTCGTTTAACTACAGCCAGCATGAAAATCGGTTCTGGCGTCGATATGGCTGGATGCTGACAATCGTTGGGCTGTCCAGTTGTACGCCGATATATCAGGCACCGCCTGCATTAACTGCCCAGACGGGTGCTTCCATAACGGGCATCGTTAATCCCATGGGCAATCTTGTATCAACAGGTACCCACATTTGTATGAATGCTATCGACAGCGAGCTTCCGAGATATGGATTTGGTGGCAACTGCGATAAGCCTATCCTGCTCACGCCGGGAAGACATAGTATTGAAATTTCTGCCGATTTTCATCCGTTCCCGGCCGAATTTGGAATGGGGACGCTTGCGGTCGACCTTGAAGCAGGAGGAGCCTATTTTATTCGTGCGACAGGTGGACCTGTTGTGTTCAAAAATACAGACGGTCATGTCTCAACCCCCAACGACCTCTTTGTGACCGTTTGGATCGTTTCCGACGTCGGCACTCAGGCGTCAGAAAGGCTCGTGATCCCGCTGCAGAGCCCGCAACCTATACCAGTAATCATCCAGGGATCGTCCAAATGAGGACGCTGGTTGTAATCGAAGCGCATTAAGTCCATCGATCTACCAGGTTGCAACGCCCAAAAGCGATGGGTAACGCTGCTAAAAGGGTCGGGGGTCGGAATGGTGCATAATTCTTGATTTTTGCACCTCTCTAATGAAGTTCCGGCTTCCAGCTGGGCAGATCAGAAACTGAATCCAGAACCGGCTCCCCGAGGCCAAAAATAACAGCGGCAACTGGCTCCAATTCAGTTCCATTGAGACGCCAAAATGCAATATTCCAATTACTGTCAACGCGCCAACCTATTGTACCGTGGCCAATCCGCCCAAGAACTAATGCACCATCTAAGTGCGCGGGAAACACAACTGAATCCGGGCCAAAGGATGAAAGACCAATGTAATGTTGACCGCCGATGTCGGGAAAAGTTGTTGTGTCGCCGAAATTGTCGGCGGACTGCATAGAGCTAAATTTTGCCGCATCTGCTTGGCTTAGCGGCTCAACTATCGCTCCGGTTGTTTGAAATTTGCTGGCTATTTGATAGCCTAGTTTTGCGACATCGTCGCAGGTCACCGATAGGCAAGATTTATAAAATGGCTTTGCACCCAATGGATAGGAAAGATTGACGTTAAACGCTGCTGGGGCGCTCCATTGCGTACCCTCCCAAACCTGGAGCGCGATGACCACTTTACCGATTGCGCCACCTGTAATCCCTGCGGCAGGATCGCTCTCTGTGATGGCAACAGGCTGGCTTCCAAACGATCCAAGATAAGCAAAATGTCCATCGGCGCTGCAAAGGTCAGTTTGCAGCGTTTCTGGGAGCGGCGCTATATGGGTACTAGTGTCGTCAGATGTAAAAACAATCCAAGTCTGACAACCGGCGTTACCTCCCGATTCTGAGAGGGCACCTAGCCGCGCTTTTGGCAACCATTTAATAGGCTCAATGACTTCCGCAGACTGTAAAAAATCAGTAAAAACTGTCTGTGTTGCATCGTCGGGCGGTGCGGGAAGGCTGGTGATTAGATCACTATAAGATTGATACGTCGTCTCTGTCGGGGGCGTTATCATGTTCCATTTTATAACTGAATCCAGAATCGTCTCTCCAGAACTAATAAGAGTCGGCAACGCGTCCTGTATAGACTGAGCAACCAATCGTGCTTGAGCATCGCCCAATACTTGGGCAGACATACTTTGCGGACCAACGCTTTTTAAATACGCAATCCTATATGAATACGCTTTTATTAAGCAATTTACGGTCAGAGGTTGGTCGCCTCCCAAAAACACTGGGCAAAAATTGCTGATTCCTTTTAGCCAATTGCGCTCATCATCGCGCAACCTATGCTGGTCCGTTACAGAGAGGCGGGTAAGTGCGTCACCATAGACGTTCCCAAGTTGAGAATCGGCTGTGGATAAATTGCTGTTTGAACAGATTAGTCGTTCTTGTGTGTTTCTGGCTTTCGAGCAGTCAAAGCTAGCAGCTTGAGCAACTCCAAAAAAGTACATGGAACAAATGCAAAGGAAAGCTATCAGACGAAGCATTCATCCCCCATAAAACAAAAACGGCCGTGTTGCAAAAAAATGGCGGCAACGTAAGTGTCTGTGACAAGATGTTTGATACAGCATCACGCCTCGTAAATGCTAAATTGCCGGTTGATGAGGCGCACTTCTCCCCTGACGCCCTCGCCCGGATACCAGCAAGCAAACTGGCCCTTCCGGTACATCCGCGTCACTTTAAAGCCCTTCAGCGTGCCGTAAGCTGTTATCATTGATTCGAAGCCAAGTCTTGGCTTGATAAGGCGGATGGGTACGGCGGCGATGCGAGCAAAGTTGGCGGAAGGCGCTGCGCTTTTCCGCCCTACGCTGCTGCCGATTGAGGCGTTGACCCTGGCAGGGCTCGTATTATAATTGGCATAAGTATGTTTCGGAGGCTGTTGTGACCACCCTGAAATTGACCGCGATTGGAACCTCGACCGGCGTTGTGATCCCGAAAGATATGCTGGCCCGGCTTGGCGTGGGTAAGGGGGATGTTTTGTACCTCAGCGAGACCCCGGATGGCGGCTACCATTTGACGGCCTATGATCCGGGCTTTGCCGCCAAGATGGACAAGGCTGACGAGATCATGAAGCGCTACCGGAATAACCTGGCCGTTCTCACCAAGTGACCGGCTGGGTATGGCTGGATGCGCAGCTTGCGCTGGCCATACATAACCGGGCGTTGATGCTGTATGGCGGTAGCGGCGGGCTGCGGGATGAAAGGCTGTTGCAGGCGGCTTTGGCCCGCCCCCAGCAGATCGCCGCCTATGCTGAAATCGCCGATGAATTTGTTCTGGCCGCGGCCTATACAGCGGGGATGGTCAAAAACCATCCGTTTACGGATGGCCATAAGCGCACCGGGTTTGTTCTTGGCGTGCTGTTCCTCGAACTCAATGGCAAGCGGTTTACGGCGCGTGAGGAGGATGCCGCGGCGGCGGTCATCGCGCTTGCCGCCGGCGCGTGGGATGAGGCGGCGTATGCCGCCTTCCTGCGGGAAAATGTGACCGACGCGTGAACATCCGCGCTAGTGCGGCGTGGCGGTGGGGTGCGTAAGCGCACCCCACCCATATGCGCCGGAATGTTGCGGCGCATGTGACCTAGACGGCGCCAAAGATTTTTGCGTGCCTAGAATTTATACCCGATACCGGCCGCAACCACGGTCGGGGAGAGCGCGGTTTTGGCGATGATGGCGCCGTTGATGTGGGCGGTGGTGTTTACGAACATCTGTTTGATGTCGAAATTCGCCACCCAGCTTGGGGTGATCGCGTAGTCGAACCCGGCGTCCAGCGCGGGGCCGGCGGTGGTGCTGTAGCCGGCCTTGGTGATCCCGCCGGTGACGTTGGGGTGGCTGTCGTAGAAGAACATCACGGTCACGCCCACGCCGGCATAGGGGATGAAATCGCCATATTGCTGATGGTATTGCAGGGTGATGGTGGGCGGCAGCACCCAAACGCTGCCGACATCGGCCTTTGGCCCGAGCAGGGAGTCGCGGGCCGAGATCTCGTGGCGGGAGGAACCGGCGATCGCCTCCACCGAGATATTGGGGTTAAAGAAATAGGACAAATCGAGCTCGGGGATTTCCGTTGTGGTGGCGCTGACATGGCCGCCGATCACGGAGATCGAGCTTGAGAAATTCTCCGGGATCACGGCGGCGAAGCGGGCGCGGGCGAGGATGGTGCCGGTGTCGAAATAAGCCGGGGTTTCAGCCGTTTGCGCGGCGGCGGTGCCGGCGGTGAGCAGCGTGGTGAAGAGGGTGATGGGCAGCAGGAATTTGGACATGAATGCTCCTTCCCGGACGCGCGGCGCGGTCCGGCGGTTGGGGTGAGGTTCAGGCGTTGGTCGGGAGCTAGGTGGCGCCGAGCATTTCGGTCGCGACCTTGCCGATGCAGGCTTGCCAGGCGCCGCGGATTTCCGGCGTGAAGCCGGCGCCGAGGCCTTTTTCCAGCGTGGCGAGCAAGGCGGCGCCGACTGTCTCGTAATCCGCCGGTTTGACACCGTAGGCGACGTGGCGGCGGCCGAGCGCCTGCACGGCGCTGGCGATTTTGCTCCATTCGCCGAGATTATTCACGGCGGTGGAAAGCATGGCCATCAGTTTCTGGCGCTGCTCGGTCAGATCCTCCTTGAACAGGCTGCGCAGCTTGGGGTCGCGGGCAAAAAGTTCCTCGTAAAAAATATGCGATGCGAGGTCGGCGATGGGGGCGACTTTGGCGAAGCTGGTTTGGACAAGGGTTCGTTCGGCATCGGTCATCGGGGGCTCCTTGGTGGTGACGCCATAAATAAGCAAATTATATACCAGATTAAATTTGGCTATTTTATGGTATTTTAAATACGTAATTAAACATAATTTCGGCAGCTTGCGGCCAAATTTTGCGCGTTTGAACGTTTGTTACGCAACAATCTGCACCGCATCCGGCTGGTTTACCCTCTGCACGGGAGGCGCTAGGCTCGTCCTCATAAGCGCCATACCGCGCGTCCGGGGAGATTGACCTGCGCCTATCCTTATATTCGGATTTTTCGTTGCGGCTGCTGATGTATCTCGGCGCGGCTGAGCCCGGGATTTGGGTTACCACAAGGAATGTGGCGGCCGCGTTCGGGATTTCGCTCAACCATTTGCAGAAATCGGTGCAGGGGCTGGTGCGGGCCGGCTATGTGGAGGCGCTGCAAGGCCGGGCCGGCGGTGTGCGGCTGGCCAAGCCGGCGGGCGAGATCCGGCTAGGGGCGGTGGCGGCGGCGTTGGAGGGAACGGGCTGCCTGGTGGATTGCGCGCGCGGGCCATGCCCGCTGGCCGGGCAATGCGTGCTCAAGCGCGCGCTGGATGACGCCGAGCGCGCCTTCATCCATGAGCTGGACCGCTATACGCTGGCGGATGTGATTACGGGCAAGACCGGGGCAGCTTTGCACCGGCTGGTTGCGGGACAGGCGGCGGCTTGAGAAACGGCGCCGACAGCCATTCTGGCGGCCAGTTTTCTCCCGTTTCGGCCGGGGTTAGTTAGGTCGCCTTTTTGAAGGAGCAGCCTCTAGTTGTTGAGGCGTTCACCTGCCTAGGACTTAAAAGTTTTTGCGGAGCTTTTTTTAAAAAGCGACCGCTTATTTTAACAAACTTTCCTCAAACCTCATGATCGTATCCGCGACGCTGCGCCAGCGGGGCTCGAGCATGAGCATGTGGGACATCTCCTCGAACATCACGGGCTCGGTTTTGTAGATGCGGCCGGTCAGCGCCACGGCTTCCGGCGTCACCAGCCGGTCCTGGCCGGCGCCGATCACCAGCAATGGGGTTGTGATGCTGGCCGGCTGGCGGATGCCGCGGGTGAGCATGGAGGCGATGGCGCGGTAGCTCTCGGCCTGGATGTTGGGGAGGTACTGGTCCATCGAATGATCATCCGGCTCGCGCGAGAACATCTGGCGGCGGAGATTATCGATGTCCGAGGTGCCGGCGGGAACGGTTTTATCGAAGCCGGCGCGCAGGATTTTGAAGGGCTGGGAGAGTGCGAGCTTGAAGAGCTGGGCGAAGACCGGGCGGGGCGGGGCGGCGGCGAGCAGCACGGCGCCGCGGGCTTTGTGTTTGGTGAGGTAGGCCTGCGTGACGAAGCCGCCGAGCGAGTGGCCGACGATGATCGGGTTGTCCAGCGTTTCCACCACGCTGCGCAGATCGCGCACGTAATCGCCGATCGAGAAGCTGTTGATGAAGGCCGCACCCGCGCTATCGCCGTGGCCGCGCAGGCTGGGGGCGATCGCGTCGTACCCGTGGGCGGCGAAATAGGGCAGGAAAAAGGGTTTCCAGTACCAGTTCCAGCACCAGGCGCCGTGCAGGAAGACGATGCTGCCGCGGCGCGGGCCAAGGGCGGGGGCGGTCGCGATGTCGAGCTTCATGGGGCGAGCCGGGTGAGGTAGGCGGTGAGCAAAGCGCGGGCGACCGGGCCGGGCGTGCCGTCCGCCACGGTGGCGTCATCCAGCCTTGTGATGGGTTTGACGAAGCTGGTGGCGCTGGTGATGAAAATTTCCTGCGCCGCGCGCAAGGCGCTGAGGGTGAACGGGGTTTCCTCCACCCGCATCTGGCGCTGGCCGAGCTCTTCCAGCAGGGCGGCGCGGGTGCAGCCTGGCAGGATTTCGGGGCCGAGCCGGCGGGTGCGCAGGGTGCCGGCGTCATCCACCATCCAGACCGAGCTGGCGGCGGCTTCCGTCACCATGCCCGCGCCGTCGTAAAAAATCGCCTCGAACGCGCCGGCGGCTTTGGCGGCTTGTTTGGCGAGTACGTTGGGCAGCAGATTGGTGGATTTGATGTCGCAGCGCGCCCAGCGCTGATCGGGCAGCGTGATGGCGGCGGCGGCCCAGGCGGTGATTTCCGCCGGCGGGGCCGGGCGGTGGCGGGCGGTGACGATGAGGCTGGGGCGGGCGGCTTCGGGGAAGGCGTGGTCGCGCTTTGCTGTGCCGCGGGTGATCTGGATGTAAACCAGCCCGGTTGCGATGCGATTACGGCGCAGAACCTCGCGGATGATGACGGACAAGGCGGCGGGGGAGACCGGCGGGGCGATGGCGATCTCGCCCAGCGAGCGGGTGAGCCGGGCGAGGTGCAAAGCCTCATCCAGCGGGCGGCCGGCATGGACGTAGAGGACTTCGTAAATCCCGTCGCCGAATTGCAGGCCGCGATCCTCGATATTGACCGTGGCGTGGGGGAGGGGACGGTAGGCGCCGTTCACGTAGGAAATCATAGAGAGGAAGTAGCGCTTTTTTGTAAAAAAGCGCGCAAAAAACTTTTGATCCCTGGGGCTTGGGGCGCGTAATGCCCCAGGCCCCAGGGATAAAAGTTTTTTTGGTTCTTTTTTTTTCAAAAAAAGAGGCGATATTATACTTGCCAAACCCACCTGCGGCTGGTAGAGTAAGCGCATACCCGGAGCTTACCCCATGTCCAGCATTTTGAACGCACCTTACTTTCAAGATGAAGAAGCCGCCTATGCGAAGCTGGAAAGCATCGTTTGGCCCCACGGTCCAGTGTGCCCGCACTGCGGCGTTATGGAAAAGATGAAGCGCATGGGTGGCGAAGCCACGCGCCCTGGCCTTTATAAGTGCTATGCTTGCCGGAAACAGTCTCGCGTCACAGTCGGCACCGTTTTTGAGAGCAGCCACATTAAATTGCACGTTTGGTTGCAGGCTGTATTTCTTATGTGCAGCAGCAAGAAGGGGATCAGCAGCAACCAGCTTGCCCGCGTACTTGGTTTGACCGTTAAAAGTGCTTGGTTCATGTCCCATCGCATCCGCGAAGCTATGCGTACCGGCGGCTTGCCCCCCATGGGCGGTCCAGGCGGCATTGTTGAGGTCGACGAAACCTTCGTCGGTCGCAAGGAAGGCATCCTCAAGGCTAAAGGCGGCTACCACCATAAGCGTGCCGTGTTGTCTTTGGTTGAGCGTGGGGGTGAAGTCCGCTCCTTCCACGTGGACCGGGCTGTAGTTTCTGACGTGGTCCCTATTGTGAGAAAAAATCTTGCCCGCGAAACCGCACTAATGACCGACGAAAGCAACCTGTACAAAAAGTTAGGCAAAGAGTTTGCGGATCACCAAACGGTTGAACATGGAGCCAAGGAATATGTCCGTGGCAATGTCCATACCAACACTATTGAAGGGTTTTTCTCCATCTTCAAGCGCGGCTTTAAAGGCATTTACCAGCATTGCGGCGAAAAGCACCTGCACCGCTATCTGGCGGAATATGACTTCCGATACAACAAACGCGTGAAGCTGGGATTCGATGATAGCGCTCGTACTGATACCGCCCTTAAGGGTATCATTGGCAAGCGGCTTACGTATAAATCGCCTCATTTCTAAGGAGTGATGCTCCCCATGACGGCGGCTGGACGTCTGCGAAGCAAAGTTACAAAAAGTCTTTTGCTCGGGAGCAGTGAAACTTCAAAACAGCTTAGCTTTGACCTTAAAGAGCCTCCCCCTCGACTAAAGCAGCTATGGACGCCTGACGACATTTTTAACCATCTGGACGAAGTCACGATTTCTGCATTCTTGGAAGATCGTCGTATCGAACGAAAAGGAGCAAGGGTTCAGGCTGCAAATTTGGGCGAATATCTCTCAATGTGGGCGAATACCGCTCCGGACGGCGGCTTAATTTTAGTTGGGGTGGAAAATAACGGAGAAATAACTGGATGCCTTTCAATGGATCAAAAGCACAAAAACACCCTGGAAGAGACTTATGTCCACTGCGAAGACGCGAGGCCGCGTTGCAAAGAAGTAAAAGTTAAAAATTCTAGTGGAAATGACGATTACATTATCGCTTTTAGAGTGCCCTATCATCCGGACAAGCTAGTTCTCACTAGCGCAAACAAGGCATTTTTCCGTCAGGGCAGTACAAAGTGCGAAATGTCAGACGATGTTAAGAGAGAATATCGGATTATTAAGGGGGAAATTCACCACGAGCTGGAAACGGTGGCTCTAGATTTCCCGCAGGATTTCGATCCCGACCAAGTAGCCAAATTTTGTACAGAATATTCAAAAGCCAAGCAGATTCAACGCCAAAGGTCTCCAGAGGATATATTAGAGCTTGCAAAATTGGGCAGGAAAACAAAGGTTGGTTTCGTGCCTAATTTAGCTGGATGCTTGCTTCTCGCAAAAGACCCTAGATCAATTATTCCCGGATCATACATCAGAATTATTCGCTATGAGGGTTCAAGCCAAGAAACTGGCGAACGACTAAACTCCGTGTTCAGCGAAATTATTGACGGTCCTATACCGGTGATGCTCGATCTGGCGAGGCAGAGAATTTCATCTCAGATTAGGTTTTTTCAAAGGCTTACAAGCAGCGGGCGTCTTGAACGGAAGCCCGAATACCCTGAGCCGGCTTGGCTAGAAGTCCTTGTTAATGCCGTCTCCCACAGGTCCTATAATCTTCGGACACAGCCGATTTTCGTAAAACTATTCGATGATCGGATGGTAGTTGAAAGCCCCGGATCATTTGTACCGCCGGTCACGGCGGAAACAGTTTATGACCTTCATGCGCCACGAAATCCAAATCTAATGGAAGCCATGTGGTATCTTGGTTTCACCTTTATGGCCGCCGAAGGAACAAACCGAATTCGCGAGGAAATGGTAAAGGCACAACTACCTGAGCCAAAATTCTATCAAGGAGAGGCACACAATTACCGTGTAACCGTGGTTTTGGAGAATGACATAAAGTCCAAGCAAAATGTAGAATTGGAATTCGCTGGACTGGAAGAAAGCTTGTATTCGTCCCTGTCACGCGAGGAGCGGCTGATTGTACATCATTTGGCGGTAAATAAGGGTATTACCGTTAGCCAAGCTGCTGCAATCATAGAACGATCGGAGCCTACAGCGAGTAAAACCCTAAATGCGCTTGTTCAAAAAAATATCCTTAACCCATTTGTGCCTGGAAGATCGGAACATGTCAGACCAAAAACCTTTAGTCTCAAAAAGCCAAATTGACCGCTTCAAAGAAGCCGCCCGCCACTTGGAGGCTGACGAGAGCGAGGCGGCGTTTGATGAGAAGCTGAAGATCCTTGTTGACCAGAAGCATGGAGGCAAAGCGACCAAAGGTACACACAAGGAAAAAAACGAATGAGCATGGACACTTCTCCTCGTCAGAAATCTTGGTGGGGTCGAACGTTTGGCCGCAGCATCTGGGCGGCCTTGTTCGGTGAAAACCTTGGCGATCGCAATGTCGCGGCTACAATTATTGGCGTTATGTTGGCCGCAACCCTTTGCTGGCTTGCTATTAAAGGAAAGGACGATCTAGCTGCCCCACTCACCAATCTCGTTTTCGCAGTGGTAGGATTTTATTTCGGTTCAAAACGAGAAAAGTCAGACAACGAAGACGAATAGTCCATGCCATATTTAGTTGTGGGTTTGGCAAGTATAATATCGCCAAAAAAGAACTGATTGCTTACCGGTTCAACGCCGCCATCGCCGGTGCCGGGTAGCGCGTGCCCTGGGCGGCGTTGGGGGCGAAAATTTCCGCGAGTGCGGCGAGCTCGCTTGCGCTGAGGGTGATCTCCAGCGCGCCGAGATTTTGCTCCAGATATTTGCGGCGCTTGGTGCCGGGAATAGGGACAATGTCCTCACCCTGGGCCAGCACCCAGGCCAGCGCGATCTGCGCCGGGGTGGCGGATTTGGCGGCGGCGAGATCCTCGATGGCGGTGACGAGGCCGCGATTGGCGGCAAAATTCTCGGCCGAAAAGCGCGGGCCCGCTTTGCGGAAATCGCCGGCGGGCAGATCGTCGTTGCTGTTGAACGCGCCGGTGAGGAAGCCGCGGCCGAGCGGGCTGTACGGCACCAGGCCAATCCCCAGCTCGCGCAAGGTGGGGAGGATCTCGGCCTCCAGATCGCGCGTCCAGAGCGAATACTCGGTCTGCAACGCGGTGATGGGGTGCACCTTATGGGCGCGGCGGATGGTCGCGGCGCTTGCCTCCGATAGTCCGAGATATCTCACCTTGCCGGCCGTCACCAGCTCAGCCATCGCGCCCACCGTGTCCTCAATCGGCACGTTGGGGTCCACGCGGTGCTGATAGTACAGATCAATCACCTCGATGTTCAGCCGCTTCAGCGACGCCTCGGCGGCGGATTTCACATAGTCCGGCTTGCCGTTGATGCCGAGAAAAGCGCCGTCCGCGCCGCGCATATTGCCGAACTTGGTGGCGATCACCAGCCCGTCCCGCTTACCCGCAATGGCGCGGCCCAACAGCTCCTCATTGGTGCCGACACCGTACATGTCCGCCGTGTCGAAAAAATTCACGCCAAGCTCGATCGCGCGATGCAATGTCGCCACCGATTCCACGTCATCCCGGCCGGCATAAAACTCCGACATGCCCATGCAGCCCAAACCCAGGGCCGAAACCGAGAGCGAACCACCCAATACACGCTGCTGCATCACCAACTCCATCCAATGCCAAAACCCATAACTGGGACCGCCCGCCCGGCAATCCAAGCCTCGGCGCGGGGTGCTGGTATGTCTGGGAAAGGCCAGGGGGCTTTGCCCCCTGGACCCCCATTGGGGCGTCGGCCCTACGGGCCGCCTCATATTTAATGGCGCGCCTCCGGCGCGACAGGCCCCAAACCCCATTTAGTTTTAAAGGGTATCCGGGCGGGTGGGGTCATTCGCGCCCCAAGCTTTGTTCAATGGCGACGGCCGAAGCGGCGAATGACCCCACCCGCCCGGATACCCTTAAGTCTAGGGGTCTAGGGCCTTACGGCCCCAGCGGGGTTCCAAGGGGCGGAGCCCCTTGGCCTTACCCCGGACCTAAGCCGCCATCCGCGCCGCGGCGGCTTTGGCGGCGGCGAATTGCTCGGGTGGGAGGTAGGCTTCCAGGATGTCGAGTGGTGGTCCGTCGGCGCGGACTTCGCCGTTATCCATCCAGATCACGCGGTTGCACCATTGCATGATGATATCGGCGCTGTGCGAGGAGAGCACGAGGACTTCGGCGCCGCGGACCATGGTTTCCAGGCGGTGGCGGGCTTTGTCGAGGAAGGAGGCGTCGCCGGCGAGGATCCATTCATCCATCAGCAGGATTTGCGGTTTGATGGCGGTGGCGAGTGCGAAGCCGAGGCGGACGATCATGCCGGAGGAGTAGGTTTTGACCGGCAGTTCGAGGAAGTGGCCGAGGCCGGCGAAGTCCGCGACGTCGGATTGGAGTTGTTTGATTTGGGTGTCGGCGAGGCCGCTATAGAGGCCGCGCAGGCGGATATTTTCGCGGCCTGTGAGTTCGAGGTTCATGCCCTGGCCGGGGTCCAGCAGGGCGGTGACGGCGCCGTTCAGCGTCACGGTGCCGGCGGTGGGTTCGTAGATCCCGGCCATGGCGCGCAGCAACGTGGTTTTGCCGGCGCCGTTGGAGCCGATCAGGCCGAGCCGGTCACCGCGGTTGAGGGTGAAGGAGATGTCACGCAGGGCCTGCACGACGAGGCGGTGGCTGCGGTCCTCGCCGAGGCGGCCGGAGGCGGCGGCGAACACGGTTTTTTTTAAAGACCGGCTTTCGCCGTGATAGAGCGGGAAGGAGATGCTGAGCTGGTCGATCAGGATATTGGCCATCGGCTTAGACCCAGTAGGCGATGCGCGGGCGGGCGCGGATGAAGACAAAGCCGCTGAGCAGCACGAGCAGGCCGGTATAGCCGATTGAGAAGAGCCAGGCTTGCGGTTCCAGCGGGTGGCCGAGCAGCGGGCCGCGCATGATCTCGACGAGGTCGAAGAACGGGTTCCATTCGACCAGCACGGCGGAGAGGCCGCGATGGGCGAGCATGGTGGGGGACCACATGATGGGGGTGAGGTAGAAGGCGATTTGCATCACGCTGCCGATGATGGGTGGGATATCGCGGTAGCGGGCGCCGAAGATACCGAGCAGCAGGCTGATGGCCAGTGCGTCGATCAGCCAGAGGGCGCAGGCGGGGATGACGGTGAAGCTCGCCATGCTGGGGACAATGCGGAAGATGGCGAACACCACGATGATCACCACCAAATTATGGCCGAGCACGAAGATGTTGCGCAGCACGACGCGGGTGGCGTGCAGGGAGAGTGGCATGCGCATGGCGCGGATCATGTTCTCGGACTGGCTGAAGCATACACAGCCTTCCGCGGTAATTGCGCTGACAAAGCCCCAGAGCACCAGCGAGATCGAGAGGAAGGGCAGATAGGCGGCGACGTTCTGGTGAAACAGATGCGAGTAGAGAAAGCCGATGGCGCCGACCATGATGGCGGTGGAGAGGGTGAGCCAGAACGGGCCGAGCAGCGAGCCGCGGTAGCGCAGCCTGATATCGAGCACGCTCAAGGTCCAGATCAGCGGCCAGAGGCGCAGGGTTTCGGCCAGGTCTTGGACGGCGGTGGTGATGCGGCCGCCCCAGGTGGTAGCGGCGGCGATACGGATGGGGGCAGAAGGCGCGCGGCCGGCTTGCGACATGGTGATGTCAGTTTTGCCGGGGTCGGGCGCGATCACGTTCATGCCTTGGCGATAGCCGAATGGGCATGCCGCATCAACCACGTCGTGCTGACGTCGTTTGTGCCTCTGGTTATTGCGGCCGCAGCACCGTGCTCGCGGCTTCGACGATGGCCACTGGCTGGCCGGCGATGAAGGCGGGCGTTGCGGGCTGGATGATGGCGGCGGTGCTGTTATCTGGCCGGCGGATCAGGATTTCCTGCGCCGGGGGGATGCTGGCGGGTGCGGGCTCACCGAGCGCGGTGAGGACGGCAAGCAGGGCGGGATTGGCGGGGGTCACGCTGACGGGGCGTATGGCGAGCACAATGCCAGGGGTGTAGCGGCCAATCAGCGCCGAATTTTGCGCGGGTGCTGGGGGCGGGCCGCCGGCGCAGCCCGCCAGCGGCGCCAGAAGGCTAAGCACGGCGAGGGCGGAACATGGGCGCATGAAGGTGGCTTAACATCCCCGCCGGGCGGGAGATAGCTGTGCGTGTGGCCGCGTTTTTTAGTTGCCCGAAGATATCTTCTAGTCTAGTGGGTTACAGCGCCTTGTTTAAGCCATAGTTTAGCGAAACACTGCAAGACCATGGCGTGAAGCTGGAGACTCCGACAGTGACCGGGTTGAGATCAATCGGCAAGACGATGAAGCGCCCGGCCCATGCGTTGCGGGCCGCGACCGGTTGCGCCAGCCTGGCGATGCTCTCGGCCTGTGCCGGCGGGCACCACGCGCAGGTCGCGGATGGCGGCTATTCCACGCAATATTATATCGATCACGCGCAGGGCAGCTACGCGCCGCCGGGGCCGCCGGATGACCCCTGGGGGCCGTATATCCATATCGCGTCGCAGAAATTCGACGTGCCGGAGGCCTGGATCCGCGGGGTGATGCGGGCGGAATCCGGCGGCCATGAATATATGGACGGGCAGCTCACCGTCTCGGCCGCCGGGGCGATGGGGCTGATGCAGCTGGAGCCCGGGACCTACCAGGAGATGGCGGCGCGCTACGGCCTAGGGAGCGACCCGTTCAATCCTTACAATAATATCATGGCGGGCACCGCCTATATTCATGAAATGTACGAGGTTTACGGCTCGCCGGCGTTTCTGGCGGCGTATGACGCGGGACCCGGGCGGCTGGATTCCTACATGAACTACCACACGCCGCTGCCCTACGAGACGGTGAATTACGTCGCCGAGATCGCCCCCTCGATCCAGGGCTATTACCCGCAGGACCGCTCCAGCGCCGACCAGCTCGCGTTGAACACGCTGCCGGCGGGTGACGCGCCAGGGCTGCTGCCGCCGGGCTTCGTGCCGGAGGCGCCGCCGCCGCAGGCGCCGGATAACCCGATTGCGCCGGAACAGGTGGCGGCGATCGTGCCGCAGACACCGAGCGAGAGCGCGGTATTCTCACCGCAACCAGCTCCTGCACCAGAGCCGGCTCCGGCGCCAACCCCGCCGGCGGTGCAGGCCTCCGCGGTCTATACCCCGCAGCCCGCGCAAGTGGCGGCGGTTGCGCCGCCGCCGGTGGCGCCGGTGACGATCTATCAGCCGCCCCCGCCCCCGCCGCCGGTGGAGCAGCGCCATTTCTCGATCATCCAGCCCGCTTATGCGGATACGGTGCCGGAGACCCTGCGCAACGATGCGAGCCAGCTTTATCATAGCTGGGCGATCCAGGTGGGCGCGTATAACTCCGCCGAGAACGCGCGCGCGGCGCTGGGCATCGCCGAGCTTTCCGCGGTGAGTGAACTCGTCGAAGGCCGCGCCGAGGTGGTGCGGGTGCATGAGTCGGGCCATGTGCGCTACCGCGCCCGCGTGGTGGGCCTGCCGCATGAGGACGCGGTGAACGCCTGCGAACGCCTCTCCGGCGGCCCGACCGGGTGTGCCGTGTTATCGCCGGACGGGCAATCCTAGCGAAAGGAAGCAGTCGCTTTTTTGAAAAAAAGCTCCGCAAAAAACTTTTGAGTCCAATGGGCTTCGGGCGCGCCTCAGGTAACGCCACAGGGTCATAAAAGTTTTTCGGCGTTTTTTCAAAAAAAGCAGGGCTGCTTGCTTCCCCATCCCGTAAAGGTTACCCCAACCAAAAATCTTCAAGGGGGCCGGCATGCTGAACCAGGACGCGCTGCTTAACTACCAAATCCCGCCGGTCCGCCAGACGCTGAGCCCGCGCGACGCGGCGTTCTATGCGCTCTCCTGCGGCATGGGCGCCGACCCGATGGACCAGGGCCAGCTCGACTACGTGGATTTCCACCGGCCGCTGAAAGTGCTGCCCAGCATGCCAGCCGTGCTGTGCTACACCCGCAACCTGCTCACCCGGCCGGAATTTGGCATCGACGCCGTGAAAATCGTGCACGGCGAAGAGCACGTGACCCTGCACGCGCCACTGCCGGCCACGGCCAAACTCATCGGCCAGGGGAAAATCACCCAACTGATCGACAAAGGCGAAGGCCGCGGCGCAGTCGCCGCCCTGACCCGCGAAATTTTTGACGAAACCGCCAACACCCATATCGCCACCGTCACCTCAACCGTGTTCATGCGCGGCGATGGCGGCTTCGGCGGCACCAATCACCCCACAGCCGCGCCCCCCAAAACGCCCGATACCCCACCGGATTTCACCGTCGAACTGCCGACCAGGCCAGAACAGGCGCTGTACTACCGGCTGAACGGCGATGAAAACCCGCTGCACGCCGACCCAGGATTCGCCGCCCGCGCTGGCTTCCCCAGGCCCATCCTGCACGGCCTCTGCACCTTCGGAGTCGTCACCCACGCCATCCTCAAAACCCTGGCCAGCTATAACCCAGCCCAGATCAAATCCATCGGCTGCCGCTTCTCCTCACCCGTCTTCCCAGGCGAAACCATCACCACCGATATCTGGCACAACGGCGCCTTCCGCGCCCGCGTCGCCAGCCGCGGCGCCGTGGTCGTGAACCACGGACTCGCCATGGTGGGGTGAGAGGGGGTGGGTTTAGGTAAGTAAGGCGGGGGGCTTCGCCCCCTCGACCCCCATTGGGGCCGAGAGGCCCCAAACCCCAGTTAATAAGCGTTCTGGGAGGGAGGGATAATTCGCCTCCGATACCTTCGGACGGTGGCGTCGTTGGAAGCGGCGAATTATCCCTCCCTCCCAGAACGCTTTACTTAATTCGAGGGGTCTGGGGCCTTACGGCCCCAGCGGGGTCCAGGGGCGGAGCCCCTGGCCTTGCTTACTTTAACCTACCCCTCACACCGCACCATTGGCACGTAGCGTGGCTTCGACCGCGGTTTCGGGCACGTCGGTGCTGGTGAAGGCGTGTCCGATGCCGTGGGTGAGGATGAATTTCAGCCGGCCGGACTGCATTTTTTTGTCTTGTTTCATGTGGTTGAGGAGGTGGGGGGCTGGCAGGTTATTGATGCGGGTTGGCAGGCCGATGGCGTGCAGGTGTTCGGCGATGCGGCTGGTGTCTTCTTGTGGGCAGAGGCCGAGGCTGGCGGAGAGATGGGTGGCGAGGACGAGGCCGGTGGCGACGGCTTCGCCGTGCAGGAGGGTGGGGCCGTAGCCGGTTTCGGCTTCGAGGGCGTGGGCGAAGGTGTGGCCGAGGTTGAGCAAGGCGCGGCCGCCGGCGGGTTTGGTTTCGAACTCGTCCCCCGCGACGATGGCGGCTTTGAAGGCGATGGCGTGGGTGATGGCGTGGGTGAGGAGGGTGGCGTCGCCGGCCAGCATGGCGGCGGCGTTGGTTTCGCACCAATCGTAGAAACCCGGGTCGGCGATCAGGGCGGCTTTGACGATTTCGGCGTAGCCGGCGCGCAGCTCGCGCGGGGGCAGGGTTGTGAGGGTTGAGGTGTCCGCCAGGACGAGTTTGGGCTGGTGGAAGGCGCCGACCAGGTTTTTGCCTTGCGGCGTGTTGATGCCGGTTTTGCCGCCGACGCTGGAATCCACCTGGGCGAGCAGGGTGGTGGGGATTTGGATGAAGGGCAGGCCGCGCAGCGTGGCGGCGGCGGTGTAGCCGGCGAGATCGCCGATGACGCCGCCGCCGAGCGCGATGATGGTGGTGTGGCGGTCCACCTTCTGGGTGAGCAGGGATTCGACGAGATGCTGCCAGGTGGGGAAGGATTTGGAGGCTTCGCCGGGCGGGACCGTGAGGGTGGTGTGCGCGATGCCGGTCTCTGACAGGGCGGCTTGCAGGGTGGGCAGATGCAGGGCGGCGACGGTGTCATCGGTGATGATGACGCAGCGCGGCTGCGGGAGATGCGGCGCGATATGGGCGCCGGCGCGGGCGAGCAGATTGGGGCCGGCCAGCACCTCGTAAGGGTGGGTGGCGCGGCACCGGCACGCGGACGGGCGGTGTGTGGCGGCCAAGGGCGGCGATGACGTTTTGCGTGGTCACGTGCGGGGGATCCTCTGAACCGTCGATGATGATGTCGGCCTGGGCGTAGACCGGGCTGCGCTGCGCGGAGAGTTTTTGCAGGATTTCGGCCGGGTTGCCCTGGTTGAGCAGCGGCCGGTGGGTGCGCCCTTGCGTGCGGGCGAGCAGAATCGGCAGCGGGCAGCGCAGCCAGACGGCGATTGCGTGCTGGCGGATGGCGGCGCGGGTCTCGGCATCCATATAGGCGCCGCCGCCGGGGGCGAGGACGATCTGCCCCTCCGCCAGCAGGCGCTGGATGACGCGTTTCTCCCCGGCGCGGAAATGCGCCTCGCCATGGCGGGCAAAAATTTCCGCGACCGGGATGCCGGCGGCGCGCTCGATCTCCTGATCAGCGTCGAAGAACGGCAGCCCGAGGGCGGCGGCCAGGCGCTTGCCGATGGCGGTTTTGCCGGCGCCCATCAGCCCGACCAGCACAATGCTGCGGCCGCCGAGCTTTGAGAGGAGGGCATTGTGAGGCATCGGGGGAGAGGCTTATCACAACAGGCGCATGACGATAGATGGCCATATCGACGCGTTTTTGGAGATGCTGGCGGCCGAGCGCGGGGCGGCGCGCAACACGCTGCTGGCCTATGAGGCGGATTTGCAGGATTTTGCGGCCGCCTGCGGCGGTGCGCCGGGCAGAGCCGGGGCCAGCGATATCAGCCGCTACCTGGCCGGGCTGCATGCGGCCGGCATGGCGGCGCGCACCCAGGCGCGGCGGCTGACCACGCTGCGGCAGTTCTTCCTGTTCCTGCTGCGCGAGGGCATGCGCGAGGATAACCCGGTCTCCGACATCAGCGCGCCGAAACTGCCGCAAAGCCTGCCAAAATACCTCTCGGAGGCGGAGGTGGACCAACTGCTCGCCGCGGCGCGGGACATGCCCGGGCTGCCGGGGCTAAAAGCCAATGCCGGGCTGGAAATCCTGTACGCCACCGGATTGCGGGTGACCGAGCTGATCAGCCTGCCTGCCCGCGCGCTCGCCACCGACGCGGCGATGCTGATGATCAAAGGCAAAGGCGGGAAGGAACGCATCGTCCCGCTCTCCGACCTCGCCAAACAGGCCGCAGCTAGACTGCGCGAGGCCACCGCAAACCCGAAGCGCCCGCCCGCCTATCTGTTCCCTGGCCGTAACCCGAAACAGCCAATGACCCGCCAGGGCTTCGCGCTGCTGCTCAAACAAGTGGCGCTCAACGCCAATATCCACCCCAGCCGCCTCTCCCCCCATGTGCTGCGGCACTCCTTCGCCTCACACCTGCTGGCCCACGGCGCCGATCTGCGCGCTTTGCAAAAACTCCTCGGCCACGCCGATATCGCCACCACACAAATCTACACCCACGTCCTCGCCGAACGGCTGCAACAGCTGGTGCAGGCGCATCATCCGTTGGCGGTGAAGTAATCAAGGCCAGGGCTCCGCCCTGGACCCGCCGGGGCCTGAGGCCCCGGACCCCCATTAGTTTTAAGGAAAGCGGGTACCCTGAGGGGAGGGCGCTCGCAGCACGGATGTTCATCGATACGGGAGCGAGCGCCCTCCCCTCAGGGTACCCGTATCTTAAGTCTAGGGGTCTGGGGCCTTGCGGCCCCAGCGGGGTTCCAAGGGGCGGAGCCCCTTGGCCTTGCTTATTCACCCGCCACCGGATCGACATGCCGGCTGCCCAGCAGTTCGTGCCGGATGCGGGTGGGCCAGGTGCCGCGGGGGCGGGTTTCGTGGGTTTTGATGTAGTGGCGCATATGGGGCGGCATGGTTTGGGGGGGTGGGGTGTGGGTTTGCAGGGCTTGGGTGATGCCCGCGAGGGCGGCGGGGAGTTGGTTGGAGAGGGCGGCTTTGAGGAGGTAGCCGAGGATTCTGGGGGTGAGGGCGGGCCAGGAGGCGCCCCATTTGCGGGCGATGACGAGGCGGTTGCGGATATAGTGGGTAAGGCGGGCGGATTGCCAGGTGATGCGGGCGGCGGGTGAGGCGTTGTGGATGACGGCGAGTGAGCCGTCGTACTGGATGCGCCAATTGCGGGCGATGACGCGCAGGCAGAAATCATATTCTTCCCAGGTAAAGAAGAGTGAGGCGTCGTACGGGCCGGCGGCGTTCCAGGTGGTGCGGCGGATGGCGTGGCCGGCGCCGACGAAGGTTGTGGTGTCGAATTTGGAGGTGAATTTGGCGCGCAGCGGGGCGGGGTAGCCCCAGCTCAGCAGGTCGGGGGATTTGCCGTCCGGCCCGAGAATGTTGAAGGCGAGCGCGCCGAGGCTGGGGTTTTCGGTGAGGCGGTGATGGGCGCGGGCGGCGACGTAGGGGGTTTTGAAGACGGCGTCGTTATCCAGGCCGATGATGGTTTGGCCGTGGCCGAGGGCGGTGGCGAGGTTGCGGCCGCCGCCGACGCCGAGATTGGCGGGGGCGCTATAGAGCGCGAAATTGCGGGCTTGGGGGAAGCTGGCGGCGAGGGTGGCGAGCGTGGCGGGGCTGGAGCCTTGGTCCAGCACAATGACATGGTGGGCGAGGCCGCGCTGGGTGAGGGCGGAGCCGATGGCGGCGATTGAGGCTTCAGGGCGCTCGAGGGTGAGGATGATGATGTCGGCGTCATAGGCCCCGGGCGGTGGGGGCTGGCCGGCGACGAGCCGGGCGGTAGGCTCAATAGGCATTGGTCTGCGCGAATACGGTCGGCAGGGTGTTCAGCATGATCGAGATATCGAGCCAGAGCGACCAGGATTGGATGTATTCCAGGTCGCTCGCCAGGCGCTGTTCGAGCATGCGCAGCTCGCTGGTGGCGCCGCGCTGGCCGCGGATTTGGGCGAGGCCGGTGATGCCGGGTTTGACGCGGTGGCGCAGGCGGTAGAGGCGGATGGCCTGTTCGAAATCGATGCCCTCGACCTGGGTTTCCGGGGCGTGCGGGCGGGGGCCGACCAGGGACATCTCCCCGCTGATGACGTTGAGGAGCTGCAGCAGCTCATCGAGCGAGGTGCGGCGCAGAATGCGGCCGATGCGGGTGACGCGCGGGTCCGCCGGCGTGGCCTGCGCGAAGGGAGACGCGGGGGCGGCGGCCATGGTGCGGAATTTGAGCACGGTGAAAGGCCGGCCCTGGGCGCCGATGCGGGTTTGGCGGAAAATCACCGGGCCGGGGCCGGAGAGACGGACCGCGCAGGCGATGACAGCGAGCAGCGGGCTGCACAGGATGGTGAGCAGGGTCGCGGCCGCAAGGTCGAACAGGCGTTTCGGCAGGTTGCGCGAGCTGACCAGATCACCGGTGACGATCGGCACCAGTTTGCACGTGCTGGATTGGGTTTTGAGGATGCCGGGCAGGGCCGGGGCAAGGTCGAACGCCAGCCAGATGCGGGCCGGGTGAGCCAGCAGCTCGGCCAGTAACTCCTCGCGGATGGCGCCGTTCAGCAGGTCGAGCTGGGCATGATGGATGAACACGATATCCTGCACCCGGCCGGCGCGCAGCAAAGCGAGCAACGCCGGCAAGCCGGCCAGCACCGGCCAGGGGATCGCGGATCTGGCGGCGGCGGGCTCGGAGAGGAACAGCACGCCGGTGATGCCGGGCGGCAGCGCCTGGTCCTGCAGCGCCTGGGCCAAGCCACGCGGACAATGGTCATAGCAAATCACCACCGGGCCGGCCGCCGGCGGTGGCGCCACAGCCGCCAACGGGGCGGTAATGCGGGCGCGGACCGCGAAGATCAGCGCCGGGGTGAAGCCGAGGTCGAACGCCGTCCAGCGCCGCAGCAAGATATGGCCGTGGCCGAGCAGGCAAGCCAGGCTGAGCATGGCCGCACTGGTCGCCAGAAAGCTGTAAATCGCCACCCGCGTCTGCCGGTCGCCATCGGCCGGCAGGCGGTAGCCGCCATGGGAGTGGATCAGCGCCACCGTGATCAGCGCCAGCAGCGCCCAGAAACATAAATTATGAGAGAGGTTTTCAATCCCCGCACGCAGCACACTCACAGCCAGCGGTACCGCCATCACGGCCGCAAAATCGCCGCCGGCAAACCAAACCCCGGCCGCCACACGGCCCCCCGACATTGCGAAACAAGACCCTAGCCCGCCGCCTTTGGCCGCGTTGAAACGCGTTTCTGCCATCGGAAATACGCTCCAAGGTTGATAATAGTCAAAAATAAAAACCTTGGGTTGTGTTAACGAAAGACCAATCTTTTGGAAAGAAAATAATTAAAGGCCAGTCCACAAATCGCGCCGGCCGAGATCGCAATCACCGGATTCTGCCGGCATAGCGGACTAATCGTAACCAAAACGAAAAACGTTCCGCGGTTGAACACAAACCCAACCGCGTTCGCCGCCATGAACCGCGCCCACTGAATATGCGGCGCCGCATGCACCTGGCCACGAAACGTCCAGACCCGGTTCAACGCCCAGTTGGCGCTGGCGGAGACCAGAAAACCCAGTACGCCCGCGAGATAAATCCCCACAAACCCGCGCGAGGCATAAACCGCCGCGGTGTCCCAACAAAACCCGGAGACCCCCACAATCCCAAACCGGATGAATCGCTCGCTGAAGCCCAACCGGGCCACCAACACCACCAGCCAATCCAAAACCCGCAAAACCACCATGCCCGACCCGGTACAAGCGACACCATTCCCACGCAAGCACAGGACACGGGGTGGGGCGGATTTAACGAAGTAAGGCCAGGGCTCCGCCCTGGACCCGCCGGGGCCTGAGGCCCCGGACCCCCATTAGTTTTAAGGAAAACGGGTACTCTGAGGGGAGGGCGCTTACAGCGCCGATGTTCATCGATACGGGAGCGAGCGCCCTCCCCTCAGGGTACCCGTATCTTAAGTCTAGGGGTCTGGGGCCTTACGGCCCCAGCGGGGTCCAGGGGCGGAGCCCCTGGCCTTGCTTGCTTAATCCCGCGCCCTACCCCGCGAACGGGTCTTGCATGAGGATGGTGTCGTCGCGTTCCGGGCTGGTGGAGAGCAGTGTGACCGGGGCTTCGACGAGTTCTTCGATACGTTTGATGTATTTGATGGCGGCGGCGGGGAGTTGGGCCCAGGAGCGGGCGCCGCGGGTTGAGGTGGTCCAGCCTTCGAGGGTTTCGTAGATTGGTTTGGCGTTGGCTTGCGCGGCCATGCCGGCGGGCAAATGTTTGAAGGTTTCGCCGTTGATATTGTAGCCGGTGCAGAGTTTGAGTTCGGGGAAGCCGTCCAGCACGTCCAGTTTGGTGAGGGCGAGGCCGTTGATGCCGCCGACTTTGACGGCCTGGCGGACCAGAGCGGCGTCGAACCAGCCGCAGCGGCGTTTGCGGCCGGTGACGGTGCCGAATTCGTGGCCCCGTTCGCCCAGGGTGCGGCCGGTTTCGTCGTGCAGTTCGGTGGGGAAGGGCCCGGCGCCGACGCGGGTGCAATAGGCTTTGGCGATGCCGAGCACGCGGCCGGCGGCGTCCGGCCCCATGCCCGAGCCCGAGCCCGCGGTGCTGGCGACGGTGTTGGAGGAGGTGACGAAGGGGTAGGTGCCGTGGTCGACGTCCAGCATCACGGCTTGGGCGCCTTCGAACAGGATGCGGTCGCCGTTTTGGCGGGCGCTGGCGAGGCGTTCCCAGACCGGCTCGGCGAAGGGCAGGATTTGCGGGGCGAGCTCGAGCAGAGAGGCGAGGAGCTCGGCCTTGTTGAAGGTTGGCGCGCCGAGGCCGGCGAGCAACGTGTTGTGGTGGAGCAGGAGCTCGTCGAGCTTGGCGTCCAAGGTTGCGGGTTCGGCGAGGTCGCAGACGCGGATGGCGCGGCGGGCGACTTTGTCCTCGTAGGCGGGGCCGATGCCGCGGCCGGTGGTGCCGATTTTACGCTCGCCGCGGGCGGCCTCGCGCGCGGAATCCAGGGCGGCGTGGAGTGGCAGGATCAGCGGCGCGTTATCGGCGATGCGCAGGGTTTCCGGCGTGACTTTGAGCCCCTGGGCGGTGACGCGGGCGATTTCCGACAGCAGGGCGAAGGGGTCCACCACCACGCCGTTGCCGATTATGCCGAGCTTGCCGCGCACCAGGCCGGAGGGGAGCAGCGAGAGCTTATAGGTCTGGTTGCCGACGACAAGGGTGTGGCCGGCGTTATGGCCGCCTTGGAAGCGCACCACGATATCGGCGCGGCTGGCCAGCCAGTCCACCACTTTGCCTTTGCCTTCGTCTCCCCATTGGGCGCCGATGATGGTTACGTTGGTCATTGGAGACTTTCAAATGGTGACAGATAAGGAAGAAGCGCTTTTTTGAACCGCGACAGGCGGCCGATTCAGACCCCGCGGCTTCGCCGCTACGTCATCGGCACGCAACGCGCGCAAAAAACTTTTGATGCCTTTTGGGCGGTGCTGGTTGGACCGCTTTGGTCTAAGGTTACAAAAGTTTTTTTGCTTCTTTTTTTTCAAAAAAAGAAGATTCTCATTCATCCCGGTCAAGCTCGCTGATGGTGTGTCCGGCGAGCAGATGGGTGCAGCCCAGGCGCCGCGCCTCGGTAGCGGGGGACGGGTTGGGGCAGAGGCCGGCGATGGTGGCGTAGCCTTTGGCGCGGGCGGCGACGGCGGCGATTTGCGGGGTGCCGAAAGGCACGTAGAGGCGCGGGCGCAGCGGGCGGGCGGGGGCGGCGCGGACGATGGTGTCCGGGTATAAGGTGATGCCGGTGGCGGGCTCGGTATCGCCGCAGAGATAGCGGCCGCCGCGGCCGAGCTCGGCCTGGTTGCCGGGGGCAAACAGCGTCATGCACAGGCCGGTATGGTATTGGTAGCCGCGGAACTCCACCGGGTCGATGGTGAGCTGCAGGCTGGGGCTGTGGCGGTGCAGGGCTGCCACGGCGTCCGCCAGGCGGGTGGCTTGCTCATGCGCGGCGCCCGGCAGCGGGATGGCGAGCAAAGCGGGCAGGGCGCGGCCGGCCGGGCCGGAGGCGTCCAGCAGCGCCAGCAATGTTGCGGCTACCGGCAGGCGGGTGGCGGCGACGGCGGCGGCGTCTTTCCGGTCCAGCGCGCGGGCGAGGAGGGTGGTTTCCGCCTGGCCCAGCCCTTCCAGCAGGCTGGGGACGAGGTTGGGCATGGTGAGGTCGATGCTGACCTGTTTGAGGCCGATTTCCGCCAGGGCGGCGACGGCGGTGAGGATGATTTCCGCGTCCGCCTCCGCGGTGTCGTGCCCGATCAGCTCGATGCCGGCCTGGGCGATCTGGCGCTCGGGCTGCAGATGGGAGCCGCGCACGCGCAGGCACTGGCCGGCATAGGCCAGGCGCAGCGGGCGCGGGGCGTGGCCGAGGCGGGTGGTGGCGAGGCGGGCGATTTGCGGTGTGGTATCGGCGCGCAGGCCCATCATGCGCTGGCTGTCCGGGTCCATCAGGCGGAAGGTTTGCTCCGCCGTGGCGGCACCGGAGCCGGCGAAGAGGGAATCCTCGAATTCCAGCAGCGGGGGTTTGACGCGCTGATAGCCGTGGGCGGCGAAGCAATCCATGATCGCCTCGACGGAACGGGCCTCCAGCTCCGCCTCGGGCGGCAGCACGTCGCGCAGGCCGGCGGGGAGCAAGGCGGGGTGGAAGGCGGGCGTTTCGTTCATTGGGACCAGAGCCGAAGTGACGGGGGGCTATAACATCGCGCGGGCTGGCGTCCAATGCGTGCGGCAAGCGCTGTTTTTTAGAAAAAAGCGGCCCCTTGCGTCATCGCAACGTTTCGGCAAGGTTAACACAACCTAACCGGGAACACCTGCGTGCTGTTCAACACCAAGCTGTTCATTCTGGGGTTTTTGCCCGTGGCGCTGGCGGGGTTTTGGGCGCTGGGCTTGCGGCGGCGTTGGGCGTTGTGGTGGGTGCTGGCGTGCAGCCTGGTGTTTTATGGGTGGTGGAAGCCGGTTTTGGTGCTGCTGCTGGCGGGCTCGATCGGCGTGAATTTTGGGCTCGGGCGGCGGGTTTGCGGGCGGCTTGGGTGGCTGGTGGCGGGGCTGGCGTTCAACCTCTCGCTGCTGGGGTTTTTTAAATATGCCGGGCTGTTTTTGGGGATTACCGGGGTGGTGCTGCCCTTGGGCATTAGTTTTTTCACGTTCCAGCAGATTATGTTTTTGGTGGATGCGTATCGCGGTGAGATCAGCGCCGTGGCGTTTTTGGATTATGCGTGTTTTGTGGGGTTTTTCCCGCATCTGATCGCGGGGCCGATTGTGCGGCCGGGGCATATTCTGCCGCAGCTGGCGGCGTTGCGGCCGCGGGCCGATTTTGGCGCGCGGCTGGCGGATGGGGGCGAGATTTTTCTGCTGGGGCTGGCGAAGAAGCTGGTGCTGGCGGACGGGTTTGCGCGGTTTGCGGA
>Ga0116231_10003118_pt1 | contig 34657 bp, 31 predicted proteins | sample S1TSphgellanicum_2_FD_89695 | JGI IMG/M metagenome (GOLD analysis project Ga0116231, IMG submission 89695) | Host-associated microbial communities from peat moss isolated from Minnesota, USA - S1T2_Fd - Sphagnum magellanicum MG | ecosystem: Host-associated > Plants > Peat moss > Unclassified...
AAGGGACAAGTCCCTGATATGGTGTTCCCATATTTTTATTCCCCAAAAAAACCTTAATTAAATTTAATTATTTTATTTTTTTTAAACCCAATTTAAAAAAAAAAAAAAAAAAAACTATCATGCATAGTGAACATGCAAATATGTTATTATTGCAACTTTACTGTTCTGAACACATGGCAAGTGTTCCATACACACCAAATACCAAATAATGAAAGTTTTGATTTTTCATTTTTTGATTGACTACTCATTCATGTTTTTATCTCCGTATATTATGATACATTTGATAACATATAAGCTTTGGATTGCATGCAAGAGGTCTGTTTTTTTTTGTTATCTTTTGTGGTTTGTGTTTTTACAATGGCTAAATGAATATCTATTATGTCCTTTTCTTAATTGAGAATAGGAAAGGATCATATAAGCATTTGTTTGACTGCATGCTTCAATTCACTCAAATGTTAATACTTGATGAGTATAGTAAGCTATATTTAATTATTTGAATTTCTGTTGGTGGAAAAACATACGAACTATTTAGCATGTATGTTATATGTGCCAAATGAAGGGTTTATTTATGATTTATTGTGGTCAAATCCGGATGACCAGTGTGGTTAGGGTATCTCCCCACCAAAATTTGGTTATAGTTTTGGCCAAGACATTTCAAAACAATTCAATCACACAAATGGACTCAATTTGGTTGCACATGCCCACCATCTAGTCATGGAAGGTTACAATTAGTACATGTATCCGATATTAACATCATTTCTTTTATAGTTAGGTTACGTAACTCCTAGATGCATTCCAACTAAACTTTTTTGACAATTTTTGGTTTAGGCTCTAACCCAACTTGCATCTTATAGGACCCTAGATTCAAGCCACACTTTTTTTTATGATGCAAGTTGTGTTGTGGCCACCCTAGTAGACATACGAGCTTTGACTAACATGGGGTGGTTATTGAATTTGTTATTGACTTGTTTCTTGGGAACATGATGAACCCATATATAAATTATGGTGTACTTTCATTTCAATTAGAGGAATAATGGAAAAAACATGAAGCTTATTGGAATAAGCAAATGCAATCATATAGGAGTTGAAATTGTAATTAGAAAGTGTATCCTTGATAAGAACTGACATCATATTAGAGGATTATCAACTTATAGCAACTCCAAATGAGCAAGTTGTGCATAATAAGTTGGATTTGACATTTGTGGTAAGTTAACATTTGTATTTGTGATGTGGGATAAACTGCATAAAATTGAACTTTAGGGAATGTTGAACATCAGGGCCATAGGTAAAGGGCTAGTGGGTTGTTAATCAAGAGGTAATAAAATGAAATTGAACTAACCATCGTAGTTGGTTAAGGAATAAAAACCTAATGGAAAAATGTTTCCTGTCATGGTGTGTTGGTGGTTGTTGGTTCAAATTTTCCAACTATATGTTGCACTAAAGATGTAATTTGATTTCTTATGAACACTTGAAAAATAGCTTACCTCTTGTTTTATGTTCATAGTTTTAGCCACATAGAGATTTCCATTCACCTTTTCACATAGAATATTGACCTCAAACCTTTAAATTGTGGAAAACTTATTTCCTAATGATTTGCATCCAAGAAGGTGCAACTTTACAATAATTTATTTGCTATCAACTCAATCAAGTTTTCATAAAAGAAATTTAAATCAAGAGGTACTGGAATGTTATTGAACAAAATCCATGGAAAAAACAACAAATGCTATTGAAATGTTTGATTCAAAGAGTCATGAATATTGGGTATAAAATTTTACAACCTTTTCAATGAAAACCAAATATAGCATTTCACATTCTTCCTTTTTTGTATTGTCCTTGTTGAACAAATTAAAAAATCAAAGATACCAAAATAAGTCCATGAAATAAGGCAATAGATGAAGCAATTTAAAACATGGTAGATTATTGTGATATGCCAAAGGAGCAATGATTTTTTGTATGGTGAAATTTTGCTATTTTGCCAATAAATTAAAAAAATCTGATAACAAATTGGAAACATATGTTTTCTAATGTAAAAAATGTTTTTTCAAGAAACATCTACCAATTATATGTTTGGAATTTTAGTTTATCTACCCAGTTATCTTTGACATCATTATATTGTTATGATTTGCGTAATTGTAATTTATGCGGTAGGAAGTTTTTAAAAAATGAAGACCACGCATGTTATTTTCAACCATTAAAAACAAGTAACCTTTAATACAAATTTGGGCTCTCTTGCTATGTAATCCATTACCAAATATATATCATAATTTTCAATTTCACAAGCCATAAATTAACCACATCCAAACACATTGGGATATGTACATTTTTGTTTTTTTATAAAAAAATTTGCATGCAAGACTATTTTTAAATTAATATATAAATTTTCATTCCATGGGAAACTCCTACAAATATTTTCTTTTCATATCATTTGAATTTTTATTCATGCAAGGCAACATATGTTGGGAAAAAAATACAATATGCATTTAAACTCTATATGATTAGTTTAAGACAATGAAACCATAATATAAATAAAATAATCTTTGAATCTTTTATTGATTACATGACATGATTCATTTCCTACCGTTTTTTGAAATAAATTCATAAAATCTTAATTTGAATGTTCCCAATTTGAATCTCAATTACGATGATTTTTTTTCCTAAAGACTATACAATCTATAATCTCATTTTTTGGCATTACATTTTTTCAGTGATTTGCTCTTTTGTCATTATTTTGGTGGTAGTCATCTTTTGCATTTCTGAAATCAAGGCATGAGCTTGTTCATATGTTAAACGGTTCCATAGTTCAATTTGTAAACAAAAAACAATCAAGATTTTGTAGCATTGGAACTTATTAAGTGATTTAAGGATCCATTTAAAAAAAGTTTTCATGTATATTTTTGTGTTAAAGATTCATTTTTATCTTGATATTCAATTTCAAGTTTCTCAAATATTAACTTGCAATGGCCAGGCAAGGATCATCTCCATGATTAAATAAAAATTCTTTTTTTTGTTTCACCCATTCATCAACATATTTTTTTGCATCTACTAAAAAATCAAATGTTGGTGGAATTGATAATTCTTTACAACATTTTAAATCCAAAGGACTTTCTTGTTTTTTTGTAGGATAATATTTTTTTGTCACTAAGTTAGATGTAGTGAGAAAATCATATTTTGCTTTCAAATTCTGAAATATTTCATAGTAATCTATTGATGTCATGATTGGAAAAATAAAATAAAAATTTTTAATTCAATTTTTTTAATTCCTTAAAATTAAAAAAAATTGTTGAATTTTTAAAAAAAAACATTTATTGAAACTCATTATAAGCCAAAACCAAAATTGTTCAATGTCATTCAAAAACCTAATGTGAGAACTTAAGAAAGATGGTCTTTATATAGTAATTATCTACCTACCTAAATTGTACTTCCCATTTTTAATAAGATATGAATAGCCATAATGAAATGTTTCTTAACATCCATGTTTCAAATCAAGATCCATATTCATTTCAATGTATTTGTTATTTTACATTTCTAGGATTCCACCTTAATTGCCACCTATTTGGCATCCATTATAAAATATTCATGCTTAAACTAGTGCTTTGCAACAACATTGATTTTTCAAAAGCCCAATAATAAAAAATAACCACAAGACAATAATAGACACATATTACAAAGGGGGAGGTGTGCAAGTTGCCAAAATTATAGGGAACCAAGTTCCCACCCACCTTTTGAGGAAACACCTAGTAAAAAAAAGCCAACCATTTTGTTGTTGTGTTAAAGAAATTGGTAAAATTTACATAAAACACTATGAATGGGATTCTAGATCTCCCCCCTTATATACTTCCTATAAAAAATCATATATATTATACGTACTCTTTAAAAGAATGGAAAGTGATAAAACCTTCATCCCAACCTCCCACTTTTAATGATTAGGTGTATGGAAAAGGATTGAGCTAAGGGACACTTATTTTGTGAATGCCTTTCTATGAGATCATTAATTGTTACCCTCGCAAAAAAAACATTAGGAAAAAAATTTCATTTTATTTGTTCTCATGACATCCACAATAAGATGGAAAAAAATTCTTAGAGCAAAAATGTTCATCAAAGCAAGCATTTTACTTTTCAACATGTCACAATATTTGGTAAGTAAAAATTTCAGCAAAGAAAGTGCTTTTCAAATACATTAGAATTTTTTTGCCAATACTAAACAAACTAACAACCTTTCCCTCCTAGGCCTCATGACATATGTATGTTTAGATTTGTGATAAACTTTTCATCTTTTTTTCATGTTGTAAGGAGGGGTAAAGCCCCAAGGTTAGGGGTTTCTAAATTGTTTATTTGGTTGATTAAAAAAAAATTGTTGATAAATTGAATGCCATGGATTGTACCCAAAAAAAAAAAACTATTTGAAAGGCTTGATAGTTAGTCTGCCACAACGTGGTAGGTATTGTGGTTGTACCTAAATAAGTTCATCGCATCTAAAAAGCCATCGTTAATCATTTGGACTTCCAGTATAGGTGGCATAATGAACAAATCATTCATATGTTTTCTTTGTAAGTTTAGGTCACTCATGTAGGATAATTGCACATGGGACCTTAAGTTCTTTTGCAAGGTACTTCTTTTGAAGTTCATTATTTATGGACCTTTTTCTTTTCTTATACAAACATATTTTTTTCAAGCTAAAATTTTGTCTTAAAATTTTTATTCTAAAGCTTGTAGATGGGTGCATGAAATGTGACTAAAGCAACAACCATAGAACAAAGAAAAGCAAAAAAAATTGAAAATTGAAAATGTTTCCGATTACCCAAAATTTTGGAAGGGTTTAAAGAGTGACCCATGTCTTATACTTAAAAACCATAATGCACTTGGTGGGTCATCTCACAAGTACAATGGGAATTACATTGGCAAGACAACAAAACTACGTCATGTTTTATGACGGGTAACCCCTTGGTAGTAGGACATTACCTTTTATGTAAATCCCTTGATGGGGATTGCCCCCACATGTAGAGAACTTACAACCCCATTAATAATCTCCCACCTATTTGCAATCCTAATTTCTATTAGATGAATGGGTGAAAATCCTTGTGTACCCATTATGAGAAAAAAAAGGTGTTTTGCAACTAGCTTTGCAACTCAATTTTTGAGTTACAAAAGACATTTGCAACTCATTGTATTTATACGCTATGAGTGTTAATGGACAAGTTGCATGAGTTGCAAAATTGCAATTCACCATATATATGGTGTAATTCATTGCAATTCAATTTCAACCTAGTCAAAACAATTCATTTTCAACTATTATGCAACTCCATTATAAATGTACCCATGATGTCATGTTGATGTCATTAATTATCATCCATCTATTAAAATATGACACATGGCATTATGATTTTTTTCATAAAATTATTATTTTTGAAATATTGGTCTCCATCGTCCATTATGATTATTAATGATGGCCCAATATTATGACACATGGCACAATTGAAAATTGCCACATGACATATTAATCATATTTTGGAAAAAAAATATTTTAATAACTAGATAGGTTGTACATAACCATAGGTAGGTAGGTTGGTAGGTTTTTAAACCTACATACCTATGTATTTACCTAGGACCTATTTACTTAAGTAGGTAAGTAGGTAGGAAAACACAAAGATTATGTGTACTAAAAAATAACCGTGAATTTATTTTTTTAAAAATTATGTTTTGTTTTTAGGTTAAGCTTTTTAGAGCTCATCCCAAAATGGCACATGTATTTTAATGTGAAAATATAATAAAACAAACCTTCTTTATATAATTTGTAACATGGGATTCAAAGACAAAACATGTGGGTTAAATCTTTTAGTTGTTCATTAGTTGTAAATTGAGTTATAATTGAGTTACAACTATAACACTTAAGTGTTCAAGGCAGTCCAAATCCAAGGGGAGGGCTCCATTGTTTTTGGCATCCCAACAAAACTTGAACCCCTACTATTTGTGCATATGGTGCAATAAAAATCGTCAAAAACATAATAGAATTGAGAAAGTTATGGCCCCTCAAAGTAAAAAAGGTTAAAAATTAAAAAACAAAATCACAATATGTTACAAAGGCCGATTCCTGAACACCCAAAAAATTCCGTGTATGTTGATTTGTTGTTATTAGAGTTCAAAAATGATTTCTAGAACTTCAAATGGCATTCTTATAACATTTTAATCGTTTAAAATGAATAACAATTAAAAAAGTTATGAGGTTTGAAAGTAGGTGTCCAAAGAGGGAAAAAAAAGGAAAAAAAAACATGTTTTGTAAGTTGGAAAACTTATTTTTCTTCATGTTATTTTTTCATTACTCATTTTCCTTTACATTTTGATGATTTTTAGAACTTAAAGTATCACTTCCATAACATTTTAAATCACTCAAAATGAAACACATATGATGAAGATATAAATAAATAATGACTATGTATCCTTATTAAGTTATAAGTAGTTGTATTATAATCATAACATAGTTGAACAATAATATTTTAGTAATGGCGCACTAATGGCCATATTAATTTTATCAATGGGAATCATAATCGATAACTAATTACAAATGTATCCCATAATGGGTGGTGGAAATGTGGACACATGGCATGATTGCATATATGTACATTGTACATTAGTTACAACATAATTGTTGTTTTAATGACATATTTATAATAATTCTAAAGTAATTGCCACATGCAATTACAATGCAACTCTTGAAAAAATCAAACATGGTTGATTACATATGTATGTACAATGTGTATAAATTATTATATTGAAGACCCATTTTCAATTCAATTACAGCTATAATACAATTAACTCATTTTTTGACGTGGTAATTTATTTATGAATATACCGTATTTTGAGGGAATAATTGCATAATAGTTGTAATACCCAAAGGATAGATGCATAATTATTATACATGAGTTGATTTTTGAGTTTTAGTTGTAGGGTAGTGTGGTTTCAATGAACGCAATTCCTCATAGTGACCACGCATGATGAAAAGGGCCTAGTCCTCACTATAATCCTTTTTTATTTTATATATTGATCCCCATAAAAAATAAAGAATCAAAAGTTGTCAAATTTTTCAAAAGGACTATATTTTAGACCATTACAATTTTAGATTCCATCATACTCATCCATAAATGTGTTTTTACATGATAAAAATGACTAGGTAAAAAAGATAGAAGAGGGTGACATTGTGACAAGATTTTGGTGCACTTTAAAGAATTTGGATTCGAATGGGGTTGGAAAAGAGTATGGAACTAAAATTTGGATGTGAGATAAATATTGTGTTAACAAAAAAATCTTTATTATTTCACATTGGGTTTCCTTTTTGTATTGTTTTCCCATTTTTATTATTACATATAACAACTTTAATAGTGCTTAGTTTGTGACATTGCAAATTAAAATTGGATAAAGAAAAATCAAAACATGTCAGTTTAGTCTATATATCAATGGTAGGTTATATAAAGTAAGGTCTCCATCCATTAGGTTATACATGCCTTTACAAAATTTTATTAAAGTATATAAGCATGTCATCTAATGTTATTGCAACTTACCTAATATCAATGTTGGTATTAAGGACCCAAGCAAATTGGTATGACCTCATATAATACTAACCTTGTCTTAGTTTTATACCAATTTTAATATCAGTTGTATACATGCCTCATACTAGTTGAACATTAGTTTCCAACCCAATATTAGGTGTAAGGATACCATGTAAGTTTTGAAAAGGACCCATTACCAGGAACAAGCTAGTATGTTCAAAAGTTGACACCAAACTGACATTGGTTCTAGCCAAACTATATAAGCCCTTACATATTTGTAAGGTCCCACCTAAGGTGTCATCATAATCTTAAAGGTTTTCAAGTTCTCGAAAAGACATATCTTTTAAACCATTTTTAATACCTCCACCCAATAGCCTTTTGGTCTATTAACCTACTAGCCTTGACATATTCATCAAGTCCAAAAAGGGATTATATAGGCCATACAATTCTAAAAATTTGTGTGGATTTGTTGAGTACATAAGAAATTTGAAAATTGTTTTTTTCCTTTTGTTTTTAGGTCTTTTTTTTGTTCACTTCTTTTAAGCATTTATGGCTATTCCACTAAATAAGTACATATAAACACATACATTGGCTTGCTTGGTTGCTTGTTCTTTTGTTTTCTTGAATTAATTTGGATGAAAATTTGTAAAATAAAATATTGTCAAACTTTTTGGGGCTCAGAAAAGCTCACATGTTACCAAGCCATTTTGTAGCACGAAATGACTCTTTCTTTCTTTGCAATGAATGACTTGTCCTTGTAATGTAACCCGACACATGTGAAACACAAATCATCATGCTTCTTCTCAACGTCATTATGAATATACTAAAATGCAATAGATAAATCTTGTATTAAATTTTTTTTTTTTTAATGTAATGAATCATTAGATATCAAAATTATTTAAAAAAGGCATGGTGTCTAAGAAAGTACCTACAAAGAAATCTTTGAAGAAATCAAATGAGAAATCTTAAATTTTTTTGTTATTATCAGTGATTGATTTGAATTTTGTTTATTACATGAAAATTTAAAAGTTAAAACTATATGGAATGTGATGAACAAACTATTTGATTTAAATGCAATTTCAAATAAAAACTAATAATTTTATATGCATTTATGGGCGGTGTTGTTGTGGTGCTTAGTTTATCAAATTAGAAGTGTGTTGTTGCATATTAAACCATTCATTTTGAATATGGATGTAGGATGATAATTTAAAAGAAATCAAACTTGTGTAATATGTGAAAACAATATCATTGTATGACCATTTGATGAAAATCAATTTAATTTTATATGACGCAATTTTTAAAAAAAAAGTATTATGCTTTTTTAATTATGAATCATAACATGTTTTGACAAATATTGTTATCCCTCGTTTTATTCATTCCATTGCATAGGAGCAAAATGCGGATACCATAATTCATGAAAGGTGAACAAATGACACTCATTGCCAAACATGCAACAATTAACATATTAAATTTATTGTTATGAAAATAAATAAATAATTCAACATGCATATAATCAAATCAAATTTGGTAACTTAACATTAATCATATGATGATGATGATTATATATATATATAACATCTAGCATATAATGATGTTTCCTATCTAGATTTGGTGATCATTCAACTTACATAAATGTACTAAAATTTGAAGATATTCATCATAAAATTCTTACAAATGGGGTAAAAACAATTATCAACACCCATAAAAACACAAACTAATACAAAATCATGCATATGAAACATCCATATATAAGAATGTTTAATGTTTAACATCCAATTAAAGTTTGTATATCCTTTTATTTTATTGTTTGTTATGTTTTAATCTCAATAAATCACACTGATCTAAAATGTTTAATTTTGGGACTATTTTGTGACATGGTGTGTAATGATTTGTAAATGAGTTTTGCATTATATCCCATGATTGTAGCGCAATAAAGTTTGGATGAGATGTTTCTCAATATATATTTTTACATTGTTTTTTTTAATTAAAAAATCACACATTTTAATTTTGCACATTTTAGATTCAATGACAAAAAAAAAATGTTTATAAAATAACATGTATTGCAACAACAAAAATCTACATCGGTCAAACAATCCATCCAAAACTTAGATTTCAACATCACAAAAAAAGACCTCCATTGCCAAATACATCCCTTTTGAATCATTCTTTATTTTTTATACTGTTTATAGTAATTTTAACAAACATGATTGTGATACAAAAGAGGTTGAAATGATTCAAAATTTCAATACAACTTGAAAACATGGATACAATATCATGATTGGCTATCCTACATTAGATCATAAATATAGATTGTTTAAAGCTAAACAATTAATATGAACATTACATGTTAGGTATAAAAGAAGAAAAATTTGAAAAGTAATATCATATTAACATTCATTAATTATGCGTATTTATTAATTTGTGAAATTTTTCATCATAATATAATAAATTTGTTTTATCTCGTGTATATTGTAGTTTTAAAAATAATAATTTGAAAAAAATCCTCATGAATGCAATTGTGAAATCAAAGAAAAATCATTCAAATTTGAAAATGTAAAATATAATGAATTTGTTATGTGTAGACAAGATGATTTCTTTAGCTGTAAAATGTTATGTAATGAATGGTATATATGCATTACAATTGTATACATATTATGAATGTTGAATATCAAATATTGTGTTAAATTCTATAATTTCAGTGTTTTTTTCTTATAAATTTTGTAATTAAGTTTAACGAAGCTTTACTTATCATATTTCATATACCTTGTAAATACTATAAACAATTTTTTGGTATGTTAACAAAAACAATCGTACATGCAGTCATGAAATCAATCAAGGATAATTCGATTTACAATTTTAAAATATAAAAATTATGTTTAAACAAAAATAATATTTTATTATTGATGTTGATAATGTATTTTATTTTTATTTTCGAATTATATGCAATATAAGGTCCAATCATGAGCAATTTACATCAAATTTGATTTATTCATCTAATACATTAATGTTTTATAATAATAATAAATGAAATGACTATACATATAATCGTATATGTGTTTAAGTAAATGTTAATTGTGGAAGATTTTAATGATGAATGTCGAAATTTGATGTGCATGCCTTATGGTCGTTCATGGAAAAATGCAAAATATCTTTAGAATACATTTGACAATCAATTTTCAACCATTTTCACAAATATGAGACATTGTGTTGTTTGTGGTTACACTTGACTTGATCATCATCATTATCATTTCATAATTACAAAAAAAAATTGTTCATAAATATCATGCATCCTAGGATGTACATTGTATGGGATTGTAAATTATTCTATGGTCAAATACACCATGAATGCATCAAAAATTGATATGTTTGTTTGTACCAAATGTTTCAAAACGAATTCAACAAATAATCAAAATCCATATTTAGTTATGCAACCAAAAGAATATTTTTTAATTTGTTAATATTACATCTTTTAAAAGTGGGAGTCCTGAAATTGCGCCGGTTTGGATTCTCGCGAATTTGGAACCCCATAACTTTGCGAACAGACCTTGGATCAAGATGCGGTCTCAAGCAAAGTTGTAGCTTTCATCAAGTGTTTTCCAACGGTATGCCGAACGCCCTTTGTAGCTAAGTAAATTGAGTCAATTCTCGACTTTTTCTGGTCATAACATGTGTTTCAAATGTCCAAATGAATAATGCAAGCCCATTTTAGACATCTACATTCCAAGAGCTTTCCAATCATATAAAGAACGCCATAAGCTATTGAGTTTTGACCCTTGAAATCGCTCTTTGAAGTTTCGGGAATTCTCCAGGACTCCATCTCCCAAAGTGGGAGTTGTCTTGGAAGTGTGAGGGTTCACTCCCTCATACTCTTTCACACTTTCTTACACTCCCGAGAATGTGTGATGTGACTCCCGGGCTTCTTCTTGGCCCGCACCCTTACGACTTCTTTGCCTTGACTCCCGAGCTCCCACTTGGCCCACACCCTTGCAAGCCCTTTGCTTTGGTCGCGAGCCCAAGGCTAGGGTTGTGACATTATTGAACACGTTGTAAAATACAAAATACCTGAAAAAATGGTTGGTTCACCAAAATGGCATTGTGCCCAACTTTCTAATATGATGGCAATGGTGGATACATATGGTCTTCCTCATTTATTTATCACACTTTCTTCAAATGAAACATCAGAGTTCAAATGGAGTGACATTTCCAACATGGAGACATTTTAGAAAGATCTTGGTGAAGAATTTACTTGGAAAAATTGCCTAGTTAAGTGTGCACACTTATTTCACACAATTGTACGTACATTCATGACAAAATACATAAATTGTGAGAATGGAATCTTAAGAAGTGTTGAACATCACATGTGTCAATATGATGTTCAACATAAATTATCCTTACATGCACATATCGTATTGTGGTATCACAAATGAAATTTTAACCTTTGCTCTTGCCATTTCTGATGAGACCCTAAAATCTTTTATAGAGCTTGTAGATCTGGTTGAAAACATACTTTTCAAACTAATGCACAAGAAACAACAAAAAAAAAGTTATAAATCTAGACATAGTTACAAATATGGTTTTCCATATGCTATAAACAAAGAAATAATGGCTAAATTAAATTATTATATTAATAGATGGGAATATTTTGACTTGGATACTGTGATATAAATGTAATACCATACCATGCAATGATATTACTAATATGGGGTGCACATATTAATCTGCAACAAATCACCTTCTCATACTGGTCATAATACTTATTAAAATATGCAATAAAAATGGAACCCAACGACCCTCTAAATTTAGACATTAAAAATGCAAAGAGGTTTGGGTTTGACAAATTGAATGTTATATAATTGCAATTAATATTAGCAACAATATTTGCAAAACTTGTAACTTCAATAGAGGCGGCAATCACATGCCTAGGTATTCCAGTTATTCAAAAAAATGAAGTTATGATATATATTGATTCAAAATTGCCCAAATTTTGGACAAAATTTGCCTGAATTTTGAACAAATTTTGTTTCATGGTCAATTTTTTTTGGGTATACACCTAATTGATGTGTATAAACATCAATTGGCATTGCATGAATCCATTACATTAAAAATTTACTATAAACAATTTGAGATTTTGAGGAAAAGGCATGCTAGTTCCCAATACTACATTTGTATTGATAATATTGGCAACTTTGTACATCATAATAAAAATATTGTGTGTTTTATAGATTACAATCCCATTGTTGGTACAAAATACTTATTTTATAAAATATTCCTTCAACATGTTTATTTTAGGAATGAAGAAGATCTTTGAATGCCAAATAATAAACGTCAATAATACATATTTGAATGTAAATATCGAGGATATCTTGACAATATTGAGTCATTGCAAGGGTTACATTATAGAATATTATAAGCGAAATTTATTAGATGAACTAAAACAACAACATTTCATCAACAAAATTCTTGAAAAACCATCCATACTTAGATGTAGATTGCATTGGAGATACAATATGCCATGAACAACTTGTTTTCAAAGATGTAGAAAACTTATTCAATGTTGATTGTTTTGCACATGATTTTCATGATTTCATGCAAGATGCAAATATTACATATGACCAACAATAAATATTTTAACATTTGACATCTTAAATGTCGGGTATTTATTTTTTGGAAGGAACACCTAAAAGTGAAAAAACATTTTTTACAAAACTATTTAACCAAACACCTTCAAACATTAGGAAATTTATTTTTTCTAGTAGCAACAACTGGTGCCACAACTTCTAGACTTTCTTGTAAAATAGGCACTATTCACAAATATTTTAGAATTCCCATATGGGGATATTTGTATGCTTTACAACAACCCAATGCAACATTGCAAAAAATTCAAAAATTTGACATCATTATCATTGATGAGATGTCTTTACTTAGAAACACATTGTTGAATTCAGTATACATGTGCATAAAATAAGTGTCATTTGGAATTGATGATCCATTTGTTTCAAAAGTTTTGTTGGTTATTGGAGATATGGCACAATTACCACCAATATGTAATCATTTTGTTGAAAGTTCTAATAATGTTTGCAATAAGTCATATTCAAAAATCTCCATTTTGGGAGATCTAACACTCATTTCACATTGACAACATTAATTCAACATGCTAAAAATCCTAAATATTTGGAATTTCTAAATATAATTCAAACTAAAAATCCTTCAAAAATTGAAATTGAACATTATTTAGCACCATGCATAATTCCAAATGATCTAATTTTACTAACTTTGGATGAGCAAACCATGGTTTTATGTTCACACAAAATTGACATGAAAAAATATAACAACATAATGATCACAAAGTTCTTTTATAATTCAATCATATATTAAGTAGATATTCATTCCAATGCATTTGAAGTTGAAGAACTTGATACATGGGTCAACAATCCACATTTTAATCTTTTGAAAAAAATTGCCATCAATGCTAAGGTTATGTTAACAGAAAACATAATATTGATAAAGGTATGGTTAATGGTGCTTTAGCTATTATGGTAAACATTGGATTTGATATTCATCACAAAGTGGATGCTATTACAATTATGTTAAACCATTCTAGATTGCAATTAAAAGTGAAAATATGCACTATTATATTCAACTACACTTCAAAAGAAGGTAGATTTTATAAGTCAACTTTTCCACTCGCATTGGCATATGTCATGATAGGCCATAAATCCCAATAAACCACTATTTCATCCAAAGTATTAGTTGATATATAAAATGCATTTGCACTTGGATTGACATACATCATGTTATCTAGAGTGACTAAATGAAAATATTTAACAATAGCTCAACAATTGCATGTTGATGATTTTTTACTAGTTAGATATACATCCAAATAAAACATGAAAAAGGTAAATTTCTTCTTAATCCATCCACAAGTCATTTTTTACAATTGAATGCAAGTAAGAGAATGTATTTAAACATAACTCTCAAAAAGGGGGATGTGCCATTCATTATGTTGGATATTGTTGCAATTTTCATCTAATGAATTCATTTGTATTGACTGATTAACTTTGTTGTTGTTGTTATTGATTTGTGCAGCCGCATTGAGGTTGATTTATCTTCTTACATTTGATTCATGTTCATCAATAAAAAATTTCCTGTAAGTACAATATATTGAGGATGCTACTTGACCGTTTCTTTCCTTAAGGGCAACTCCATTGAAAAGACAACACATGCCAGTTTGGCTCATTAAAATGGTTTTGGACCTACAACTTTACACAATTTGCTTAGGCTAATGAAAGGCACAATAAAGCATAACACATATTGATTGGTTGGATAGTTTGATTGGTCCAAGTGGGTTGCTATTACCAGTGGAGATGTTCTAAGATATGAACACTGGAAGAAATTTGCATGATGCAAGTGCATGATCCATCTATTTGGGTGCTTATTTTTAGCTTGATTTTTAATTGCCTCCTTGCTTATGTATGTGTGGAGGTTCATGATTTTGCTGAAAATAATGATTTTGTATTGTTGGTAGTAATACCAGCAGCCTCATGTTGAGATGTTTCGGCTTCTAGAGCATTGAAGTTGACTCAAGACCTAGATCCTGATGGTAAGTCAATTTTTTTGCACTTTGCATGTTTTGGGTGGGTAAAGCAAAGTTTCTCTTGTGTTACTAGGATATAAAAGTCCCACAAATGGGACAAGGATCTAGTCTTCATCCAGAGCAGAATGCATCATTTTTGAGTTGTTTCTTTTGGCAAATTAATGCATCATAATCATAAAGCCTTCCTGCTAAACACGATGAACAATAAAATTTGATATGGGATTTCTACTGGAACAAGGACAATACTTGTGATAAGTAAAGTGGATCAAGTAGCAAATGATCTTCTGTGCAAGCTCTTCAATTAGGGCAAGGTCCATCTGTTACGTTGGACATTCCTTGGGTTGCATTGATTGGCCAATCTGTCTCCATTGTTGCAGCTCATTCTGGTTCTATTAGAATTGAGGATTCTTTAGAAACAGCTTGGAGGACAAAGATGGACTCTTTGAAAACTATTTAGAATGGGTGTCTCTGTCAAAGCTTGGAGGGATAGTTCTTGTTGAAACTCTTGAGCAGCATATGCAAACTTGAAGCTTAAAGGACATCTTCCAATTGTCCTCTCTATGTATGTCATGTCCTGACTTTTCTACAATTTTGAGATATATGGAAGAGATGTGAAAGAAGAAGTACTTCGAGCAACAAAATCTTTTCAAAATGCATATGCAAGTTGTAGTGTCAACTACAACCTAGTGGGTTTGTTATTTTGGCAGACTGAAGGAAAGATAAAATTGAAATGTCCACCTACTTCACAAAATTGAAAAAAGAAAAAGTACTACCACGATTGAATAGTTGACAAAAAAAAACATGCATATGGACTACCTTAATATCATGGTGTGTCAAGATAAACTCTCCACGTGATGGGTCTAGAGTGACTCCCATGAATATCCTCAATTGCATGGAAATGACTTGTGGTCAATGGGGTGACAAATCTAGTTTTTAAAGGATATTCTGTGATGTTGCAAAGGTGGCGACCATCCAAAAACTAGTTTAGCCAATTCTGGCTACATGCCAGATATGAAAGTAGAAAAAAGCCCGGGATCCTTCAATATTCTTGGCTACCTACTGGAACTTATTGTAGAAATCTGGTGATTTGAATTTTTTTCTTTTCGAAATTTGGCGAATTTGGACCATTTTTCTCATGAAAAATCCTTTGTATTGGTCGAAATCACATTTTTAAGGTCGAAATTTTGCGAGAATTCGCCAATAAATATAACACTGGAGCCCGGGATATGAAGCCCCGAAGGGGCAGGAGTTAATGGGCAGGGCAGGGCAGGGCAGGCTCGGAGAGATATATATATCGATTGCCCTGCCCGGAGCTAGTCTAGTCCCCCAAGTGGAATGGGAAAGTTCCGGCCCACGGTCAGGTCATGGCTTGCAGAACGCCTCTTGCATGTGTGTTCGTGATTGTGAAGAAATCAGCTGCGGCACACACTCTAGTAATAATTTCACTATTGTTGCAGCGATGCTGTTGTGGCGTCGTCGTCGTCGTTGTTGTGATTGTTGTTGTCTGATGGTGTTGGTGTGGAGGTGCTAATATGGGAGCAAGAAGCTAGGGTTGTGGAGGGAGGGCTGTTGAATTGGATGAGAGTGCGCACTGCTGTTGTGTGGCCTCATTGCTTCATGATTCGTTTTTGTGCTGCTTCAAGGGTTTGGCATGCTTCTTTTTCAGCTTCTTTAGTTTGCTGGCCACACGTAGCAGTGGAATCGACAATTGCGTGCGTGGAGTGTTTGCAGAGGAAGTTTTGCCCTGGTCAGATTATTGTGGTATGGGTGATCCGGCAAGCTGGCCTCAGCCCAGCGGCCTCACGCCTGACGGCTCCTCTGCCTTCGCCGCCGCCTTCGCATCTGCACGCCAAGACGACGCCTGGTGGGCGCAGGCCGAGCTCCGGACTTCACAACTCATTGCCTGCATCCAGCCCACGCGCGCCTCGGAGGAGAGGAGGCAAGCCGTTGCCGACTACGTGCAGCGTCTCATCCACCAATGCTTCAAGTGCCAGGTGCAATTTTTTTCTCGTTTCGGATCGCTTTCTGGGATAGGTTCATGGAATGTGTTGGCAATGCGCCTTTCGGTCGAAGGCTGAGAACGCGTCCTTTCTGCAGGTAGTCACATTTGGGTCGGTGCCGTTGAAGACCTACTTGCCTGACGGGGATATCGACCTGACAGCTCTTAGCCAGCATGGTGAATTGAAGGAAACGTGGGCAGAGGATGTGCACAGCGCACTTCGCAAAGCAGAGAAGGATTCCAAGGCTGAGTTCCGCGTCAAGGAAGTGCAGTACATCCATGCAGAGGTCAGCATGGGATATACTCTGGTGGTGTTTACATTATTGCCAGTCATCCACCAGCCTGATTGTCTTTCTCTGTTTTTGTTTTGCATGATGCGCAGGTCAAAATCATTAAGTGCCTGGTGGAGAATATTGTGGTTGACATTTCTTTCAATCAGACTGGCGGACTGTGCACTCTCTGTTTCCTTGAGGAGGTTTGCTCACTCCAACACCAAAGAACTGGCAGCTAAAATAGCACAGAAAATTGTGCTCTGACCTATTGTTTTAGTGACACCCATGTGACAAGGTCATACAGTCCATTGGTGGAAAGTTTGATGAAATGGAACTTAATACTGCCCAACATAGCACTGCATGAAATGTCAATGATTTTTGGCCTCACATATAATGGTGTTGAGAGATCCACTAGATTCTGGGGTCAGGAGAGCTCTTCAAATATTTCTGGACCTTGAATTCTAAGACCTGTTCTGAAAACCTTGGACCTTGTAACAATAATTATTGCAAGTAACAATGATTATCACAATGACTGGGGCTGATTTGGATGCAGGTGGATCGGTGTATAAACCGGAACCATCTTTTCAAGCGTAGTGTTATACTGGTTAAAGCCTGGTGCTATTATGAGAGCCGCATACTTGGAGCACACCATGCCCTCATTTCCACCTATGCCCTTGAGACCTTGGTCCTCTATGTCTTCCATGTCTTTCATTCCTCCTTACGAGGCCCGCTGGAGGTAAGCCATTACTCTGAACCTTCTTTTTGCAGTTCCCCATTATACTCCTGTCTTACATCCATTATTTTGTGCTGTCATTCCGAATCTCTGGTTTGTTCAATGTATGGCTAGGGAGTTCGTTGTGGATGTACTTGCTGATTGCTGGGTTTCAATCATGTATAGTATACATTTATGATTGTTTTTGTGTGTGTGGAAGTAATATTGATTGTTGCACACATCCATTCTGGACCCTGAACTACTGGTTGTGTAACTTGACATTTGATGAGAGGAGCACTGTTTAGTGCCCACTGGTGGGTTCATCTAGAGCCTGTACTGTTAGAGTATATGGAAGGAGAAATTGCTCACAATTTCTATCACCTGATGAGCCCTCATGTTTAGGGTTTGCACAGGTAATATAGGTATGTTGAATTGGTCATTTGGGGTGGTTTAGGGCTTAAGGTCTTTTTAATTCCACTGAGTGGAGCATGTCCTTTATAACTACATACTGGTGTCCTTTGTGGTTGTTGTCCAGGTTCTTTACACCTTTTTGGAGTATTTCAGCAATTTTGATTGGGACAAGTACTGTGTCAGCCTGTGGGGTCCCGTGCCCCTGTCCTCCCTTCCTGGGGTGGCTGCTGGTAAACAGCACATCTCTTGTCAATATGACAGTGTTTGTTAATGAGATTTTAAAAAATGTTTGCCTGAGCTATCTTTGAAGACAATTGAGGTTGGCTAATTGTAGTCTGGACTTGTTTTGCAGCTGATGGGGCTGAACCACCTCGAAAGAATGAAGGAGCTCTTTTGCTTACCAAAGCCTTCCTTGACACTTGCAGTGAAACATACTCTGTGGTTCCAACCACCTCAGACAACCAGACACGTACTTTCAACGTGAAATTTCTGAATGTGCTTGACCCATTACGCGAAAGTAATAATCTAGGGCGCAGTGTTAGCAAGGGTGGGTCTATTTATAAACCAACCTGCATTGAAAACATGCTTTCCTGGGATCAATTTCTTACCTCATATGTACGAATCCCACTTTCCCCATACTTTGACTTTATAAACCAATCTGCCTTGAAAAGCTTGTGTTTCTGGGATCAATTTCTTACCTCATATGTACATATCGCAGTTTCCCTATACTTCGGACTTGCCTGTAGTCTTGATCACAGCAAACCCTTGTTTACCCAAGGCATCAGATCCAGATACAGAATGTGAACCTTTGATTCTATGAGCTGAAGCTTTGTGAACCATTTCACCCTTATGCACACTAGCATCCCACTAACTAAAATATCAATAGGTATGAATGACTTGTACAGTCCTGCATGCTGAATTTTGCAGAGTCTTTGGTGCTAAGCTAGGCAGCCCTATATCTTTCAAGATTCTAACTAATTAAGCACTTTCAAATTTTCCTCTAAATCTTGTACACCTTCACAAGCTATCTATTCCTGCAGCTTTAGTTCTCTCTGTTTTCTTTCATCTGCCTAATTTGCAGAAATATGAGGAAATAGTGTAACTGTGTTTTCATGACTGGGTTAGAGTAATATTGTAGTGGTATGCAGGTATGGTACACCTTTTATGTAATGTAGTCACATAGTTGGGTACTTTTTTGTCTTTTTTCTACCCATGAGGTGTAAGGATTAGTGTGCTGCATACTTTTCAGGGAATTTTTACAGAATACGCAGTGCATTTGGGTATGGAGCTCGCAAATTGGCAGGAGTTCTAAAATGCTCCAAGGACAACATCAATGCTGAAGTGGAACGGTTTTTCTCCTCTACATTGGAGCGTAGTTGCAGTGGTGGGCGTCTGGATGCTGCTGAACCTCTGAGTCATAAAGAGAGGACTTTGGTGGGGATTGAGAAAGAGAATGGAGGAAAGAACTTGAACTCTCACACACCAGAGATCTATAATGCTGGTCCTGAAAGACTCCAGTTACAATATGGAGGGTGGCCTGGACTTGTTGTATCAAGGCCTCGAGATGCACTTGACCCAGCACAACTGGCAGGCAATGTGGATGGTAGAGGTAGCTTCAGGAACTCTGGAAACCTGCAAAAGGCTGTAGACACCAGTTTTGGAAGCCAGCAAGGGAAATGGCAGAGTTTGGAACCTGGACCTAGAAGAACTTCCTCAGCTGGAAAGTTGACTGCTGCATTGTCTGAGACACACCCAAGGCAGGTTGATGGAATGCTAGAATTCATGAATGCTGAGGCAGCGGAGAAAACAAGGGTTCTGAACAGAGGTCCCAATACAGGGAATGTGAATGCTTTAGTCACTGAGAGCCCTATTGACCACAATCATGGTTTTCCAGATGTCAGTCAGCTCATGTCAAGTAGGAAGGACATGGGTGGTTCTTATTTCCAGCAGAAGGAGTCAAACCATGACTCCATGCTCCATATCTCCTCTATGGAGGACCTTGCTTTGAAGAATTTTTTGATGTCAACTCAAAGACAGGGTGATACTGGTGCAAGCTCAAACGCCACAAACTATTACATTATGGGAATGCCAGGATCTTCAGCAGAAGCTGCAGCTGTATCTAGCCAAGAGAACTTGCACCATGCAACTAGTCATTCAGGGGATCACTATGTTGGTTTGTCATCTGTGAGGAAGGCAAGTCCTCCAACAGTGGCAGAAGGAGGTAATTGGATTGGGGAGCAAACAACCGTGGAGATGATGGGCGCTGTTGATTCTGGTCATCATCATGTTAGCCATGAGCGTGTCAGTCAAAGTGTACTTTGGCCACCTCCATTCATCCAGGTGCCATCACAATTCATTCATGCAGGTCATACACAAGTAGCTTTATTGTCTGTGTCATCTGCAATGTCACTTCCAGCAACTTCACTGTGTCTGGGTGTACAGGCAGCTCAGTCCAATTTGTCTCTAGGGCACTCTAGTGTTCTGGGAACAAACTGATTTCTTGCTATGCCAAAACCTTCAGGCCCTCTACCTCCCCCTTTGCCACCTTCTCCCCTATGTTAATCTTAGCTTTGCAATTGCTCAGCTAGTGGATAGTTCATGCACAATGGGCATGCACTCAGGATCCTTTCCAATCCTCCATGGCAACAAGAAGGTTTTGGATAAGCAGCACCAAGATAATTGGCAATGATCTTTGCAGGTGAGGCTACATCTGAATGTGGGAAAGTGTGTTTTCTGTTCATATGTTTCCATTTCCTTACATCTGAACCATGTGGACAGGAACAATTTCACCTACATCAGAGGCCTGCAGTCACCATGAGTGACTCAAATGGGCCAACAGGATATTCTTTACCACCTGTGCAAATTCCAGAGCGACCATACTCTTTGGTGGCACCTCTGGTGGTAACCTCTCCTCTTCCTCTTCACCTTCCTTCACCAGCATCGATGTTGCGGCAGACTGGGTCAAGGGAACTCAAACCCCCACCAATCACTAGCAAGCATCCTGCTGAGGTAGGGAGTGAACAGGATGTAACTGTTCGCTCATTGCAAGATGAAGCCAGTCAAATAGAGAAATTGGGGTATGAAGGGGTAACAAACCTGGTTCCTTCTGCTCTCTCTTATCCCCACTGTAATCACTTGTCATCAGGGGGCTCTGGCACACCTTTGCATGTTCTCTGTCTTTGTCCTCCTTACCAAGCCATTGATGGTGCAGGGTTATCTCTTTCTACATCTGTCAGTCTGCAGCTTTCTTCTCTTTCCTCCATTCCAGTCAGTCCTTCAAATTCCTTCAGTCCATCTGTCTCCAAGGTTGCTTCCATGGGGTTCAGTCCATCCTCTCACCCCTGGTCCTTGGAGAATGTTGCAGTGCCTTCACCTGAGTCCCTTGCTGCAGGCACTCCACACCCATACCTTACAATGTATAATACTTTTCCAAGCCTTTACTTCGTCCCTCCAATCCTGGATGGAGGGGTTAGGGTTGACTTTACAAATGGTCTGCATGTGGATGGTGCTTTGGAGGGTCTTGATGGGCCAGAAACACCGGCAGCTGATGATTTGTGGATGAGGTTAAATTCACAGGTATTCTGTTCAGTATTTCTGGTCCTGCTAAGTTAATATAGTCTCAGATACAGTGCTGGCCTATGTTATTTGATGCTATGTAGGCCAAGCCATCAATATCTGATAATCAATGCTACTGTTCCGCACCAGGTTGTCTTCAGACATGACTACCATGACAGCCATCTGCATTGGTGTTCAGCAGTTTTCCTAAAGAGGCTAGATTCCAGGACCGTGTTGGTACTGGCTATCTCAAATATGGCAAATTCTGTGACTAGTAATCTAAAGTCATTCTCATCAACTTTTTCTTCTAATTTAATAGATCTACGTTGTGCAGATTGGCCTTGGAGTTGGGGAAAGGCTTAAGTCTGCAGGCATCCCAATAAGCACGAGCTATGGAAAGGATGGACTGAATGAAGAAATAGGTAGGGAGGGTGCTAATCATAGTGACTGGACATCAGACATCCTGAGGGGGGATTTTGAACATTATCTTCGGAATCTTGATTATGGTCGTTGGTGTCAAAACCCCCAAACGCCAGAGCCAATGCTTCTGCCAGCACAAATGCTCCAACAATCATCAGCCAACGTCCTACAAGTGCATCAGCATTTACAGGAAGCTTCTCAAAAGCTTAATGTAAACATAACACATCCGCATGTGCTTGGTTCAGGCCCTGCAGTATTACTGCCATCTGCAGGCTGGGAGGGGATGGGTAGTTATCAACGCCACAATTTTACAGGTTATGGTAGTGAAGAGTCATCCTCAAAGTTGGGGGGGAGCACAAGCACATATTTATCCAACCATGTCAGTATGTCAGCCTATTCTAACTGTCCAGCTGTAATGTGGTTTTTGTTTATGGTTTTAATCCTTTAAATTTACAATTCATTGCATATGCATTTTGTAAGTTGTCACTTAGGACCAGATGCAGCCTGCAGTTTTGTAATCACTTCTAACTTCTTGGTCATGGAGTTCCAGATTTTTTTTCCTGGAAACATTCTCAGACAGAGTATGCACACATTTAAGGATGGTTTGCATTCATGATGTTGTCTTTTGTATTTTAGACACCACCCTATTGACTCTTAAGACCCTGTAGATCCATAGAATTATTTGTACCTCAAATGACTAGTTTTTTCATTCTTCTGAAGAACTAGCATTTTTTTGTAGTCTATTACTACAATTTAGAGGATTACTTAACTATTTTTTGGAGTTTCAACATATATAATGTTCAAAGTATACAGGGAGCTTTTTAAGTTCACTTTGTTCTGAAAGTCATTTGATTCTAATACTTTAAGAGTCTGTTCTCTTTCCTCTTCTTCTTTTGTTCTTTTCTGGTGTGTTGTCCCCTTTTCTTCTTTGTGCTCTCTTCTCTTCTTTTCTTTCCCACATTTCCATTGCCGTTATGTTTGTGAGCTGACTAGCATCATGGCCGAGTCTTCCTCCAAAGTTGTGATGGAAACCCTGTACATTCATTAATGTTTGACATTGCCCTACACCTGCTGCCAGGAATGGTAAAATTGGTGGGGATGTTCACATTGTATTTAGTCACTGTGGTACATCTATACATGTTCCTGTTGGTACTGAGCATGTGAGAGACCATAGCGAGTATTCAGACTGAAGTCTTCTCCTGTTCTGATTTATTTCCTAGTTTCTTTCTCTTCTCTTCCTTGCATGGTTGCAGTTATGGTCTCTTGTTTATTGGTCTGGAACTCACTAACCTTCGTAGCAGGTCAGCTCACAATTCAGGTTGCTAAGTTGTAGGAATGGAGAGTTCTCTGGAGAGATTGGAATATGTTTTGAAGACTCAGTTGTGCTCACAGTTTGTAAGCCATTTCTCATGTGTCGAATTCTTAGCTGTAGGCTTCAGCTTGCACATTACTAGAGGAAAATGTGTCCTTACTCCAAACTGAGATGTGAAAGTGGCAGCTATAGACAACAAGGTTGCTCACATCAAGTTGGTTGGATGTATGTGTCACAGAGGCAGAGCTATCACCATGACAGGCAGGCACCTAGCATTGGAAGGGGAGGCAATCAGCATGGCACTTACAGGCAATATGACCCTTATGGCAGGGTTGTTGAGGGCAACAGCTCTTTCATTCAGGGTTTTGAGAAAAACTGCAGCATTCCAGGGATTGACTGTAATGAAGTGTATCAAATGTCTGCACCATGGTATCATGTGGGGCCTGTGCAGGAAGACAAGGCTGAACCACAGGCTCAAAACTCGAATGCTGGCATGAGCACCCTCCTAGATACACAGAGCTTTGAGACCGAAAGAGTACTGGACAAAACTGGATTGCAACAGCATGTAGCAGAGAGAAGAGATTTCCTGCTAGGGCCATCTACATCACTTACTCCTGTGTCCGTTCCAATTCTGCCTGTTCCAACTGGGGGGGTTCCAGGTGGAAGGTGGCCTTTGCCGCATCATAAGAACAGCTATTGGAATCCAACAGGCTTGGTTACACCAGGACCTCATGCTCCTCAAGCCTACCCTCATGACAGTGGTGTAGTTCACTCGACTGATTCTTTGGAATTTGGCTCATTTGGACCAGTCCTATTTGGTGATATGCGGATTTCCAGTACACAATTGCAACTCACTCAAGCATATATCTCTGGCACTCCAGGAACTTCAGGGTTGACTTATTCTTCAGGTGACAGAGCACAACTATCATCATCTCCAAAACAAAGGTAATTTGCTTGTCCTGTTTCCATCATGAGATGGTAAGTTAATCTGTTTCCACTTGCAGTAATGCTCATCCTACTGACATTAATGCTTTTAGGTCACTGTCATTATCTGACTAGCTTCTCACTAGTTTCAGACAAATTGTCATCTATTGCTTTTGCTCTTTGGGAAGTGTTGCCTGAGGTTTTATACACCCTTAAATGTTACAGTGTGGTCAGACTAAGGTTGCAACAGACAATGGATGCCTGAAATTGTGTTGATGTGCCATCTGCCTTCAGTCACTCTTCCTTGTGAAGAATACACTAACCCACATGGCAAGATACATTGTTGGTGTATGACTTGTGGGTGCAAGATGAGGATGGTGGCTTTGGATTATTGGCTGAGATGCAAACTCTCGCAAGTATCTTGAATGAATTGTCAATGGGCAACTCCAGACTTCATGTCTTATACATGTGAGTGAGTCAATCCCGAAGTTGGAATCTGCTTGCATTCTATAGATACAATTTGGTATAAATACACATACTGAACTTGAGAACCTAGCTTATATTACAATTATATTTTTTAGGATGAAGCTGTCCCTTTTGCAACACAAACATTGATTTGTGACAAAAGATTGTGGCCCCATACCAAAAGTATCAGGATGTGAAACAAAGCTCTAGCAAACTATCATAAGTCTTCCCCAATTGATTATTGAGCAAATTGCCATATAGCTTGTAGGTCCTTGGAGAAAGTAAAGTGTTCTAGTTTCGGTCCCCAGACAAAGCTTTACAAATGTTGACAATTTGCTCACCAAAGTATCTGGTAATAGTGCAGTTAGTTAAAAGTAGCTCACCCTGGCATATCAAAGTTCTGTGAATGGCAGGTATTGCAGCAGGTGATGATATGAATGAAGAGTGTTCCCTGTTTTTCTGTCTCCATGAACAGCAGGTTTGAACTGTGAAGTAGTGCCATAATGTAGTTTCATGATTATTGCTCTCTTGATACTCTAGGGTCTGTGGAACTCTAATATCTGCAAGTCTATTGATGTTTGGCACAAGTGGCAACTGATGGTCCAGCCATGTTGTACCATGTGTACATGTAGAATGGTCAATAATTGCCTTCTGACGTAATGTGACCTTCCACCTTGTTTTTGGCAAGCTTTCTGGTTTTCTAGCAAATTGTAAGGCTTTTCTTCCTTTCAACTGTGCACAGATGGAATGGCAAATTTCTCATTAAAGATGTCATTCATCACGAAAATACCAATCTGAATTGAATTACAGTATATTTTGCTATAATAAGGTAAATACATGATGAGCATTGGAATCAATGGCTGCTCTGTTTTATGTCTGCAAGGGTTGGCGAGGTATATCTGGGCATTCAGTTGTACTGAGAATTGAAAACACTGGAGTTTGTATGGGACTATTATGGATCCTTTTAGTAGTGATGCTTACCATTGTCGTCGTTTTGTGGCCTTTGTCCAGACCACTCTTGAACAAGGGACTAGTGTGGAATGTCTCCACTGGTTGGGTGAAGTATTTACTGGGAATGTCGTATGGAGACAGACATCACCATGGTTACACTCTGGATCAGAAGTGATTTGTTGCAATTTGAGATTCTGCATGGCTGTGTAACTTGACTACGTAGAAAGTGATGACTATGAAGGACAAAAAGGATATAGCTGGGCTTTCTTCCAGGTTGACAGAAGGTAGAAGACTTTGAAAAACAGTTTATGTACATATCTTGAGGCCTGGCTATACTTGCATCCTTGCAAGTTGACAGAGTTGACAGAAGGTGGACGGAGTTAGTCCCAAAGGAGACATCTACAGGGACAATATTTGTCCAGATATACATAATGATGCAAAACAATTGATGAGGACATGGGTCAACATGACACAAAAGTGCAGACAATGGAAGGATATCTGCTTTGTAAGGAGTATAATTTTTTATGGCCAGAGATGTGGAAGAAACAATTAGAGGTAGAAAATGGGACTGTACAACATAAAGATTGAGTCATATGTGAAGTTCAAATTCTAAAACTATTTAAATTATGATTTTTGGTATGGTGTAAACTTTGGATTAGGCATATGAAATTGGATCAAGGTCAAATGTGTTATGTGACCAAAGATTCACTGTCTCATTGGTTTGCATAAATTAAGTTTCAAACGTGAGGATGTCCATTTTAGTTTTTGACATAAACCTAAAGCTAGACCATTTCAAAAATTCAATTGGTCCTATCCAATGTAACAAAGACATTACTATTATCTAAGGATGTTATTTCATGAGCCTATGAGCATGAGCAAGTGAGCACGACTGAATCTTTTTGAGAATATTTTGTTCACATCGTCAAAATATTTGGAGAGTATTTTTGACATGTATGACAGAATATTTGCCAATGTGGAAGAATATTTTTTCACATGTTTATGGATGAACAATATTTATGGATGAAAATGTGGAGGAAAATAAAATGGATGAACTTTTTACTAAAAGCTGGCAACAAACACTTCTTTTGTGAAAAAATGAACAATAGAAACAAGGTGGAAATTCTTTATGTTGGTTTATTTTGAATAATTGAACACTTGAAATGTTCAAGTCATATTTCATATTTCCTTAATATGAAATATATTAAGCTCTATAGCGTCTAAACCAATAAGTACCCCAAGAAGATGTGAGGGCTATTAGCCCAAGCCAAAAATGGTGATGAACAGTTTTGGAAATAGAAATTTTATGCAGCCAATGGGAAAGCCCAGCACACACTCAAGATGGACCCTGTTTTTCCCTTTTGGGGGTGGGGTGGGGGGAGTTATTTTTATTTTTCTTCCTTCTTCCCAATGTGTTCCCTATATATTCTCATCATGCCCCTTTTAAATTCACCAAGTTCCCAATTTGGTCCCTAAGGTGTTCCCAATAGCACCTCAATTTTATCCCATATGGTTTGTCCAAAGTTCAACTCTCATGTATATAAACTAAAAAGGTTAATTGTTTGGAAATATATCTATGTTTATTTTGCAACTAGTGATCCAAAGAGGTGCTTCCATGGGGGAGTGCTTAAATGTTCCAACCCAATTGTTGATGGGCCAATGAATAAAGCTCATTCAAGAAAAAGAAAAAGTTATGAGCGCACCCATGAACTAATTTAATATGAATCAAATATTAAGGAAGAATGTTAATCTAATCCAATTCAGTGGCATATAAATTTGTAAACCTACCAAGAGGTATGTGCCAATCCAAATAATACATATTCACCACCAAGAGGCATGTGCCCATTAGGAATTGAGAGAATATGAAATAGCCCTTACATTGTTTATACCATTTCAAGCTATTTTTTATTTTCATTCACTTTCACAACCTCTTGCATCTAAGACCATTCTCATTACTTGTAAAATCAATTTTCAATTTTTCCCCCTCTATTACTAATTTGCATGATTAATCAATTTACATTCTCTCCACCCATGCTGCATAATTGAATTCTTTCTACCTCTACCATGTGTTTGCAATCAATAAATCTTTATTCTACAATGGCAACAAGAAAATGGAAATCAATTATCACACTGAACACTTTGGAATTCATGATTGAATATACGCTAATTTCAAGCATACAAGATCTAGAATATGTGAGATGACAAAAAAAACAATGGAATATCCAAAAGATGAAACCTAACTAGTCCCCTTCTAGTATTTGCTAAAAATCAGAACATGGGGAACATGATGGGAAAAGAAAATTGACGAAACAAATGAATGGGCAACATGGTGATGGGCAAATGCCAAGATCAACAAAAAAAAATCTTGCATTGCTCAAACAAATTGTAAACATTTCCAAGGAAAATATGGAAGACTATAATTGCGCAATGTTTATACATGCCATGGACTTCTTTAAAGAATGTGCAAATTTGAAAAAGTCAATTCTAAACATTTTTTCACAAGCTTACTAAACAATTTGTCAATAGAAGATTTAGTAATACTTGCTATCAACAAAATTCAGGAAACCTCAAAGACATATTTATGCAACTCTAGATAGGCGAGCTTAGGTGCCATAAAAACTTTAAAACAAAATGTTAAAAAGTCCAGTGAATCATCAGATCACTAGCCCCAAAACCATGACACATGTATAATAATAAAAGAAAATGATGTGTTGACAAATGAAGTAAGAAACAAAATCATAGTGTTTACATTAAATTGTGATTGAATAGACGTTTAATTGAAAATATTCATGTGTCAAGGAAACAATCATTGAAAATATCATATTAGAGTAGTAAATGATTAGGACAAGCATAAAATAAAATACATGATTTTATGGTTGTTGAAACACATGTAATTGTTCTGCCATTTGGAACCATTTTGGCTTATGCTATTGTTAAAAAATGACCACAACCAACCAAATGGTCCAATGAAAGCTAAAGGTTGTGATGCTATTTTGAAATGCAAAATTAGAATGGCCAATTACAAGTAATATGCCAACGGGGTTTTTTTATGCATTCGATTTAGTTTCATTTTGAGGTTGAAGGGTTCAATCAAAGAAACATAGGACAGAACTTTTTCATTTGCATCATGTCACCATATCCATATCTACAACAATCTTGTCGAACGCCACCATATTTGGATTTATATCCATCAGTAGATGACGAATGTAAATGCAAAATTCCAAGTAAAGGTTAAATATCGGGCATCTACTAATCATGTGCAAGATTATAAGATATATGGGACAATGATCAAAATGTTTATCCAAGAGTTTTTGAGTAGCTTGCCACAACCACTTGTAGATAATCCATGGCCAACAAACTTGACAAATATAAATTTTTAAAACATAAGTTGACAATGTAATTAGTTGCTAGGATTTTAAGTGCCCCAAAAAAAAAAACGATTCAATCTTAAAAAAGAAATGACCAAGAGACAATTCAGATGCAAAGGATGATCCATATGAAACACTAGTACTTGCTTACAATAGGGAAATGGACCAACTAGTGGAGGCCAATACAATTAGCAATGAAATGAAGGAGGACAACTCTGCAACATTCCCAAATGGCAAAATGACATAATTAGATGATGAAAAAGTAAGCATGGTGCCGAGGACACCATGCCTAAAAGATGCCATGACAGATTAAAAAGAAGAAAACATAGAACTCGCAACACCAAGGATAGAAATGGGCTCCAATGATTCAAACATCACACCCAAAGAAATTGATTCTGCTTAATATGACCAACACACAAAAAACACCATTAATATTAAAAAAGAAGTAACAACATAACACCTAGAACAATTTATGATACAAAATTGGTAGTTGAAAAACTCCAATTGGATGTGAAGCTTTGTTGATTGGAAAAAATAATTTTAGAAGTTCTAAAGTTGGGTTCTTTGAACATTAAACGTAGCATCATAGAGTTTGTAGGCAATCAAAGTTAATTTTGGTTTATGTAAATTATTTTTTAGGGAAAACACTTGAAGTTTTAAACTAGTGATAAAACTCCAATTAGATAAAATTAGTTGTTGCAAACATGCAAAGTATAGCAAGAAATCATTTGATTGTTGGCACAAATTTTTCTACAAGAGGATGGTATCTTAAGTATTTTCCATTGCATGTTTTATTGTTCAATGATTGTGAGTGGAGGGAACAAAAGCTTTCGTGGAAGCCTAGGAGGTATGTGCTAGGCAAATATATACGAAATTGCATGATATTCGTTTTCAATACAAACTTTTGAAACCAAGGCATGGAGCAAACCCTCGGATAATGTTCCTTGTAAAATCCCACACCAATTGATATGGAAATGGTTCCAAAAATACATCGATGAAAGGAACATATGCATTAGTATTCCTATGATGGCATTATATAAAACACAACATATTGTGATACAATATCATCTAATTGGTGTTAGAGGAGTAGGCATACTAGTAGTATGGTATATAATTCAATAACTAATGCATAATTAGATTTGAAATCTATATTCATGTATTCGATTTTAACTCATGAATATGGAAGTTTGCATTACTTGGTAAATATTATAAAATATGGAATGCATAACTAATGATTATTTCACATTAGGAGTAAGGGCCAATGTTCAACCCAAATCCAAGGTGGTACCACTAGAACAGGTGGTTAGCTAATAAATGATTGACCAACAAGTAATCCATCAACATGTGGACCAATAGGTAGGTAGGTCAACAGGTAAATGGTCGACATATATGTTGCAAACATGTATCTGATTAATTAGTGTTTGACTGAATAAGACCTTTTGGGAATCCTCGACAGGCGTAGCCACCATCCCTAATGTATCCATGCCATGACATAATGTGGTTACCATCCAAAATATTATAACCAGTAAAAAATAAGGCATCACCAAAATCGTAACAGAAAATAATGGTGTTTAGCACACCAACCTAACCACCCCAAACACACTAATGGGCACCTAGGTTCTTGAAGTGGAACCAGAAAATCTAGTGGTCATAACCAATCCCCTATTGGGGTTGGATGTGTCCATTGAGGTGTGGACTGTGTTAGTCAACATTAAGGATTGTGGCAAACAAACCTAATGTTGGGCCTCCCCATGCCGAAGATCTAATCTTTCGTTAACACTTCATGGTTCTTATACTCGAGCACTTGCCCTAATAATTGGTGCAATTGTCGAAACCTTAACTAGGGTTTTGTCATTGGCTGCCTCTAAAACATGATCACTGGGAATATACGATTTGATGTCATCTGGACCTAATGGCCTTGAAATCTAGCCCCACAGAAAAATCCAAGGTCAAAACCACGAGCTAAATAATCACTTGGCACAAGTGCTATGGGTTTCACATGTGTCACCATACCAAATGCCATACTTGTCACTAACGTCTCCAAATGTCCAAACCATGCCTCCATGGCATTGGGTTGGTTTGGAGTTGATTTGGTGGCTGACCTTTTATCGGCCGCACCTTTCGCCTTCTAGCCCTTGCCAAAACCTAGGGACTTCCTTACATTTTTCATCTAAGATTGACCTTGCCGTAGCTTTGGATAAAACATGAAGCAATGGTCTACATCATGGCCATATGCCTTTCAGTGGGAACGAGGTTCGTTAGGATTTGGGTTAGAAGTGGTTGTTTGAGGAAGATTAATGCAATCCTTTTTCTAATGTGGCCCACCACACCTCCAACATTTGTCCTTTTTCCCTTATTTTGTTGAGTAGGACAAAAAACCCCCACCATATTCATGTTTGGGCCCCTTGCCCTTTTGTGGTGCAATCTTCAATGCCTGACCATGTGACTATCAAATCGATGAGGTAGGAAAAGGTTTTAAGGTTTCCTTATTAAACCTTAGGGTAATAACTTTTTCTTACACCATGTTGAACTCAATGCATTCAGATACCTAGAAAACCAATGCTAATGTGGGTTGGGTAGGTTGGGTGAGGACTATGTTTTGCACATGTCGCCTCAGATCCTTTTCTAGGATCCCATACCAAAACTGGATAGCTTGGGCTTATTTGACCCCCTTGGTCGCATTAATCAACCTCTACATTCATGTGTGCAAGCTCTCATGGGGTCAACATTGAAACTTCTGTAATGTACGAAGTTTTTCAATCTTCACACCTTGGTAATTGGTGCAAAGTTCTTCAAAAAACTCAGTGGTAGGGTTAAAAGTGGGAAAAACCCATGCCCTAACAATCGAACCATTGCCACCACCCCCAAGAATGGAAGGACCCACACTAGCCCATGTGATAGTGGTTGATGGGGTAGGTGTTGACGTAGCCAATAGACCTTTGGTGATGGAAAAGTAATTTGGCAACCAATATTGGAGCCATTCTTCAATGTCAACCTCATGGGCATCACAAAACTTGTGATAATCATCCATGGGCTCCAAATGTTGGAATAAACCCTTCCATGCTAGGAAAGGTGTAAATTGTTGTGGATTTTGCAAGTACTACATATCACATTAAGTATCAAACTCCCGGATGAAATCATCTAGTTCAATGGTGTCGGCTACCCTTGAAAATTGACAAGACCCTTTGGAGGCACCATACATGTCTTGTCACAATCCTAACACTGGGTTCGTGACTAAATGTGGAATGCAAAGGCCCATGAGGCCAAAAGAGTGTGTTTGGGTGTGAAACATGTTGTCACAAATGAGGGAAAGTGTAAGGGGTGGAGCCCAATGACTCTCAAGTGCACTCCCACTTTGGGAGTTGCACTTGTGCGGGAGTTCTGAATGTTCAAAGCCTTGGTTGGAAAGGAAAAATACACCCCCAAGACACCATTAAAAAGGTTTTGAAGCCTTAATGTTGCAATCACAGTTTTTTGGTATCTCAAGCATATTGCAAATCTCTGTTTGCTCTATTGTCGGGGGGAAAATGTTGTGCCATATGGTTACTCCGATAGTGATTATTAGGGAGATTTGGATGAAAGAAAATCCACCTCTAATTATGTCTTCTCCTTTGGAACTGCATTTACCTCTTGGAAAAGTAAGCTTCAAGATGAAACTATTCAATCTAGTGCTAAAGTAGAATGTTGCGCCACGAATAAAGCAACAAAAAAGGCTAATTGGTACAAAACCATTCTATGGGAGATAGGTTTTCCATGCGAAAAGCCTTTGACAATCTTTTGTGATAATCATACCGATATTAAAATCACCAAGAATCCTATCATTCATGCAAGAACAAAACATTTGGAGGGCAATTGTCATTACATTAGAGACTAGGTTAAGAAAAATAGAGTGGACTTAACATTTGTGAGGTCAAAAGAGCAAAATGTTGATGCCAGCCTGTTTAGTATTCCATTTAATCCTTAGAGGATGGCACTACAGTTTGTAATGATGATAGTGATGAAGAGCCCCTTTTGCAGAAGGGGATAAAAACTATAAGATTGTTATTTGAAGTGAACAAATGTAAACTCTAGAATTTAGATTTGTTTACATCTCAAACGATTTCAGCTTGTTAGTCAAATCTTCAGAAGAGAAGACCTTCTTTTGTCAAGAAGACATGCCAAATTCTGCTTGAAGATGATCATGTCAGGGCAAAAATTCTGTCAATGAAATGTATCTACTTTGTTACAATAGCATCGAGATGCAAGAAAAAAAAGAAAGGAAAGAAACATTGAATGTTCTCTCTAACACATAACACTTCATATGGTGCATCTGTATGTGGTTAAGGTTCCTTCTTACAGGTTCATTTTGCTTTGGTTTGTCTTTTTGTTTCATGGGTGGAGAAATCTCAATTCAGTTTTGACAAATGTTGTGCAGACTTGTTAATTTGAGTTGAATTTGAGTTGTAAGTGCAAAAGAGTTTTGCAAACTTGTTAACTTGATCAAATTTTCTGAAGACCACCTGGTATGTGCTCTGACATACAAGAACTTTGACTAAGAATGAGATCCTGCAGTAATTGGGATTTTGCAATTGAGATACATACGAGATCTGGGGGTAAGGTGATTTCTCATTGTAACTTATACTATTTTGACTTTGCAAGATTGCTCTTCTACTCGTCCATGAGCTCTCTCATGTTTTATTCTTTTGTTGTAGATTGTGGCAAAGTGTCTTGAGAAGATGGAGAACAAAAATGAAGTCCACTGAACCACTTACCTTGTTGGGGAACAACAGTTCTAGCAAGCAACTGGAGCATTACCCTTCCTTGTTACTGGTTGCCTTGACAACACTCCATTGCCTTGGTAGCTGCCGTAAAGGATGGTCAATGCTCATAGTGTATCTTCTCATTGGTATGAGGACAGAACCTCTTCTTCATGTTTTGTTTCTACTCCCCTTGTCATACTTTCTAAATGTTTTTCTGAAGGTACCTGGTCAAAGTGAAATCTGTAGTAGAAATTCTTTGAATGTCCGACAATCTCACTTCACTTGTTTTTCAGAAAAAAAAACGAAAGTTTACAATCTCCACAACCTTCTTGACATTGCCATTACAACATCAATATGTGGTTTTTTGGAATGAATTTGGATAACCAACATGAAAGAA
>Ga0116231_10003119_pt1 | contig 34656 bp, 16 predicted proteins | sample S1TSphgellanicum_2_FD_89695 | JGI IMG/M metagenome (GOLD analysis project Ga0116231, IMG submission 89695) | Host-associated microbial communities from peat moss isolated from Minnesota, USA - S1T2_Fd - Sphagnum magellanicum MG | ecosystem: Host-associated > Plants > Peat moss > Unclassified...
AAATATAACAACAAAGAATAAGTAAATATTTAATTTTTTGTCTAATTAAAAAAAAAAAAGAGTGGGGGGGGGGGGTGGGAGCATTCTCAAAATAAATAAGGGGGCCTACAACAAGGTGGTTGCTTAGTCCGACCCATGCAATAATTTGGGAATGTGCCCCACTTGCAAGCTTTACTAATCGTAAAGCACATGGTAAGGTTATCATGAACGTAGCTATAAGTAAATCATGAGGCATAGGACGGGTAGGGTTCTTAACTAATAGTCCTTATGATTGAATGGGAGGGATCTTATACTCATAGGCATAAGATCCCTCCATCTCTTGATGGCCAGTAGGTGTAATACTATCCTATAGGCGTTTCATGAATATAAGGTATGCTCCAAATCGACAAGGAAGTTTTTTCCAAGTTTAATTATGTGCAATAAATGAAGACTATATCCATATTTGATGCCTAATTTTTATAAAAATTTCTCGGTTTCATGCAAAAACAACATTTTGAGCTCCAACAGGGTTTGGTAGTGCGGAAAAAAAAGGCTCAAAAAGGAAGGTGATTTTAAGAATGACTTTAATATATGTATCAAATTTGGGGGGTTTGTTTTGCAATTGGCTCAACAAGGGTTCAATAAAAGCCTTATTGGGCAATTAATTGAAAAGGGGCTTGCTTTGCACTCGCATAGTTGTACTGTTTTAATTTGTTGTTCTTCCTTTCAAATATGCCAAAAGGGCATTACTTACTTTCCAAATCATTTCAGCTCATAATTTGTGGAAGCCATGCTAGAATTAATATAAGTAACAACTATTGTTTGGGTGCATATTCAATTTGATGGCAAGTATTTGTCAGGTGCTTGGTCAATTACGTATATAACTATATAACTACGGAGATGAAAATTTCAAAACCTCACACCCAACCCGTACCCCTACCGAGGCAAAATAGAAATCATTGCACGCACCCTTGCCCTTAATCCAAATGCATAAAAGACTAATGTTCATAATGGCAATCAAAACAAGAAGAAATCCCAAGTTGGTTATGAAGCAAAAAAAAAGCCCGGATTTGTACCTTTGTTATGCCTGTAGTATGTTTTCAGGTTTGGCACCTCAATGTTGAATAATTAATTTAATTTTCAATTCTTAATTTGGTGGGTAAATTCTGAATTCTGAAAATTTTGGCACTCTATAGTAAATTGATTATAACCAATTGCTTGTAGAAGAGTAGTTTAGTGCTTTTTTTGGCTAGGTGGTCAATAACTTACCGTCGTAAGCCACTTGGAAGAGGAGGCTCAAGGATCAAACTTGGTTGGCTGCATGAATTTTTTAGTTTTTGTCATAACTAATTATTAATATCCAAAAAATTTGACAAATTAAAAATTAATTTTATTTATGCCAAACCTGAAAAGGTACTATGATAATCATCATGGGCATACAATTGGGTTTAGGGTTTATTTCCTTGAATGTAATTGCACTTTGCATTTGATATGTTTGAGTTGACATAGTTTGAAAAGTCATTTTGTCATCTTAGGATTTCTTTGAATGCAACCTTGCTAGTGAAAGGAGCCTTGATGCAATCTATTGGTCTAGCACCTCAATGTGAGGGAGCACCAATCATAGGGCCACCGATCAATGAAACTCATAGGTAATGGCATCACCTAAGCTTTCTAGAAGATTTCACAAGGGAAAGTGAAGAAGGTAAGGATTCCTCATTTTTGTATTTCAATATTGGTTACAACATGCACTTGTTTGAACTTTGTTTGTTCATTTCTTTTCAAATGCATAACATCATTTATTTCTTGGTTATTTCCAACTTCACTCAAAATAGAAACCACACACACTTGATCATTGTCTCTTGTTAACTATCATTAGAGAAAAAGTAAAAAGAGGGAAGAAAATGTTTCATGATTGTTGTAGGCTTTCACGATTTGACATATTTTGCCCAACACACAACACACTTTGTCAAGCTCTATCATCACCCTCCAAAAATTGAACTCAAGCTGAATTAGTTCAAAGGAAGCTTTTTATTTTCATTCGTTTCATGGTACACTTTTTGTTTTTGTTTTTTTGGCATCTTGAATATGCAATCTATTTTTATCATTACTTTTTAATAATTAAGATCCAAGGTCGGCATAAACATGTCACGAATACATAACATGGTTTTATGCTAGTTTTTATAATTGAGATTTTAATCACAATGGACAATGGATAAAAATGTCCTCAATCAAATCAAATCAAACCAAACCAATTGTCAATGCCAAAAATTTGACTAAATTTATTTGTTTGAAATGATTAAACCTATTAGTTAACATGGCAATATTGTTTTTTTTAATAAGTAAATTATTATTAATAACATAATAATTATTTTATTTTATTTTTTGGGTTGAACTATTGATGAGTCAAAAATGTAATCACATTAGCCTATGACTCCAATGTTTTAAAAATATTTGGGCTAACTATTGACAAACCCACATCATGTCATCATTATGGTCATAGTTGCAACATGTTCAAAATGAAATTTGAACCTTCACCTCCTTGACCACAACCCAAGATTTTTATCATCTTACCACCATTTCATGTGGTTATATAAATTGTTATCATGAAATATATGAACACACATTTTTTGAATATCACACATTATAACCTTATTTCATAATGAAATTGACCACACATTTATATCTTTAATACCATTATTAAATTTAATTCGTTTGTTAGTCTCATAATCACATAGTTTGAAATTTATAATTGAATTATAAATTTTCAAATTCCACATGAAATCATAAACTACTTTCATTTGTTTTAGGAATGTAATTCAAAAATTAATTAAAGTAACTATATATATATATATTCTAGTGATGAAATTTGAGGAGCTAGTATATGGGTGGTTTTGCATAATCTTTGATAGGCTTGTAGAATTTATCATATGGTCATCCTTGGATGATTTCAAAAATAATACTAAAAGCAATTCATGATAACGAAATATTGAAAACCAAATGAAAACATGATAAGAAAGGAAAAACAGTAGAACATCACTAGTAGTGCATAGCAACACAGAGCCCAAGTATATATATATTCTCCAATGATGAGTAATCAAAATTTGTATATGGGGACTTTTTGGAATTTTCATATGGTCATCCATGGACCATTCCAAAGACTATTTCATAAATAACTATTTCATTTCTTTCTTAGTAATTACTTCCTTTTCCTATTAATGTTTTCAATAACTATCTCCCACCTTTCCTAATAACTCCTTCCATTCTTCTTCCTTATCCACCAACATGGATATGGAAAAACAAATTGACATATGTCTTTTCATGTCCTTGAAATGTATGTTAATTTAAATTAAATTTGACATGGACATAAATAATGATGAATCATTGGAAACCAAATGAAGACATTAATATATATATATATACTAGTTGACCATCACTAGTAGTGCGCAACAACGTGAAGTTAAAATATGTATCATTTTAATATTTCACATCATAAATAGTAACATTATAACCACAATTTGTCATATTTTGATGATTAATTTTAATCACATTAATTAAATTTTAAAAATCCATGTGGGTGCCACATATGCCATGTGTCTAACATATTCATTTTAACTACTTAGCTGAGTTTTTAAAATCAAAATGAACTTACCTTAGTTTTGATTTTAATCAAATCAAGCATAGTCATTTTAAAAAAATGAACTTGACTCTATAGTTTCTTCAATCATGATGTTACTAATGAAAAAAATCATGTTTTGTAGTGATGTGTGGAGGTTGATGTTGATAAACAAAGTATACACTTTTAGAAAACATGTACACAATCTCATTATTCCAATGCATGAATGTTCAAATTAGACATAATGTATAGATTCAAATTTAAAAGATAACAAGTCAAATATATGATTGTTATTACAAATGAATAAAAATACAAAAGATTCAAACTTGCCTCCTTGAATAGACTAGGTGGTTTTTACTAAAACTAAAGTAATTATCTAACTAAGTAGGAATCAATATACTAACTAACCACTACTTAATTAATATTTATACAAATTATAATTTAACATTTATAAAGGTCAAATTTATATTTGATACATGTTAATGTTTATTTAAAATATAATTAAAATGAACATTTTTAGAGATCAAAAATTTATTCAATACATGTTTTCCCATTCAAAAAAGTTTTTGCTACATAACATTACAAGAAAACACGACTTTTTACAAGCTCCAACTTGAGTGTAATGTTCACATTGACCAAAGGGGATGGTTGTTTTGACTAAAAACTTGGGGCATGAAAGACACAAGCTATTTTTTACTGAAACATTTGATTAAAATGACCTTTTTGACCATGTGACAAACCAAACATTTAATAAAAAACGCCAAAGGTCCATCAACCAAGGCGTAGGCAAATTCACCATACTTAATGGCCATTGTGATCTACTATTAATCAAATTGGCCATTAATCAAATCAACCATATTAATTTGGTTATTTAACCTACAAGTTTATTTTGCATAAGGTACATACCAAATTTAAGTTCATAGCTTATAGGCCTTAGGTTAAGCATATTACACCTAGTAGCTACTTATAGAGTTTAAAAGGCTATTTACATGCTACCTTTAGGCACATGTAGGTACTTAAACTTAGTACATTAATTAGTTGATATTTAATAATTGATAATTAATACTCAATAATTTATGATTAATGTTTTATATAATTAATTTGTCACCAAATACATGTTAATTAATAACCAATAATTAGTCTCTCCACCAACTTGTTAATTGATTAATTATTATTATAAAATTATCTATTTTATCTATTTTTTTGGCTAATACTTGATAGTAATTTATAATAATTAATAGTAGTCAATATATAATTGTAAATAATTATTAATAAGTGATTATTTTAAGCTAACTCTTAGTTAATAATAATTTGTTATATATTAATTGATAATTATTAATTCATAGTAAATAATCACTATTCAATATTTAATATTTAGTAATTCCTAGGAATTATTAATCATTGATATTATTTATTTATTTATAATTTATAGTAATTCATCAATCATTTTAAATATTTTTATTAATTACCTATAGGTAGCCTATCCTATTAACTAAGTTAGTGGCCAAGGCCACCTAGGCCTAATTACTAGGTAGGTAGCTTAACCTAGACCACCTAATCCTATTAGGTAGGTATGTAGCTTAACCTAGGCTACCTAGGCCTATTAAGTTTGTAACTAACCTACGCTACTTAAGCCTATTAGGTATGTAACTAACCTAGGTTACACCACCTAAGCCTATTAGGTAGATAGCCTCACCTATTAGGTAAATAGCTTAAGCATAGACCTACCTAGTATGCCTAGGCTAGGTATTACATAGGTTAGTAGGTACCTACATAACCTATTAAATAACATAGGCATATATAGCTTACTAGGTAGGTATAAACATAGATTTAGTAGGTACCTATAAAGCTTAGTAGACTATAACCTATATGTTTCTTAAGTACATGCATTTATTAATAAGTACTTCTTACCAACTCAGGCTACCCTACCTATAACCTACTTAATTATGTAAATAGTGTAAAAAATTTCAATTTCATTTAATATAGTATGCATGTTGAAAAAAAATTCATGAAAATTGATTACAATATGTTGGTCCAAAATCATGTTCATTACAAATAAGTTGTCCAAAAAGATCACTTTATGGGGTGGTGGTGCAATGGTTAACGACTTGGCTGCTCAATGTGGAGGTGAGGAATTCAAATTTCACACTTGCAACTTAGGCCATCTTGACTATTTAGGTGACTTAATTAGGTAGCTTGAAGTTGTAAAAACTATTAAACCACCTAGCCTAGGCTACTTGGCCTAGCTTAAGGGGCTTGGCCTAGCTTAAGTGGTTTGGTTTAACCTAGGTGGCTAAGCTAGGTGGCTTAACCTAAGCTTAAGACATAAGGTTGGTAGCTAAATAAATAAATTATTTTTTTGACATTAATTAATTGGTTCTTATTTAGGTAGGTAAGTAGGGTAATTAATAAATTAATAAATATTTTCATATTACTTTTAAATTAAAATAATTTTTTAAAAAATTAATCACTGCCCAAATTATACTATTGTCATGGTGGTTTAGTAAAATAAACCTAGTAAAAAAAACCCAGTAAAAAGACAATAAAAAAGACCTAGTCAAAACGGTTAGGTCCAAATCAACTTGTCTAAAATGGCACTTTGGTCAAGTTGAACATGGGGGCAAAAAAACCATATGGAGGGTTTTTTTGAGCAAAATTCCCGATCTAAAAAACCATGATTTCTTGTAGGGTAAGTTAATATGCATCCTTTAATGCAAAAAACTTTGGTTCAATATGTGCAATTTGCATTGGCCACATGCAATTTAACCAATTGCACATTTGATATTTGGATGTCAAAAGGGGCTCATGATGTATTTAATAATACACTCAACGAACCATGCCAATGAATTATTTATATGAAATATTTGGTTATTTATTGTGAACCAAGGTTTGGAGTTCTAATTGTGAACTTTTAAATGAAAATTAATAAACTAGATCTAAAACTTACATGTAATAATGATATTAAACTATGGTATAAGAAAAATAATAAAAGATGGTGATGACAACAAAAAGCTATGAGATGAAATTAATTATGTAATTTTGCTTGTTTATTTCAATTACCAATTCAAAATAAAATATTGCAAGCAATGAGATTCAAAGATCTTGTCATGCTTATATATTGAAGCAAATGCGGGTCTTCTAATTCAATATCAAATAACTTTGGATGTGATAGTTCATAATTAATCAATTCAAATGTATGTGTTGGAAAATCCAATATTGTGCTTTCAACTTCTAGTGATGAACAATTTAATGTTTAGTGGATTACTCTAAAAACTACACATTTGTTTCAAAGACTTGAAAATAATTGAGGGTAATATCAAGGTTTCATCAATAGATGTAGGAATTTTTAGAAATAATGTCACACAAAATGTACACATATATTGATGCAATGAACTCTAGTTAAAATTGACAAATGTCCCATTTGATTATACAACCTTGTTGTTTTTTACTAAAGGTGTTCATTTTTTGTCATATTTGACAAAATGTCACATTGACCAATTGGTCAAAAAGGTCATTCTAGTCAATTAAGCCACTAAAAAGGGGCATGTCACTTCAATAACCAAAACCTCTAATCAAAATGACCAAAACTATAGCAAAAATGGACATTTTAGTCAAGTTGGACGAGCTTGAAAAGTTGTGAATTCTTGTTGTGTCTAATGTAGCTATGGTAGTCCAATTGCAACAACTCTTTGATAAGTTTAACCTATTTTAGAAGATTGTGGCATGTGTAAAAGATGATGGGTCTAATTTTAGACTTGTGCATATTCTTTAAAACCAATTGTCTCTTATAATGCCTTGGGTGTGTTTAAACCATTTGATGGAATGTGCTTGGGTCATGCACTATCAAAAGTTTGATAATACACTACTACAAATGACAAAATTGCCCAAGGTTTTAGTTATGCATCCATCAAGTTTGTTTAGGTTGATATCCAAGAATGTATTATATGGCCCAAAAAAGTGGCAAAAGGAGGCAAGCATTGGATAAAACTTGCATAGATTTTGGGTTGAGGCCAAAAAACTCAACATACCAATGAAAACTAGGCGAGTGGGATTGATGATGTGTCAATTATTTGTTGTGTTAAATTTGCAAATCCATGAGGATGTTTGTTCCAACTAACAACTTGTTTTGGCCTTTTGGTGTCCTTGGGATTTTCATGTAGGTTTCAAGTTGGGTATTTGTTGCCCTAGGATGCTTTGATGTTTTGCTTGGCCATTGCTTTGTGTTACCATCAACAAACAAGGGCATTGCAAAGTTGTGTACCATCTTTATGAACTTGGGTGTGGTTTGTGAAACTATCATAAAAGTGTTGTCATTAATATTAATTAGTTGTGTGATGTACCAAAACTAGGGTCATTAAATGTTTGGAAACACCTGACACTTTGTCATTTCCACCTATTTAAATTTTTTTGATGAGCTTTCACATTAAAAGGTCCCTAATAACATGATTAATTTATAAACATTCACTTTTTATGAACGTTGTAAGAGTTGTGGGTTCACATGAAGCATCAAGTTTTTAAAATGTTTTACCCTTCATTTTTTTAGGGATTTGATTTTTCGAAAAGATCATTAACATTGTTGTTATATCCTAGGTTTCAAAGTATGTATATAATCATTAGGCATGTGGGTTGTTTGGCTATCCAACAAGGAGTAATTTGATCCATATTGGGCAAAATAACTTCATAATGATTTCACCATTATTAAATCATGTCTTAGAACTACAACTAGTTGTTGACAAATCCATAGGTTTTTTCAACTCCAAATTCTTAAAAATATATATATACACAAAATTCATGCCAAGACCTTCTTCATGGTTCCTTGTATTATCTCCACATTGGAATACATACACAACCACACTTCTTTTCCCAATATTCAAAAACAACCATTCTCCCATTCCCCCTCCTCAAAATATCCTAAGGGCAGTGGCAAGTCTTATAAATTAGGATGCCAAAAACTATAAAAATGGTGGTTGCCTTTTATAGGAATCAAGTGATTTGACCCCTATTTGTTACTTGTCCATTTAAAACCTATTATTGTTACAAATGTTGTGTGGTTCTTCTTTTTTAAAAGAACATCTAGTTTCAATTTTGAATTAAAAAATAAATTTGGAGGTTCTTCCAATGTAGGTTTGAACTTAGTTCTTCCCATTTAAAAACCCTATAATTTTGATTTTGACACATTTTTCTAAATTCAAGAACCTTTGGGCCCATTTGAAAATTGGGTTAAGTTCCATGCAAACATTACACATTTGCTTATGCTAGATATTGTATAAAAATATTGCTTTGTTGTTTAGCATATTTTAAAATGGGGTGGAATCATATGACATGGAACTTTAAAATACATCTTTTAGTGATAAATTGATCATGCAATGAGTTTGAAGTGTTGGCCCATTTTATGAACCACAACTTTTTTCTTTTTCATCTTTGTTCTACTTTTGGACAATGCATACAATGTAAATGTCAAACGTAAACATCAATTTTTCAAGATTTAAATATGCAAATGTGTAAATGTTTTAATAAAATGTTGTTTCATTTGGTTTCTAATTCAAATAATTGGGAATTGTTAGTATTTGATAGAAAATTAATAGGGTACCTCCACATGGTATTTGTCAAATAACTATTCAAGGTCAATCTATGACTTCAAATTTTTGAAATTCCTATTCCTAGCCCATAGTACCTTAAAATTTCAATTTTAAACAATTGAACACATGTATTTCTTTTAATATTTTTATTTTTTAACAACTTGAACCTTCATGGTTCTTCAACTTTTTATTTTCAAAAAACTGGGGCCCAATTGATATATGAAAAAACCAAATACCCACCCCCACATTAGTAACAATCAATGTTGGCCAATTCTTAGGTTTTGAAAAGGAATCATTAATTTTGGGTTTAACCATTTTCATAGAAATGTGAAACTATCATTTTTAGCTCTACTTATTTATTTCAAAAATTAGAACCTATTAGTTCTAGGGTTGGGTTTAATACATTGATAGTTAGTTCCATATTTAAATGGTCTTATTTTGATAAAACTTGTCAATTTGGGTCTTGGGAAACATTATGCGAACTTGGCCCCATCCAAATGACCAAGTGCAACAATATTGAAAAAGCTTAATTATATTCTTTTTTCATACATGTTAAGTGAAAAAAATGGTCAAAGGGTTAAAAACAAGGTCATGGATTTTTTTTTAAAATTTTGGTCTATAGGACTTAGACCTTACATGGCCTTGGATGACCCAAGCATAAGGCTCATTGGTCCAATTATTGGGCGGGTCTTCAATCACCTTAAAAACACTAGGCTTATAGCACAAGAGGGTACATTTTGAGTGTGGCATTAAATGCCCCTTACTACTAATTTGAAAAATTGAATTGCTTTAATTATAGTTTACTACAAAATTTTCCATTTCTATTTATGTGTTTCATCCATCCATCTGTATGTCTAGTCCTTGTACAAAGGGATTTTTTCACACATGAAAAAGGATAATGGGGGAATCCAAATTTGGAATGAAAAAACAATTTGTGGGCCTAATTGCATGTAACCCACTAGTCAATTTGATCTTCTTTTAAAAAGATGATTAACAAAAGGTGAGAAATTTCCAATGGGAATAAATTTTGGGACATTTTGCAAAACGATGATTATAAGTTTTATGAAAATTTCATAGTATGCAACTACCCCACAACCCTAATGTATCAATTTTTATTCTTTTTATTTTCTCCCCCCTTTCTCCCTATCAACAACTACAATAGAATTGAAGTGATCACAAATTTCAAGGCCCATCCAAAACTTTAAATATTGAAAATCCTTTTCACTCAATACTTGGCAATTGGTTAGCTTGAACTTAATATAAATTTTCAACAAGTGGATCGTGCAACTACAAAGCTTGTTTGTTATGCTTAATATGTGGGCAAACCCATCCTTAGGTGGAACCACTAGGAACCACCTCGAGGAATGGTTAAAGAACAAAAAACAACCAAATCATTTTCCCGGGCCCTTTTCTTTAAAATTTTTCACAACTATAAATATTATTTTTTCATCTTTATCCATTTCATGCTTTAACATATGGTTTGAAGTTTATTTGGGAATTTTTAAAATTGGAAAATTGGAAAATTTTATATTCCTGATTAAAATGGCCCTTTAAAAAATTGACGATTTCAACTTTGGAAATTCATAACTAAATTAAACGTAATCAATTTATTGCCTAATAGAAACTTTAAAATAAAATTATTTCCAAATTACCTTAGGAAAAAAAATCAGAAGAAAATTCTGAAATCATGTTTTGAATTTGTGTTTTTAACCAAAAAGCTCAAGGAAAAAAAATGTGTTATGTTCAAAAACTTTTTCTAAATGCAATGATTAAGAACATCAAAATACAAAATATTTTTGATATTATTGAGATTTCAAAATCTATGGAACCTAATAAATGTAATCATAAAAAAAAATGTTTATTTAAGTGTTTCATATGATTTTTCAAAGTTTGATGGGTCCAAGAAAATTAAGGTGTGATGTTCCTAGTGGTACCACCTAAGGATGACAATTGACAAGGGTATTTTCCAATGTTGGGAGGTCTTTTTTTTTCATGAAGAACTTTTGGTTTTGGTTTTTTTTAAATTAAAAAATATTTTGGTCCTAATTTAAAAAATCACATTGGGTTCTTATTTAGTTATTACTAACTTAGTCGAAAACCACGGACTAATGGGGTTAACTACTATTTAACCTCCAATTAAGCCTTTATTTTAATCACTCTTCTTTTCAAAACATGGATTGGTGTTTAACAAAGGAACATTCCAATAGCCATTGGCACCACCATGAAAGGGAAAACTCATGAAGATGGTTAGTGTTATTTGCATTGATGAAAATTAGGGTAGTGTTAGAAGGCACTTCATTTTCATTGCCTTTGTTCCTTGTTTTTATATCCAATGAGCAATATGGAGTTACACCAATAAGTAGATTTTTCTTGCTAGTTGGAAATATTTTACTTTTCTTTTTGTTTAGAGCTTTGAGGGGAGCGGGGGACAAAACAAACAAATGGTGAAAACAATTCATGAGATTTGAAGGGAAGAAAAAAAAATCTTTTATGATCATTCCCAAAACTAATAATCTTGATGCTCCAATTCTTGGAAAAAGAAGTTTTGGTGTTGGTATAGGGAAGTAATAATTTTGGATTGTAGACCTATCATTCATGTTTGCCATTTTCTTCCCATTACAGATATAGTGGGCCAAATGACAATGCACATCATAAGGGCCTTCAGAGGATTAATAATTTCTACAAGTATCCACAAAAGAGGGGGGCGGGGTGCTTTATTTGGATGCAAGTTCAAGGAAGGAAGAATTTGGACGCTTATGACAAGCTACAATGGTGTGATGACTAGGTGGAAAATTCGACATCCAAAAATAGGGGAAACAAAAAATCAAGTCCACATACTATAGTAAGATCTCCATTGTTCAAATTCAAACTATAGAACTAGGAACCAACATTCAAACGCTATACATATTGCAATTTCAAATCCATCTACTTCATTGATCAAGCCACTTTTACATCCTAAAATCCAAACCAACAAGTCTTATCAAAATAAGAACCATTATAACTAACAACCAACATATAAACAAAGTTGACCTAGACCCATGATCGATGAGTTTTCATTTTCTGAAAGATTTAAAGCATAAAAACTAAAATTGATAGGTCTTTGTTTCTATGAAATTAAGAATTAAAATTGATGATTCTTTTAAAAACTTAAAAACTAAGCAACATTAGTTAAAATGTCTAGTCTAATAATAAGTATAGAAGTGGTAAATAAAGTTTTGAACTAGAAATTTTTTAAAGATCACAAAAGATATTTACCATTTGAAATACCCCATTAGGGTTAAACAAATGACCCACTACAAGATGCCACAAGTTTAATAACGACAAACAAAACTCACAAAGGAAAACTAAGAACAAATTGGTGAAAATTAACTAAAAGCATACATAAATTCATTGCTTACATTATGAAGAAGGGATCATTAAACATTTTAGCAATCCAAGTCCTAAGTTTTTTGTTTGAAAGGGAAGATTTTGTATGATCTCCCTTTAAAAAGTCTTGGGGTCAAATCCTTAATAAAAACTAAATGAAAACTGGTCTAATTGAAAATCAATGGCTCCATTTTTAGGATTTTAAAAAATCAAATGAATCCTATATATATATATATATATACATTAAGCTGGTTCTTAAAATTTATTTTAAGAACCAAAATTAGCAGTTTTCATAACAAATGAAAATCGGCCAACATTGGTTTTGATGCACTCCCAACTCCTTGAAGGACTCAAATGTGAGTCCAAGTAGAAGATAGTGGAAAAGGGAGGAGTTGGGGCACACTCCCTAACTCACAACACTTTGAAGGGTAGAGGGGCGTGTTGGAGCTCCGGGATGGGTCTAGGAAGAGTTGACAAGTTTCATTCACTCACACAGGCTTGCACACAACCCACACCAAATGGTTAGTGCATAGTTGGAGCACCTTTGGTGTTAAGACGAGCCACGGGCAACATGGACACACTAAACTCACCATGGCTCGGACTTGAGGGAAGCCACCACCTTCCCCCTTATAGTATACTTTATGGCTGGCCACGGAGCCCACATCCAAATGGTTTTTCTCTCCCGGGACTCCCGAGTGGGAGTCCCGAAATCGTGCCAATTGGGACCTTCGCGACTTTGGAGCCCCATAATTTTGCGATCAGACCTTGGATCAAGATGCGGTTTGAAGCAAAGTTGTAGTTCTCATCAAGAGCTTTCTAACGGTATGTCGCATGTCCTCTGTAGCCAAGTAAATCGGGTTGATTCCCAACTTTTTTTGGTCAGGAGTCAAACTGGCAATTTGACTCCCGACCCTTCTTTTGGTCATAACTTGTGTTTCAGATGTCCAAATGAGCAATGGGAGCTCATTTAGACATCTAAGTTTCAAGAGCTTTCCAATGATATAAAGAACGCCACATGCCATTGAGTTTTGACCCCTGAAATTGCTCTTTGAAATTTTGGGAGTCCACCGGGACTCCATCTCCCAAAGTGGGAGTTGCCTTGGGAGTGTGAGGGTTCACTCCCTCATACTCCCTCACACTTTTTTACACTCCCGAAAGTATGTGATGTGACTCCTGGGCTTCTTCTTGGCCCGCACCCTTGTGACCTCTTTGCCTTGACTCATGGGCTTCCTCTTAGCCCACAACCTTGTAACCTTTTTGCCTTGGTTGCGAGCCCAAAGCTAGGGTTGCGACAAGTTTTTACTTGCCAAAGTAAATATCTCCCAACATTAGTATTTTGTATCTAGAAGTACCCTCCCTATGCAAACTAAAATGAATACAAACTATTTTCACTATGCACTAGGAATGTAGTGAGCTTGAAAAGGCAAGAAGCTATTCTATTAGGTGGTGATGGGTTATAGTAAGGCTTGTTATAGTGCATAACTATTTTTTCCGCCATTGATTCACATCTCAAGCATGCTCTCCATTTTCAAGTTAGTAAGTTTTATGGCCTTTTAAAGTTTGATTGTTATTCCCTATGTACATATTTTAATTTTTAAATTTTTTAGCTCCACTTAACTCCTTTCAACCTACCTACCTATGAACTTTTACACTAGGGCTACCAAGTCTCATTCTTTGGTACTTAAAAAACCTCATGCAATTTCCATTTGCTACCTTAAAGGTATTTTATAGATGATTTATAACATGCTTTAATCATTGAGAGGATGATTACACTTTGTAACATACCTAAATGAATTACTTACAAAAAAAAATTAAATAAGGTTTTTATTAGTGCTAACTTGTTCTTTACTTTTATGAAGAACCTTTAGTTCTAGTTTTTAAAATTGAATTTGAAGCATCTTGGTTTTGGTTCTAAATTCACACATAATTTGATTCTTCACAAAATAAATTGGGTTCTAGTTAAAGATTTGGTTCTATAAATCAAACCTAGCTCAAGTCTAGTTATTATTAGTCCTAACCAAAATCAATGGTTAATTATTGACAAACCCTCGATTCTAGTTCCCCCCCGCCCAGAGGCCCAAATCTCCATTCCAATTCCACACCTAAATAGAACTATGAACTTGTTTTTGGGTCCACTTTGTTAAGAAAATAAAACTAGGTTTTAATTCTTGTTCTAGTTATAAAATCAAACTCACCCAAGATTGGATTTCATGTGCATTCTTTGCTCTTACAGAACTAAGACAAATTTATTTATAAGGGTTTGAAATTTGAATGCAATGATTTTTATGATAGCAAAAGACCTTTCTGGAAGTAGTGACAAAAGTAGAATTTGTAATTGAATATTATTTATAGATCATAGTGTGAATTACAACTAGGTGATTAATTTCATTTGGCACTTGCAAAATTAGATTCAAGAATAGTCTTCCACTTGTAATTTCACCTTTCACATTTTATATTCCATATTTAAATATGGTTAAACCTCACACTTTTGAGATAGAAAATGTAATTAATTAAATTTTCTTGCATAACTTTCCTATACTAATGGGAAACAATTTTCTTTTTGCTCCCACACAACTCTTCACTAATCAATTTCTAATCCTACAACTTGTTTTTCCCACATAAAACATAATGAATGGAAACTCAAAAATATAATCTATGACAATCATTTCATCAAAAAAATTTCCACGTGACAACAATATAATTCTATTAGTTTTAGAGTGTCCTAACAAGTAAAATTTTCCTGAAGCCTTAAAAACAATTAATATCATGAGGGTTTTAACGTGTCACTATGATAATCCAAAGTTTAAGTTATTAGAGAGCACACATTTATGAAGGCCTTTTCATTTCCATAAAATTTGGCTAATTTAGCAATTGTATTTCAAGTTGAAATTTGTTAAATTGAATTGTAAAGAGTGACAAATATCACGTTAACAATGGACGTATTTTTATTGAAGTCACTTTCTATATGGACCATGTTGGCAAGTTCTTTAGTTCAAGTTTAAGCTCTTGTGACCTCCCAATGCAACCCAACATTATTTTGGTGGAATCAACACAAGGATCAAACCATGGAATTAACCTTTTGTTAAAACCAAATTGAAAATAAAAAATTTGAAAATAAGTTTAGGTTTTTAAGGTAAGCACATTGATTTTCTAAGAAACTAAGCAAGCATATTAAATTTTTGAATTAAATGATCAATTTTAATTTCTTGTAAAACTTTATATTTTCACTTGTTATAAAATTCAATACTTTCACAATTTTTAATTTGAACTTGTCAAATTTTTTACATATCAATTTTTTTGCTTTGGAGAGTGTGTACATGGAACTAGACCTTGTTTTCAAATCAAATTCAAAAAAATTTCAATTTAAAAAACATTTTAAACAAGAACTATGAGTTTAAAATTTTGAAAAATTAACCAATTTTTTTTTTTAAATGTCAAAACTAAAACCAAAGGTTTTTTCATAAATGAAGAATTAAACAATATTGGTATGAACCCAATTAAATATTAGAATATCAATGTTAGTACTACAAGATTGTATATAACAAGATATGGGAGTTTAAGATGGGGTAGGGTTTTCATATTAATGGAAGAGAAATTATCATTTGTTATTTTGTTTTGTAAATGAATTTTTTTCATTTATTAGGGTCAAGGACTATTTTGAAAATGTGTGGGGTTTAGGGTGGGAGTGTGTTCCATTGGGTGGTTCTTTCATGTTGGAATACATTGTGCTTGCTTTCTTATTATATCATGGATGTTCATTACAAGCAATTTCGTGTTGGATTCTAACTTCAAACTTTCAGTAGGTTTCATTGGTTGATCAATGGTTAGTATGTGTTTTGTTTTGTTGAAGTTAGTGACAAGGTGGATACCAATTAGGTGTTTAAGTAGGTCATTTTTGGTGGATTATAGATTGTTATAGATCTGATGTAATTGGTTCCTTGAATCATATCAAGTTCCTTAACTTGATGTTGGACTTCCATAGACCCATCACACTCTCTAAAGTTTCCTTTTGATTTTTTCCCCAAAAAACAGCCCCATCACAACCTAAAACTCCTTCAAAACTCTAATTTATTTTATTTTTTTGGTTTCATTTTCTGACACTTTTTGTTTGATGTGTATTTAGTGGGTGTTTTTTTGCTTGGAGTTCTTTGTTTGAATTCCATGCGATGTTCAACAACCAAATATAAAGCATGCTGCATTTATGCGCAAAACAAATAAAGGCTTTCCATGCTAATTTTGCATTATTTTTAACATGGTGGAAAAGGGGGTGCATTATAAGCCATCACACATTGATATTTTTTTATTCTTATTGGTGTGATCTTGGTCCTTTTTTGGTTCCTAACAAACTACTTACAAGTTTTGTAACAGTGCTAAAATTAATGGTGTTTGTGGTATCTTTTTTATTTGTATTTTTTGAATTTGGGGTATTAAATGTTTTTTGTGAAATGTTGCTATGGTTATACTTATAGGATCTTGGCATTGTACACATATATGTTGTTTGTGTGGAGGCAAGTTAAGACAACAAATTGCAAAACATGTGGAATGTTGTTATTGTGGAAACAAGACATGAAAACAAAAAATAGAACATGTATTGAATCTCATTTTTGTGGATGCAAAGATAAGATAGTAGAATCAAAACATATATTGAATGTTCTTGTGGAAGCAAGACATGACAACAAAAAATAGGACATGTATTAAATCTTTTTTTTGTGTGGATGTAGGACAATATAACAAAAGCAAAACATTTATTGAGTGTTGTTCTTATGGAAGCAAGACATGATAACAAAAAATAGAACATGTATTAAATCTTTTTTTTGTGTGGATGCAAGACAATATAACAAAAGCAAAACATTTGTTGAGTGTTGTTCTTATTGAAGCAAGACATGACAACAAAGAATATAACATGCATAGGATATCATTGAAGTTAGATTGTGGGCATAAGCACACTAAGCCCCCCAAAAATTGGAGTCACAAGTATAGTTTTTTTTTAAATTAATTGTTTTGGTAATGTATAGACATCAAATCTTGGATTTTTTTTTGGTTTTAAGTATATTTGATTGATTTAAAAATTAATCTAATAAATTATTTTTAAAAATCCAACAAAAAATGAAAAACTTGAAGTATATGGAATATATTTGTGACAAAATAATACTTGTCACAAAGTTTGAAAAATTTCCATATAAACTTCAAAACTAAGATTCTGAGTGGAATTATTGGGTGAATTTTTTTATGGTGTATGATATTGATATAAATGAATTAAATATAGGACCATTTAGAGATTTAAGCTTTTTGGATGAAATTTCATTCAAAAAAGTGTTTTTTTGCATTTTTAAACAATAAATGCATAACAATATCTATTTTTGGAAAAAAAAACCATTAGCATATCAAAGAGGAAGAGAAATTATAGATGGGAATTGCATTATTTTTTCAATTTTCTTTTTTTTGGTACTGTTTTATGAGCCACAGACATGAGGCCGTGTAATCATTGAAAAAATGTAAATCATATATTGTATGTACATTAATTTTATTCAATCTTCTTCATTTAACTGTTGGATCAAAATCAATTTTGATTCAAAGTAAACTTTGAATTCCAAAAGGTTGTCATGTAAAATTTAAAGTTTTTTGCGTGTGTTTAGGATAGCCAAAGGATACCATCAAGATATTAGCTGACTATGTATTATAATACGTTATACATCACCTTTTTTGATGAAAAGTGGCTCACCCTTAGTGTGTTTTCACCCTTGTTTTAAAAACTTGTGGATGAATTTGTGTGATGGGTAAATTTTCAACAATTGCGTGAACAAACAACATTGTATCTTTTGTGTAAAGGTTTGAATTTATCATCCAAACATCATGTATTGGTCATATGTCATGTTTTCTTGATTTAATTGAAAATAGATGAATTTTCAAATAACATTTGTACATTGTGTATTTTAAAAATATCTAAATATTTGTGAGTCTTATGTAGATTAATTAAAAAGTTATTATTTGCAACTAATTAATTGTTGTTGAAATTTTTTATGTTAATATTTGATTTTTTAAAAATTGCTAATTGAACATTTGTCAATATGTAATTCAATTTGTGATCTTTGTGAAAAATGTCATGAATATGGAATTATGATTTGTAGACATGTGTTGTGATTTATAGGTTTAGTTTTAATCATAAAAGTTAGACCCTAAGTTTTTAATTAGCCCTAAGGTTAGCCATGAAAATTGAGTTGTAATTTTTTGACAACCCTGATGTGTAAATCCTAAAAGTTCAACCTTAATGGAATAGGTCCCTAGGGGTTAAACTTAACACCAAATAGTTTAAAAAGTGTGGTGTTTTTTATTTGATTTTGTTTAGCCTTGTGTTCGTTTTGGATTTTGAATAATTTGGAACATTTTAGTGCAAGTGTGCAAGATTTATATAGTTTGTTTCATTTTCTATTTGTTGTTCGACAAACTTTTCCTTGGGTGGTACTAGTAGGAACCACCATGCCAAAATCACAAGAAAGTTGGACCCAATTTAAGAAATAAAACTCCATTTATTATACATTGGTTTATTTGATTGGACTAGGTGGGCTAGGTTTTCCCCACCTATGCACACACTCATGAAAAATAATGAGCACCCAAAAACTTATAATATGCATTAACATTCTGTTTCTTGAACCATTCCTGACCCAATTCCTGACTTCTTTTTTTAAGTGTCCTTACATTTGCACATTAGATATGTTGTTTTGTTTATTTAGTACATGCATAAGTGAATGATCCAAATTAGTCATTAAAATAACAAAAGATAAAAATAGTTATCATTTATGTTCTTGATATCAATGGTCTTTTAGGACTTCATGATTGTGACTTTAAAAATTCATAACTAAATGAAAATTGATTCAATCAACTATTTATAAAAAACATCAAATAGGTTGGCATTTGAAGTATTTTAAAAAATTAATATCCAAGGAAAATTCCCAAAAAAGGATTGTTTTTGTGTTCTTGATAAAAAAAAGTCTTCGTGTGACATTCCTATTTTTTTTTTTAATGCATTCATTTTTCACATCAAAACATATTCTTTTGTAAATTTAAATAGAGTTTTGAATTCAACATGACTTGGGTAACCTTTTGATAAATAATTTGGAATGAAAAGTTTTTTTTATGTGAGTCTTATGTTGTCTTGAAGTTGGATGGGTTTCATAAATTTGGGGTGTGATATTTTTAGTGGTACCACCCAGGGATAAGTTTGCCATGTTGTTTGTAATGTTGTGATTTTTTATGTATTCTTTTGGTCTTTTGAGTGTTATGTGTTGTTATGATATAATTTGTTGCAAGCCCAAACATGAAAAGAACTCCATTTTTGAATGTTGTTGGTATAATGATGCGAACCATATTTACATAATCGTGTGCGAGTCTCAATTTTTAAGAATTGCATCAAGGATAGTCAAATGTGGTAAAGTTATTAGGGGTTTTTAGCAATTTCATGTTAGAATAAGGAATGATGAATGCGCATGGTTATGTGGGGGGGTTTTCTTCTTGTGTTAGTTTTCTTGGGGAAGGGGAAGAAAAGGATGATGAGTCTTAGTAGATGGTGGAAAGAGGGAGAATGGGTTAGTTGTTTGGGGTATTTTGAAAAAATAGAAGTGAATAAGATAATGTTGGGAGCTTGAAATTGTAAAGGAATTTCATAAACCCTTTTGGGTTTGGTAGCACAACTTCTTACTAGTCTAGGTGCAGAGCCTACAATTTGGTAGGCAGATGCACCTTATAGTTAGCTTTCTAATGAGTTAAGACAAGCTTGATTTGGACAACATATGCGATAGGAGTAATATTTTAAATGATTGGTGGTCTACAACCAAGTTGAACTTGATGTTAATCCTTAAAGTTGGTTTGAATGGGTGACAATTTAATGTAAAATTCTAGGATTTGGAGTGTTCAAGCTTGGAAGATATATCTATCAATTCTAAATCGTAAATCATGCATAGGAAGCAAGCTATCTGGTTTCAACTACAAACACAACTTAACATTTAAAAATATATTTATATTTTTTTCCTTCACCGGTAGCGTATGTACTTTCAAGTATAGTCACCTCATAAAACCAAGAATAGAAGGATAGAAAGTCACCTCACAAATGAATGTCTAACATCGTATGTTGGGTGCATCTTTTGAAGGTTACATTATAAATTGAATGGTCTTATGATGTGGTTGGTAGTGGTTATAAATACATCCATTATGAGCTAATTGATGTTGTTGGTATGTGATAATTAATTTAACTATTGGATCTAGCTTTGTCATTATATTATCCTCAATTGAATGTTAAGTCTTTTGTAAGGATTGCGAATTTTAGGTGACATTCATAAACAAATTTGAAAAGGGGGATTCAAAATTTGTCTTGAAAGTTGGGGCTATTATTGTCATTTAACTCATCCATTAGTTTCCACTATTTTTACATTTTGTTGCTTCTTATTCTATTCTAGAGTTCATGCACAAAAATAATTTGGAATAATTGGGGACTTTGGAAATGTTTGTGACTTGTATTTACAAGTGATTTGCAAAGTCATTCATTCTTGTTGTAGATAATGGCCTAAGTCTTGATGATGTGCATGCATTATTTCTATTCATTTAGTTTCATGCACAATACACACAATTTATGGAGTTATACAACATTGGTAGACCTACAACATTGTTGGTGAAAAACATTGGAAGTTTTGTTTATGGTGAACAATGACTATTAACAAGTTATTTTAGTATTTTTGTTATAATCCCTTCCTATGATGTTAATGTTTTTTAAAGGTTAGTTATTAAAGTTCATAGCTAAAGAACAAGAGGTTAAGATTTTTCCATCAATTTTGAAGTAATGTATTTAAATGTTATTGTTTTGTTTGTTGAGAAACCTGGGAGGAAAATACTTTAGGTTCAAAACTAAAGTTGTTAAATATGTTCTTGCAAGTGGTTGGAACCCTTGTGATCCCAATTGCAACATTATGTTTTGAAAATGTCTACAAGAAATGCCACTTACCTTTGTTAATAAACAAATGTGTTGGTTACTAGTATTATAATCGTAAATGTATGGTGGCATTTGAGAGTCAACTTTGCATTAACTATAAAATCAAACATGAAAGCAGGGAGGTCTTTGATTGTGTACTTTGTGTTTCCCTTGAATCAAGCTTTTGTTTCATCATGATTTGATTAGACCCTAAAAAATTCAAAGAAAGCAAGCTTAAAAGTTAATTAATTTAAAACCCAACAACAAAGATTGTAGGGTACTCATCTCTAAAGAAAAGGAAGTTCAAAAACAAGAGTGGAGAGATAAAATGTTCCAAGATCAAGATTGAAAAGGTCTTGAACAAAAAATTGTAAATGAGTAGAATGCAAAAGTTGAACAAATAGTACTTACAAAATAAAAGTTGGTGAAAAATGTTATAGAAGCGTAAAAAGCAGAAAAATTGTAAAAACTAAAATGGCTGTTAATTCTTGTTGACAAATATGATATTTATTAAAGTTTGATTTATGTGTATAAATTTTCTTTTGTATGGAATCGAGGACATTATGTTTTGGGTTTTTGATTTGAATTGAACTAAATGTTTTTGGATTTGGATAAAATTTGTTAAATTAGTCTTGGACAAAATCTATTTTGGACTTGTGTAACCAGAAAGGGAGTGGCCGAACAAGGATTCTATGGTTGTGCATTTTGTGTGAATGCCAGATTCACTGATCAGGGTTCTAGAATTAATCCAGCCGTCACCTTCATTGATGAGGGCGGCAGATTTTACCATTTTGGAAGGTGGTTAGTGCTGGTCGTGCATGGGATGCATGGGAAGTGTTGCTCTCTGGCTGTGTGGGGTGGGGAGTATAGGAGAAAGGTGGTGCGAATGATGAAGGGGGATGGCGCCGCATTGATGTGCTGTTAAGGAGATGACGGTGGAAAAAGTAAGGAAGGACGGAGGCTTGTGAAGGAAGCCAAGGACGGAGAAAAGGAAGGTGTGGGCATGTAGAGAGGGGACGATGGGAGAAGAGCTCAGGAATGCATGTGGAGACAGACTGAGAGGTCTGATTTTGGGGAGGAGAGCGTTAGAGTCCAGAAATTGTTTTTGATTCTTGATGAACATTGTTCAGGGAGAGGAGATCAGAGTATAGCAAGAGGCTGAGGTCGTGCTAGAGAGGAGATTTTTCTGAGATTTTGTGTTGAAGTTGGAAAGGTAAAGTTGAAGATGTCAGATGAGCTCAGAAATGGATAGACATATCGCTCCGTATATCTGTTTTTGGAGAACTTGGCTGAGTTATTGTAACTCTCCATTGCGCCAGTGACTTAGCTAAGTAGGGTTGACAGATTTTTTATGAGAACTCTGGAGTGAAGAAAGCTTGTGCCATCAGGGAACTTTGTAAATTTTGAGCTAATGAGTTTGATTTCTAAGATTCTGTCTTGCTGATTTGTCTGAGTAAGAGTAAAATCTGTGGAAGTTCAGAAAAAGGGGAGTTTGCACTAGTGATGTGTGCCTTTCATCGGGGTTTAGTAGAGCCAAAGGACAAAAGCTTTGGACTCAAATTAATGCCATTGTCATGCTGCTGGTTTGGTAGTCAGACACCCATTCACATTCTATCTGAGTGGGTTCGATAGAGGGGTCGTGTTGTTGTTTGATCCTTTCATTTTTTGGTGACACTTGGACATAATTTAAATAATGGGATTTTTTTCTTGGCTAGGACTAAATGATGGGTTTATTGGGTCATTCTTACACTTGTTGCATTAAAATTTTGTAACTTTTCATATTTCAAAATATAGTTAAATTGATATTAACATCAATTAACCAAAATATAAGTGTTTTTTTTACAACAAATAATTTTTTTATTATTAGACTTTGTGTTGTTCTAAAAACTTTTCTAAATATAAATATAACAGTTTCCAAAAATTACATTGTAAAATTGGCATTTTGAAAAATTTGAAAATATTGTCATAAAGTTGAACATTGAAACTTTTTGGTACTTGTGGAAGGTTTAGTGCCAATATTATTTTAAATGAAAATTCATGATATTTTTGTGGTATTGCGATTGAATTTGGAGTTTTAAATATAATAATTAAATGCAAATTTTTACTTGAAAAGAGTTGAAATTAAATAATCAGTTTAATATTCAAAATTTTTGTAAAAGATTACAAATTGCAAAACAAACATTATTACAAAATTTGGGTGTAGTTCATTAGTTTGCAGTCACTAGACTAGTGAATTCATTGCTTCCCCATTAGGTTCTATTCATTATGACCAGTGAATTTATTCAACATCTAGTGAAATCATTTAGCATATAGGGACACCTTTTGTTGTAGTGAAATGGAATCTTTTGAAACAAGAACAACAATTATTTGAATATTTAAAAGACTTTTGCAAAGAAAAATCAACATTTTAAGATTAAAGTTAGTATATGATTTATAACTAATGAAAAACATATATTATGGATATAGATATGAAATTGAATGAGTTTGGTTCATGACACTAATTTTAAATACAATGTTGGCGATTATTTATTTGATGCTATAACCTACTTGTTAAAATATTCAATGAGTTCAAATTTTTTCTATAGAAATAGTATGAAATATTTGTGGAATTGTTTAGAACTTGGTGTTTTGAAAGCATGAGAATGCCATAGGCATAAATTAAATTAAGAGATTTGCACCATGGGCGAGCAAATGATGAAGAAAGTTATCATCAACAAATGTCAAAATTTGCAATAGAAGGTGGATTGTAGGGGAGATTTTATAGGAATACATTAGGTATCAAAATATTTACAATGTTCAATTCATGTATGGAATAAAAATAATGGTCTAATAATGATGAAAGTACAAGGGTAAAATGGAAACACAATTTCAAATATTGTATAGAAATAATCATTTTAAACCTTTAGACTTATTTGATAATGTTTCAAATAACATGGATATTTTCACAAATGATGTAGATAATGAGACAAAAAACATTGTACATGTTTTATGGACATAAATAATGAACAAAAAAAAAGTCAACAAAATGAAAAAGATTTAGTTGCACTTTCCATTTAAATAATGCATTATCACAAATTACAAAAAACTCATCTTGAATGGACCATACAAGACATTACATTAACATTTATTCATGAAAATCCATGTTTAGGTTTAAATACAACAAAAATCAAGCAAAATTTAAAACATATTGAATATTAAAAAAAAAAAAAATTGTTCAAATTTTGACAAGATAATTAGAATGTAATGCAAATTTGCCAAAATGACATGATGGAAAATAAATTTGAAGAACATAAAAAATATTAAAAGTGATGCTCCAATGAAAAATAATTCATAAATGATGAAGTTTTAAATTAGACAAATTGTTTCAATCCAACAAAATAGTGATGAAAGATAATTTAATAATACATATGTTATGAAATTAAATATATATATCGAGGATATTCCTTGACGTGCTTGTTATTGTTGTCAAAGATATATTGAACAATTCCCCAATTCTATAAAAAATTGTGAATGTTAATGATAAAATATTGATGTGTACGTCTTGTCAAAAAAATATTTATTAAAAAAAATTTAAAATAACTTTACAGAACCATATTGTAAATAATAAACCAAATATGTATTTTTTTAATGTTAAATAAATGAAATAGAAGAATGATGTATTGCACCTCATTTTGCATTTGCACCAAATTGGCAAGGTTTTGTAGAACTTGCAAAATGATCAATTGCAAAAGGATGAATTTGAAAAAAATCATCATATAGATAGTTTAAACAATTTTGAAAAAAATATAAAAGAAAATTGCAAAACATGTTAGAACAAAATGTTTTGGATGCAGAACAAATGATTGATGATGATTTAAGATTGTTTACAATTGCACCTATAGAAAGTTTTTTGACTATTAAGATTATTTTGTGATAAATATGTTTTAAAAAAAAAATCCAATGTTGGTTTTTGGACATCCAAGACCATGTTTTCAATGTTCATATAAAAAGAAATACAACTTGAATTAACAAATGTTAATTAAAAAATTGCATATCATGTAATTAACATATGTTTTAAAAATAATTAAAAATTTCATTTATTTTATATTATCCTCTGCATGGATATGTATTTGAAAAGAAAAAATAATAAATCACATGTTAATAGTTAATGATGTATCAACTAATGTTAATTTAGAATAAAATTTAAATTTTGATTTAGATTATAGAAAATTAATTGTGCTAAAACATTTCCAAATTATTTGGATTGACTTCAAAAAAATCTTTTTGCCATGAAATCAACTTGGAGATCCAACATTTTTGTTACATTTATTACAAGTGTGAAAAATTGCTCAAGTTTTAGTAAAACACTAAAAGATTTTTATGTTCAACATTATGGTAAAAATGATGATGTATTGGATGAAAGAGAGCTTGTTAGAAATGAACTTGTGACATGTGTATGATATTATGAACATAAAATGAATAGTTCCAAAATTATTTAAATGTTTTTGATTTTTTGGGGTAAAATTAAAGATTATTTTTTCATTTCAAAATTTCAATAAGGAGGTTTAGCTCATGACCATGAATTATTATGGTTAGGAAACTCCCTTCAATTTGGTATTTTTTCAAATGAAATATTAAATTTTTTGTTGTTAAATAACTAACCGTTAATCAAAGCATACTTAAACATGGAATTTGTAATAATCAAATACATCAACAGAAATGGACAAGTAGAAAAAAATGTCAACAAATTTATCAATCTCAATATCCAAAACCATCAATGAAATTTACAAGTATATTATTACCTTTAAATAGAAAAGATTTTACAATAGACTTATGTCATATAACACCTTGAATATTTATGAAATTACAAATTTGGGTGCAAAATTCATCATCGCAACTTTTAATAAAGATATGTGAAAATCCTTTCATGTAATTGCAATTTATAAGCCACCAAAAGTGCAAGCCAATTAATTTATTTCTATTCTAAACATTATACTAAAAACAATAGGTACAAATTTTCTAATTGTAATAATTGATGATTTCAATATAAATATGTTAACACATACACCACAATCAACAACATTACAAAATTTCATGAACATATATCAATTATATTGCACAAAAGTACTATAATTTATAATACACATTTAGACCATATATGGACTAATGCACCAATACAACAATGCCACTTTGAATGAACAAAAACTTATTGGACATATCACAAACCAATTCATTTTGCATTCAAATTACCAAATCATGTTCTCTATCTTACCATCCCATTAAAATAAATCATTTTTATTATTATTAAAAAGACAAGGCCTGCATGTTTGTGAAGCCTTGTTTTGATCGCTTTAGTATGTGATAACTAAGGCTCAATACGACTTGTTTTCTTAGTAGAAGTATGGTGTTTTTGGTTGTTGTCTTTGCTTTTTTCTTGGTGATAGAATAGCATAAATGATCACCAATGAGTTTGCTATGACATTCAAGGTTCAAAAACTTGTTTTGAAATTTGCATTGTGGAAAAGGTGGACAGTTTCTTCCAGTCTTTCAATGCTGAGTAGATAGTACAAGCAAATCTAGAAGAGATGAAAATTAGAAAACCATTATCACAATTAATGGTTTTCTAACTTTCATCTCTTCTAGATTTGCAAAGGGGTTCATATTTCAGTTTGCTTTAATTAAATAGCATATTTAATCTAGTTCAATTAATATTTGGATAGTGAAGACGGGTTCAAAAAATTTCACTATTCAACCATTTGTATTTGAATAGTAAACATAACATTTAATCTTCAACATGTTTGCCACAATGCAACATCTTCTATGGGAAACATAATTTAAAAGATCATCCAAGAGGATTTGTGGTTCAAACAATTTTCTTGCTTTCGATTGCAACCCATTTTGTGGATTACCGCTCATAAGATAATTTGTGATGTACCATATTCTTGCTATTAGTCATTTTTAAAAAAATAGAAAATTGGATTTCGGCAATATCTTAGTGTTGTTGTTGAGCTCATTTCCTAATGTAATGATAAAATATGTTGGGTTTTAATCTACAAAACTTATTTCTATCCCTAATCTCTCAATGGAATGAAATCCTTTTTGTTGTTTAATGCACAAGGAATACATTCATATGATGTTATGTCATGATGTTGTACAAGATTATTTTGGTAACAAATCAAAAGCTTTTGATCACATCAAACTTAAAAAGTCCAAAGTAGCAAGGACATAGTTCTCTTTATGTTACTATAAACAAAATACAAATTGATCACCACTGGAAATGAATCCAATGAGTTCTCAATGTTGTTTTGTAATGACTCCAAAGTTGGTTTTGTTTTCTAAAGAATATATAGTCCAACCTTGTATCTGAAAGGTTTCAACCAAATTCCTTTTCACAATTTCAAATTGTAAAATCACATTCCCCAAACATGCAGTTGAATTTGTTCACAATAATTAGGAAAAGAAGTTCATTGTGATAATCCCAAGTTGAAAAATGCTCAATAAAAGTGCTAAAGGTATTCTTTTATGTTCCATATTAACTCCAAATCACATCCTTGAAAAACCCCAAAAGTTGTTCCCAAGTGAAAATATACATACCTACATTGCTCCCAACATATATATGAGCATCCAAAGGTTGTTAGCATGATTATGGACAAATTCTCCCCCTGACCACATGTTCTGTGTCTCAGCAAAGTTGATTAGAAAAAATCCCCATAATTTGTTTATTATTTAGTATGTAGAGGCTCTCAACGATAATTCATTTTTCACCTAAAGCTGAATACACTGAGAAAAAACCTCTGTTGAACAGGGTTGATTTGTAAATAAGATTCCTGCAGCAATCTTGACTAACACATCTAGCATGACATCTGGCAAGCTTATTAGTTGGCCAAAAAAAGAAATTGATGCAAAGAATTGCAAAAGTTTGTTTTGCTTGTAATTCATCAAGCACAACATCTGATACAGGTCAAGAGAACTAACTTACAGGCACTCTCCCTCAAGATTGGAATGTTTTTTATCTTTTTTCACATATTACCGTGGATTGTCTTTGGCAAAGAATGAATGAAATCCAGCTTCATGCAAGAAAGCCAAAGCAAACCTCTATATTTACAGCAGCAAGCAAGCAGCATGCCATTTGCAGCATGTTAGTGCCATGCAAATGCAACAATGATCAAGAACCCATTCGCAGCATGTCAGTGCCATGCTGTTGCAACTATCAAGCACCCATTTTGCAGCATGTTCATGCCATGCTAATCAAGGACCCATTTTGCAGCATATTAGTGCCATGCTGATGCAACAATCAAGGACCCATTTCGCAGCATGTTAGTGTCATGCTGATTCAATAATCAAGGACCCATTTTGCTGCATGTCAGTGCCATGCCGATGCAACAATCAAGGAGCGGTTCATCCACCCAAGAGACAAGGCTCCGCCTTCCTCTTGAAGTCTGTACTTGTCACTGTAGGCCTCCAGCAGCATCTTGATGGTATTATTCACGGATGCACTAAGAGAACGAGGGCGGAAGCCTGCCATAGTCATCCGGGCGCGCCATTTCCCCAACATTTCATGCCTCTCCACTCGCTCAGCTCCCTCACAAGCAATCACATTCACAAGGTCACGGGCTAAACACTGCTGTTCAACATTGATACGCTCACGGCTATCACGGCCCAAGGTTACATCCAGAGACTGAAACACAGCTGAATAATACTTCATGGCTTCAATGAATCGGGGAAGGAATGGAGCTGTATTTGTATTAGCTTCTTGTTCAACCAGTGTCACCACCTTTGGGTTTAAGCTCTTCACCATTTGCAGCATTCGGTCACGGGGATTGGTGGTGCAGACACTCTCATCAGGCACATGATGAAGCTGGAGTGCAAAATTCACTGCAAGTGCTTCCCCATGCTGCCGCTCCAGCATCCATGCCTGCACTTCTGGGCACTTCTTTTCAACTGCATGGAACACAAAGGGCACTCCAACAGATTGAGCAAGCTTTCTAAGACGATTACCCACTAACTTGAGCCCACCAGGGGGTGTCATTTCCGAGGAAGGGTCATCCACCCCTGTGATACGCAAATGGGGGGGACCACCAGGCCTTGCAGCCAAAGCTTGTATTAGGGTACTCCACTGAACACCCTGGTTAATTTCAAAATCGATAATGTGCACTTGATCTTCATTCTGAAATGCTTCTGCAATTGCACCATTGGCTGCCATGTACCCGAACTTGAAGTAGGGGCAGACCTCATAGAGAACTTGCATGGCTGAGAGCAAGTCTCCTCCAGCTGCTGGTGCCACTTTGCACTTGAGTGCTTTGTAAAGACCTCCTCCAGATGAAACCATTTTTGCAACAAGGCCTTCTAGCATGTATGCAGCAAGGCGCTGCATCGGGTCTCCATGGATGGAAACCATGTGGTTCAGCTTCGCAATCACTACATTTGCTTTCTGAAAATCATTCTCTGCCACTGCTTCTGCACATGTGACCAGCAGCCGCTCAAGTTGGCTGGTTTCCAACAAGCTTTTCACTGGCAACTGCTGTGCAGGTTCTGTCATCTGGACCATTGCAACAATCAAACCCCAAGAAGTTCAGAACTACAGTATTCACATGTGACAACAATGTCAATACTCTTGCTCCTTGAGGTACAAGAGTGCAGGGAATGCAATAGAAGATGCAAAAGACAAGGCACCCAACACAGCATTTCTGTAATCACAAGCTCCACCAGCTCAGGATTCTTGGGTGGGGAAGCACCATACCCTGGGACAAAACCATGAGTGGAACTGCATAGTCTCTAGTCACCTCAGGATGAAAATCTAAAACCAGATGATAGCCGCAAGAAAGCTTATGCAATCAGGAGAATATGGAGAGATTGCAATGGTTGCCATTGCAAATCAACAACTTGCTATGCAGGTTTACCAATTTGCATGCACGTGAATGATCTCAAAGGTTCATAGAACTAGTAAGAGCTTGATGATCCCATGTGGAGAAATTTCTTCCTGCAGAAAATAGAAGTGACATGCTCAGGAGCTTACTGCAGTGAGCTTTGAAGTATGATCTCCCGCATATCCTACTACTGCTTTGGTAGTTTTCTGACACTGCTTTGCATATGAAGACTGTTGCTGCAGAGCAGCAGAAGCTCCACAAGAAGAAGACATCACACTGGACTGCTGCATTTCCATTGCTGTGGCCTTAAGCTGGTCAAGAGGCTGCTGTGTGCAGCAACCTTCAGCTCCAAGAATGTCTACAAAAGCATCTGCCCATGAGCTTCCAGCTTCAGATGTATTCATATGATGATCAGCCCCTCCTGCAGACCCAGCAGCAGCTTGGTGAAATGACCCATTCATGTCATCGTCTTCATCATCGTCCAAGAGCGCACTTTCAAGCACCTGCAGCATTTGCACCACTTCCCCAGACATTTCTGCGCCCGCCGCTGATCCTCCTGCAGCAGCAAATCTTCCAGTACCACCAACCCCCATTGCAGCAGCCGTCTGCTGCACATACAGCTGCTGTTTTGCTGCCGCGAAGCTCATGTGAATATTCCTCGCTTCATGAAAGCTCGTCGCCTGCTGCTGCATTTGGTAAGACGGCACAGGGCCACAAACAGAAGCTGCAGCTGATCGAAGAATTGCAGGACGTTGTTGATGATCCCCGGCACCGCGATGGAAAGCCCCGCGTCCATGAAAGTCCGCTTCCTGGCTTTCAAGAGAAGCTAGAGAAGCCTCGCTGCCAGAGGATCCTTCACTTTGATAAGAAGCAGAGCTCCAGCCCCCGCGCTGGAAGCTGGCCGACGCTGCTGCGGCCTGATCAAACGCACCAGTCGTGGTCGTGGTCGCGGTAGTGGAGACGTCTGGAGGGGAGAGAGTGGAAACTGGTGAGCTTTGATCTCGACTTGGTTTCAGAGATGCATAGCTGGTGTTGCAGGCAACGAAGTGCGACGTCCTTTGATTGTTGTCTTCGAAAGCTTGCCTGGTGGTATTGGTACTGCTGCAGCTGGTGTAGTAGCTCGCTGTCTGCTGGCTGTTTGCCGTGTCCGTGAAGTACTCTCGATGATCCCGGCTCTGTGAAGAAGAAGGATATCGCAACGTCAGTCCGATACTGCCCAGTTCAGGCCGATACTGCATCATTGTTGCAGCAGCAGCTCGGGTTTTCGCAGCTGGGAATTGGGAAGCTGCTGTTGCTTTTGCTGCTGCAGAACTCAGGAGTACCGAGCTTGCTGCTCGCAACAGTTCCCTCCTCGCTCTAGCTAGCAAGCAAGCTACCAGCAACTGGCGTCTTCTTCCTCCTCCTCAGTGTAGTTTTGGAACGACACATGAGGCTCTACGGCCTGGCAGCCATTCGGTGCGTGGGATATTGCAGGATTGCAGCTGTGGGTCTTGCTGGTGTTTTTGCCTCCAATTGGTACAGACTCCTTCCTGCAAGTGATGCACGCAGGGACGTTAGAATGATGGTCTCCAGCTTCTAGTCCGCAATTTCTCCCCAAGTCTAGTGCTTGATCATCCAACTTCTTCTCCAACTTTTTTTTCTCTTTGCGGTCGATCAGATGACAGTACTACGACACTTTCTATAGCAGCAGTTGTGTGAGGCGGTCAGGCGAGTGTCAAGAACACCTTTCACATGCTTGTTGCAAGACCACATCCTTGCTGACGTTCAGAGCAGGCGAGAAATGAGAGAAGAGGAAGACTGGAAATGCCCATTTGCCAACAAGGTGCAAGTTCCGGATGCGCTTATTCTTTCTTACAGAGAGAAGAAGAAGAAGAAGAGTAGGTACTAAGATCAAGGAGAAGAGAAAGTGGGTATCTCTTCTTCTCCTCTCAGCCTTGGACAAAAGCAGCTGCTTCCAGGATCAAGACGATCTCCGTTCCGCACTGTGCTAAACAGGCGAAATGGGTTGCTAGCTTCTTCTTCTTCTCCCAAGCACGGGGCGGAAACTGGACTATCTTCTCAAGCTCGAATACCGATATCAGCTGGTCCCCAGCGAGTCCCAGAAAAGCTTCATGGCACGGAAGGAAGGAAGGAAGATGAACACAGTCAGTCAGTCTGAGCTCCGGCCACAGAACATCAATATAGCCTATCGTTTTTGTCTTCATCAGGCTAGCTCCCAGCTCTCTCTCTCAAGGTCTACTCTAGCATTCAAAACCGGTCGGCAGGCAACAACACGGGTTGCAGCGAGTTAGCTTGGTGTCAGCCTCTCTGGATTGTTAACAAGGCCAAGAACAAGAACAAGAACAAGAAAGAGAGCTCTGACTCTGCACGAGGGCTAAGTCAAGCTGCTGCAAATTTACTTAGTGCTACAGGACCAGCGTCTCTCTACCTATTCTTCACGCGACCGGCGTTTGGTTACAGCTTTCTCTTATCTCGACAAGCTTTCCTTCCACAAACGGAAACTAGTGTCGAAACCTTCCTTGATCGCACTTACTGCCTCATCAAAGAAAGCTTGAACCCGGGACAAAATGGGTTTGTTGCAGCTTTAAGTTTCTCTCGACCACCTCTTCCCCCACGGTCTGAGGTTCCACTACCATCTCACTCAATTCCTTGCACCGCCCTAGTAGTACTGAAGGCGATTGACAAACATACACATGCAGAAGAAGCTCCAGAAAATAAACTACATCACACAAAACGTGAGTTCAAGTTGCTGCAATGGTCGACGCCCATGCTACTAAGCAGCATACAAACACAAACTCAAACTCCAGCAAAGATCAGCAGCGATAAATGAAAAAAAACAATTAGATTCCAAGACGAAAACCCACAAACTATAAACAATCAAGCGAATCGATCAGACTCTCGCTTGTGCTGCTGATGCGTCTGCTACAAAGCTACTCAAATTCAAATTCGAGCTAAGAAGAATACCAAACTGAAACCAAAAACTTCTCAAGACGATCTTCTTCTCCTCAGCATCCTCGTTCTCCTCCTCTTATCATCCCAATCCCCACTCCCTCCCCGCCATTTCCCGCCCCCGCCTAAACAGCTACTCTAGATCTCCCAGACGACGAAGGTATATGATCATCTCATAGCCAACTTACACAAGCAGCAGCAAAAGCTGACGGTAGGAGCAACAGGTAGTTGTAGCAGCTATTTCATGCGCAAGTAACCAGCCAGGCCAGGCAGGGAAGGAAGCTGGTGAGTACCAGGCAGAACAGACGAGAGAGCGTTCTGCAAAGCCAGCTCCAGACTCTAGCGGTTACTGCTGGTGCCCCCGGGGGAGGTGCAGGAGAAAGTTCGCCATAGAGAAAAGCTTGAGAAATGCGCAACCACTCCTAGCTTTCTTATTGTTCGCAAAAAAACCCAAGTCCTCCAGTCCGTCCGTCCGTCCGTCCGTCCGTGTCTCTCTCTCTCGCAAACACAGAGACCAGCAGCAGCAGCAGCAACAACAACAACAAGGCAGCAAAAAACACGCTGCAAAATCATCAACAACAGCAGCAGCAGCAAGCAACGAGGACAAAGCAAAGAGCCTGGGAATGGCCCCCAACAAACGTAAAAGAAACCGGGCAGATCCGCAAAAGAAGGAGACACCAGGAAGATTCTGGTACCAGAAAAGGGCGACCTGATTTCAATAATGTGTACCTGATTTTCATGGAATGTTTAGTAGGCATGTAGCCCTACAGGCTAATTATGCATGGAATGTTTAGTAAGCAAGTGTCCGTCCAGGCTACTTGTACCTGGAATGTTTCGTAGACAGCTGCCCTACAAGCCTACTATGCATGGAATGTTTAGTAGACAGCTCCCCTACAGGCTAACTATGGGTGGAATGTCTAGTAGGAAGGTACCCTAGTGGCTACCTATGGCATGGAATGATTTTAGTAGGCAGGTATACCCTACAGGCTACCTATGGGTGGATTGTCTAGTAGGAATGTACCCTAGAAGCTAGCTATGCTTTGGAATGTTTACTAATGGAAGTAACCCTAGAGGCTAATAGTGGGCATTCCGTGGTCTGGAATTAGGCACTGGAATCCATATTTCTTAGCTCATAATGATGTTGGAATTTGTCAGAGGCTTCCGCTTCTGCGTCTTTATACCTTGGATTCTGTAACCCCAAACTTCCCTTCCTTTCTTTCTTTCCCCAGACTCTTCCCAGAGTGGTGGGGGGTTTTTTTTTTTTTTTTTTAATTTTTAATTTTTTTTGTGAATATTAAAAAAAAAAAAACAAAAAAAAAAAATTGGAAATTATCAATTTGATTGTCTAAATTATCAATTTGATTG
>Ga0116231_10003120_pt1 | contig 34655 bp, 28 predicted proteins | sample S1TSphgellanicum_2_FD_89695 | JGI IMG/M metagenome (GOLD analysis project Ga0116231, IMG submission 89695) | Host-associated microbial communities from peat moss isolated from Minnesota, USA - S1T2_Fd - Sphagnum magellanicum MG | ecosystem: Host-associated > Plants > Peat moss > Unclassified...
TATATGTAAATGCATTTGTCTTCTTGCTAGAACTCAAGTGCAATAGGTTATGGGTGGGCACTTCACCTTGTGTTATGTACATTCTTGTGCAATCTTGGGTGTCTTTCTTCAACATAACATCTTCTTTTGAAAACTCCTACACTCATAATATTGAGAAGTTTGATGTTGAAAATTTGAGATGAAATTGGTTTTTGAAGATTTAAAATAATGAAACGTTATTGTCACATTATAACCTTTTGGGCTTGGGATCAAATCTTGAGCAAGACAAGGGGAATAACCCAAGGGTGAAGTCAACACATCCTTTGATTCAAACACATTCACAAAAGTTTGTGAAACTCCAAAGAAAGAAGCCGTAACATTTGCAAGAATATTTTCACCTTTAGAGTTGAAAATTTTTAGGAGTCCAAAATGGGCCCTCTTTAAATCATTGGAATTTTTTCAAGATTATTACAATAAATTGGGATGACATTCCAAAAAAAAATTTAAATTATAGTTTGATCATTTGAAAAGTTGGGATTCAAATTATCAATTGACTGAATTTTTTCCAAGATTATTACAATAAATTGGGATGACATTCCAAAAAAATAAATTAAAATTATAGTTTGATCATTTGAAAAGTTGGGATTCAAATTATCAATTGACTTTTAACCATTTAAATTATAATTCAAAGAATCAAATCACATGTAATTAAGGAGATTGATATGTCATTAGAATTTTTTTTCAAATTACAAGTTTTTTGCAAGCACTTTTGATTTGGATCAAAAATGAAAATTTTTATTAACCCTTAAATTGTAAGATTCATAACTTGGTGTGTGTGTGTGTGTGAAATGATGCAAGGTATGACTATAGTGGTAAATTGCATTGGCATGTAGTTGATTTCTTGCAAGCCACTTAGTCTAGAATATACATGATCATATGTTGACATTCATGTACTATGTAATGGACCTATTCCAATTAAGAATTTGGTGAGCCTTAGAAAGACTCACTTCATTGGATGGTAATGAGTTCTACAAGGGCTTGTTTCAAAGCATAATTAGTTTTCGTCATCATTGATTCACATTCCATGTGTATCTTCCACCATTTAAATGACTAAAGAGTGCTTAAGTACGACAATGTAACCAGTTATGTGCAAAATAATGCTTGAAGACCAGGGCATTATTGAAATGAGGGCCTTTGCAAGGCCATAATCAAGTGTTTGCCTGATTATAATAATGCCCTTGTCTAAGAGCATTTCCACTGGTGCTCAGTATGTCACTCTAGATAATAAAATTAAATATTTAAGTTTAGCTGTTTTGTTTTTGGCAACCCCACCAATAAACTGGAACTGGAACTGCATGTATGTGGGTTTTTTTTGCAATTTTGTGAAAATATCAAGTTGACATGTTGAAAATCATCATAATTATCATAGGCTACACTCTGAATAACTTCACTACTCATATCACAATATTGTTGTAGATGATGGAAAAATACATAATTTTAAACATTAAAAAAGGAATTCATTTTTATTTTTTTAAAAATTGTTTTGTCAATGTGGAAACTGACCCTAGGGTGCCGTACACAAGGAGTAGGACATTCCCAAAATGAGTGTAGGTATTTTAAGGAATACCTCACTCCTTGAGCATTAATAACCCCCTCTCTTAAAGTGATGTGAAATTGACATTCAAAACATGGCCTTTGAGTACACTTGGAAAATTCTTGCAAGTCTTTGTGTATAAGGTAAAGCATGTGGCCAAGGGCTTTACTAAATGTAAAGACATACTCTGATTTTTTTCCCTCGTGATACTCAACAGGTATAATGTACAAATGAGTAAATATTGAGTAAATAATGTACAAAGTGAGTCAAGAAGATGTAGAACTGAGGGACAATGACAATTTGTGTGCATGTTTTATGTGTGACAAGACTTGGTTAGTTTCAATAGTGTTAGACATCAATCTAGAATTTAATCATCAAAAAATAAAAATGGGGGCATTTTGAAAAATGGAACACCCCATCCCATAAGCATTTTGTTGAAACACCTTGCAAACTGTAGAGGAAATGATTACTCTAGGTAAGGTGCCTCTCCCATTACCCTTAAATAATGGACACGTATCTTGACGTGTAAGGTAAAGCCTGAGGAGGGGGGAGGGGGAGTGAGTCCTCACTGGAATAAAGGGCTTATGAGGCAAAGCTAAGCAACATCCTGAATCCCATAAAGCCCACCCCTGATGGGTTTAGATGGCGTAAACACCACCATGATGATTTATTTGAAAAACTCGCATGATATTCTATGGGTATCATGAAAGGGAAAAAAAGAACCATGTCAAGCATCTTGAAAGGCACACTAGCTTATTACGCCATGTAAGGCTTACCTTCAACTACACTAAAAAAAAAGCTCTGCCCAATAAAGTCATCAGGAAGGTCACCCTGTCTTTGAAATTCCGGCCTCTTTTCACCCACTATCCCCTATTTCACTAATATCCGCAGAGAAATGAAATCTTATTAAAATCTCAGTATGAAATACTGAAACTCAGCATCTAACGCATCTAAGTTTCGAGAGTAATTGAAGTAGTTGTACAGGTAGGTAGGAGCAGTGAAAATATTTGTAGCAGCAGAGCAGGGCTGCTCAGGAAAAAGGAAAGACAGGATGAAACTCAGTTTACCACCAAACATTGATGGTTTTCTGTGCTTCACTCCTGAGTGAAGTCCTAATGTACTTTTCTTTGTAGTGTTTTTTTTGAATCTCACCAGGTCTATGACCAAACTCAACTCAGGGTTCTGGTGTTGTGTTTTCCTTACTTTACAACTATACTCTAACTAGTGTGAACCCCGTGCATAATGCACAGGTGTGTTATTTCAACAGTGTAAATTGCAGGGAGCGACGACATTAACTACCAAATTAATTACTAATTATACGCTAACTAGGCTACCTTGAATTAAATCATAGACTAAGTAGCTACTAATCAACGACGGCGTAAGCAGCACGGGTCTCGAAGCGGCCTCCGCCTCCAGCCCGCCTCGTGCTTGCGGGCGGTAAACAAAGTTTGCTGGAGAAAATCTTTTGTTGGTTGGTCCGCTCGCTCGTTCATTCGTTGGTTGCACTTGGATCTTCAGGAACTGTGCATGAACGAAGAAGAACAAGAAGGAACGAATGACCGCCCCGCCCCATATATGCACCCACACGCCGTGCTTTCTTGACCAGTGACGTCTTGTTGGCGTCATTGCTGCTCAGTCACGTGAGCTGCAAACTGGTGAATCACTGTCGTCTAGTCCAGATCAAGGTCGTCGTCATCCATTCCTTCCTTTCAATAGCAGTCCGGCGGAGTCGTGAGTTTGGAGCTGAGGAGTTTCAACTTTCCAGTTTCAACCTTGCTGTTGCACATTTTCGTTTTTGCGAAAACAAATAAAAATTCTTATGCTCTCAGGAGAGTTTTTGATGCATTCAGTTGATTATTCATGACTGATGTGTCGATCCAGCCACTGGATTAGGCGTCCAGCAGCTGGAGGCGTTGAACTAGATCCAGAGATCAGCTGAATTATACGTATTGTGCCTAATTTTTGTGTAAAATCTTAAGCTAGTGGACCTGCAAGAGGACGTACCATCTTTAGATCATGGTAATTGATCTCTTCCCTTCAGACTCGAAGTTAAACTATCGAGCTGTTGAAAGCCTCAACCTGCTCACCGATAGAATGTTTCTCGTGATTCTAGAAATCTCTTAAACTGTGATTTCAAATGCTGGAGGGATGGATTTGGGGAGTCCTGATTCATATTCCAGACTCGACAGTCTCTCATGTGATCTCATGCTTTTTTCTAAAGATCAGGCAGCTCAAGCTGCACAACATCGGCTAAGTCTAGATTCGAGATCATGGGTTTTTTTAATTTGTACTGGATATCACGAAATTGTTGCCATCTGAAGGATCTGATCTGCAATTGATGCATGATAGATCTTTAAACATATAGAGACTTTTTTTTCAAAAGAAAGAAGAGAGATTGTTTCCTAAGGCAATTGCTCGTGATTATGAATGTCAAAACAGGATCATCAACAACAACAACAACAACCACTTCTGAGTGAGCAACTGAATTCAATTGTGGAACAAAGTCTGGAGGGAGACGATGTGGTTGGAGATGGCTCAGTGGACATCCGAGGCAGACCATCCAAGACCTCAACATCCGGTCGCTGGAAAGCTGTCTATTTCATCATGGGTACTTACCTGCTGCTTCAGATTACTACTTAACTGTACATTTCTTTTTTGAAATTTGGTACTTGTTATACTTCTTGGCTTGCTTGTACGTTGATTTGCTTGTCATGCATGTGTTGTTAGATTGACACCCAACACTATCGCAACTAACAAAGTCTCACACATTAAAAAAAGAAATACACATCAATCATCCCTCACTTGTACATTCTAGATTGATACTTAACAATATTGAAACTTAACATGTCTCATGCACCAAGTCTCACGCGTAAAACATGCACACAGATTGTCCCTCACTTGTGAGCTTCTCTAAGGGGGCAGTGCAATTGCTCAAACTCTAAAGTGGCACCCTCTCCTTTCAAAGTTCATTAGTTCCATCTGCCAAAAAGTTTGAGGGCCTTGTTTCCTCCTCCCTTAATTATTTAAGGTGATGGGTCTCTTGGTTGCTCCCCTAACAAAAAAAATGTTAAGGAGCTTTGTGCACTGCAATATAAAACATAAGTCTAGCTTTCCATATGGTCTGGCTGATATGTAGGTCAGAAGAGAAGAATTTGTGAACATATGATAATTGACCAAACATGAGGTGGTGTTATTGCCAATAACTTGAAGGAACACATGGGAATTAGATATCTTGAAGGAGCACATGGGAATTATAGGGAGTTTTGTAAGGAACTTTCAGCAAAAAATATGGGATAAATAGTGGTAACACCATAGCCCCAATAAATCATGAACCTCTAGATGAGACATATGTGACACATTGTTTAAGGAACAAATATAAGTCTAATGGAAACATTCCATAAAATAGCAGTGGAATGCAAGAGAAATACTATCTATGTATCCAATTCCCCAATTCCTCTTCTCTCCCTTATATGTGACAATGAAAGGAATTCTGTTGAGCTTTTGTAAGTCCCACAAACCCACGACTTTGGACACCTATAAAGATTTACATGAGAGAAGCTCACCACTTTGAAGTTTGGAGTTTGGACACCTAAAGATTAATATTCTTGACTGGTTTCAGTCCCATTATTTTGTTTTGTCAAGCGTGACAAAAACAAGGGTGTTCAATCCCCACTATTTGCCAAGACTAGTAACAGAAGTGTAGAGTCCCATTTTTTTCCCCCAAAGATTGAAATAAGGGCATCAGCACTAGTAGATAGTGTAACTCAATAAAAGATTTGATACTACAACCACTAGATCATCATGAGTTTCCAATTATCACTTGGGCGATTAGCTTGATGCTCCCATTGTTCTAATGTTTGGTACGTAAAGTATTGCCGGGTTTGTTGGGCTTGCCTGCCAAGGCATGGATATTGTGTTTAGATTCATTATAGAGTATAGCAGCTTAAGGGATTTTGGCCCCTAGGTAATAATAGGTCTATTTTTATATGAGGATTATTGAAAGATGATATTTTGGCTTGTGTTGAAACTTGAGATTAGTTATAGAGTTCTAATATCTTGAAGGATTTTGGTTTCTTTTTAGAGGACTTTTTTGAAGATTATGTTTGTTAATATATACGTATTTGAAATCACCTCCCTAGAAGATTTATTCATCAATTTTTGTACATTACTACTTGGGAAGAAGGCCTGCCCCCAAGGCCTCCAATAATTTAGGGGGGGAGTAGCTTTCAGGTGGTACGCCTGCATTGTCATGCTACTGCATTTTGGGCTCCTTCCCTCAAAATATGGGAGACCCTTTCGAGCAGGCATTCTCCTGCACTACTACATCACACATTCTAGAAATAAAATATAGGATAGAATCATGACCAGTTTGTTTGTTGTTTGTTTTGTGCAAATCCCTTCAGCAACTGAGTTTTTGGAAAGGTTGGTGTATTATGGGATTGGCTTCAACCTGCTTACATATCTTGTGGATGTGCTGCACGAAGACACTGCACAATCAGTCTCAAATTCGAATAACTGGCAAGGAATGTCGTGGATCTTACCATTGTTTGGAGCTTTTGTGGCTGATGAGTTTTTGGGTCGATACACCACAATCGTGGTCTCTGGCTTCATATACATTTTGGTATGAATGAATTACATAAAAAACAAAAAGTACTACTTGAGAATATTTGTCTTCTTTATGAATCATGATCTTCCAAGTGTTGATTTTTTCAAAGTTCTAAATTCATAAATTGAAATGCTTGGATTCCAGAGGTAAGCATGTTTCTGGTATTGTTGAGCTGATTTGATATTGTGGGTTTTTCAGGCTCTTGTGGGTTTGACATTGTCAGTTACGCTTCCATCTATGAGGCCGTCTCCTTGCTTGGCACAAATGAATTGTGAACCTGCATCAAGACTACAAGCTGGATTCTTCTTTGGTTGTTTGTATTTGGTTTCAATTGGAGTGGGAGGAATGAAGCCTTGTTTATCAACATGTGGAGCTGATCAGTTCAATGAAGAAAATGTTCAAGAAAATGCAATGAAGCATTCGTTCTTCAACTATTGGTGGCTCTCTATTTGTGGAGGTTCAACCATTGCTCTCACTGGTCTTGTGTATGTTGAAGATCGTGTGAGTTGGGGATGGGGTTATGGTCTCTTGGCTTTGTCACTATTGCTTGCCCTTGGGGTTTTCTTAGCTGGTACCCCATGGTATCGACACAAGCACCCAGTTGGTAGTCCTCTCATAGAGGTCACACAAGTCCTTGTCGCTGCAATTCGCAAATGGCATGTTCCGATCCCATCTAATCCTTGCATTCTACATGAGGCAGATTGTGACAAGACTATTCCGCACACCAATACATGTCGGTAAGTAGAATCTCATTTCCAAAACCACATATTTTCAACAATCTCCTCATCTAAATACTCTCACAATAGTCTAATAATCTACTAATGTAGGAGAAAAAATTGTAGCATGTACCAATTGCTGAATTACCATACAAGCATGTTAATTTCATGAGTAGTTTAACATCATAATTGATGTCAATAGAAAGGCTTGTTACATAAATCATGACTTTTGAAGTGCCTTGAAGCAATTTAAATTCAAGAAAGTTATGTGGTGGTGGCCTTTAGTCACCCTAATGTCTTAAGGGACATCAAATCTTGAGTTTTGGGAATTTGACCTTTCTTTCACTTGCATGCACAGATTTCTTGACAAAGCAGCCATGCCAACGATGTGTATCACAGACCATTCAATGGTTTCTCAAGCAAATGTCATCGAAGTTTTTGAAAATGAATCATTGTTCATCAATCCATGGCACCTTTGCAGTGTTACCCAAGTGGAAGAAGTGAAGTTGCTTGTTCGTTTGATGCCCATATGGTTGTCATCTTTAGTTTATATCATGTTGTTTACTCTATTGTCCACCATTTCACTTCGTCAAGGGATGAGCATGGACTTGTCAACTGGACCTTATTTCAAAATCCCTCCTGCATCTCTTGAACTTTTCACAACCATAACAGCAATGGTGTTCATACCTTTATATGATATCTATTTGGTCCCTTTAATGCGTCGTTTCACAGGTGATCAACGTGGTGTCACATTGTTACAACGGATTGGGATTGGGTTCATAATTGCAATTCTTGCAGTGATTGTGGCAGCTTTAGTGGAATCAAAACGTTTGAAAGTGGTACAAGATTATGGAATGGAAAATAATCCAAGCGCAACTATTCCAATGAGTGTGTATTGGTTAGCTCCTCAGTACATCCTTAGTGGCATTTCCCAAGTGTTTGGATTCATGGGTCAACTTGAGTTTTTCTACAACCAAGCTCCTGACAATATGCAAACATTGGGTACAGCTCTTTTTACAACTAGCGCTGGCATTGCCCATTTGTTGAACACGGTGCTTCTCAATCTTATTGTGGTTGCAACAACTCGAGGAGGACATCAAGGTTGGATTGTGGCCAACATCAACAAATGTCGCTTGGATTTATTCTATGGATTCCTAGCTTGTTTGGGTTACATTGGCTTTGTTGTCTATCTTCTTGTTGCCCATTGGTACACATACAAGAAGACATCAAACTCTTCACTTCCTAAGTCTACTTCACAATTCAAGAAACTACTAACACCGAAACTTGCACCTCTAGTTGTATGAGTGAAACATGTCCAACCCACTATGAACATCAACCTTGTTACCTTGGTAATTATCTTAGATGTGAAAATACAAAGAAACAATTTACATCTCTAAGAAATCTCATGCAAGAAGATGGCATTTGAAAGTTTTAAACATTCCAAAAGGTTTAGACTTGTCACAATCCTTGTTGATTTCAACCCATTTCAAAGCTAATGAAATTCATTGAAACGAGCAAAAGACATTTTCATGGCATGTTATGAAATGTCCACAACCAAGTTCATGGAATACAAAATATGCCATTTTTTTATAGGCATTAAAAAAAAGGTTCGAAGAGGAAAGTTAGTTTTGAAAACAAACAAGGTACAAATATGTTGACGCATCAATTTATCATATTTCATAAAAGAATAAATTCAAAAATTGATGATGAATTTCCATGTGGTTTTTTACAATTTTGCCAAAAACAACCACAGTTAACAATTGAAATAGTTCTATTTGCAAGTGACATGATTATTTTCCTAACCTAAATTTCTTTTTAAAATTAAAATATTGGTTTGAAATTTAAAATAATCTAAAAATCATAAGTTAACTAATTAATTACAATAAATTACCTTTGAGTCTTTGACATACCATAATACCAAGGTAACTTCAACACTAATTAAATTATTTTCACATTTGTCAAAAATTTGGTAAACAATTAGTGCCTTAAAAAGGTAAAAACCCTAAACAAAACTTGTCAAAATTCTTGGAAAGCCTAAGGTGGTTATTATAAATTCCTTAAAGTGATTGTTTTCCTTCAATATTAATCTAGAAAATAGGAAAATAGGCTACACATGTTAAAAAATATATTTTTTTCATCACTAATTTTCATTTATAGTTTTCTTCAAATGGTATATCTTCGCCAAAAAACTCATCATGATATGCCTTTATATATCTACATTTGTATAAGCATTTAAAAAGTCTCTAATAGAGGATTGTCCAAAATGTCATCATGGAATTTAAACAATAAACTTATTGAAAAAGGTGGTACCTCTACATTTTTTTGATTTAAACAATGATGATTTCAACCCATTGTTTAGTGTAGGCTCTAATCCTATGAGGTGTGATCTCAAGTTGGACAAGCTTTTATGAAGTTTCCACAAAGTTTCATTAGAATAACCACTTTGGGTTGAAAAATACAAGCTCATGAACTTTTTTGAAAAAGGCATTTTTGTCAAGATGAAAATTGCCAAGAATAAAGAACCAATGAAAGCATAGTCATCGACAAGGGAAAGATCCTCAGAAACAAAATGGTCAACTAGGTAGTTAGAAGAAAGTACTTCAATGGTTGTATGTCTCTTCTATTTATTTTTTAAAAACTTCCATCATATTATTGTTTCAATTCAAAATGATTGAGATCATGAACATTTGTAGAAGTGGTTAATTTTTTGTGATTGAAATGATGTTTGTTTTTTATTTTTGGTTGATCAAATGAGAAATTTTTACAATGAAAATATTCAAGCACCCCAACATCATCCAATTTTTAAAAGTAAATCCATTTTGGGTCAAAACTTGTAACTAAAAACCAAAGGGATTACTTTGGAAAAGGATTGCAAGTTTTTTTTCCCAAAAAAAACTTTTACATGCAAGTGAATTTTTGAATAATTTTTTTTATAACTTGTTGTAAAAATTATTTAAATGTTCCCCAATGCATCACGTTTTTTTTGTTAGTTGTTATTGAATAAATATAAATTTCTGAAAGTGTGCAAATTTTTTACATATTCAATGTTTCATTTTGAAAAATGATCAAAATTTTAAATCATCACCAAGAATTAAAATTTCACATTATTTAGTTTTATTATACTCTAAACTATAACTTTTCTTCATACATCATGTACATTATAACCCATTTATATGTGGTAAAATACTCTTGAAGCTCTAAAATTTTAAACAATTTTGAAACATTCTTTGAATTTTTAAAGTTTTAAAATTCCATGTTTTTAAAAAGTATGAATGATTTTTGAGTGTGACTAATATATTTTTTTCATCTACATTTTTTTCAATGAAAATTCTTTTATTATATGAATCCTTTTGATAATCCTTTGACTCCGTTTGACGCAATAGGTGTACATTTTCAAACGTTTTAAATTAAAACCAAACCTTAAAATTAGATCAAATGAATTTTTATTTTAAGTTCCTTGACATTCATGTGAGGGAAAAATGACTAATTTGCCATGATTACTATGGTTTTAAATGGTAATTTAAAAAAATAGTTTGATTTTGATTGATTATGTTTAACATCCGACACCCTTTTTGGCTCTTGGTTATGTGTTTTAACCTTTTTCTATCTTCTAGGTTTTTTCATTTTCATGTAAGTTCTTCACTCTTCATTCATAGTAAATGTAGATAAAAAAATTATCTTGCTAATCATCATTGATTATTCTAAAACTTACTTATGGTGCAAATATGTTGAGAAATGCTAGTAACATGCATGTGTAAAATCGTGGAAATCCATTCAATATGATTGAAATCAATTTGAATGTGGACCATTGTCATTCCCTTGTGTGTCCCAACTTTGTTTTTAAAAGGTATTTTACATGTAAGATTTCATGAAATATTCATCTAGCATGAATATTTTTAATAATTTATAAATCATGTTGTTAAATTATTGCCAGAGTTGAAGAATGTACCACAAAGATATCAAATTATGTGGTACCTAGCTTTATTAGCACCTTTAAAGTTTGTATAATCTATTTTTTTAACCTTTAAATTATGCTAGGGTTTTGCATTACCTTTCACATATGCAAATGAAAATTTTACTAAATGTTTTCTATCATCTTTGGTGTTATGTTATTAATCTTTGTTTTCCTTTGTTATGACACCTAGAGAATTTGTGAAAATTTGTTCATTGATAATGTTGGGGATTTGAAATTTTAGATTTTGGATTGAATGCCTTACCACAACAATTAAATATATATATTATTTGCAATATATCAATGTTAACATTTTATAAATAGTTATGTGCTAACAAAATGGTGTAGTTATACCTTTAGTTTAAAAATCCAAAAATGAAATTTCATTTTCTATCCTTTTACTTGGTTTTGAACACTAAATTTTGTATTTATATGTCTTTTGAAGCATTTATATTATTTGTTATACATGTAAATGCATATGAATATGCAATTGTGTTTGGTTTCAAACAAATTAGGTTTGGAATGACAAAAGCATTGAATGTGCCATAGACAAAACACACATGTGGTAACCTCTTGTTATTTATGAAGACTTAACAACTTTAAAATAGTGGGTAGCCCAATGTTAGTTGTTACAAAAAGATGATTGGGTGAAAGCATGGTAAAGCATGCCAACAAAAAATACTTGATTTTTTTGTGGAAAGTATTCATAAATTAAACCTTAATATATTGAATTCATGAATATTTTTTTTATTTTAATGATTGATAAGAGGAAGTTCTTTGATTGCATTGAATGATGTTAAAAGGCTACATGGTTTTAATACACATTTACATATATTTTTAAAATACAAATATAGGAAACTATCTGTCCCACTTTTGAACAAGTATATGAAAATATGATGAAAGTACAATTATAATTGAATCTTTTATATTTTCAAATGGATGAAGCACTAATATGTATTAACATGTTTAATTTTTTTTTCATATTATAATCATAATCTACTAAAGTTTTCATATAAAAGTATGTTTAAAATTTAAAAACTTGGCTAGTTTAGAACATTTTTTTCATCCTTTTTTTTACATTAAAATTCCTATCTTTATGTGTAGCTAACTATACACTCAATAGAGTGCACCATTGCTTCATAATGAAAAGTTTTAAAAGTTTTGAATAGGTTTTTTCATGTTTATGCTATAAATGTGATTGCAACTACATGGTGGATATTTGTTTTGGCATACTTTATCATGTTTTCACTCGATTGTGAATTTCTTTTGCTCTTTTCTTCACTTCCATTTTTCATTCACAAATTGCATTATAAAAAAAACAAATAATCCTTGTAATTGTAAGGATTGGCAAAAACGTTGTTCAAGTTGTGAAATTGTTGTTCATTAACTTCTATTGTGTTTAAAATTGTTTGTCGTAGCAACCAGAATGGTGGAAGTGGGCCAAGTTGAAAGGGTGCATCTTTTTAATTGTTTTATGGTCTCTAAATTGGACCAATGGTTGTCATCAAAAGTCAAATGCCATCCATCTTTAAAGCACTTTGTTTTTCGTACAATGTAAATGAAGGTAGTGACTATTGGGTTGTCATTTTGAATACCATTTGAAGAAGCAAAAGGTTGTCATCTTTTGTTAATCAAACAATTGTTGTGACACATTGTCTTTTGTTTTATATGCCAAGTATTCAAATATGTTTACTTCTTCTACTTTCCCATGTCCTTTCACATGTTGTACATACTAGGTGAATCCTTGTTTTCAAAACTTGTATTCACAAGAAGGGCATGGTGAAATATTATATGTCTAAACAAGGTAAACCACATGATGTGTTATGAATTTTCCTTGTTCTAGCTAAACCATTGGTAATTTATTACTAGTTAAAGTACCAATTTTGAAAGTCCAATGCACATAAATTTTAAGGAATTGATGTGTCCATTCACCAATGATTATAAACCTTTTAGTTTTGTCATGGATCATTTATGAAGCTAGGGATTCTATCATCCCTCACAATATTGATTGTATAATGCATGTCATTAATGGCTACCCAACAATCTTCAGTTTTTGTAACATATTTATATAAACATCCTTTAATGTAAGTTGTAGTACATGTTGTGCTTTGCTTTCAAATGTTATTTGGGTTCAATTGCATGAATGTAACTAGGCTTGAACAATTCTTCAATACTTGTAAACTAATCATAAAAACTAGATCTACCTAGCTTTTCATAAACATTAAAAGATCAAAAAAATGTAATGCATTTAATTTGTTAAGTTATGCTATTTTTTGATTGCTACCATGATCAATAGTCGTAAATTTGGTTTAAACCAATTGATGTATTGTCTATGTGACCTATTTAGTTTTGATCTTTTTGAGTCATCATTTAATTCTCACTTGATGGGTTGATTTTGTAACAAGGTTTTTGGCTATCCCACTAGCTATTTTCTTAGCATTAACTTGCTCTCTTTTTCTACTTTCACATACTCATTTAATGAAATAAACTCTTTTTGCAAAACAATTGATCATTCATCATTTGAAATGGGTTGAAACAATCCCATCAATAGCTTTTGTCATTTGCTACTACTCTCCATTTTGCTTACCTTAACGATCACCAACATCCTCCAATAAATTAAAAACCACCTGTTCTTTCTACCCCCTATAATGATCACCAACAAGGCCCAATAAACCAACAAGATCCAAAGAACTAAGTAAAAATGATCACTAACAAAGTTTAAGAAAACTTTTTTAAAATGTGTGAAGGGAAGAATTGCAAAACCAAAGAAAAACACTATTGAATCAAGAACTTCAAGGTCACACAAGCATTGACACCAAATATTTCTAATGGTACATTTGAATGAAAATTTTAAAAATTGAATTTTTACATTCATCCAAATCAAATTATTTTTTATTAACCTAAATAGTGGCCAAATTTTCAAGAAATCTAAAAAGCACATGTTGAAGGTCACTTTTGGACATTAATTAATGATTTGATAATTGTTTATCAAACTTGCCATGGTACTACAAAATGTGTGCGTTAGATACCTATTTGGAAATATAAGGGTACAAAAATTTATAGACCAATATAATATTAACAACCAAATAAATTATACTTAATGAAAAATTAAAAGAAAGGAACTTTAGAATGAAAAATCAAAAATATAACACCTCCATTTTTAAAATTAAAATAAATAAATAAGAAAAAAGAAAAAAGAAAGAAAGAAAAAGAAAAAGAAAAAAACCTTCAACAAATAGCTACAAGCCCAAAAGTGTGAATTTGTGATGAACCTAATTTGTTAAAATTTTCTATTATTATTTTTTAAAATTCTAATTACCTAGTATTATCCCTAGGTTTTTTTTTTTTTTTGCTTTTTTCCCTTTGACCTTTTCCAAGTCCCAACAGGAATCGAACCCTCGACTTGTTACTTCTTCTTGTTGTGCCTATTACCGTCCAGACGATAAGACCGACCGCGCGGCAACCGCGCGGTTGGACACAGCAGCCGGACGTCCTCGATCCGGACACGCTCGAGAGCGCAGCGAAGAAGGAGAAGAAGAGTAAGAAGAAGAAGAAGACGACGACGACGAGAAGGAGAGAAGACGACGACGAGGGAGGTGCGTGAGGAAAACCGAGGAAAGCCAAGAGCATAATCATCGTCGCTGTTGCCCTTGAGAACACGCTTATTGTGTTTTTTTTTTTCATTTTCCTCACTGTTGAACTTTATGGCTGCGTCGAGAGGCTGATTGTCTTGGAGCATTCAGGCGGAGTTTCTGGGGAACTTTTTTTTGCAATAGCCATGTAAGTCGCCCTTTCCCGCTTGTGGTTTCCCCGTTCTGCAAAACCTAGAGCGGGGAGGGAAGGGAAGGGAAGGGAAGGGAAGGGATCGGAGAGCGTGTACGGTGTGTGTTCTTTTTGTGTTTTGTGTTTTGTGCTTTGTTTGTTTGTTTTTTCTTTTCTTTTTTTGCAAAGAAAAAGAGAAGATGCGGAGTGTTTTCTTTCTTTTTGGTTAACAGTTCATTATTTTCTTATAGCGCCAATGTGCGTTTGCGTCAAGGAAGTTGCAAGAAGAAAGATGCGTGTATGTGTCCAAAAGAGATGGATATTGGTTTACCTCTAGATACTTTGGTTTTGCGGCCACCAAGAACACAAATGCTTGGCTCCAAGAAGAAAATTATTCACTTGTGTCGGAAGAATACGGATTGATGTATACATAGAGAGAGAGAGAGTCAGAGCTACGTCTTTTTCCAAAGAAATGCCTACAATCCAGTTGCAGCAACGAAGAGGCCGTTGAGACACAGACAGGTGGACACGGAAAGAGTTAGGGAAGAATGAAGGGAACAGAGGTTGGGTTTGGATGATGCCTTTTTGCAGGAGGGCGTCAGTAAACCGGCCGCCGACACCTGACGTGAGCAACGACAAGGAGTCCGAGCCTACACTTCAGGAGATTATAAATGTCAAGGTAGAGAAGACTAGACATCTTATTGCAGAAGTGTCTTTTTTGTGATTTTTATGTCTGACAGGCGGCGATGTTATGGTTTTTAACAGAAGCTAATAGGGATTTAGCTACTGTATGTATATAGATTCAAGTCTCTCTGGCATGATGATGATGTTGAATATATGTTTCTATGAGCAAGGCTGCTGGATTTTGACAAAGTTCTAATGACATAAGAAATCACATATGCTGCATGTACTTTGAAGACAAAGAGACAATGACACTCATGTAGTTTAGATCCTTTAACGGTGCAGTATTATTTCACTAACAGCAAGTTGATTGAACTGAAATGGGGGCCAGTTGAAGCAGTGGTTGTCCTGTCAGGAACCTTAAGGGTGAAAAGAGGGACTTAGTCAAGGGTTGTCACAGGGTTCTTAGAGCTTTGGGTTTTGGGTCTGTCTTACTAAAGCCTGCTTTTTGTTCAGGAGAGAATAGGTCTATTGCTCACCCTATAATGTTCCATCAAGAGACAGGAAGAAGGAAGTTAGGGTGCTTGTGTTCTGATGGAAATGAATGGATGGCTTCAGTTGATAGAAAGTGGGGAGAAGGAGAGATTGAAAGAGTTGTTACGAGAACGGCTCATCGAATGTGGTTGGAGAGATGAGCTCAAGGCCCAATGCAGGTAATGGACAGGACCTGGCTTTCTGTCCCTATTGATCTTCCCATGTTTCTCTTTTTATCTTTGTTTCTGGAAAACATGGTGAGCTATGTTTTGGAGTTGAAAGGAAACCCTTGTGGATTGGGAGAAAGAAGGAACATAAACAAAGTGAAGAATCTTGATGGTTTTTTGTCCATTTCTCGGGTGCTCAACCTGAAACTTAATTTGATGAGGAATCAAAAGTCTGCAATGTAATGGAGATGTACACAGTACAAAACAGGCAAAAAGCCAGGCTTGTCCTGAAATATCTTTCGCTGAAAGAGCTTAAAGAGGTTGAAAGAAATTAAATATGGATGCAATTTGGTACCTGCAGTATAAATGTGTACTTAAGGCACGTGTACATTGTAGTTTACACAGTCTAAACTACAAGGCAGGTCCATTACAGAGGCACCTTACACTCCATAAGATGCTGTCCTCATGATGGAGGCACCTTATGCCCCTGTGAGGTGCCATCCTCCATATGTAAATAAGAATCAGCCAGTGCTTTACAGAGGTGAAAACGCAGAGAAAGTGGGAAGGAAACAGAAAGAAAAAGTCTGGAAAGTAAGCTTAAAACTTTTTCCTGCCCAAATATGGCTTCAAAACATAAATTGGATGGATTGGCTGAAGCAGGGCTTTCACAAGGAAGAAAGGCCGTGCCAATATCACAGTTGATGACCTTGTACGCACTATAACACCAAAAGGTAGAGGTATGTTGGCTTTGTCAGCAAATCCCTCTGTTTACCTTTCTCTCAACTTTAGGCTACTTGTTAGGCAACTTTTTCCTTGCCTCAATGAGCAGGAATGTTGGAATGGCTCTTCTTTCTTCTGATGTGGTATCAGAAAGATGGATATTAATTACTCTGCTCTGAAATTGTATGTGTGGACTGGTGCAGCTATGGTGCCAGATAATGTGAAGGCTGAACTGTTGCAGCGAATTCGTTCATTTCTTTTGTCTGATGCCTTGTGGCCTTGATATGGCCTGAGCAAAGGCTTGCACAACTTGAAGCGGTGCATTTTTTGTGCCTTACAAACTATGGCCCTTCTGACTTTGTCATGTTTGTTCAGATATATTATCTTTGTTTGTTTGCTTACATGCACAGTGCTGTGTGCTCTTATTCTCAGAAAGGAAACTCTTGTGTACTGTGTATGCAGCCAAAGACCAGATTTTAAGTTTCTATACCAGTATTCCTTTGCAATATGTTGACATAGACATGAGTGTGTGTGCACAATGATGGATTTCATGAAGTGCAGTCTCAGTATTTTACTTGAGGAATAACACCTGACTGGATTGTTGCATTTCAGTAGAATTAATGTCTGACACTGGTACAAGATGTTTGAAGAGTGTATTCTGGGTATCCAGCAGGTTTTATATGTCTAACCTGAGTGGATGTTTAACTTTGTGTGACAATGTGTGATAAGTGCCGTACCAAGAGACACATGACTGAGCAATGGCTCTTGTATTTCACAATGTCACTGCAACTGCTGCTGGAGCTGAGATGTGTAAGGGTATGAAGTGATTTGAGGCATTGCAAACTACAGTCTGTGCAATTGCCAATTGTAGTAGAAATTTAGAACTGTAGAAACTAATGAAATTGGGGTATCTGTTGAAAACATCACTACTGTCTCATTCTGGATCTGAGATGTATTCAAAGCATTTGAATCAATGGATTCCATTTAAACTTGACCACATAACTTTTCAGTCAGATCATGGATGCAAATTGGAGCTTGTTCAAATCCGGAGATGTCACATCATGTAAGGTAATTTGTCTTCTGGAGTCCTATCTGACAGCAAATAACTAGTGACTTGAATGGAGCTGAGTTCAGCATACAGGTAGACCTATCCATTGAGACAGGGTTCATGGGTCATGTGGGAACTTTTTAGGGGTGTGGAAAAAGGGTGTAGTTGTATTCTATAGTGGGAAACTTATCCAGCTGAAACAGCTCTATTTGCACTAAAGTACCCTCTGAAAAAGAATTGGGATTACAAATTATTTGTTTTGTGGCACCTGACAGACATGAGAGTTGTAAATGTTTCAACCAATTTGTACATGGAGCAGCCACAAAATGATGTCTTTTTTATACCAAGTTTGGCTAGTCTCTAGATTCCAAAACAACAGGCACTTTCACTTTTTTGTCTCCTCGCAGAATTTCCACCGTCACCTGCAGCAGCACAGCTCCCACATGATGACATCCACGTTACTCCAACTGTACAGCAAATTGGCCCTCAAGGTGTGCATGCAATCTCTCCCCTTGCATGAGATTTCTGTAAGAAACAAACGTTGCAAACTCCCTTGCTAGGTCATCACCATTCACACAAATTACTCTGCTACAATTATGTTTGGTCCTTTCTCTTATCAATTAGAAAATTGGCTCTTCCATCAGCAAAGTTGACTGGGGATGTGATCAGAGGCATCTATAAAAATTGCAGACAAATCTCCACATCAACAATTTGAAAATAATATCACAACGAATGTTGTCATAACTGTGTGAAGACAGCGGCACAGGAGAGTTTACCGTATCTCCAACTTTACACCGGTCCAAGATCTTGTAGAGATCACTGCCATTTGAGACTTTTTGGCTATTCAATGATGTGATAACGTCACCTAACACAAGGCGACCATATGAGTCCCGTTTTGTTGACCTGAGCCCCTGCAACCCCCCATGATTCCCCCAACCCTAATATCTTTTTAGATCTTCACAAACCAAGTGCACAAGCCAAGTGCATGATTTCTCTTCTTGACTACAGTTTCAACTCACATGTATTGATATGTGTTCTGCTGCAATTAATACACCAATGAAAGTGATATCTTCTAGAGCAATAGAGTATAAAGGATATATAGTCGGATTGAGTGATTACAGCTTTGCCAGCTGGACCGCTAGCTGGGGCGTCTAAAACAAGAACACCACTTACGCCCAATTGTTCTACTGATTGATCAGGTGCAAAGGAGATGCCAAGCACCGGGCGTGTCACTTTTCCAAACTTCACAATCTGTTCTACAATCCCACTCACCTGCACATCATCACCTGGTAGATCAGATTGTTTTCTAGGTGAAAGCCCTGCACACCCACCTGAGACCCAACTGGAGATGCACTCCACCAAAACTATGTGGACCTGGAAGAAGAGGACACAATCATTTTTTGACACACAACATGGGAAGAGGGTTTTTAAGAGAGATATTGCCATCACTCACAGTGTCAACAGGAATGGAGAACCCCACACCCGATGAAGTGCCTGATGGTGAGTAGATTGCAGTGTTAATGCCAATGAGATTGCCTCCACTATCTAGGAGTGGTCCTCCACTGTTGCCTGGATTTATAGCAGCATCTGTTTGGATTACATCCTGTATTGGTCTCCCTGTTGCTGCTGAGCTAATCTCCCTTCGTAATCCACTACAAGTCGATGCTCATTCACAGTATTTTAAGACCAATTTTACAGACAGCAAGCAAGCTTCTCAAAAAACTCACATCCTAGAAGGTCCAACATGTATGAGAAGAATGGGAGTGGATTTTATGAATACACTTTGTTTGGAGGTACCTTTTGGACCTACCATGCAATTCTGGCAATGGTGAGAGAGCATGGATGGAAAAACAATCAACAGCATTACAACTCAGTGAGGTTAGGTTCTATCTACCTGTCTCAGTGGACAACAACTTGAGCAAACCTCTCATTTAGGGATCTGAAAATTTGAAACAAAAGCACCTTGGGCATAGAGGTACCTGATGACACCAGTCGTAAGTGTATGGTCAAGCCCAAACTGCAGAGATAACAAACAAGAACAGAAAACGAGAAGCTTGACTAGTCATGCACTTGACACTCCCATTTCTATGACTTACTACTATAATGATCTTAAGTGAATAGAGTATTCTTCAACAATAGAGAATCTGGACAGTCTACACATACAATTGTCTAATTCCAGAAACAGTTGATTTCAAAAACCTTCTTTGTTTCCTTCAAGCATGAATCAGGGGAGAATAGATTTGAAGGAAGAAAAGCAGATTACCTTCTTTGTTCCTTCAAGCACACATCAGGGGAAAACAGATTTTGGAGGAAGAAAATCAGATTACCGGGTTTCCAATGGCAAAGACTTTTTGACCAACAAGAAGGTCAGAGGAGCTGCCCACAGGTAGGGGACGAAGCTTGTCCTCGGGTGCACTAATGTGCAGCACAGCCACATCTTTATCCTCATCATAGCCAACCACATCTGCCTCATAAACTGACTGGTCCCCCAATGTGACCCTGACATGAACCAACCCGTGTTATTCACAGTTGTTCGGTCAACTACTACCCCTTTCCTCATAACAACACACTTGCAATTTTTCTGGTGCAATATTCTACCCTAGTCCTACAACCCAAACACAGCACTCCAGAGTTCTTCAGCCTTGCATGGGAATGAGCTCAGAGACATACATTGATGCAACAAAATAAAGGGTCTCTTTCTCCTACTCATATGACAGATCTGCTAGTGCAGCTAGAAGTATCTTGCTCTTTTCCACTACCTGACTGAATCCCTGTTTTGAAGGTCTTGAGAAGGATGTCCACAGAGAGACTAGAAAAGACCTAAAGACTTGGTCCTCACCAGAAATAGAGCATTGATGTGAAACACACAAAGGCATTCTGGAGGAAGCTCATGTGAGCAAGCAAACAAGCTCCATGATGGATCCACTCAAAATTAAGGTGGCATCCCCTTTTGTTGCACAACTATGGGACTTTGAATAAATACAGTCAATTGCAATAAACTAGAGCTTGATTGCAAATGCACTCACCACTTTGAATTTCTTGAGCCACTCAGCAAACTATTGCACATAGCCTTTGCATATTTGCAGAGACTGCTGTGTTACGACTCTGAATTTAAAAACTGCATTCAAGAATTGAATATCCACAGCTCATAGGATTTGTGCTGAAAATCCTCTGAATATCCTCTGAAGATCAGAGGTTGGGGCGCAGTATGAAGCCCTTGCAGCAATTGGCAGTAATAAGCAGAACAATCAGCACTCAGGAGCTTGTGAACGGTCTCAAGAAAGGCAATCAAGAATTGACATCCATGGCTCATAGGATTTGTGCTGAAAAACCCTCTGGAAAATCCTCCAAAAATAGAGATTAGGGTTTGTTACAAAGCCCTTGCAGCAATCCACAGTGATGAGCAGAAAATGATCAGGAGTTTGTAAAATGATCACAAAAAGGCAATCAAAGAAATTGTACATCCACAGCTCATAGGACTGATGTGGAAAATCTGCCAAGAATCCCCTGAGAATCCTTCGAAAATCAGAGATTGAGGTCCATTACAAAGGCCTTGCAGCAAATTGGCAGCAATGAGGAGAACGATCAGGAGCTTGTAAAATATTGGAAATGGGCAGTGATGGAGTAGAACAACCACAAGCTCATAAACTGATGGAAGTGGGCAGTGATGGAGCAGAACAATCAGGAGATTGTAAAATGATGGAAATGGGCAGTGATGAGCATGTGGAGCTTGTAGATGATGATGATAATGAGGGCAACCGCACATACCGAAGGTCTGAAGCTCCTCGAATGACATGATAGTTGGTCACAATGTGGCCTTTCTTGTCCCATATAAACCCTGATCCTGAGCCTTGTGGCACCGCCATCACATCCAGTGTAAACACATCCCTCCTGCTTCATGTACAACACAAAACAGAAAAGACCCACAGTAGAGGAGGAGCAAAGAGATTAGCTAACTGCTTTGTTTTGTTTGCTCCTGCATGTCTTTTTCAAATAGTATGTATCTTGCTCTGAAGAAAAAAAACTGAAACAGAACACACAGAGATGGGAAGAAAATGGAGATGGGTCATGGGGAGGAGGAGGTGAGGAAAGAAATGCAAAAGATTACCGCACGGCTAGATTGGTTATGTACACAACAGATGGAGTGTTTTCCTGAAAGAGTTGTACGGTAGCCAGTTCATCGCCTTGCAATTTTCTGGGAGCCATGACAAGCGCATTTGAAGGTTCCAATCCCGTGCTCATCACGACAACCGCAATGACAATGGTGACGACCCACATCAGGATTTCAGATGGCAGCATTTTTTGTGGAGAAGAAGAAGAAGAGAAAGCAGCAGCTAATCTGTTCGCCACCCAATTCCTGACTATCGCGGTGGGCGTAGTCTTTACTACTAGAGCGGAATTGGTGGCAGCAGCTCCTTCCCAGGCTCTCTTTCTACTACACAAGTCGTAAATCTCCGGCAACCCTTTGGACACTCCAGCAGGTTCGTGGGAATTCCACCACTTGGTTACGGATCGCCGTCCCTTGTGACGACTCCACAGCTGATGCTTCCTCGTGATCAAAAAACCCGGATGAGGAGAAGACGAAGAAGAAGGAGAAGAAACGTAGAGTCTTAAGCAAAGGTGTCTCTCTTCTACTTGTCCGAGAATGAGTAGCTGAACTCTAGCGTTAGGAGAAGACGCAAGCCCGAATTGTGAGCTCAATTGGGTGGTGAAACAGCTCTTCGGCTTGCACGAAACGCAAGAAAGAGATGGTGCAAACGCCATTTCTGGAGCTTGAAATCCCGAGCTCTCTCTCACGTTCTTCCTCTCGCGCGCCTGCTCTGCAGGGAGGATGAGGAGAAGAAAGAGGAGGAGGAGGAGGAGGAGGAGAACATTATGGATGATTTTAGTGTCTAGATGGATGCATAATGGAAGCATTTAGACGATAACAATAAAGAGAAGCTGTTCTATCATCCAACGGTTTTTGCATCCTTCAGAGAATCGCATCCAAGTAGAGAGAGGTAGAAGTAAGTAATGTGAGACTGCAGCGTGCTGTGAGTGTGGGAGGAGGAGGAGGGCAAGGAGGACGACAAGGAGGGCAAGGAGGAGGAGGAGGAGGAGGAGGAGGAGGAGGGTGTGGAAGAAGGGGGGAAGAGTTAGCTGCAAAGAAAATCAAATGACAGGGGTCTTAGCTTCTATCATTTCACTAGGTTCCTTCTTGAATGCAAATATTAACCCCCAAGAATTCAATGTCGAGCAAGTCCACAAGGACACTAATTCATACTGGACTCTTGAATGGATTGTGAAAAATGGCAAAGATTTGACAAAAGTGCAAATGTAAGTTCTGTAGTTCATTCTTTGCCAAACACATCATTCTAGAATGCCAAAAAGCCAATCAATCTTGATTAACAAATCTTCCATTCAAGAAATGACTGAATCTTTCTTGTGAGAAGACTTACTAAAGAACAACAGATGTTTTCTGCATTAGGCTGTATACAATTCCAAGAAATGCATGAACCAAAAACAACACTGGTTAAGACTTATCCTCAAAACTGTAGCACAGAATACAACAGTCATGCTCTATTAAAGGTCGCAGGAAATGATCCATGATGTGAAGCTATTTCAGGTTCAATCTTCTTCATCTAATTAGAGCAGGCAAGTTAGCACGAATCAGCAAAGATGTGTTTACTATATATGGAAGAGAGGGAACGAAGAAGACGCATGCGGGCGGAGACTTTTTGTTTTGTTAGGTACTACCTACTCGGACAACGTCGTTTGCGATTCACACCTGGGATGTTACACATTACAAGCGTGAACACTAAAAATAGCGAGAATCAAATCGTGCCAGAAGACAAGGTGCAGAAAAGTGAAGTAATCAAGCCAGGAACAGGTATCTATGGCTGCAAAAACAAGCTCTTGAAGGTAGGTAGAAGCAGAGGATCGACAAAAAAATAGCAGAGTTCTTGAAAGGTAGAAGAAAAGGATCTAGGAAAAGGAAGTTCGAAGAGCTGATGTATGCAGCAACAGGTGAGAGAGAGAGTAAACACAACAGGAGTAGGAGAAGAGGGGAGAGGGAGGAGGAAGACAATGGCGAGCGGTAATACCAAGCAAGTAGTGCTGATAACCGGATGTGCAAAAGGAGGAATCGGGCACGAGTATTGCTATTTCTTTGCAGAGCGTGGTTACCAGGTGTTTGCATCCGATGTTCAACCGCTGGAGAGCATGAGCTCGCTGCTGGAACACGGCATCCACGTCTTGCAAATCGATATTACCTCTGAGGAATCAGTACGCGAGGGCGTGGAAGCTGTGATGAAGCAAGCAGGTCGCATAGATGTTTTGATCAACAATGCCGGGATAGGCCTAATGGCACCGCTCGCGGAAGTGCCGATGGCCCAAGTGCGTCGGATATTCGAGGTGAATGTGTTCGGCGGTCTCTCGTTGGTGCAAGCCGTGGTTCCACACATGGTGTCTGCAGGTGGTGGAAGGATAATCAACGTTTCTAGCATGTTAGGTCGCATCGCATTGCCATGGATCGGTCCTTATTGCGCAACCAAGGCTGCTATCTTCTCTCTTTCTGATACGTTGCGAGTGGAATTGAAACCTTTCAACATCGATGTTATTACCGTCACTCCTGCTTCGGTTAGATCCAACATCTACAAGGTCTTTGCATCCAGTCTGCAACACAACAACAACAAGGAGTGGAGCTTGTACAAAGGATTTGAAGCTGCAATGCTTAAGATGGCAGGGACAATGGGAATACCAGAATCCACTCCAGCAGCTGTGTTTGCCAAGAAGGTACTTGAAGAAAAACCCTCTCTGCATCTATAATCCAATCTCTCTTCTTGCTCATCTTTCGAGGCTTGTTCTTGATGCTGCTGCTGCTGCAAATTTGCAAAAACATCTTAGAAGTTTGCTTGCAGAGAGACAGACATACCCCTTCAGGAGCATCGTTCAGCAACAGAAGCAATTTCATTGTTTCTTTTGCAGTCAAACAAAATCCTCTATCTCTGCCGAAACACTTCTTCTTTTTCTTAGTGAATTAGTACTTAATGCTGCATGTCCTTTGCATGTCACCCCATGCAACAGACATGCAAAGTACAAGGAGCTTTTAACAGGAATTTGGAGCTTTTTAACACATGCTTCTTTGATTTTACTGGAGGGTCCACAAACCTAACATTTCTGTATATGTTTTCAACTTTGCACCCTCCTCCTCATACTAACAGACAGGGTTCTGGCACATTACTCGTGCAGGTTGTCTTCTGTGTTTATGGTGTCAGGTTTCTCCTTGTTTTCCTATTTTCTCCTATTTTGCTGATGATAATATAAGTTGTCAATATGTGTGAAGATATTAATCATCTGCTCAAAATACATGGCCAGCAGCAATTGAGTGTGTGTGACCATGCAGGTAGTGACAGTGGTAACAAGGAAGAATCCTCCAATTCGATACACTGGTGGGCACATGACAATGTCCTTAACTTTATTAACCTGGTTGCCAGCATGGTTACTTGATATTGTCAAAACTCGTCTCTATGTCTTCAAGAGACCTGTACATAACAACAACCATGGTGATTGAGTTACAAAGAGTAGTGAAGAATCATACACCCACAAGATTGTCAAATCTGCAGTTTTGAGTGTATTGCAGCCAGGAGAAGAATATGAGTGAAGGCATCTCCTCCCATCATCAAATGTCTTCCTCTTACTCACTCTTTCACTCACAAGTTGATTGCCACAAAGTTTGATTAGAAAGTGCTTGCTCACTATTTTCCAGTTGGGAAATTGTAGGACATTTGTGTGCACATGAAAGGTGCATGTTTGGAGCTTTCAATCCATTCATTGATGCTTGTTAGACCTACAATAAAGGAGTTGGATTCAAGAGTCCTCATACGCCATGGAGATGAAAAAGCACATGTTAATTTTCTTTTCCTGTAGGTGGGTAGGGACAAAGAGTGATATAGTTAGGCTTGGAAGAGGTAGGTTCAGATGGCACAAACAAACATTGGTTTTTTTTTAATTATATTGATTTTTCAAGTTCATTTTGGGTGACTAGTTTAAATGATGACACCATTGTTACAGTTGTGGTTATTGTAGGTAACATCTAGCATGGTCACTGGTGTAGTGGCCAGGGTTTTTTTAGTCAATTATTTACCCAAAAATGAGCAAAATTCGTAAATTTGACACTGGAAAAAAATTAATTCCTACAAGTTTCACATTTTTTGTCAAAAAAATGATAAAATTTGTGGGAAAAAACATTGGCAGTTACTAGGGAAAATTAACAACATATGGACAAGCTGAATCCATAATGACCGAAACCCTTACTTATAAAAATGCCCAAAATTCTGAAAATTATATCATTAACATGCTGAAAATCTGAAAGAAGCTCTCAAACACATTAGCTTCATTATTTAGTATAATGCTGAATTGTAAAATATTATTATCACTTTTACTGCTGAACAAAAATGACAAAATAAAACTAATTATCAAGCACCTTGATGCCAAACTAGGCTAGGTACTATGGTAATAAAGCTTATGACGAGCAATGTACTATTGCAATTTCTAGCCCTATTTTCTACAGGTTTAATTGAAAGGATATAAAAGGATTCAATGAGTGCATTCAACATTGCGTATATAGGCATCAACAAATTGCTTTTGTTTAAGGGTTTTAGGATTGCTTCTAAGGGGGAAAAAAATTGTGGGTACCTTAACCCTTAACCCCCTCACTAATTAACAGAAGCATGAATAATGACTCCAAATTTCATACATAGATTGCAACACACAAATGTAATGCATTGCTTCTTTACTTCTTTCAGATTTAGATGCATCAACCAAAAATAAATCAATCATATGACAATATAAGTTTCTTGGTGAAGTTGAACTTAGTCTAGGGAACATTCAGAAGCACATACATATGGCACCTCCTATGGTGACACCATAATCTTGTAGTTCAAACTATCTTCATACATCTAAAAAGATCTTTGTGTAGCAAATGGGTAATGCTCTATGTTTTTTTTTTTTTTTCCTTTTTTTGGTCTGACTTGTTTTTATGCTTTTTTTTCCCTAGGGTTTTAAGGTTCCCCTTGCTTTGTTAAGATTTGAAGAAAGCTTATTTTTTCTCCTTCTCTACACAACTTCAATGTTTGTTTTGGTTTGCATCTTGATTTGTTGACCTTTAGGATTTCTCTTACTACTAATAAGACTTTTTCTACAATTTTTGGCATCTAGATTTTGTTGTAACCTTGTTGCATATTTGTGGTTTTTTTCCTTGACAAACTACAAGGATTCTTATTAGGGTCATATGTCTTGTAAATGTGAGTGAGCCATTGCATGTATGTAGCTCAAAGGCTCTCCAAGCTCAAATGGTTTAGGGTTTAGGGTGTATTACACTTATTTGATGCGAGCTACCAACAAAAGAATGCATATAGTGAAGCAACAATCACAACTCTCATGCAATTGCTCATTTGGAATGAAATTCATTGGAGTTATGGAATCAATAGATAAAAGGAAAAGATTTGATACCATACCTCTCTATTCATGCCTAGTGGATGATGATGTCCACCTTGGAAAAAAAAACAATAGTTTTTTTCCAAGGATGAAAAGAACAATTTGTTTTAGTAGTCACATTCATTACAAATCACAACATTGTTTTTTGAATCAATATTTTGGGGTGCAAGTACAAACTTTTACTTTCTCTAATAAGTTTTGTGTGTGCTTATGTAAGGTGGCTCTTTCAATTTGTGTGTAGATTCAAAATAAAAGAGTATGTCATGTTTGAACATCCAATTCAAATTTTGGAAATCATTTCCCCCATACAAACACAGAAAGAACATGTGTATGTATGAAGAGACTTATTATGGTGAGGAGCCATAGTTATAGGAAAATTTAATGTTGTTCATTGGACAACCAATTCTCATAGAAATTGATATAAACAACATGAAAGTGGAGCTCCCTTTTTAATACCAATTGTTGGTATCACAACAATGGTGACACAATCTTTGAAAGATTGTCAAACCATCAAAAAGGAAAGAAATCCGGTTACTTACCATGGTGACACAATTTTTGGAACCTTGTCAAACCATCAAGAAGAAAAGAATTGGGTTGTTATTTCTAAGTTTTCTTCAAAGATATCCTTATGTAAAAATGGTTTGATTTTTTATTGTTTATGTTTTGATAGTGAGTAATGCACATTATTAAGTACTATTTGTGTCAATTGCAAATGTGGTGGTGTGGATGTTGAATTTCAACCATCCAATGGCAATCGGGGGCATAATTGATCATTAATAGAAAAACCCCATTTTGTGACTGATCTTAAGTGACTAAAAATGACGTTTATGACTATTTGGTTTCCAAAATAATCACAAACAACACTTTTAGTGGCCTATAATAAATCACCCAAAAAAAAAAATTCTATTAGTATATGAAAGAGTTTATAAAATATTGATCTTGGATCATTCCTACCATGATTTATTGTTTCCACTTATCAAAGTTGCTAACCTTCACAAACATGGGATCACACTATACTTTATGCTAAAAAAGGAATGCCAAAACATTCCCAATGTACTAATGGTTAATTTTGTTCAACCTTCACAAATAAACATTCAAATGACCATTTTGAATGTTTTGAAGTGTGAAGTGTGAAGTGTGACTTGTGAAGTGTTCCACTTCAATTTTTCTTTTTTTCTTTTTGAAAACATGTAATCAGAAAAATGTCTAGATCTATGAGGGTTAATGTTTAATTAAATCCCTACTTACACATAGGTAGGTTGTATAATTAAAGCCTTGGGTGGGACAAAAGTTGGGAGTTCGGGGTGAGTCAGGAACACAAGTGGGAGTTGAGTCGAGCGGAAGTTGGGAATCAAGGCAAGAATTCAGGGCAAGTCAAAAGCATGGGCGAGAATCAAGAGTCTCAAGGCGAATCCAAAAGCGAAACAAAGCGAGAGTCCAAAGTCCAAGGTGAATCCGGAATTGGGAGCATGGGCGGGAATCCGAAATCTCGCATGCAAGTCGAATGGGAATTGAGGGTCCTGAGCGGGAGTTGGAAGTCAAAGCAAAAGTCTAAGGCGAGTTAGCAGCACGGGCGGGCAAGAGTCTAAGGGGCGAATCCAAAGGCAAGAGTTGTGAGTCCCACAAGTAAAACCTCACACAACAACCACCCATCATAAAAAGACCTTAACAAAATGAAAGAAAAAAACCTTACACATTTTTGGGATAGGATCACCCACATGCTTACAATTTGATTCTTGAGTGAAAGCATACTACAATGACCCCCTTTGGGGTACTTTTGGGTTTAATATTATTTTACATTTAATTTTGAAAATCAATTTTGGTTTTTGGGCCCTACAATTATTTTTTTACAAAATTAATGTTATGCAATATTATTCAAATAATAATAATAAATTTCATTATCTACATTGAAAGATCCATGAATATATTTATAGTATACATTAGTATAATAAGGCCATTGTCTCGTTTTGACTACATTAATTTTAAGGTTTCATTAATTATTAAAATATTCAATTTTAATGATTTTTTTAAAAATGGCCCATTTAGCTATGCTTGTCATCTTCCATGTGAATGTGATTACTTGTCAAATTTTCAATTTACCACACATTTATCACAATTTTGTTGGAAAAAACTCATTTTTTGAAATGAAAATTTTCAAATTAATTACATGGTATCCAAACATGGTTCAAACAATGTGAATGACATGGTTCAATATACCTTCAACTTTCGTAAATATTAAAAATCATCTAAATTATTTTTGGAGTATATTTGTGTTTTGAATACATAAGTACATTACATTTGTTTCCACAAATGAACTTCAATTTCCCACTTTATAAAATGAAATGAAATAGTTTTTTTCTAATATCTTGCTTGGGTTATATTATAACATAATGTGCAAAAATATTGTGAAATTCTTTCAAAAGTTTGAGGTGGGATAAACTCAAACATGTACACTCGTGGAAAGTAATACAATGTGACACCCCAAAGGCAGTTAGTGCAATGTGCTTTCACCTCCTTATGTATCCATACAATTTTTTTTAACGTCACAAAGTAGCCTTTTCTTATTATGCAACAAGTATCTCCTCTTCTCATTCATCATCTCAGATCACATGTGTACATCTATCTAATGCAATTCCAAGTCATTGATTGTTGTATTAGTTATTATCACTCCTATGAATGTGAACATCACAATTAGAAATTCTATTGTGGTATTTTATGCATTTAATTACAAACATTTTTTTTTAACTTGTCATTTTCACCCTTGCCACCTTAATTCCCATCTTTCATTTTTCAAAATATAATCAAAATTTGCATCCATAGGTTGTTGTCATTTGGTCCAATTTTTTTATGACTAAAATATCAAACATAATTAAACATTCATCATTGTGGGCAATTAGTCAATGAGATTTTAAAGGTCCACGAACTTGTGCAATGGTTTTTTTTAATGTTTTTTTCAAATGTCTATTCCCTTAAAAATAGGTGCAATCAATTTTTTTAAAAGTTGATTGCAATTTGTTGTGAGATTTGTCATTTAATGGAACTTCATTTTGTGAACCCATCACATTAGTCTTGAAAGGAAAATATCCTCATTCATTTGTTGGCATGACATCATGTATTTGTGTTGTTCATATTACAACTTTTGTTGAAAATATACGATGAGGTTGTATTTTTTTGTGTCATGTAAATAAGTCATATTTTGAATCACTAAAAATATTTGAGAACCCAAAGCTTGGGACTAAATAATTTGAATTTTGTTCACATATGAATTGATTTCAAGTTAAAACACAATTGACAACACTAACCTAGCTTATCATTAATCAAGTTATGATTTAATTATGCAACTAAACTAACATCTTTAACACTCACAATATATTCATTCTTCTTATTCATTAAACAATTTGCCTTTCAAGTTTTTCATCCATGCCTTGGTTTGGTTCTTAATAACATAATACCTTAACAAGATCAAAATTAATTAAATTAATTTTTAAATTGTCAAAAATTCAAAATGCCTAAAATTTGAAATTTGATAATGGTGACCAAGTCCAAGTCTCATTCACCTTCAAATTAGGCTTGTTGTACAATGCAACCTAAAGAAATGAAACTTACCCATTTGATGAGATGTTTTGATCTTGAGAATCATTGTTTCTTAATTCTTTAAGGTAATTGTTGATTATTGTTTTTATTATCTCCATTTAATCACTAACTTGAAATTTTTTGTGAAAATTCCAAATAGGTAATTTAAGGATAAACTTCTTTTTCTATTGCTACCAAAAGTATAACTAGATCATGAAAAAAATGACTACATTGCTCACAAGGTGGAGATGGTTAACATATTCCAATGACGAAAATTTCGAGGAACTGGTTTATGGGGTCTTTTTTGTATGGTCATCCTAGACATTATGACATTTAATTGTTTTTCATATTTCAATTGTAATGTGTTATTCAAGGTAGATTCCATTTTAAGCAATTTGCTTCCTACCCTTTTTTTGTTCCTGCTTTGTCTTGTCATCTCTATGAAGAAGATGGTTTGTTTTTGTTGTTGTTGTCATTAGGATTTGCATGAGCCAAATTTTTGGCTTGTGTGTTTGTTTTCTTGAGGAAGAGCCGCAAAGAATAATAGTCTCATGAAAGGAGTTACAATGTTGCCAAATAACAATGAGATGGAAAACGAGGCATGTGTAGGAGGCTTGTGTTTTTTGCAACTACATTTTGGCTACTTTACTCCTCATTTCTACCAACGAATATTTGGCCAAGTGGGTATTTTATTTTTTTTGAGTCCTTTATCTTTGTTGTTGTTGTTGTTGCGATTTGCTTTTGTGAAGCTTGATTATGTGTTTCTATTTGTTCTTCACAATGTGTTTCTATCTTTCTATCAATTAAATTGAGTATTTGTTTTTTTGTGGGCAGAAAGGGTTGAAATCTGATGAAAAATTAAGCCTTTACATGCATGAATGATGACTCATAGTGAAAAAGAGAAAAATTGCATTAACTAAATTAACTAATCTCTCTCTATGCGTCTTCTTTTTTTGGATATGAAACAAGTTCACAAGTGGAAGGCATGAGCAAGATTGAGGATTAATTCAACGCTACAAGTGAATATTCAATGAACAATAACACCTCCAGATTACCTTGGATTAGGTCTCCTTCGCCTCTATCAAGTCTCAAGTTTGGGATTGAGGTCAGTTACAAATCCTTGCTCCTCAAAAGTTTTTACATGTTTTACATGCACTATCAAGTCATACACAAATTAAGATCTATATGACATGTTGAACATCACGAAGATCTCACTTCTAACATGCCAACATGAAGGTCCACAGATTCTGCAAACGAAAATCCCCTAACTCTAGTCTTGTCAAATTTGCTAGACTGTCATGGATTAATATCTTGTATCTAATCATTTGAAAGAGAACTAAAAAACATAATACTTACTATTTTACCGAATGATGAACTTTTCATTCTACTATTCACCTTTTATTTTATAAATTTACTTGGTTTTTCAAGTTCTACATGTTACTTAAGACAAATGTAAATTCATGTACACAAGTGTTTTTGGGGTAAAGACACTTAGCTGGGTGGGCAAGTGAAGGAGCCTAGGATAAAGGCTTGACTTGTATGCACTCGATTAGTGAACTGGGTAGGCTATCTAACATGAAATGTTGTGCAATCTTCCATGTAGGCCTATGGGACTTAGGGCTACATAAACGGATGTCAAACTCCAAGAAGGTTTGACAATATTTTATGTTCCTAAAGCACACATTGTATCTATAGTTGTAAATTTTTAGCCATATTTTGACTTTGAAAATATTTAAGGAAATTTTAGAGATTTAGAAAGAGAGGCCTACCTCAAGGGCTTTTACCATATAAAAAATCCATGAATACTTATAGTACCATAAAGGAAGGTGATAATTTACATGTTAAAGAGGAACTCATTGTGATCAATTTCATAAAATAGTCTTAATATAAGATCTTTAATACTTATGAGTGATTATAGTGAGGTGACAAACATTCTGAAAAGGGATTCATGTGATCAATTTCATAATGTGAAACAAAGGATGTTAAAACTAAAAGATTTATGAACATGTGTGTGTGTATTCATATTTTTGAAGGTGCTAGTTTACATTGAAGATGGTTGAAAATAAAACTTAAAATTAACAAGAGGTGTGTCACACTATGGCCTTGCCATTTGCATTCAAAAATATCTTAAGGCAAAAGAAAAATTACAAAAACTCAAATGATTCACCATGCAAAAATATACCTATTACATAAGGGCCAAAATCCCTTAAATTACTATACTCTACAATGAATCTAGACATAATGTCCTTGCCTTATATACTTGAACATTTTCTCCTTTAGTGAGTGAACTACACATTTAACATTAGAAATTGATTTAATTTTGTTTTCCTACAATTAAAATAAAATGACTAACACCTTATGTAGCCCACAAATGATAAAACTACATTTGTAACATGACCACAGTTTCACATGTCAACCTCACAATTTGTGTATCATTTTACTTGATATGGTTCGTGGCTTAAAGTATATTTTTTCAATAGAAACATGTGTTGCTTGTTTTTGTGGAACAAAATTATGGGTCCTTGTTGTCTCTTCAATAGTCCAAAACAAGCAATGATATGCAAACAACTAGTCCTCACCCATATACTTGGTAAGCAACTACTTCCATTTTTATTTATGTGATTGTCTATATTGATGGACCTTCAACTCTTATCACATAAGAATTTCAAGCATTGAAATTAGAGACAATTTCAAGCTTGAAACCGGAGATGGTTTCAAAATCACTTGTAGTTGGCTCTATCCTGAATTCACAAAAGTATTTGTAAGTATCACCTCTAGGTTTTTTTACTTTCCACCTTTTTTAGCTCTTAGTTTTATTTTTCTTTTTAGGTTTTGAATTTCAATTTTAAACTATATTGTTGTTTGTTGTGGTTGTTGAAATGAATTGAATTCTCATAACACAAGGGGAAAACAAAACTAATGTCACTATGTATAGCTGTGAATTGAAATAGGTTCGAATTGATACCTACCATTTTCTCTAAATACCCAAATTCTTTATGGTTTTAGACTTTATTTTATACTTCTAGCAAAACTTAGAAGCATGGTGAATTGATTTTAGATTCACAATGGATAAATCCATATTTGAAATGTAGCATTTTTTTGAAGTGGGGTTTCCTTTTTTTTTCTTTTTTCTTTGTCTCCACATGTAACTGAAATAGTCAAATTGGTTGTTGGTTCATTTGATATTTGAAAAGCTTTTGAAATTTAGCAATTCATGGGCTCTCTATATTGAAGCACATATGACATCTATAGGTGTACTTTGAACTATGACCATTTTTTTTTAGTTTAAGAATAGCTAAGGTTTTAAGTCATTAAATAACTATACTCCATTTCATGTGGAAGATTACTTAAAATTCAGCAATTGTGAAAATCAATTCTTTCCTTCTTTGCAAAATTTTGAACTTACACAATTACAAAGACACAACTCCCAACCTAAAAGGATTGGATGGCTCACTTTATATGAAGGGCCAAGAGGGTTACCCTTCTCCTATATGGAAGAATTTTTAAAAGACACAAAGTTAATTTCGATTCACAATATATGTTTAAAAATTTAGTTTTGATATGAATGGGTTATAATGTTATAGGTTTACTTTGTAACTCATTGTCAACACATTATTTTCTTTCCATAGTCACCTATTCATGGCATGTTTCTCATAATGAAATCTTACTCACTTCTACAAATGTAAAATACTTAAACTTTGTAGGAGGTACAACAAGTAACTATAATTATGGCTTTTTAGATGGTCTCATGTTTACAATTTTTCATAAATGTGTAATTCATTGTAGTTCTATTGAAGATGTCAAAAAAATTGAAGCACAATCATTTCAACTTCAATATAAGTAACTTTATTTACTTGCAAAAAATTCTCTCTTTGCAATTATATATATATATATATATATATATAA